>Ga0182743_1001087_pt1 | contig 28294 bp, 22 predicted proteins | sample eDN3rd30CKraftOP_FD_128522 | JGI IMG/M metagenome (GOLD analysis project Ga0182743, IMG submission 128522) | Enriched Organic Plus compost microbial communities from Emeryville, California, USA - eDNA 3rd pass 30_C Kraft OP (version 2) (version 2) ... | reverse complement strand
TGGGCGACGTGGGGCGCGGTATTTTCGTGCGCCCCGGGGTGCCGGAATTCCTGCGCGATTGCGCGCTGACGCAAGCCAGCATCATCACGCCCAATCAATACGAGTTCGAACTGCTGCACGGCGTGCCGGTGGCCTCGGTGGACGAGGCCGTCGCGGCCGCGCGCTCGCTGCTCGGCGGCGCGCGCAGGCAGGGGCCCTGGCTGGTCGTCGTCACCAGCCTGCGCACCGGGGACCTGCCTCGCGACCGGCTCGCGACGCTTGCGGTCACCGCCGATGCGGCCTGGCTGTTCTCAACGCCTTTCGTTGCGCTGGATCCCCTGCCCAACGGCATGGGAGACGTGTTTTCCGCGGTGCTGCTGGCCCGCCTTCTCAATGGCCAGGCAGTGCCCGAGGCGGTGTCGGGCGCGGTCGGCAGCCTGTATGCCCTGGTGGCGCGCACCGTGCCCGGCCAGCGCGATCTGCCGCTGGTCGCCTGCCGCGCCCAGATCGTGGAGCCGGCCGAGCGCTTCGCGGCCCAGCCCTGGCCGCCCGAGGGGCCGGATGCGGCGAATGCCTACTCGTCGACGAACAGATAGCCGCTGCCGTACACCGTGCGCAGCGACAGCGTGCCGCCGTTGCGGGCCACGCGCCGGCGCAGGCGGCTGACCAGGACGTCCACGCTGCGCGGGCCGACCGCGCGCACGCGGCCGTTGCCTTGCAGCAGGGCTTCGGCGAGTTCCTCGCGCGACACCGTGCGGCCCTTCACGCTGAGCAGCGTGCGCACAAGGATGCGCTCGTTGGCCGACAGCGGGAACTCGCGGCCGTTGGGGGCGACCAGCGTCCAGTCCTGGTCCTGCAGCGTCCACTGGCCGGGCTCGCCGGCCGGCTCGGCCGGCGGCGCGCCGGCTTCGGCCGCCCAGGCCAGGCGGCGGCCCAGGGCCAGCAGCAATTGCGCCAGCTCGCGCTCGTCGGAAGCGTCGGCCAGGCAGGCGTCGGCGCCGCATTGCAGCATGCGTATGCGGCCTTCCGCGTCCATGTTGCGGGCGCCCACGACGATGCCCAGGCGGCTGGTGCGGCGCAGGGTGGACACCAGGGCTTCGGCGTGCGGGCCCAGCGGGTGCAGGTCGAGCGCGACCGCGTCGGGCGGCTCGGTGTCGAGCAGGGCCAGCAGCTCGGCCGGGGTGGAGCAGCCCCGCACGGCCATGCCGGCCTGGCGCAGCGCCAGCAAGGGACGGGCCAGGCGCTCGGCGGGATACATCAGGATGACGCTCGGAACCTTCATGGGATCGGGAGGGCGGCGCGCCGGAGCGCGCTTGCCTGCGGCTTGCAACGATGCGCCCAAGTGTGGCGCAGGATGCAAAAAACGCCCGAGTCAAGGTTTGCAAAATTTGCAAATATTGAAGGTCGATTACGCCAGCCAGGGTAACGGAGCGTTGCGTCAAGCTATGATGCCGAGCATCGATTCCACCAGGAGCCGCCGGCCCGCGCGTCCGCGCCGGGCCTCGCCCATTGTCGAAAAATGAAAATCGCCTCGCTGGAAGACGACCTGGACCAAGCCTGCTATATCCGCGACATTCTCACGGCCGGGGGGTATTCCTGCCTGAGCTACCAGGAAAGCACCCGCTTCCTGGAAGCCTTGCGGACCGAGTCCTTCGACCTTGCGCTGGTCGACTGGCAACTGCCCGACATGGACGGCGACGAAGTGGTGCGCCAGCTGCGCGCCCAGTACGGCTACAGCCTGCCGGTGATCTTCGTCACCAGCCGCAACCTGGAGACCGACCTGGTGCAGGGCCTGGCCGCCGGCGCCGACGACTACCTGATCAAGCCCCTGCGCCCGGCCGAGCTGCTGGCGCGCATCGGCGCGCACCTGCGGCGCCGGGCGGCGCAGCCGGCCGGCGCGCCGTTCGCGGTGGCCGGCTACCTGATCGATCCGGTGGCCGGCGCCATCAGCCTGAACGGCTCGCCGGTCGCGCTCACGCCCAAGGAATTCGAGCTGGCGCTGCTGTTCTTCCGCAACATCGGCCGCCTGATGTCGCGCGACGTGCTGGCCGAGACGGTCTGGAACCGCGCCATCCCGTCCACCTCGCGCACGCTGGACACGCACCTGTCCAACATCCGCCAGAAGCTGCAGTTGCAGCCGCGCAACGGCCTGCGCCTGACGTCTTCCTATGCGCTGGGCTATCGCCTGATGCGCACCGACACCGGTCTCGACTCCACCACGGAATTTTCAGCGTGAACCGTTTCTCCCTGCATGCGGCGGCGCGCCGCTGCGCCTTGCTGGCGTGGCTGTGCGCGGCCGCCACCGTCGCCCATGGCCAGCCGGCCGGCGCGCTCGGCGACGACTTCATCCACCGGATCCGCCAGGACGATACGCTCAGCGCCCTGGCCGGCGGCTACACGGGCGACGCGACGCAGTGGGCGCGCCTGCAGACGCTCAACGGCATTGCCGATCCGCGCCGGCTGCCCATAGGCAGCGAGCTGCGCATCCCCCTGGCCATGATCCCGGAGGGCCCGGCGCCGGCGCGCGCCAGCCACGTCAGCGGCGGCGCGCAGGTCGACGGCCGGCCGCTGGCCGCCGGCGCCGAGGTGCCCGAGGGCGGCGTGATCACCACCGCCGCCAACGGCTTCGCCACCCTGCTGTTCGCCGACGGCAGCCGCACCACGGTGCTGCCCGGCAGCAGCGTGGTGCTGGAGCGCGTGCGCCGCTTCCTGACCGTGCCGCTGGCCGACGCCATCCTGCGCGTGGAGCGCGGCGCGGTGGAGTCCGACGTGGCGCCCGGCGGCGGGGGCGTGGGCCGCTTCGAGATCCGCGCGCCGGTGGCGGTGACCGGCGTGCGCGGCACGCGCTTCCGCGTGCGCGCCGAAGAAGGCGTGCAGAGCGAAGTGGTGGAAGGCAGCGTGCGGCTGCAGCCGCACGCGCCGGGCGCCGCGCCGCCGGCGCAGCCGGTGGCGGTGGATCGCGGCTACGGCGCCAGCGTGGCGGCCGACGGCGCGCTGCTGGGCGTGAACGCGCTGCTGCCTGCGCCGGAGCTCGGCGAGCCGCGCCGCGAGGGCGGCGGCTGGACGGTGCCCTTCGCGCCCGTGCCCGGCGCGGCCGCCTACGTGGTGCGCGTCTCGCGCGACGAGCGGGCGATGGAGCTGGTGTCGTCGTCGCGCCAGGACGGCCCGGCGCTGCGCTTTTCGGCGCCGGCCGGCCCGCACTACGTGACGGTGCGCGCGGTCGACGCCGCCGGCCTGGCCGGCTACGATTCGGCGCCGCGGCCCTTCACCGGCGCGGTCGGCCTGCAGAGCGGCTACGGCCTGACCGTGCTGACCGGCTGGGGCGACCCGGTCTCCCTGACCCCCTTCTGAGCGGCGCGCCGTGCCGCCCGCCGCGCCGAACCCCGCCGCGCCGCGCTTCGCGGCGGCACGCTTCGGGACGCCGCTGGCCTTCTTCCTGGCGGCCGCGTGCGCGCTGCTGGGGGCCCTGGGCGGGCTGGGGCGCGTCGACCAGGTGCTCTACGACCAGGCGGTGAGCGCGGCGCGGCGCGCCGCTTCGCCCGACATCCTGCTGGTGGCCATCGACGACGACAGCCTGGCGCGCCTGGGCCGCTGGCCCTGGCCGCGCACCGTGCACGCCGCGCTGCTGGACCGGCTGGCCGGGGCGCGCGCCATCGGCCTGGACATCATCTTTTCCGAGCCGGACCGCTTCGACCCCGCGGCCGACCGCGTGCTGGCCGCGGCGGTGCGCCGGCGCGGCAACGTGGTGCTGCCGGTGGTCCTGCCCGAGCAGCGTTCCGACGCCGGCCCGCAGGCGCCGGTCGCGCCGCTGGCCGGGACGGCCGCCGGCCTGGGCTTCAACAACCTGCAGCCCGACGCCGACGCCGTGGTGCGCCGCATCGCCTGGACCGCGGAGGCGGGCGGCGCGCGCTGGCCGCATTTCGCGCTGGCGCTGCTGGAAGCCGGCGGCCAGGCGGAGCGGGCGCGCCGCATGGCCGGGGACGCGGCGGACGCGGACGGCCGCACGCTCATCCCCTACATCGGCCCGCCCGGCAGCCTGCGCGCGGTGTCCTACCGCAGCGTGCTGGCCGGCGAGGTCCCGGCCGCCGAGATCCGCGGCAAGTACGTGCTGGTGGGCTCCTGGGCCACGGGCCTGGCCGACGCCTTTCCCACGCCGGTCTCGCATCGCGCCAACGGCATGTCGGGGCTGGAGATCATGGGCAACCTGCTGCAGGCCGCGCAGCAGGGCGTGGCCTGGCGCGCCGCCAGCCCGCTGCAGAACGCGCTGGCCTGCGCGCTGCCGGTGCTGCTGCTGGGCCTGCTGCTGCCGCGGCTGTCGCCGCGCCAGGGCCTGCTGGCCAGCGCCGCCATGCTGCTGGCGACCCTGGCCTGCGCGCTGCTGGCGCTGCGCTTCGCGCAGATATGGTTCGCCCCGGGCGCGGCGCTGGTCGGCCTGGTGCTGTGCTATCCGCTGTGGAGCTGGCGCAGCCAGGAGGCGGCGCTGCGCTACATGGACGGCGAGCTGCGCCGGCTGCGCAGCGAGCACCCGCCGGTGCTGGAAGAGGCCGACCCGCCGGCGCCGCCCGGCCCGCGCCCGCGTTCGCTGCAGGGCCGGGTGGAGGAGCTGCAGCGCGCGCTGGCGCGGGTGCGCAGCCTGCGCGGCTTCCTGGCCGACGGGCTGGAAGGCATGTCCGACGCGACGCTGGTGTTCGACCGCGCCGGCCGGCTGCAATTCCGCAACCGCGCCGCCGCCGACTATTACCGCGGCATGGGCCAGCGCGCGCCGCAAAGCGGCACCAGCGTGGCCGAGCTGCTGGCGCGCACGCTGGCCGACCCCCAGGCGCGCGAACGGGTACGCCGCGCCCTGCTGCACGCGCCGGCGCGCGCCGACGCGCGGGCGACCTGGCACCTGGACCTGGAAGTGCGCGACTTGGCCGAGCGCTACCTGATACTGAAGTGCGCCGCCATCCACACCGACGGCGGCGAGTTCGCCGGCACCGTGGTCACGCTCAGCGACATCACCGCCATCCGCCTGGCCGAGCGCCGGCGCGAGCAGGCCCTGCGCTTCATTTCGCACGACATGCGCGCGCCGCAGAACTCCATCCTGGCGCTGGTCGCGCTCAACCGGCAGACCGACGACGCGGCGCGCCAGGCCCAGGCGCTCGACCGCATCGAGCACCTGGCGCACCGCACGCTCCAGCTGCTGGACGATTTCGCCTTCCTGGCGCGCGCCGAGTCGGCCGAGATGGCGCGCGTCGAGCTGGACCTGGCCGAGCTGCTGCAGGAGGCCGCCGACGATTTCTGGGCGCCGGCCAGCCAGCGCGGCATCGTCCTGGACATCCGCCGGCCGCTGCCCGCCGCGCCCACGGTCGGCGACCAGGCCATGCTGATGCGCGCGGTCAGCAACCTGATGGACAACGCGGTCAAGTACAGCCCGGACGGCGGCCGGGTGGAATGCGGCATTCGCGCGGCCGGCGGCTTCTGGGAGCTGTGGCTGTCCGACGAAGGGCCGGGCGTCGCGCCCGAGGACCGCAGCCGCATCTTCCAGCCCTTCGTGCGCCTGGGCGGGCGCGGCCGCCAGGACGTGGGCGGCGTGGGCCTGGGCCTGGCCTTCGTGCACACGGTGGCGCGCCGCCACGGCGGGCGCGTGTCGCTGGCGCCCGAGCGCACGCAGGGCGCGACCTTCGTGCTGCGGCTGCCGGCCGCGCCGGCGCAGGCGGGCGGGGGAAGCTGACCCGGGCCCGGCCCGGCCCGCCGGCGTGGCGGCGGGCCTTCGTGCGCGCGGCCGGCGCGCTCAGTTCGCCGAGGCCGAGGCCGAGACCGTGTGCGGCGCGTGCAGCGGCCGGGGCGTCACGCCGTCGGCGCGGTTCTGCGCCGCCACCACGTCGTTGAAGCGCGCGTCCAGGTAGGGGCGGATGTCCACCTGCTTCTTGAGCGCGCCGGTGGCCAGCAGGCCGTCGGCGATGTCCTGGAACACGCCGGCCAGTTCGTCGTCGATGGGGTAGTAGGTGCCCAGGCCCGATTCGTCGAGCAGGCGCTTGCCCTGCTCGAAGGTCAGGCCCTGCTGCGCCACGTAGCTGGCGCGCACCCATTCGTCGGGATGGGCGGCCTGCCAGTTGTAGACCGCCACCGCGCGGCGCAGGAAGTCGCCCACCACGGCGCGGCGGCCCGGGTCCTGCAGCAGCGCCTTGCGCACCAGCAGCGCGCCCAGCCCCCAGTTGTGGCCCTGGCCGTCGTCCAGGATGGGCGGCTCGCCCAGGCGGAAATACTGGTTGCCCAGCACGATGGCCGCGTCCACCGCGCCCGATGCGAAGGTGGGCGCGACTTCCGCGCCGGCCAGCTGCACGCCCTTGACGTCGCGGCCCAGCTGCAGGCCGTGCTCGTGCAGGATGCCGGCCAGGATCATGTGCCGGCCCGTGCCGGGCGGGTAGGCGACGGTGCGGCCCTTGAGGTCGGCCACCGAGGCGATGCCGCTGCCCGGCTGCACGACCAGGTAGGTGCTGGCCGGGCTGCCGGGGTTGGCGATGATGCCCACCGCCACCAGGTCGTCCACGCCCGCGGCCACGGCGATGGGCAGCGGCGCCTCGCCGATGTAGCCGATGTCGGCGCCGCCCGAGACCAGCGCCTCCAGCACCGCCGGGCCGCCGTTGAAGTTGGCGAAGGTGACCTTGTAGGGCGCGTCCGCGCCTGCGCCGGACAATTGCCAGGGCACCGAGGCCTGGCTGCTCTGCTCGGCCACCACCAGCGTGGCGCCGGCGGGGATGGCGGCGGCCGGCTCGGCGGCGGCCGCGCCCGCGCAGGCGGCGATGCCGGCGGCCGCGAGCAGCAGGCGCAGGAGCCGCGGCGCACGCCGGGACAGGCCTAGCAAGACATTCATACCGGCGCCTGGAGCGGGGCGCCGGGAATGGGCAGCGAGGGCGGGGCGCAGGCCGCGCGCCGCGAGCGTCGATGGCATGTTCATGTTCCGCGATGGGGCAAGCAAGGGCAGGGTCAGGATTCCCGCACGCCCAGCTCGGCGAGCAGGCGGGTGCGCAGGGCGTTGTAGCGGGCGTCGCCGCGCGGGCGCGGCCGGTCGTAGCCCACCGGGAGGTCGAGCGACAGCCGGCCCTCGGTCAGCACCACTACGCGGTCGGCCAGGGCGATGGCCTCGTCCACGTCGTGGGTGACCAGCAGCACGGCGGGCATGTGGCGCCGGTGCAGGTCCAGCAGCAGGGCGTGCATGCGCAGCCGGGTCAGCGCGTCCAGCGCGCCGAAGGGCTCGTCCAGCAGCAGCAGTTGCGGCTCGCGCACCAGCGCGCGCGCCAGCGCCACGCGCTGCGCCTCGCCGCCGGACAGCGTGCGCGGCCAGGCGGCCGCGCGGCCGGACAGGCCCACCTCGTCCAGCGCCGCGCGCCCGCTCGCCTCGGACCGCGCGCCGCGCGGCAGGCCGATGACGACGTTGCGCAGCACCCGCTGCCAGGGCTGCAGGCGCGGCTCCTGGAACACCACGGCGCGCCGGGCCGGCACGCGCACGTAGCCGTCGACTTCCGGGTCGAGCGCGGCCAGGATGCGCAGGAAGGTGCTCTTGCCCGAGCCGCTGCGCCCGAGCAGGGCGACGAACTCGCCCGGCGCGATCTCCAGCGAGAAATCGCGCAGCACCGCGTGGCCGGCGAAGGCCTTGCGCAGGCCGCGCGCGATCACCGCGGGCGCGCGCGTCGGCAGGTTGTCACGCGCCATCGAAGGCCCTCCGCCAGGTCAGCAGCCGCGCCTCCAGCAGGCGCACCACGGCCAGCGAGGCCAGGCCCAGCAGGGCGTAGACGGCCAGCAGCACGAAGATCACGTCGATGCGGAAGTACTCGCGCGCATCCGACATCAGCCGTCCCAGCCCGGTCGGCGCATTGATGGTCTCGGCGAAGATGAGCGCCAGCCACGCGCCGGTCAGCGCCAGCCGCAGCCCCACCAGGAAGCCCGGCAGCGCGCCGGGCAGGATCACCGCCGTGATCAGTTCGCGCCGGCCGGCGCCGAAGATCTGCGCGGCTTCCACCAGCCCCGCGTCGACGTTGCGGATCGCGCTGTAGGTGTTGATGTAGACGGCCACCAGCACGCTCATGGCGATCAGCGCCACCTTGGGCTCCTCGCCGATGCCGAACCACGCGATCAGCACCGGCAGCAGCGCGAAGTTGGGCACCGCGCGCAGGATTTCCATATTGGCGTCGATGGTGTTCTCCCCCACGCGCGACAGGCCCGCCGCGACGGCGGCGGCCGTGCCCGCGGCCAGGCCCAGCGCCAGCCCCTGGGCCACGCGCGCCAGCGAGGCGAGCAGGTGCGCCTGCAGCTCGCCCGATGCCAGCAGCCCCCAGGCGGCGGCCAGCACCTTGCCCGGCGAGGGCGTGGTGCGCGGGTCGAACACGTCCAGCAGCGCCAGCGCCTGCCACAGCGCCAGCAGCAGCAGCGGGCCGGCCAGGCGCTGCACCGCGCGCGGCACGCGCGACCCGGCGCGGCGCGCGGTGCGCGCGCGGGTGGGGTCGACCAGCGCCGCGCCCGCGGGCTCGACGGGCCGCGCCGGCTGGCGCGGTTCGGGCTGCGGCTCCAGCTGGGGTTCCAGCGCCAGGGGCCGGCGGAAGAGGGCGCTGATCATGGCGGCGTCCACCCCGCTCAGGCCGGCACGGCTTCGCGCGGGGGCTTCGCGGCCAGGAAGCGCTCGCCCGATATCGACTCCGACGGCTGGCCGTCCGGGCCGACCGGCACGTCGCCCACCAGGGTGATGCGGTGCAGGACGCGCTCGAAGCCCAGGTGGTCGACGTCGCGCGGCGCCAGGTGCAGCACCGCCCGGTTGTCCCAGAAGGCCACGCTGCCCGGCTCCCAGCGAAAGCGCGCGGTGTACTCGGGCCGCGCGGCCTGTTCGAACAGCAGGTCGAGCAGGTGGCGGCTTTCGCGCAGCGACACGCCGACGATGTGCTTGGTGAAATTGGGGTTGACGTAGATGACGCGCTCGCCGGTCTCGGGGTGCACGCGCACCACCGGGTGGATGGAGGCCAGCGGCTTGTTGCGCACCCAGTCGCCGATGCGCTCGCGGCTGTTCTCGGCGTGGGTGCTGCTGCCGAAGCGGTGCTCGGCGCGCAGGCTGTCGATCAGCTTGCGGATGGGCTCGGACAGGCCCTCGTAGGCCGCCGCCACATTGGCGAACAGCGTGTCGCCGCCGTAGGGCGGCACCACTTCGGCGCGCAGGATGGAATAGGCCGGTGGGTTGATCAGCGGCGTGATCTCGGCGTGCCAGGCCGGGCCGTTGGCGCCCAGCCCGACCTGCTTGTGGTACGAGGCGCCGTAGCGCTGCTCGTAGGCCTTGGGCGACACGGTGTGGATCTCGGGGTAGCCGGGCGGCGCGGCGTCGCCCTCGTAGGGATGGCCCGGCGTGACCTCGCCGAACTGGTTGCCGAAGGCGATCTGCGCGGCGTGGTCCAGCTCCTGGTCGCGGAAGACCACCACCTTCCAGCGCAGCAGGGCCTGCTTGATGGCGCCGACCTGGGCGGCCGACAATGGCCGGCCGATGTCGACGCCGCGGATCTCGGCGCCGGTCCAGCCGGATTGGGGAATGACTTCGATCTGCTCGAGTTCTTTGCTCACGGGGGACTCCTGGGTTGGGCGCGCGTGGGGGCGCCGGGGCCTGGCGCCGCGAGCCGTGCAAGCGGCCGGGCGCGGGGAGGCGGGGCTGCCGCTTCATTATTCGAGGCGTGGCGCGGCCGGCAAAATACGGCTTAGCCATTTGGTTAAGCGGCCATAACCTTATTTGCAGGAGACCCGACATGCCCGCGATCCGCCGCCGCCTTGCGTCCTGGACGGCCTTTCTCGCCTTGCTGGCCGCGCTGCCGGGTGCACGCGCCGATACGCTGTGGCTGGCCAACGGCGACCGGCTGAGCGGCACCGTGCTGTCCATGGACGAGGGCGCGCTGGCGATGCAGACCGACTACGCCGGCACCGTGCACGTGGCCTGGGACGCCGTGCGCACGCTGGAGACCGACGGCCGCGTGGCGGTGCGGCCCGCCCCGGCCGCCGACGAGATCCAGGCCCGCTTCGTGCGCGGCGGCGAAGGGCAGGCGCTGCTGGACACGGGGCAGGGCGAGCAGCCGGTGGAGCTGGCCGACGTCCAGCGGGTGGTGCGCCCGCGCCCCTTCCTGCGCGACCTGAGCTGGGACGGCACGCTGGACGCCGGCCTGCAGCACAAGTCCGCGTCCACCGACACGCGCGACTACAGCCTGGCGCTGCTGGCGCGCGCCCGCCACGGCATGTGGCGGCACGACCTGCAGGCGGGCTACGACAAGGAGAAGGAGGAAGGCTCGACGCTGACCGACAACTACCACGCGCGCTATTCGCTGGACCGCTTCGTGACCGAGCAGGCCTTCGTCAAGGGCAGGCTGTACTACCGCCACGACAACATCGAGGACCTGCGCGCCCAGTCGGCGGTGGGCGCGGGCCCGGGCTACCAGTTCTGGGACGACGAGCTGGGCGCGTTCTCGCTGGCCCTGTTGGCCAGCCGCGTGCACTACCGCTACCGAGGCGGCGATTCCGACGCGGGCTACGCCCTGGGCGCGATCTGGGACTACGGCCGCTACATCGGCGGCCAGCGCCTGCAGGTCTACACGCGCGGCGAGGCCTCGCGGCCGCTGGACGGCGTGGCCGACCTGTGGCTGAACGCCGAGGCCGGCCTGCGCTACCAGTTCACCGACCGGCTGTCGTTCTACCTGAAGTACTCGCGCAACCTGGTCGACGGCGCGCGCGAGGACGTGGACGAGGCGGTGTACGGGACGGGGCTGGGGATATCGTGGTAGCTGTGGCAGCAGCCCGCGCAGGGCGGGGCCGCCGCGCTGCGGCCTCAGCCGTGCGCGGTCGGCCGTGAGCGGTCGGCGGCCAGCCGTCGCCGGTCGGCCCTCGGCCCTCAGCCGCGGCCGCGCGTGGCCGGCTTGCGGCCTGCCGCCAGCTTCATGACCGCGCCCGCGTCGGCGGCGCGCTCCAGGCCCCAGACCGCGGCGATCAGCGGCTCGGCCTCGCAGCCGGAGCCGCCGTGGCGGCACAGCTCGCGCAGCTTGTCCTCGATGTCGGCGTCGGACAGCGGCCGCGCCCCGGCGCCGCGCGCCACGTCCACGCGGTGCGCGATCTCGCCGCCGCCGGCCAGCTCGATGCGCAGCGCCACGGCCTCCACCGCCATGTCCGGCACGTCCCTGAAGCGCACCTTGGCGCCCAGCGCACGCAGGGATTCGTCGGCCACCGCGGCGTCGGAGAATTCGTCCAGCCCCGCGCGGCCGCGCGCCAGCGACACCGCCACCGCGTGCTGGGCGCTGACCTGCGATTCGCGGCCGGTGCGTATGCCCGGCCGGTCGGTGCGCTGGCGCAGCAGCGGGTGGCCGATCAGCTCGATGCCGGCGATGGCCGCCGTGCCGCCGGCCTCGGCCAGCCGCGCGTCGCCGTGCAGCGCCAGGCAGGCCTCGATCACCGGGTTGAGCACCACGCCGCAGGGGTAGGGCTTGTAGGTGTTGGCCAGGATCTCCCAGCGCGCGCCCAGGTCCTGCGCGATGGGAGCCAGGTCGGGCTCGTCGGCGGTCACGCGCAGGAAGCCGCGCACCCCTTCCAGCGGCTGGGCCGGCCCGTCGAAGCCCTGCTCGGCCAGCAGCGCCGCCAGCAGCCCGCCGCGCGCGGCGTCGCCCACGCCCACGCTCTTGGCCATGGTGCCCAGGGTCTCGACCAGCCCGCCCGCCTGGCTGGACGCCGAGCCCAGCGCCCAGGCCATGGCGCGGGCGTCCAGGCCCAGCATGCGGCCGGCGGCGACGGTCGCGCCGAACACCCCGCAGGTGGACGTGATGTGCCAGCCGCGCGCATAGTGGCCGGGCGAGACCGCGTTGCCCAGGCGGCATTCGACCTCCACGCCCAGGATGAAGGCCAGCAGCAGCTGCGCTCCGCTGGCCGGCGCCGCCTCGGCCAGCGCGAACACGGCCGGCGCGACCGGCGCGGTGGGGTGGATGATGGTGGGGATGTGGGTGTCGTCGAAGTCGTAGACGTTGGCGGCCATGGCGTTGAGCGCCGCGGCGTTGAGCAGGTCGGAGCGCTCGCCGCGGCCGATCACCGTGGCCTGGTCGCCGCTGCGGAAGCGCCCGTAGACGCGCGCGGCGATGTCCAGCGTCGGGTCGGTGCAGCCGGCCAGCGCCACCGCGAAATAATTGAGCAGCGAGCGGCAGGCCTCGTGGCGCACGGCCTGCGGCACGTCCTCCCAGCGCCAGGCGGCGGCGAAGTCCGACAGGGCGGCCGTGACCGGGCCGAAGGCGGCGGGGACGGGCGTTGCGGTCTTCGCGGCCGCGTCGGCCGTGGCCGCAGGCACCGAGCCTGCCCGCGCGGGCTGCGCTTGCGCCGCGCGCGCGGGCGAAGGCTCGTTTCGGGTTGCGGATGCGGCGTCGGGGTGGGGGGATGCGGGGGTCTCTTTGCTCATGTCGTCTCCGTGCTGCCGCGGGGCCCCGCCCGGCCGGCGTCGCCGGCCGCCGCCGAGGCTGCCGGCGCGCTGTTCCTGATCGCGCATTATAGTATTATTGTATGATTGACGGACCATGCCGGGCGGGTTCGCGCGGCGCTTCCTGCGCCCGCGCCGGCCGCGCCGGCAGGCAAGGCGCTAAAATCCCGCAGCGTAACGTTAACTTGCCGGCAATTTGCCCGATCAGCACCTTATGAAAGCAGCGGCGGCCTCCGAAGCGAATTTCACCGTTCCCCGGGTTGCCTCGGTGCTGCGCCACGGCGTGACCGAGAGCATCCGCAACGCCATCCTGGTGGGCAAGTTCCGCCCCGGCGAGCGCCTGCCCGAGCGCGAGCTCTGCGAGATGACCGGCGTGAGCCGCACGCTGGTGCGCGAGGCGCTGCGCCAGCTCGAATCCGAAGGCCTGATCCACGTCATCCCGCACCGCGGGCCGGTGGTGGACAAGCTCACGCCCGAGCAGGCAGAAGGCATCTACCAGGTCCGCGAAGAGCTCGAAGGCCTGGCCAGCCAGCTGTTCGCCGAGCGCGCCAGCGCCGAGCAGCTCAAGGCCCTGCAGGCGGCCTTCCGCGACCTCAAGCGCGCCCTGACGCAGGGCGACGCGCTGGCCCAGGTGTCGACCAAGAACTATTTCTACCAGTGCCTGCTGGCCGGCGCCGGCAACGAGGCGCTGACCACCACGCTGCGCCTGCTCAATTCGCGCGTGATGCTGCTGCGCTCGACCTCGATGCAGGCGCCGGGCCGAGCCAAGAAAAGCGTGGCCGAGCTGGCCGACCTGATGGCCGCGCTGACCGCGCGCGACGGCAAGGCCGCGCGCGCCGCGGGCAGCTGTCACGTGCGCAACGCCGCGGCGGTGGCCATCGGCATCCTGCGCCAGAAGACCCAGGCCGCCGAGGAAGTCGCCGCGCAGTAGGCAGCAAGGCTGCAATCCGCAAGGGCCGCGCCTCGCGCGGCCATCCCGGCCGGGCGTTGTCGATCCGCACAAGCGCCCCTGGCCCGCGGGCGGGCCGGGCTCCGTGCGCCTCAGACGGGGTGGCCTTCCTTGCGCATGTCGTCCAGGACTTCGCGCACCGCCTTCATCGAATCCAGCGCGGCCGGCACGCCGCAGTAGATGGCGGCCTGCAGGATGACTTCCACGAGCTCTTCCTTGGTGATGCCGTTGTTGACCGCGCCGCGCACGTGCAGGCGCAGCTCGTGCGGGCGGTTCAGCGCGATCAGCATGGCCAGGTTCAGGAAGCTGCGCGTCCTGCGCTCCAGCCCCGGGCGCGACCAGACTTCGCCCCAGCAGTATTCGGTGACCAGCTTCTGCAGCGGGATGGTCAGCTCGTCGGCGCTTTGCAGGGACTTCTCGACGTAGCTGTCGCCCACTACCGCCCGCCGGATGGCGAGGCCTGTCTTGAACATGTCGGTGTCGAATTCGGGGCGCAGGGCCATGGTGGAGATCTCCGTTATCGGTGCCGGCAGCGTGGGGGAAGGGCGGTGCTGCCGCGCTGGTATAACTATAATACAATCCTATTGTATTGACAGTCAGGGCGGGGCTGGCAGCCAGGCGACCGAATCCCATCTCCCTCCACCAAGGAAACAGCAATGACTTCAGGCAATGACAAACAACTCGGTTTCGTCGGCATCGGCCGCATGGGCAGCCCCATGGCCCGGCGCCTGATCGAGGCCGGCTACGCGCTGACCGTCTACGACCCCAACCCCGCGGCGGTGGACGAGCTGGTGGCCAAGGGCGCGGTGCGCGCTGAATCGCCCAAGGCGGTGGCCGACCGGGCGGCGGTGGTCCTGGCGTCGCTGCCCACGCCCGACGTGGTCACCGCCGTGGCCCTGGGCGAGCAGGGCCTGGCGCAGGGCTCGGCCGTGCGCATCGTGGTGGACCTGTCCACCACCGGCCCGGAGGCCTCCGAGCACGTGGCCGCCGGGCTGGCCGAGCGCGGCATCACCATGGTGGACTGCCCGGTCAGCGGCGGGGTGGCCGGCGCCGAGCGCGGCTCGCTGGCGCTCATGGTGGCCGGCGACCCGGCCGCCTGCGAGTCCCTGGCGCCGGTGCTGGCGGTGCTGGGCCGCGTCATCCGCGTGGGCCCGCGCCCCGGCATGGCGCAGACCATGAAGGTCATCAACAACCTGATCTCCGTCACCGCGCTGGCCGTCACGTCCGAGACCCTGGTGATGGGCGCCAAGGCCGGCCTGGACCCGGACGTGATGGTGGAGATCATCAATTCCGGCTCGGGCCGCAGCAACGCGTCCGAGGACAAGATCCCCAAGTACGTCCTGACGCGCAGCTTCGGCTTCGGCTTCGCCCTGGGCCTGTCGGCCAAGGACATCCGCCTGTGCCTGGAAGCCAGCGAGCGCCTGGGCGTGCCCCTGCGCGTGGGCGACGCGGTGCGCAGGCTGCTCAACGACGCGCGCGAGCGCTACGGCGACCAGGCGGACATGACCGAAATCATCCGCTACGTCGAGGACGAAGCCGGCGTCGAGGTGCGCGGCAAGGCGGCCAAGGCATGAGCGGGAATAGCGGCGGGCGCGTGGCCGTGGTCACCGGCGGGGCGCGCGGCATCGGCGCTGCCTGCGCCGAGCGCTTCGCCCGCGAGGGCTGGACGGCGGCGGTGCTGGACGTGGACGACGCGCTGGGCCGCTCGGTGGCCGAGGGCATCGCCGCGCGCGGCGGCAAGGCCGTCTACCGGCACTGCGACGTCGCCGACGCGGCCGCGGTCGAGGACGCCGCCGCCTGGGTCGAGCGCGACCTGGGCCCGGCCGGCGTGCTGGTCACCTCGGCCGCGCTGATCCCCAACAGCGAATCCATCCTGGACATGGACATGGAGGCGCACGACCGGCTCTGGCGCGTCAACTACCACGGCACCCTGCACGCCTGCCGCAGCTTCGGCCGCCCCATGGCCGCCCGGCGCGCCGGCGCCATCGTCACGGTGTGCTCCATCAATACGATGCTGCCCCTGCCGCTGCCCGCCTACAACCCGGGCAAGGCGGCGCTGGCTCGGCTGACCCAGCTGCTGGCCGTCGAACTGGGCCGGGTGCGCGTGCGCGTGAACGCCGTGGCGCCCACCTACGTGATGACGCCGGCGCTGCAGGCGCGCATCGACGCCGGCCAGCGCGACCTGGGCCGCATGATGGCCACGCACGCGCTGGACGTGCTGCCGGTGCCCGAGGACGTGGCCAATGCGGTCGCCTTCCTGTGCTCGGACCAGGCGTCGGCGATCACCGGCGTGATGCTGCCGGTGGACTCGGGCTGGGGGGCGGCGGTCAGCTACAAGACCTATGCGGGCGGCGTGCCCTGGAAGGACGAGGCGGGCTGATCGCAGCCCTGCGTCTTTCAACCCGCGGCCCGGGCCTCCCGTTCCAGCCGCAGCACTTCGCCCATCAACTGGTGCACCGACCGGTTGGCCGCCAGCGACGTGCCGTCCACCGTCGGCACCGCCAGCCCGCTGTAGCCGTCGTAGGCGCCGGCGGCCAGCGGCGCGGCGATGCTGGCCTCGACCTCGCGCCACCCGGGCAGCAGGCCGGGCCGGCCGCTGGCCAGTTCCAGCGCCGCGGCGATGGCGTAGGCGCCCCAGTTGGACACCGCCGCCGGCAGCAGGAAATCCACCTCGGTGGCGTCCAGCAGGCCGCCGTGGCAGGGGCAGCCGCAGTCGCGCCCCAGCGGGTGGCTGTCGGCCAGGTCCTCGCGCACCGAACCGAAGCCGATCTCGTTGCCGCCGTCGCCCACCGCCACCGTGGCCACGCCGCGCCGGCGCGCCGCCTCGGCCAGGCGGTGCAGGTGGCCGACCCAGTCCGCGTCCTTGGGCTTGCCGCTGCTGTTGTGGAAGACGCCCAGCGCATTGGGCCCGGGCTTCTCGATGAAGAAGGCCGCGGCCACGTCCGGCAGGCGCGCCAGCAGGCCGTCGACGAAGGGGCCGGCGGCCTGCGCGCCGGTCGGGAATTCCAGGCACAGCGCGCCGTTGGGACGCTGCAGCCAGGCGTCCCAGTCCAATAGCGGCGTGCCCGCGGCCTGGACCGACGCGCGGATGCCGGGCAGGAAGCGCGCTTCGGACAGCACGCAGCTGCGCACGCCCAGCGCGCCCAGGGCGCGCGCGAGCATCGCCACGCCGGAGGGGCCGTCGGTCTCGCCCTGCGGCAGCCAGACCGGGTTGCCGGTGCCGGTGGTCAGGATGGCGGTGCCCAGCGGCAGGCGCGGCAGCAGGGCGCGCGCGATGGCGCCGCTGACGGGCCCGCCGCCCTGGCGCCGGCGCGCCGCGTCGTAGCGCGCCGCGGTCCAGCCCTGCCGGGAGGGCTTGTTCTTGAATTCCAGGTTGGCGATGCGGTCCAGGTAGTCGTAATACCAATGGAGAGGCTCGCCTGCGCCGGAGCGGGGTTCACCTGCGTCGGCCGCGCTATGCATCGCCATCGCCATCGCCGTACCCGAATCGCACGTCCAGCCATTCCTCCCACAGCCTGGAGATCGACGCGTAGTCCAGCCGGTCCAGCGAGCGGCCGCGCGCGATCTCGTAGACGGTGTGCGAGGCCTGCATGGTGAAGAGCGGCACGCCCAGCTCGCGGGCGAGCTCCAGCGCCAGCGCCGAATCCTTGCGCGCGTTGGCGGTGGGCATGCCGCCGTCGAAATCCTGCTTGCGGATGCGCTCGCCGAAGCGGTGCGTGAGCGGGCGGGCCAGGCCCGATTCGCGCTGCATCAGCGTGTAGAAGACTTCCATGGGGATGCCCGCCTTGGCCGCCAGCGCGGCGCCTTCCAGCAGCATCACCATGGTGGTGTGGGCCACCGCGTTGTTGACCAGCTTGGCGCGCATGCCGCTGCCCGGCCCGCCCAGGTGGAAGATTTCCTCGGCGGCCGCCTGCAGCACGGGCAGGGCGCGCTCGTAGTCGGCCGGCTCGGCGCCGACCAGGAAGGTGGTGCGGCCTTCGGCCAGCTTGTGCACGCCGCCGACGATGGCCGAGTCGATTACGGCGGCACCGTGCGCGCCCACGCCGGCCTGCAGCCGGGCGACGTCGCCCGGCGCGACGGTGCTGGTCTCGATGACGAGCCGCCCGGCCAGCCCGCCCTGCGCCAGCTCGGCGGCGGCGGCGAGCGACGCGGCCGGCGTGGGCAGCGACAGCAGGACGATGGCGCAGGCGTCGGCGACGGCGCCCGCGCCAGCGGCGATGCGCACGCCGGCCGCGCGCGCGGCGTCGTTGCGGGTCTCGTCGCGGTCATAGGCCACCACGTCGAAGCGGCGCAGCAGCGGCGTGGCGAGCGCCAGCCCGGCATTGCCCAGCCCGATCAGGCCGACGGTCGGTTTGGGGGAGTTCATGGCGAAGCGGGTTTCCTTCCAGGGTGTAGAAAAACATCGGGCGCAGCCGGCAGCGCCGACGCCGGCCGCGCAGTCGACGGCTCGGGTCCGGGCCGGCCTGCCGGCCGCGCGCAGGCTCGCGGCGTCAATCCACCTGCGCGCCCGAGGCCTTGATGATGGGCGCCCACTTGTCCAGCTCGCGCCGGATGTGCGCGGCGAATTCCGCGGGCGTGCTGCCCACCGGCGTGGCGCCCTGGGCCTGCAGCCTGGCGCTGACGGCGGGCTCGCGGACGATGCGGCCGACGTCGCGGCCGGCCTGCTCGACCACCTCCGGCGGCGTGCCGGCCGGCATCAGCAGGCCGTACCAGGAGCCCACCTCGTAGCCGGGCAGCCCGGCCTCGGCGATGGCCGGCAGGTCCGGCAGGGCGGGGTCGCGCTGCAGGCTGGTCACCGCCAGGGCCTTGAGCTGGCCGGACTTCACGTGCGGCAGCGCCGAGGGCAGGGTGTCGAAGATCACCTGGATGCGGTTGCCGATCAGGTCGGTGATGGCCGCCGCGGTGCCGCGGTAGGGCACGTGCGTCATCTTCGTGCCCGCCATGGAATTGAACAGCTCGCCGGCCAGGTGGTGCGAGCTGCCGTTGCCGGGCGAGCCGAAGTACAGCTTGTGCTCCTTGGCGTAGGCGATCAGCTCGGCCACGGAAGCGACGGGCAGGGACTCGTTGACCATCAGCACGCTGGGGGTGGACGCCACCAGGCTGACCGGCGCGAAATCCTTGACCGGGTCGAAGGACAGCTGCTTGTACAGGCTGGCGTTGATGCCGTGCGTGGCCACCGTGCCCATCAGCATGGTGTAGCCGTCCGGGGCCGCCTTGGCCACCATGTCCGAGCCGATGTTGCCGCCGGCGCCGGGGCGGTTGTCGACCACGATGGCCACCTTCCAGGCCTCGCCCAGCGGCTGGGACAGGATGCGGGTGACGACGTCGCTGGTGCCCGCGGCCGCGAAGGGCACGACGATGCGCACGGGCTGGGTGGGGTAGGCCTGGGCGGCCGGGGCGGGCTGGGCCAGCAGCGCCAGGCAGGCGGTGGCGGCGGCGAGGACGCCGCGCGCGGGGATGCGCAATGACATGGTTGGGTCTCCTCTGTTCTCGTAATCCCCCGCCGGTGGGGCGGTATATGTTCACATTGTGATCTTATGGATCCTGATATAACATCAGGATTGACGGGAAGATTACGCAGTTTCCCACGCAGTCTCAATGATGCAAGGCAAATTGGAGTTCGTATTATGAACATCAGGGCGACGGCCCCCGCGCGAGGCGCGGCGCCTTCCGGCACGCAGAGCATCCAGCGCGCGGTGGCGCTGCTGCGCGAGCTGGTGGCGGTCAACCGCCGCGGCGCGTCGGCCCTGCAGCTGGCCGAGCGCACCGGCCTGGACCGCGGCACCGCGCACCGCATGCTGCAATGCCTGGCTGCCGAAGGCCTGCTCGGCTTCGACCGCGACACGCACAAGTACAGCTTCGGCCCGCTGGCCTACGACATCGGCCTGGCCGCCTCCGAGCGGCTGGACCTGCCGCAGCTGTGCAAGCCTGCGCTGGCGCGCATCGCCGACGACACCGGCGACACGGTCTTCCTGATGGTGCGCAGCGGCGACGACGCGGTCTGCGCCGACCGCGCGGTGGGCTCCTACCCGATCAAGACCTTCGTGGTGGACGTGGGCACGCGCCGGCCGCTGGGCATAGGCGCGGGCAGCCTGGCCATCCTGAGCGCGCTGCCCGAGGACGTGGCCGAGCTGGCGCTGGGCCACAACGCCGCGCGCATCGCCGGCTATGCCGGCATGTCGGCCGACAGGCTGCGCGCGATGCTGGCCGAGGCCCGCCGCCTGGGCCACGTGGCCATGGACGTGGTGGCGGTGCCGGGCGTGCGCGCGGTCGGCGTGCCGGTGCGCACCGCCGGCGGCAAGGCGGTGGCCGCGCTCAGCGTGGCGGCCATCGCCCCGCGCATGACGCCCGGGCGCGAGGCCGAGCTGGTCCGGCTGCTGCGCCGCGAGGCGCAGGAACTGGGCGCGCTGCTGGACCGGCGCGTGGCGGGGGCGCAGAGCTGACGGGCCGCAGCCGCAGGCCCCGGCCCCGTGCTTCGGCCGGGCGCCTCAGCCCGAGTTGCGCAGCCCCGCCGCAATCCCGTTGATGGTCAGGTGCACGGCGCGGTGCACCCGCTCGTCGGCGCTGCGGCCGGCGCGCATGCGCCGGATCACTTCCACCTGCAGGTAGTTCAGCGGGTCGATGTAGGCGAAGCGCTCGCGCAGCGAGGCGGCCAGCTGCGGGTTGTCCTCCAGCAGGCCGCGCTGGGTGATCCGGCGCAGCGCGGCCAGCGTGCGCGCGTGCTCGTCCGCGATCATGCCGAAGATGCGCTCGCGCAGCGCGCGCTGCGGCACCAGGTCCGCGTAGCGGCGGGCGATCTGCAGGTCGGTCTTGGCCAGCACCATCTCCATATTGGACAGCAGGGTGCGGAAGAACGGCCAGTCGCGCGCCATGGCGCGCAGCTGCTGCAGGCGCGCGCGCTGCGAGCCGGGGGCGCCGGGCGCGCCGTCGCGCAGGTAGTCCTCGACCGCCGAGCCCATGCCGTACCAGCCCGGCAGCAGCAGCCGGCACTGCGACCAGGAAAAGCCCCAGGAGATCGCGCGCAGGTCCTCGATGCGCTGGCCGGGCTTGCGCGAGGCCGGGCGCGAGCCGATGTTCAGCCCGGCGATCTCGTTGATCGGCGTGGCCGCGAAGAAGTAGCGCGCGAAGCCGGGCGTTTCGTAGACCAGGCCGCGGTAGGCGCGCTGCGCGCGTTCGGACAGGAAGGCCATGGCCGCGCCGTGCCGGGCCATGTGCGCGTCCTCGGCGCTGGCCGCGCTGGCGCGGTGCGTCAGGCTGGCCTGCAGCGTGGCCGAGACCAGCAGTTCCAGGTGCCAGCGGCCGACTTCGGCGTCCTTGTACTTGCTCTGGATCACCTCGCCCTGCTCGGTCAGGCGCAGCCGGCCGGCCACCGTGCCGGGCGGCTGCGCCAGGATGGCGTCGAAGCTGGAGCCGCCGCCGCGCCCTACCGTGCCGCCGCGGCCGTGGAACAGGCGCAGCGCCACGCCGCGCTCGCGGAACACGTCGACCAGCGCGCGCTCGGCCTGGTACAGCGACCAGTTCGAGGTCATGAAGCCGCCGTCCTTGTTGCTGTCGGAATAGCCCAGCATCACTTCCTGCACGCCGCCCTGGGCCTGCGCGACGCGCGCGCGCACTTCCGGCAGGTCCAGCCAGGCGGCCATGATGGCCGGGCCGTTCTCCAGGTCGGGGATGGTTTCGAACAGCGGCACCACCATCAGGCCTTCGTCCGGCCGCGGCCCGGCGGCCGGCTCGAACAGGCCGGCTTCCTTCTGCAGCACCAGCACTTCCAGCAGGTCGCTGACGCTTTCGGTGTGCGAGACGATGGCCTGGCGCACGGCGGCGCGGCCGTAGCGCTCGCGCAGCTGCGCCGCGGTGCGCAGGATGGCGAGCTCGCGCACGGTCTCCTCGCCGTAGGCCAGCCAGGGCGAGGCCAGCGGCCGCGCCTGGGCGAGCTCGGCGCGCAGCACGGCGATGCGCGCGGCCTCGTCCAGCGCCAGGTAGTCGAGCGGCTGGCCGTCCTCGCCGCGCACGCCGGCGCGCGCGAAGAGCTCGGCCAGCACGCGCTCGTGCACGTCGGAGCTCTGGCGCAGGTCCACCGTGGCCAGGTGCAGGCCGAACACCTTGACCGCCTGGCGCAGCCCGGCCAGGCGCAGCCGCGCGATGGGCGCGCCGTGGTGGGCGTGCAGAGAGGCCGCCAGCACGGCCAGGTCGGCCTCGAAGGCGGCGGCGTCGGGGTAGGGCTCGGCCGGCACGGTGGGCCGGCGCGCCAGCTGCTGGCCGGTCAGCGCCTGGGCGGTGGCGGCCAGGCGCGCGTACATGCCCACCAGCGCGCGGCGGTAGGGCTCGTCGCTGCGGTGGGGCGAGTCGTCGCCGCCGCGCTCGGCCAGCGCCAGCAGCTCGGGCGAGGCGTCGATCAGCAGCGTGGTGATGGACAGCTCCGCACCCAGCGCGTGCACTTCCTGCAGATAGTGCTCCAGCAGCAGCGAGGCCTGGCGCAGCAGCGCGCGCTCCAGCGTGCCGGCGTCCACGTTGGGGTTGCCGTCGCGGTCGCCGCCTATCCAGCTGCCCAGGGTCAGGAAGGGCGCCAGCGGCTCGGGCGGGCGGTCGAAGGGCGAGGCCGGCTCGCGCTCGAGCTGGCGCGCGAGATCCGCGTACAGCCTGGGCACGACGTGCAGGAAGGTGCTGCGGTAGTAGGACAGCGCGTTCTCGATCTCGTCGTCCACCGTCAGGCGGTTGTAGCGCAGCATGCGCGTCTGCCACAGCGTGGCCACGCGGCCCAGCAGCTCCAGCTGCAGGTCGCGCTCCTCGTCGGCGGTCAGCGGCGCGTCGCGGCGCGCCAGCGCCTGGGCGATCTCGCGGTGCACGTCCAGCGTGCTCTTGCGCTGCACCTCGGTCGGGTGGGCGGTCAGCACCGGGTTGACGCAGGCTTCTTCCAGCAGCGCGCGGATGCGCGCCAGCGACACGCCGCGCGCGCGCAGCACGGCCACCGCGTCGCGCAGGCTGCCGCGCGGGGCCGGCGCGCCGGACAGCGCCTGCGCGCGGGCGCTGCGGTTCTGCTCGTGGTCCTCGGCGATGTTGGCCAGGTGCAGGAAGTAGCTGAAGGCGCGCGCCACCGAGTTGGCGTCGCCGCGCGGCAGCTTGCGCACGGACTGCTCCAGCAGCCGGCCGTCGGCGTCGCGCCCCTCGCGCCGGAAGCGCACGGCCGAGCGCCGCAGCGTCTCGATGGTGTCGTACACCGCCTTGCCCTCGCAGGCCCGGATGACGTCGCCCAGCAATTTGCCCAGCAGGCGGATGTCCTGGCGGTCGGCGGTGTCGGCGGAAGGCGGGCTGCTGGGGGTCAAGTGGGGTCTCCTGTTCGGTGCGGGCGGCTTTGTTCGGATGCGGGGCGTGCGCGGGGCGGGCGTGCGATCGTGCTCATGCGCGGCCGGCAGGCCCGCGCGATTTTACGCAGGCAGGCCGGCGCGCAGGGTGCTCCTTCGTATACATGCGAGTACGGCAAGCGGGCCGCTGCCGCTGCATGCGGCTGCGCGCCGCCGGCTCGGGCGGAGCGACGCGCGCGCATGGGCGACAATTCATGGCATCGAGTGTTTTCGCCGCCAGGCCGCGCCAAGGCAAAAAGCTCCCCGGGGAGCCGCAAGCCGAAGGCGTGGCGCGGGTTTTTTCCGCTGCAAGGTGCCGCCATGTCCGTGTCGTCTTCCGATCCCGCTTCGCCCGCGGGCCCTTCCGCCCCGGCCGGGGCGGGCGCATCAGCCGTGTCCGCCGCCGTCCCGGCCCGGCGCGGCGCGCTGGTGCTTTTTTCCGGCGGCCAGGATTCGGCCACCTGCCTGGCCTGGGCGCTGGAGCGCTATGCGCGCGTCGAGACCGTGGCCTACGACTACGGCCAGCGCCACGCGGTGGAGCTGCAGGCCCGCCAGGTCGTGCTGCGCGAACTGCGCGCCGCCTTCCCGCAATGGACCCGGCGGCTGGGCGAGGACCACGTGCTGGACCTGCGCGTGCTGGCCGAGGTCGGCGACACGGCGCTGACCAGCGAGCGCGCCATCGCCATGCGCGAGGACGGCCTGCCCAACACCTTCGTGCCGGGCCGCAACCTGCTCTTCCTGACCCTGGCCGCCGCGCTGGGCTACCGGCGCGGGCTGGACGTGCTGGTGGGCGGCATGTGCGAAACCGATTTCTCCGGCTACCCGGACTGCCGCGACGACACCATCAAGGCCCAGCAGGTCGCGCTGACCCTGGGCCTGGGCAGCCGCGTGACGATAGAGACGCCGCTGATGTGGCTGGACAAGGCGCAGACCTGGGCGCTGGCGCAGCAGCTGGGCGGGCCGGCGCTGGTCGACCTGATCGTCGAGCACAGCCACACCTGCTACCTGGGCGAGCGCGGCGCGCGCCACGACTGGGGCTACGGCTGCGGCAGCTGCCCGGCCTGCGAGCTGCGTGCGAGCGGCTGGCGGCGCTGGCGGGAAGGCGCTGGTGCGGCAGTGCAATAGCCGCTTGCAGCCGCGTCGAGGAAGAAGGGCGGACGGAGGACGCCGGCCCCATGGCGCTGGCCGGCCCTGCCAGGCAGCCGCCCGCCGTGCGCGGCTGCCGGCCGTTCGTTATGCCGCCCGCCTGGGCCTCAGCCGCGGCCGCGGGCCATCCTCCAGCTCGTAGTGCTGCAGTACGTAGGCCTGCAGCGCCTTGCGGCTGACCTTGCCCAGGGCGGTCTTCTCCACCCGGTCCACCCGCACGAAGCAGCGCGGCCGCTTGTGGCCGGACAGGGCGGCCAGCGCCTCGTCCAGGCCGGGCGGCGCGGCCAGGCGGTCCGCGGCATCGGCGGCGCCTGCCGCCCCGGCCGTGCCGACCCGGCCGCCTGCGCCGTCGTTTGCGCTGCTGCCCGCGCCGTCGTCCGGCGCGTCGCCGTTTCCGCCGCCTTCCACATAGACGCACGCCACCACTTCGCTCCAGTACGCCGACGGGATGCCGACCACATAGGCTTCCTTCAGCGACGGGACATCCAGCAGCGCGGCCTCGATCTCCTCGGGGTGGACCTTGTAGCCGCCGGTGTTGATGACGTCCGAGTTGCGCCCCACCAGCCATAGCCGGCCAGCCTCGTCCAGGTAGCCCAGGTCGCCGGTGGCGTGCCAGTCGGCGCGGCCGTGGGGCTGCAGGCCGGCCTCGCCCAGGTAGCCGCAGAAGCCGTGCTGGCTGCGGATCAGGATTTCCTGCGCGGGCGAGATGGCGATTTCCACGCCGGGAGCGGGGTGGCCCAGGCAGGCGCCCTGGAGCGGCGCGCGCGCGGCCGAGGCGTAGACCGCCTCGGTGTCGGCGCAGTCCAGCACGGTGATGGGGTTCAGGTTCTCGCTCTTGCCGTAGGTGACGCGCACGCGCGGGCCGAAGATGGCGCGCGCGTCCGCGTACAGGCGCTCGGTCAGCACCTGGGTGCCGGTGAAGATGCAGCGCAGGGCGTCGAAGGTTTCGCCGCGCAGGGCGTCGACCAGCTTGGACAGCACGGTGGGCGGGGCGAACATGGCGTCGATATCGCGCGCGGCCAGCATGCGCCGGACTTCGCCGGGGTCGACGCCGCGGTGCAGGGCCACCGAGCCGCCGCTGTCTATCCACGCGCGCGCCAGCATGGAGGCGCCGTGCACGTAGGGCGTCATGAGCAGGATGCGCGAGCCGGCGTCCGGCACGAAGGGCAGGGTGGCGCGCAGCAGCACGGCGCCGGTCCAGCGCCGCGCGTGGTCGTAGAGCACGGCCTTGGGCTTGCCGCTGCTGCCGGAGGTGAAGACGATGCGGCTTTCGCGGTCGCCCGGAACGGGAGGCAGGATCGGGGCGATGGGAGGCGGCGGCATCGCGGCGTTGCTGCCGGCGTCCACCGTGCGTTTCCCCGCGCCGATGAGTTCGCCGATGTCCAGGACCGGCACGCCCAGCGACTGCGCCTTGCCGGCCAGCGCCGGTTCGGCGATGACGGCCTCGGCCGGCGCGATGCGCTGGGACCAGCGCAGTTCCTCCGCCGTGTAGGCCGGGTTCAGGTGCACCAGGCAGCGGCCGGACAGCGTGACGCCGTAGTCGGCCGCCACCGCGCCGGCGCCGTTGGACAGCAGCACGCCGACCCGCGCGGCCGGCGGCAGTCCGGCCGCCGCGAGCCCCGCGGCCACGCCGTGGGCGGCGTCGCACAGCGCGCGGTAGCTGGTGGCGCCGCCGGCGTCGATCACGGCCGTGCGGCGCCCGTGGCGCAGCGCCAGCGAGCGCAGGTTCTCGGACCAGGGAATGAGGGGGATGTCGGGCATGGGCATGGGTATCAGGCCTGGAGCAGCCCGCGCACGTCAGGGATGCGGTCCAGCCCGGTGAAGCGGTCTATCAGCGCCTGCGCGCCGGGCAGGGCGGCGGCCGGCGCATCGCCGCGGGTCGCCTCGTAGCGCGCCAGGCAGTCGCGGAACTTGGCGGCCAGCCGTTCGCCGTCCAGCGGCAGCCGGGCGTGGCCGCGCGCGTATTGCACCGGCCCGGAGCGCAGCCGCCGGCCGTCGCGCAGCGCGATCTCGACCTCGTCGTACCTGGAGAAGGTGGGGTCTTCATCGTCCGGCTCTTCGACGATGTGGGCGTGCACGCGCTCGTACAGGGCGCGCAGGTCCGGTCGGTTGACGTAGCCGTCGGTCAGCTGCGCGAAGCCGACGTCGCGGTCCACCAGCGCGGCGGCCACGGCGAACTCCAGGCTGAACTTGGCTTCCAGCGCCGTGGCCGGCCGGCGGTTGCGCAGCATGGACGCCTGCGAGCGGCCCAGGCCCACGTCGACGCGCTCGACCTCGTCCGGGCCGAAGCCGTGCTCGCCGGCCAGGTCGGCCACCGCGTCGATGATGCGGTGGCCCGAATAGCACACGGGGTACTTCTTGATCGACAGGCCGCAGGTCTCCAGCCGGCAGGCGCGGCCGATGCCGGCCGGGCTCTCGCGGTCCACGCGGCCGGCCAGGGAGATGGCGTGCAGCAGGCCGGCGTGGTGCTCGATCGCGTCGGGCGCGGCGGTCAGGCCCAGCTCGGCCAGTTCGACCGCCTCGAAGGCGAGCGAGGCGGCGCGCCCGGCGTGCAGCGGCTTGGTCATGGTGCCGAAGTTGGCGACCAGGCCGCCGGCCAGGCTGGCGGCGATGGCCAGCGCGCGCGCGGCGGTGGCCGCGTCCAGGCGGCGCAGGCGCGCCAGCGCGGCGGTGGCGCCCACGGTGCCGTACACCGCGGTGGGGTGCCAGCCCTTGACGTGCAGGGGGTCGCGCTCGCGCACGAACAGTTCGGCCCAGACCTCGTAGCCGGCCACGTAGGCGTCCAGGCAGTCGCGGCCCGATGCGCCCTGCGCGTGGCCCTGGGCCAGCACCGCCGGGGCCAGCGCGGTGCTGGGGTGGCCGGCCAGGGCCACGTCGTCGTAGTCCAGGGCATGGGTGGCCACGCCCAGGGCGAAGGCGGCCTGCGAGGCGGGCAGGGGCCGGTCCGCCCAGGGCAGCTGCACCAGGGCTTCGCCCTCGCGGGCGCGCCGGCCGGCGAACGCCAGGGCGATGCGGGATACGTCCTCGTGCGCGCCACCCAGGGCGCAGGCCATGGCGTCCATGATGCCCATGCGCGCGATGGCGAAGGCGCGTTCGCCGGCGGGGGCGCGCGCCGCGTCGGCGGCGTAGGCCGCGAGCTCAGTGGTCAGTCCCATTGTCGATATGTCTCCATCCTGTTGGTGCCTGGGCGGCATGGCCGCAGGCGATCGCCCGGCGCGCACCTGTCGATGCATCGCCTCAGAACGAGCGCGGCATCCCCAGCACGTGCTGGCCGATGTAGGAAAGGATCAGGTTGGTGGAGATCGGCGCGATCTGCAGCAGCCTGGCCTCGCGCCACTTGCGCTCGACGTGGTATTCGCTGGCGAAGCCGAAGCCGCCGTGGGTCTGCAGGCAGGCCTCGGCGGCGTGCCAGGACGCTTCCGAGGCCAGCAGCTTGCCCATGTTGGCCTCTTCCCCGCAGGGCCGGCCGGCGGCGAACAGCGCGGCCGCCTGGCGCAGCACCAGGTCGGCCGCGCGCATCTCGGCGTAGGCCCGCGCGATGGGGAACTGTATGCCCTGGTTCATGCCTATCGGCCGGTCGAACACGCGCCGGTCCTGCGAATACCTGACCGACGTGGCGGTGAACCAGCGCGCGTCGCCGATGGCTTCCGAGGACACCAGGATGCGCTCGGCGTTCATGCCGTCCAGGATGTAGCGAAAGCCCTTGCCTTCCTCGCCGACCAGGCTGTCGGCGGGGATTTCCAGGTTGTCGAAGAAGACTTCGGTGGTGTTGTGGTTGACCATGGCCTTCAGCGGCCGGATTTCCAGCCCCTTGCCCACGGCCTCGCGCAGGTCCACCAGGAAGACCGACAGGCCGTCGCTCTTTTTCTGCACCTGGTCGTAGGGCGTGGTGCGCGCCAGCAGCAGCATCAGGTCGGACTGGAAGGCGCGCGAGGTCCATACCTTCTGCCCGTTGACCAGGTAGCGGTCGCCGCGGCGCTCGGCGCGCGTCTTCAGGCGCGTGGTGTCGGTGCCGCTGGTCGGCTCGGTCACGCCGAAGGCCTGCAGGCGCAGCCTGCCGCTGGCGATCTCCGGCAGGTACTTGCGCTTCTGCGCCTCGCTGCCGTGGCGCAGCACGGTGCCCATGGTGTACATCTGCGCGTGGCAGGCGCCGGCGTTGCAGCCGGCCGCGTGGATCTCTTCCAGGATCACGGCCGCGGCGCGCAGGGGCATGCCGCTGCCGCCGTATTCCTCGGGGATCAGCGCGCCCAGGAAGCCGGATTCGGTCAGGGCCTGGACGAAGGCTTCGGGGTACTGGCGCCGTTCGTCCAGGTCGTGCCAGTACGAGCCGGGGAAGCCCTCGCAGATCCGGCGCACGCTGTCGCGGATCTCGGGGTAGTCCTGGCCGATGTCCATGGTCAGGGTGTCTGCGGTGGCGGTCATCTTGGTGTC
>Ga0182743_1001073_pt1 | contig 28486 bp, 23 predicted proteins | sample eDN3rd30CKraftOP_FD_128522 | JGI IMG/M metagenome (GOLD analysis project Ga0182743, IMG submission 128522) | Enriched Organic Plus compost microbial communities from Emeryville, California, USA - eDNA 3rd pass 30_C Kraft OP (version 2) (version 2) ... | reverse complement strand
CGCCAGCCCCTCATGGCTCGCCGCGCGCAGCGGCGAGGCCAGCGGGTCGTCCTGCTGCGTGGCGGGATCGGTGAGATACTGTTCCCAGAACCAGTCCACATCGTCGCTGGTCAGCAGCGGCCCATCGGCGAATTCCTCGGCCGACGGGGTCTTGGGCCAGGGATAGTTGCACGATCCGTAGAAATTGATCTGCGCCCGCAAGGCAGGCCCGCCTTCATCGCGCGCCCGCAAGGCCAGAGCGCAGGCGAGATTGGCGCCCGCGCTGTCCCCCGCCACGGCAAGCCGCGCGGGATCGCCGCCCAGTTCGCCCGCATGGGCCGCTGCCCATTGCAGCGCGGCCCAGCAATCGTCGGGCGCGGCGGGGAACGGGTGTTCGGGCGCCAGCCGGTAATCGACCGAAATCACCAGCGTTTCGCCCCACGCGCACAGCGCCCGGGCGATCATGTCCTGCGTGTCGAGATCGCCGACCACGAAACCGCCGCCATGCATATAGAGCGTAACCGGAAACGGCCCTTCGCCCTGCGGGGTATATATCCGCAGCGCCAGATCGCCGCCCGGCCCGGCAATCGTCCGGTCTTCCACCCCGGCGACCACCGCATCCTGCGCGGGCGGGATCGCGATCGAACTGTCGCGCACCGATTGCCGCAGCATGGCCAGCGGAACGTGGCGCACACCGGGCCAGGGCGGCATGCTGGACAGCATGGCATCGATTTGCGGATCAAGCGGCATCCTTCGGGCTCCTTTTTCGTGTTCCATCGTCGCGCCCGCCGCGCCGGAAGGGCGGCCGGAATGCGGGATGCCTGCCAATTTCATGACAGCTTGCAACGGAATACAACAGCCCGCGCCCCACGCAATAAGTATTTACTCACTTTTGCCCTGCCCATAGAGTGCCCGCCAAACATCTTGAGAGGAGGATTGCCGGTGAAAGCGATGGTTCTGGATAGCTTCGGCGGGCCCGAAGTGCTGCATCTGGCGGAAATCGAAAAGCCCGTCGCCACCCCCGGCAATGTCGTCGTCCAGATCGCTTACGCCAGCGTCAATCCGGCAGACTGGAAATCGCGCGAAGGCTGGCTGGCCCGCTATTTCGATTACACGTTCCCCTTCGTCGTCGGCTTCGATGCGGCGGGCGTGGTCGCCGAAGTGGGCGAAGGCGTCACCGGCCTCGCCGTAGGGGACCGGGTGGTGACTCCGGGCAATCAGGGCATCGGCGAACGCGGCTCCTATGCCGAATATCTCCGCGCAGCAGCCGAACGCGTCATCCGCCTGCCCGAGACCGTCAGTTTCCGCGAGGCCGCCACGCTGCCCACCGCCGGGATGACCGCATGGGAAGCGACGCTGGACGTGGGTCAGGCAGGGGCAGGCAAGACGGTGGTGGTCAACGGCGGCGCGGGCGGCACCGGCAGTTTCGCCATCCAGCTCGCCCGCATGGCCGGCGCGCGCGTCGCCACCACCTGCAGCCCGCGCAATTTCGACTATGTCACCGCGCTCGGCGCAGAATGCGCGATCGATTACCAGCAGGGCGATCCCTACGCCCGGATTCGCGAATGGGCGCCCGATGGCGTGGATGTGGTAGTCGATACGGTCGGCCAGGGCACGTTCGTCGATGTGGTCGATGTGATGAAGCGCGGCGGCATCGTCGCCCCCATCGGCACGCTGATCGCGGGTGAACCCGCCATCGATCCGGCCCGCGCCGCCGCCGCCGGTATCACTGTCGTGCCGACGATTTCCCAGTTCACCAACCAGCCGCGCCAGTTGCGCGCACTGGTGGAAGCGCTGGCGGCGGGTTCCATCGTCGCGCCCGAATATACCGTCATGCCGCTGGTCGAAGCGGGCGAAGCGCACCGCCGCGTGCAAGAAGGCCATGTGCGCGGAAAAATCCTGCTGGAAGTGAACGCCGCGCTGGAGAACTGACGGCATCAGGCGTATGCACAGGCGTTCTGCCGCGCGCGTGCGGAAAAATTCCCCTGCACCGTGGGCATCACCCATTTGGGTTATGCGGGGTGCCTGGGCGCGGGATAGACAGTCGCGTTCCAACCTTTAAGGCCTCAGAGCTGGGAGAGTGCAGCATGAAATTTTCGATTATCTACGAAGCGCAGATGGTGGACACCTCGCGCGAAAACGAACAGGCCGTGTTCCACCAGATCGTGGATCAGGCGAAGTACGCTGAAGAAATGGGCTTCGACTGCATCTGGTGCGTCGAACACACTGCCCTCACCCAGTATGCCCACATGTCGGCGCCGGAAACCGTGCTCGCCTTCATCGCCGGCGCGACCGATCGCATTCACGTCGGCCACGGCGTGGTCTGCCTGCCCCCCGCGATGAACCACCCGGTCAAGGTCGCCGAACGCATCGCCACGCTCGACATCCTGTCGAAGGGCCGTCTGCACTTCGGCGTCGGCAAGGGCGGCACGCAGCAGGAAGCAGGCACGTTCGGGTACAATCTCGAAGAACTGCAGCCGATGATCGACGAAAGCATGTACCTGATCCCCAAGATCATGGTGCAGGACGAAATCGAACATGACGGCACCTACGTGAAGATTCCGAAGCGCCCGATCCACCCCAGCCCGTATCAGGACCCGCATCCGCCGATGTACATGGCCTGCACCCGCGAACACACGCTGGTCGCCGCCGGTGAACGCGGTATCGGCGCGCTCGTGCTCGGCTTCTCCGGCCCGGACGAAATCGCCAAGAAGAACGCGATCTACCGCGAAGCCTACCGCAACCGTAAGCCCGAAGATCAGGTCGGTTTCCGCCCGACCGAACACCTCGCCGCGCTCTGCGCCGCGACCGTGCTCGAAGATCGCGAAAAGGCCCGCAAGATCGGCCTGCGCGGCCAGCGCTTCTTCGCCGAATCGATCGCCTACTGGTATCAGGGCGGCCCGCTGCCCACGATCGATGAAGATCTCTCGGCCGAGGAACAGGAAGCCATCCTCAACAAGGAAAAAGAACAGACCATCGCGTACCTCTCGGAAGAAGCCATTCCGGTGGGTGACGAACATCTGTCGAACTACAACGTCGCGCAGGACGCATACGGCACGCCGGAAGACTGCATCCGCTACGTGCAGCGCCTGATCGACGCCGGTGCCGACGAAATCCTGTTCCTGTTCCAGATGGGCGGTATTCCGCACGACGTGATCATGGAAACGATCCGCAACATCGGTGAGAAGGTCATCCCGCACTTCCGTGCGCAGGCCGCAGCCAAGCAGGCTGAAACCGTTTGATGCCATGAGGATGCGCGCGGCGGGGTTCCGGACTTCCGCCGCGCGCACCCAACTTTCCGGCCACGCGCATAGCGTGAGCCCTCCGCTTTTCCGCACGATAGCCATGTCGCGCGGCCCCGCATCGCCTTGATGCGCAAAAGCATTACCTACTTTTCCCCATGATGCTCTAAGGCATCGGGGATGGACACGCCTGTCGATCCGCAATTCTCCGACCTTCTGGTGCGCCTTTATGGCGACCTCGACAGCGAGCATCCGTGGGATGCCTTTCTCGAAGCGCTCGCCAAATGGCTGGAATCGAGCTTCGCGACTCTCATCATCACCGCCCCCGGCACGCATATGCCGGGCACTTATGTCACCCCGGGCGCCGATCCGCTTTTCATGGCCCGCTATATCGAATCGTTCTTCGCGGAAGATCCGTTCAAGGATCTGCCCGATGGTAAGGTGACATCGTTCACCGAATTCATCAGCCAGATGGCGATGGAAGATTATTCCGAATATCGCGACTATCTGGATGTCGCGGGCGGCGAACAGGTGCTGGCCGTCGACATGCGTTTCAGCGGCCAGTTCGAAGCGCGTTTCCGGGTCTCGCGCGACAAGAGCAAGCCTGATTTCGCGGCGGCGGAACGGACCGCCTTGCAGGCGCTGGTGCCGCATCTGCGCATCGCCGTCAGCCTGTTCGAGAGACTGCAACTGGCCGGCGCCGAACACGGCATGTTCGAAAGCGCGACCGAAGGGCTCGGGCTCGCCCTGCTGGTGCTCGACCGCAACGGCCGCATCATCAGCAGCAACGCCCTTGCCGAACGCTTCCTCACCGAAGGCGAAGGCGTCCGGCGGGCGGGCGGTTGCCTGGCGTTCGACACGGTGGAGCCGCGCAAGATCATCGCCGATCTTCTCGCCAGGCCGGTGGGCCAGACCAAAGTCACCCGTTTCCGCATCGAACGGCCCGAGCGGGGCGACCTGATCGCCACCGCCCGCGCCATGGATCTGCCCGCGATCCATTCGGGAACGGGCGCGCTCGCCCTGTTCCTCGCTTTGCCGGGCGACGAATCCTCGCTCGAACCCGAAACCGCGCGCGAACTGTTCGGCCTGACCATGGCCGAAGCCCGCCTCGCGGTGACGCTGGCGCAAGGGGTCTCACTGGTCGAAGCCGCCCGCCGCCTCGGCATCACGCACAACACCGCCAAGACGCAGCTGCGCGCCATTTTCGCGAAAACGGGCGCGCGCCGGCAATCGCAACTGGTCAGCATTCTCGCCGCGACCGGCGCCTGATCCTGCCCCCGCATCGCTTTCAAGTGAGTGCCCCGCAGCTCCGGGTAAGTGTATGCGTCCGGCAATTTTCTGTTCATACCGCTGGAAACGGTGGCTTTCAGCGCAGAAGGAAAATTGACATAAGCCCGCAGAAAAATAAGTAAGCACTTATGACACGAAAGCGGATTTCCGGCCCCGAGCGCCGCGCCCTGATCCTCGCCGCGGCACGGCGCATCTTTTCCCAATATGGGTATGAAGGGGCGAAGACTCTCCAGATCGCGCGCGAGGCGAAAGTGTCCGAAGCGCTGGTCTATCGCCATTTCCCTTCGAAACTGGCGCTGTACCGCGCCGTGATGCGGCAGGTGTTCAGCGAACAGGACAGCCATTTCCAGCATCTCGGCCTCCAGGAAACCAACGCCGCCGGTCTGGTCCGCACGCTCAAGACCTATTTCCTGACCTCCATCGCCGAAGGCGCCCCGGACGAGGAGCAGCGCTTCCGCATGACTCTGGCCAGCCTTGCGGGTGACGGCAATTTCGCCAGCCTGATCTATCGCCGTGCGCAGCGGCTGAATGCCAAGCTGGTCCACGAAGCGCACCAGAACGCGCGCGAAAGCGGGGAAATGACCGGCAAGGCGCTGCGTCCGGCCAACACCGCGATGTTCGTCGAACATATCGGCATCATGATCAGCGCGATCCAGGCGCTGGCCCCGGCCTCACGCCCCTATGCTTCGGACGGCTACGATCTGGCCATGGACGCCGTGTGGTTCTGCTGCCGCGGCCTCGGCCTCTCGGACGAAACGATCGCCCGATATATCGACGACGAGCCGCACATTCCCGCCACCGCATAAAAAAGGGGCCAGATGGCCCCTTTTCCATTTCACCACAGTGAAGCACCGGCACATGCCGCGCGGCCCCTGCGGACCGCGCGCGCATGGCTTATTGCACCACGTAGTCTTCCATCTTCGGCGCCGCCATCGCTTCGGCGAAAGCATCGTAGCTCCACGGCCAGCTCGACGGAACGCCCGTGGCGTCGAGATACCAGCTCGCGCAGCCCGAACCGAAAATGGTGTTCTTCGCGGCGGCGATCCGGCGTTCTTCGTAATTCTCGTGCGCGGCGGTGCTGGGGACCACGGTCGTCGCCTCACCCTTGCGCAGCAGGCCGATCAACTGATCGATATAGTCCCACTGCCGTTCCGCGATGTCGATCAGCGAGAAGTTGCCGACCGGCCCCGTCGGCCCGTTGAGCATGAAGAAGTTCGGGAAGCCCGGGATGGTGACCGCATAGTAAGCGGTCGGGCGCGTGGCCCACACGTCATCCAGCGAAACCCCGCCTTCGCCCAGCACGGTGGTCGGCCGGATGAAACGATCCGCCTTGAAACCAGTGGCCAGAATCAGCGTATCGAGTTCGTGGAACGTGCCGTCCTTCATCCGCACGCCGTTGGGTTCGACCCGTTCGATGCCCCCCGTTTCGACATAGACCGCCGGGTTCTGCACTTCGTCGTAATAGGACCAGGAATAGACCAGGCGCTTGCATGCGGCGCGATAGTTCGGCGTCAGCTTCTGCTTGAGTTCCGGATCGGTGATCTTGGCGTCCAGATACTGCTGACAGATTTCCTCGATCTGCTTGATTTCCGGGCTGTGGAAATCGGTGATCGCATCGGTGAAGCGGCGCACATTGCCGATATATTCATCGCTGAAACGGATCGCATCCATCAGCGCCGGGTCCTTGCGGAACGCTTCGCGATCCGCATCTGTGTATTCGAACTGTTCGACCGGCATGATCCACTGCGGCGAACGCTGGAAATGCACCAGCTTTTCGACTTTCTTGTTGATCGCGGTGACGATCTGGATGCCGGTGGACCCGCAACCGATAAGGCCGACCTTCGCGCCTTCGATCGGCGCTTCGTCATCCCAGCGCGCCGTATGGAACGCATGGCCCTTGAACGTTTCGAGCCCCGGAATTGCCGGGAGATTCGGGTGGTGCAGCACGCCCGAAGCGGCGATCACCACATCGGCTTCGGTCTGTTCTCCGTTGACAAGACCCAGTTTCCACACCGCGCGATCCGCGTCCCACACGGTCGAAACCACTTCGCTGTTGAAGCGGATGTGCGGCGTCACACCGTACTTTTCAGCGGTCTTTTCGAAGTAGGTCTGGATTTCGTCGCCCTTGGCGTAGAACGCTTTCCATTCCGGATAGGGTTCGAAGCTGTAGGTATAGGCGTGCGCCGGAACGTCGCAGGTCAGGCCCGGATAGCGGTTTTCCCGCCACGTACCGCCCAAACGCGCCGCCTTTTCATAAACGGTGAATTCTTCGCCACGTTCCTTGAGCTTGATCGCAGCGAGGATACCGGCCATCCCGGCCCCAACCACCGCATACCGCAACGCCTTGCCTGCACCGTTGTTATCAGAGGACATGTTTTACCTCGTTCCCTTTCCAGTTATGAAAGGACAATCGCACAAGCACCCGCTCTCCACATCACCCGATAGGGTTACGTGACAGGATGAATACAAATTCTTGTCCGGCCGCCGTTCAGGGCATCAGCGCCCCGCCGTTGACATGCATCACCTGCCCGTTAATCCAGCGGCCGTCCTCCGACAGCAACAGGGCGACCATCGCGGCGATATCCTCCACTTTGCCCAGCCGCGTGCTGTATACCCCGGTCAGGCATTGCTTGATAAAGTCTTCGGGCACCTGCCCGCCCGCAATCATTTCCGGGGTCATCACGAAACCCGGCGCCACGCAGTTGGAAGTGATCCCTTCCCGTCCCCAGCGGCTTGCCACGTGGCGCATCAGCGCATTGAGGCCGCTTTTCGAGGCGGCGTAGGATGGGCGGGTAGGTTCCGCCGCATCCCCCGCGGACGAGGTCGTGTACACGATTGCCCCACCGCCGTTGGCCAGCAGGTGCGGCAGCACCGCTCTGGTGCAGCGCAAGTGGCCGCGCAGATTGACGTCGATCGTGCGGTCGAACACCGCCATGTCGACATCGAGCGCATCGCTGTCCTGGAAGATCACCCGCAGGTCCGCCGCGTTGACGTGAGCACCGTCGAGCTTGCCCAGCTTGCCGACCGCCTGTTCGATGGCCGCACCAATCGATGCTTCGTCGGTGATATCGACCGGAACCGCGAAAGCATCCCCGCCGCCGGCCACCACGCCGTCTGCCACGGCCTTGGCGGCATCGCTATTGATATCCGCCACGCAGACGCGCGCACCCTCGCTCGCCAGCCGCTTTACCGTGGCCGCGCCGATCCCGGTGCCCGCGCCGATGACAATGATGCATTTCCCTGCCAGACGTTCGCTCATTCCCGATCTCCTTGTTATGCGCAGAGCTAACTTGCGGGCAGGAACCGCGCAAGCAGCGCCCGAGCCACGCGCGCAATCGGAGACGCGGCTGGTTAGAACTGGCCGACAAGGTTCCGTGCCGTGGCGATGACCAGTTCAGCCGCCGGCGAAAGACTGCGCCCCGCATGCGAGGCGATGACCAGTTCGATCGATGCGGGGACGCCCTCCACCTCGACGGGCAGAACCGCGAGCCGCTCCGGCGCCTTGTGCACCAACGCTCCCGAAGCCAGCCAGATCACATCCGAATTGGCGGTGAGTTCGAACAACACCTGGCAATCATCGCACAGCACCGAAATTTCCCGGTTCTGGAACCAGGGTGCGCTTTTTTCATCGCTGGCCACCTGAATGTCGGTGGTGATGCAGGCAAGAGCATAGGCCGAAAGATCTTCTGCCCAGACAGCCGCCTGCTGCAGGAGCGGATGCCCTGCCCGCACGATGAAGTTCATCGGCAATTGGGCGAAAGGCAGGACGTCCAGTTCATCGGCATCGCACAGCGGGTGACGCGCACCCACGAAGAATTCGATGGCATCGGCTTCGAGCTGGGCCATCTGCTCGGACACCGCACCCACCGATGCGACCGCACCGATACCAGGGTGATCACGGGCCAGCGCGCCTAGGACATCCGCCAGCCAAAGCGTCGCTGGCAAGGGTGCGAAACCGAAGCGCACATCGCCGCCGGCGGTCTGCGCCAGGGCTTGCGCGTTGCGCTTCAGCGTCGTCGCTTCGCGCAGGACATTGCGGGCATCGCGCAGCAATTGCGCGCCGACGATGGTGGGCTTGGTCCCGCTCTTGTTTCGGTCGAGCAAGGTCAGCCCTACTTCCTCCTCCAGCAGGCGGATGGCGTGGCTCAGCGCGGATTGGGAAATGTGCAGCACCTTGGCGGCGCGGACGAAACTGCCCTGCTCCACCAGGGTGACGAAGTATTGCAGTCGCCGCAGGTTCATATGTGAAAACTATTCATGCATTTCCCGAAATCAATTCATTTTTCCTCTTCATGGGCTTTTGGTAATCAAACCCAAACCAGAAAGGATACCTTGCCATGACCGGCGGAGCTTTGGATGGCCTCGGCAATTACGGGCTGTTCTACCTGATTTCCGGCCTCAGCGTTCTAGCCCTGGAGATCATCGCCGGGCGGCATCGCGGAATCTATTCGCGATCCGAATGGCTGATCAACCTGCTGTGCGCGGCCATCGGCATGGCAGCTATCCGTCCGTTGCTTTCCATCGCGGGCGCATTGGTCTTCGTCATACTCTTGCCCGGACGGCAGGGGATGCTTGCGCATGCTTCGGTCGGCCTCACCTTTGCCATCGGATTGCTGGTAACGGAATTCCTGTTCTACTGGGTTCACCGTCTGGCGCACGAAGGGAAAGGCAAGCGCGGAATGGACTGGCTCTGGCAGCTTCACCGCACCCACCATTCCGCTCGCTATATGAACATCATCCTGCTGATCCGCCAACATCCGCTGTGGCCCATCGTGCAGCCGCAAACCTGGGTCGTCGCCTTCCTGCTCTATGCAGGACAACCGGTTGCCGCCGCGTCGATCGCGGTATCGGTCTATGCCTGGAATCTCATCACCCACAGCAACTTCCGCTGGGACGATCGCGTGCGCGCCATGCCAATGATCGGCCCCATGTTCCGCGCCATGGAGCATGTGCTCGTCTCGCCGGGTATCCATCACACACATCACGGCTATGGCAAGGACGGTGCGAACTACCGCAATTTCGGCCTGATCTTCTCGATCTACGATACGCTATTCGGCACCTTGCATATTCCGGAAGGGCGGCCCTGGAAATACGGTCTCCCCGGCACCGACGCTTCGTGGAAGGAACAGGTTCTCTATCCGCTGGTACGGCCTCCCGCAAAAAAGCGCTGAGAGCCTTTCAGGCCCCGCCCCGCTCCATCTCGCCATGGAGGAAGTGGTACAGCAGGTCGGCCATCGCGGCCACGCCCGCCGCGGGATCTTTCGGCCACTGGCGCACGCCGAGATAGTAGCACGACCGGTCAAGCTGGCTCAGCACCAGCCCCACGCGCATGCGCGCACCGGCATCCTCGCGCAGATGGGCAAGGCGCGGTTCGCCATCGGCCAGCAGGTCGATCAGCACTTCCTGATAGCGCGCCGTCTTGCCGTAGATTTCCTGATCCAGCAGCACCGCATGCGCCAGAATCACGCAGATCGCCTCGTTCTCGCGATAGAAGCGCACCATCTGCCCGCACCAGTCGCGCAACTGTTCGCGCGTCTTGCCCGGCATGCGCGCCAGTTGCGCGTAATAAGGCTGCCAGACCGGGGCGAAGCGATCCGCGATCTCCTCCACCAGCGCCTGCATCGATGAAAAATGGGCGTAGAACGAAGCCCGGCTGACCTGCGCTTCCTTCAGCACATCGGCCACCACGCTGGCGGCATAGCCCTTGCGCGTGAACACGCGAATCGCGCCTTCCACCAACCGGTCGCGCGTCGCTTCGCGCTGGGCCGCCTGCAGGGCGTTGCCCCGGCTTTCGCCGGAAGGCTGCCTGCCGTTGTCCATCGCGATTGCATTGCCCATACAAACTGTATAGTCAGGTTCCGACACTGGCGGCAAGTCTCCTCAAACATGGCTTTCCTGCTGTCAGTCATAAACATAATCCGGAGCCTGACCCATGTCGTCCAACCGTTATCCGCATCTGCTTTCTGCCGGCCGCATCGGCACCATGGAATTGCGCAACCGCATCGCCGTCACCGCCATGGGGGTCAGCCTCTCGGAAGACGATGGCACCGTCGGCGAACGTCTGATCGCCTATCATGAAGAGCAGGCCAAGGGCGGCGTCGGCCTGATCATTTCGGGCGTGGCGGGCGTGGCCTGGCCGACCGGTTGCGTCGCCTGGCAGCAGACCGCGATTTCGGACGACAAATTCATTCCCGGCCTCAAGCAGTTGACCGAACGCGTCCATGCCCATGGCGCCAAGATCGCGGCGCAGCTTCATCACGGCGGCCTTGTCGCGGGCTATTCCGCCGCGCGCTGGGGCCTGCCGCTGTGGGCGCCCGCCATTCCCCCCGCCACCAAAGGCAATTTCACCGACTATTTCCTGATGGAGGAACTGGCCGGTCTGGCCGGAATGAAGCAGCCCGAAATCAAAGTGCTGGAGCAGGCCGATATCGATCTGGTGGTGCAGCAATTTGCCGCCGGCGCACGCCGCGCCAAGGAAGCCGGGTTCGATGGGGTGGAAGTCCACAGCGGCCACGGCTATCTGCTGTCCTCATTCGTTTCCCCGATCACCAACACCCGCACCGACCAGTACGGCGGCCCGCTCGAAAACCGCATGCGCCTGACGCTCGACGTCGTGCGGGCGATACGGGCCGAAGTCGGGCCCGATTTCCCGGTCTGGGTGAAACTCGATTCACGCGAAGTGGGCAAGGACGGCGGTATTACCGTGGAAGACGCCAAGCGTTCCGCGAAGATGATCGAAGAAGCCGGGGCCGATGCGATCACCATGACCACCTATCACGACACGGGTGACGGCAAGCTCCATTCGGAATCGCACACCCCGCATATCGATGCATGGAACCTGCCCGCCACGGCGGAAGTCAAGAAAGCCGTCTCGATCCCCGTGCTCGGTTCGGGCCGTGTCGAACCCGAAGTGGGCGACAGCGCGATCGGCAAGGGCGAGGTCGATTTCATCGCGATGGGGCGCAAGCTGCTGGCCGATCCGCACCTGCCAAACAAGCTGGCGGCGGGCCGCCCCGATCAGGTCCGCCCCTGCATCTATTGCTACACCTGCATCAGCGCGATCTACATGGGCAGCCATGCCCGCTGTGCGGTGAACCCTGAACTCAGCTTCGAATTCGAACAGCGGGTGGAGCCCAAGGGCAAGCAGCATATCGCCGTGATCGGCGGCGGCCCCGGCGGCATGGAATCGGCCCGCCGCCTCGCCGCGCAGGGCCACAAGGTCACGCTGATCGAAAAGGGCGACCGGCTGGGCGGCACGCTGCGCTTCGCCTCGCTGGCTTACGAACCCAACGAACGGCTGCTCAACTGGCTGCGCGCGGAAGTGGCCGAAGCCGATATCGATGTGCGCCTGTCGACCGAAGCCACGCCCGACCTGCTGCGCCAACTGGGCGTGGACAAAGTGATCGTGGCCACCGGCGCGATCCGTGGCATGCCCGATATTCCGGGCAACGATCTGCCCAACGTGTTTTCGGGCGACGACATGCGCAGCATGATGCTGGGCGAAACCACCACCGAACTGAAGCGCAAGACCGGGCTGCTCACCCGCATGGCGACGAAAATCGGCGCGGCCACCGGCGCCACCTCCAATCTCGCGCTGGTGCGCAAGGCGACGCATAGCTGGATGCCGCTGGGCCAGAACATCGTCATCGTCGGCGGCGAACTGGTGGGCATCGAACTGGCCGAATTCCTCCACGAACGCGGCCGCACGGTGACGGTGGTCGACGAAGCGCCGCGCTTCGGCAAGGGGCTGCTGCTGGTGCGCCGGATGCGCATCCTTGCCGAACTCAAGGAACACGGCGTTTCGCTGCAACCGGGGGCGAGCGATATCGTCATCGAAAAGGATGCGGTGCGTTTTACCGATGCTGCTGGCGTGGCCCAGTCCGTCCCCGCCGATCACGTGATCGTGGCAAAGGGCGCGGAAGGCAATCTGGCGCTGGCCGAACGGCTGCGCGCGGAAGGCTTCACCGTGGAAACCGCAGGCGATGCGAACGGCGTCGGTTATATCGAAGGTGCGATGCGCGGTGCGGCCGAGGCTGTTAACGCAGTTAACGCAATCTAGCTATTGCCCCGCACTCCCATTCGAGGCTACGGGTGGGAAGTCATGGTTCCGCTTCGGCTGGAACCTTGCGAACATTTTACCCTGTTGGGCGGAGGCGAACCCTCCGCCCCTTTTTTTGCAACACCCATGCGCAGCATGGCATTCAGTGCTGGCTATCGGTGCGGAAGCGGTGCGGGGTGATTCCTTCCGCCTCGCGGAAAGCGCTGGTGAAACTGCTGACATGGCTGAACCCGCAGCGGTAGGACACTTCCTTGATCGGCAGGCCCGTTTCCCGCAGCAAATGCCGCGCCTCCCGCAGCCGCAGCGAAGCCAGGAACTGATTGAAGCCCAGCCCCGTCGCCTGCTTCAGCGCTGCCGCGAACTGGCGGGAAGAAAGGGCGCACACCCGCGCCGCCTCGGCCAGATTCGGCCTCGTGCGTAGCGTGCCGATGCAATAGCGTTCGACCCGGCGCATATCATCCTCCGACAGGCCGCTGCCCGCCGAACCGGTTGCCAGCCGAGCAAGATCCACCGCCAGAGTGGCGGCCAGACCGCCGACCAGAGCCGCACTGTCGGGGCCGGGGCTGCGCGTTTCCTCCGCGATCCGTTCCAGCGCGCGAACGATATCGCGATTGCGGATATCGGTGCAGCGTTCTAGCCGGGCGAGATCGAACGCGGCCACATGGTCGGACAAGTGCGGGTGCACGTGCCGTTCGAACCGGCACATCAACATAGCCGCCCCTGCCTCCTCGCCGATCAGATGCATTCCCACCCCGGCGGGGACGAAGCTCACCGGGCCGAAGCGGCGGTAATCGCTGCGGGCCTGCGGCGCGATATAACAGGCGCGGATGTCCACCGGCACCCGCGCGACGTTGAACGCGATCACATGCTGGTTGCCCGGCGGCATTTCCATCTCGCTGCCGAAACGCGCCTGTTCGATCGCCACACTCAAGCCGGGAAATTGATATGTCACACCGCCAGCCTCTCCTGCACCGGGTATGCTCCCGGCCTTGCGCGCCCCGCCCGTTCGGGCACAGGTTCGTGCATCTTTCCCTAATTCGCCGAAATCGGCCTAACCCTTGGGCCCTGCACCGCGTGGCGAAATGCTATAAACAATCACGCCATGGATCAACATACCAACCATGCGCCCGCCAATCCGCCCAAGCCGATCCGGGTCGGCATTGTCGGCGCCAATCCGGATCGCGGCTGGGGATCGGGCGTGCACCGGCGGGTGATCGCCCTGCTGCCCGAATTCGAACTGACCGCCGTCTGCACCACGCGGCAGGATACCGCGGAACGTGCCGCGCGCCAGTTCGGTGCGCGCCATGCCTTTACCGATCCCGCCGCGATGGCTGCCCACCCGGAAGTCGATCTCGTGGCGATCTGTGTGCTTGCGCCGCATCATCACGCGGTGGCCCGTGCGGCGCTGATGGCCGGTAAGCATGTCTATTGCGAATGGCCGCTCGCCGTCACGCCAGAACAGGCCGCCGAACTGGCGGAGCTGGCAACGCAGCGGGGCGTGAAGGCGATGATCGGCCTGCATCTCAACGGCGCCCCAGCCCTGCGCCACGCGGCGCGACTGGTGACAGAGGGTTATATCGGCCGCTTGCAGGCGATCAATCTGCGGGTGCGCGTCCCCGGATCGATCACCCGCACCATGGCCACCCGCGCGCACGGCACGCATCTTCTGTCGATCTACGCTGGGCATCTGCTGGGGGCGATCACCAGCCATTTCGGCGCGATCACCGAATGGACGGCGCGCGGCGCGATCCATCTGCCCCCGGTGGACGAGACCGGCGCGCCCTGCCCACGCGATGCGCCGGATCATGTGCTGGTGCACGGCAGGCTGGCGAACGGCGCACTGTTGAGCCTCGATCTCGGGAGCATGACAATGGCCGACATGGGCTGCGAATGGCGGATCGCTGGCAGTGCGGGCACGCTCCGCCTGCGGTCCGCCGCGCCCGACATGCCCGCGATGGAAGCGCTGATACTCTCCGGTGCGCCGACGGGCGAAGCGATGCGCGATCTGCCTTTGCCGCCGGAACTCGATTGCCCCGCGATCCCGCCGGAACCGCTGCGCTATTCCGCCTATCCCGGGGTGGAGGCATCGCGCGATGCGCTGGTTGCGATCGGCACCCTTTACCAGCACCTGGGCGAGGCGATCCGCGACGATGGCCCGGTCTTTCCCGACTTTGCGCACGCCCTCGCCATTCAGCGGCTGGTTGCGGATATCGATGCCGCGCTGATCGCAGACGGAACCTGACACCGCCAACAGAACCGCATTAGGAGAGCCACCATGAATGCCATCGTGCAAGAGACCGCCGGGGACGGCGCGGACGTCACCTCCGGCAACGCCGTCACCTACATGAACAACCGCAAGCTGATCCGCACCGAAAGCAGCGTTCTGGTCAGTTCCTCCCCGTGGCTTAACGAACCGCGCCTGCGCGAATGGATCGCCACCGAAAGCCTGCGCCGCAACGGCCCTGACTATCCGCTGCTCTATGGCATGTCGGCGATGATCCACGGGCTGGACGACACGCGCGACCACGAACGGATCGACGCACTGATCAAGGCGGAGCGCAAGATCAATCCCAGGCTCGACGCATGGTTCGAAGAACGCTTCATCTCCACGTTCACGCTGGACGATCTCGGCCAGAATCCTGCGGGATCGGTCGGCCGCCTGCTGTTCGACCACATGACCCAGCTCGGCCTGTCGCCGGAATTGCTGCATCAGCGAATGGAAGACCCGAACTGGGCCCCGGAAAGCGATTTCGACTATTTCACGCTGCGCACCGGGCAGACCCACGATCTCGATCATCTGCTGGGCGAAGTCGGGTTCGACGTGATCGCCGAAATCTTCCCCACCGGCCTGCGCACCGGCAACATGTTCGCCCATGTCAGCCCGGAACTGGCGGGGGAACTGCTCGCCACCAACACCATGGTGATCTTCCCGTGGTTCATGCGCTGCATGCTGAACTACCCGCAGGCCTGGCCGATGATGTGGCACAATCTCAACCACGGCTACGCAGTGGGCCAGCAATCGGACATGCTGTTCACCGCGAAGCTGGAGGACGTCTGGCACCTCTCCCCCGCCGAAGCGCGCGATGCGCTGGGCGTGCGCGGTTGGCAAGGCCCGAACGACAGCCGCGCCGCCTCGCGCATTTTCGGCGAAGGGTACGAGATCATCTGAACGGAGCCCCCACACCGCGCAACGTGAGTGTCCGCTTACATTTGAGTTGACACGCCGCGCCCGCAATTGGAGGAAGGCATGTCCCGGCAGGTTGCGCTGCAAAGCGCAGGCAGCCGGGATGCATAACCACGATTTCAGGGAACGGGATAGAAGAATGGGCAGCTACAAAGTCACCGATGGCGTCGTCGAACTGGGCAATATCAAGCTGCCCCTGCCCGATACCGTCAGCCCCGAAGCGCGGACCTATCTCTGTTTCGATCCCAATCAGGGCCAGCCCGAAGGCGCTGCTCCGCTGCCGATGTGGAAAATGCGCGATGCGCTGGTGCCCGCCTTCGAAATGCTCAACGCCCAGGCGCAGCAGGCCTATCCGGTCACGATCGAGGAAATGGAGATTGCCGGGGTGCGCTGCCACCACGTCAAGCCGATCGATCCCCCCGCCGCCAAGGCCGGCAAAGTGCTGATCAACATGCATGGCGGCGGATTCGTGCTCGGTTCCGGTTCACTGGTGGAAGCGATCCCGATCGCCAACGAGACCCAGTGCAACGTGATTTCGATCGATTATCGCCTTGCGCCCGAACACCCCTTCCCCGCCGCCGTGGACGATATCGTTGCGGTCTATCGCACTGTGCTGGAATATCACGCGGCACAGGATGTGGCGCTGTACGGTGCTTCGGCGGGCGGTTTCCTGACCGCCATGGCGATCATGCGCTTCAAGCAGGAAGGGCTGCCCCTGCCCGCATGCTGCGGCGTGTTCACCGCCGGCGGCGATGTCACGCAACTGGGCGATACGTTCAATTACCTCACACTGGCAGGCTTCTACGGCCATGTCGGTGTATCGTTCGACGATCCGATGTCCGAACGCGGCGCATTCGTGGGCAGCGCCGATCCGAACGATCCGCTGGTGGCACCGATCAAGGGCGATCTGTCGGATTTCCCGCCGACTCTGCTCGTCACCGGCACGCGCGATGCGGTGCTCAGTTCCTCCGCGATGTTCCATCTCGCCTTGCGCAAGGCGGGCCGCGATGCCGAACTCTACGTATTCGAAGCGATGGCCCACGGCTTCTGGTACAACGTCGCCATGCCCGAATCCCGCGATGCCATTGCGATCATGGCGCGCTTCTTCGAAAAGCATCTGAAAATCTGATCCCCGATGCAAACGCCGCCTGCATGCGATGTGCAGGCGGCGGCCATGCCTCTTATTGGTGTATCATCAAAGAAATCGGCTTGCCCTTTTCCGTAAACACAGAATTCCGTGCAAACAGTGAATCAAGTAACATCCTCCGTGCTACCGATCTTGACCGGAAAGCGATTATGCGTAGCATCGTATAGTATCGGGGGATGGCAGTTACACGGCAATATACCGGGACCAGCCACTTAATATCCAATTAGAATTCCCCCCGACAAAGCTATTCTCTGCAGGGAGGGGTAATTCAATGGCATACAATCCCACAATCTGGAAAAGTGCGCTCTATGCCTCGGCGGCCGGCAGCATGGCGTGGCTGGCACAACCCGCATGGGCCCAGGACGAGCGCATTGCGGACGACAAGGCGGAAATCGTCGTCACCGGCACTCTGCTGCGCCAGACTGTCAGTTCTTCGCCGCTGGCGGTGGTCAGCTCGGAAGATATCACTGCCCGCGCGCTCACCAATGCGGCCGAACTGGTCAACACGGTGACAGCCAACTCCGGCTCCGAAGCAGGCACCGATCAGTTGGGCCAGCCGCTGACATCCGGCACCGCCCAGTTCAACCTGCGCAATCTCGGGCTCGGCTCCACGCTGGTCCTGCTCAACAACCGGCGGCAAACGCTGTCCGCGGTGGCCAACAACGACGGCAGCACATTCGTCGATATCAACTCGCTCGTCCCTCTGATCGCAGTCCAGCGGCTGGAAGTGGTGAAAGACGGCGCGGCCGCGACATACGGTTCGGACGCCGTGGCGGGCGTGGTCAACTTCATCACCCGCAAGTCGGTCGATCGGCCGGAAATTTCCGCGCGCGTCAATTTCATCGACGGGGCGCAGCAATACAATCTCGATGGCATCGCAGGCTTCGAAGTCGGCGGCGGCGATCTGGTTCTGGCCGCCTCCTATTACAAAAGCACGCGGCTGGCTTCCTACAAGCGCAAGTTTTCGACCGCATCGACTTTCGGCCGCCCTGCATGGCATTCGGTTTCCAGCTACGGCATGCCGGGCTCGTACTTCGTGCCCAGCCTGGGCGGCTATCGCCCCGATCCGGATTGCACCAACGCCGCCTTTCCTGAAAGCTACAAGCTTTCCCCCAACGATTTCTGCCGGTTCGACTTTTCCGGTTATTACGACCTGATCCCCAAGGAAGAACGGATACAGGTCTTCGGCAGCTACAACGCCACACTGGGCAACGACATCAATCTCAATCTCGAAGCGGCCTACGCCAAGACCAAAAACACCAACACCTCGTCCCCCTCCTTCCCCATTCTGGCGATCTCGCCGACGGTTCCCGGCACGCATCCTGACAATCCGTTCGGCCAGAATGTCACATTCCGCGGCCGCCTGCTCAATGGCGACTACGGGCCTTCGATCACGCACAACAATTATGAAACCTTCCGTCTCGCAGGCGGGCTCGATGGAGAATTCGGCAAGGGCTGGCACTGGTCGGTCAACGCCGCTTACAGCCAGCAGACCGCGCTCTACAACAAGCCCGACACGATCAAGAGCAAGCTCATCAATGCGCTGAACGGCCTGGGCGGACCGGGTTGCAATCCGGCCACGGGCACGCCCGGCGTCGGCAGCTGCCACTATTTCAACCCGTTCGGTTCCGCCTATCTCGGCACCGGGACGGCAAACAGCCCTGAACTGATCCGCAGCCTGATCGGCTATTCCGACATGCACGGCAAAGCCTCGTTGATGACGGTGGACGGGCTGGTTTCGGGCGATCTGTTCCAACTGGGCGGTGAAACCGTGCAGGCGGCTCTCGGCGTCCAGTACCGCCGCAGCACTTTCCGCCATAACTGGGGGGATCTCATCAACGCCGGCGAACTCATCACGCTCGGCCAGGCCCCCGATTTCTCAGGCTCGCAGGAAACCTATTCGGTATTCGGTGAAATCAAAGTGCCGCTGGGCACATTTGCCGAAGCGAATTTCTCCGGCCGCTATGAAAAGTACAAGAGCAGCTTCGGGCGCTTTACGCCGAAGATTTCGCTGCTGGCCCACCCGGTCGATTCGCTCACGCTGCGGGCCAGTTGGGGGCAGGCCTTCCGTGCGCCCGGCGTCTATCAGCAGTTTGCCGTGCAATCGGCCCAGCCGGGTGTGACAGATCCGAAAAACGGCAATAGCTTCGTCTTCGTCAACACCCAGACTTTCGGCAACCGCAATCTCGATCCCGAACGCTCCACCAACTGGAACCTGGGGCTGACGTTCAATCCGGTGCGCAATATCGAACTCAATTTCGACTACTACAATTTCCGGTACAAGCACCTGATCGTTAAGGAAAATCCGCAGCCCTTCATCAACCAGGCCCATCTGGACGATCTGGCCGGGCTGACCAACACCCCGGCGCAACAGCGCGTCCACCGCGAGATCAACGGCAACCTCCAGCAGGTCGATCTCAATTTCATCAATGCTTCCTCGGTCGAAGTGGAAGGCTTCGACGCCGGCGCCCGCGCTTGGGTCGAAGGCGGCTTCGGCCGGTTGGAACTGCGCGCCGATTGGTCGCACGTGGTGAAGTACGACATCCGCATCGCCGCCGGTGGCGCGGTGATCGATGGCCTGGGCAGCGTGAACTTCAACAATCTCGGCCGTTCGATGCCGCAGGATCGCGTGGAATACGGCCTCAACTGGTCGCTGGGGGCACACAATCTCGATATTCTCGGCCACTATATCAGCGGCTACAAGAATGACCGTCCGGGCATCACCAACACCCGGATCAAGTCGTTCAACACTTACGATATCCAGTACCGCGTCGATCTGGGCGAAGCTGTCGGGCTTGACGGAACCACGCTCTCCATCGGCGCGGTCAATGTCTTCGACAAGCAACCGCCTGTGGCTCAGCTCTTCCTCGGTTTCGATCCGATGATCCACGATCCGCGCGGGCGTGTGGTCCATGTCGGGCTGAACCAGAAGTTCTGATTCTCCCGCCCCTGTCCGCCTCCGGGCGAACAGGGGCATTTCCCCACATTTTCCGCACGCTGGCATATTCCCAAGCGTGAGAAACTCGGCATAGAACAGTCCAGGAAAGAGCGGGACAATCGGCGCGGGCTCACTGCGGGCACTGCGCCTGATTTGGGGATGACGAAATGACGGAAACAGACGCGCAGCCTGCACCTGCCCTGACCTCGCGGCAGGCGAATTTCGCTCTGGTGGTCTTTCTCCTCGCTTATGTCCTCTCATTCGTCGACCGGCAGATCCTGGCGCTGATGGTCGATCCGATCCGGGAGGATCTCGGTCTCAGCGATATCCAGATCGGGCTGCTCCAGGGGTTTGCCTTCGCGATCCTCTACGCCGTCATGGGCCTGCCTTTCGGGATGCTGGCCGACCGCGTTTCGCGGCGCAAGATCATCGCCGCCGGGGTCATATTCTGGAGCTTCGCCACGGCGATGTGCGGCCTTGCCCGCAGCTTCTCCATGCTGTTCCTGGCACGGATCGGGGTCGGCGTCGGCGAAGCCGCCCTTTCGCCTGCGGCCCACTCCTATCTCAGCAGCGCCTTTCCGCGCGAAAAGCTGGGCCGCACCATGGCGATCTACAATCTCGGCGTGACCGGGGGCACGGGTATCGCGCTGATCATCGGCGGGGCGGTGGTCCAACTCATCGCCAACAGCGGCAATGTTCATCTGCCCGTCTTCGGGGAACTGCGTGCATGGCAGACGGCATTTCTCGTGGTCGCCGCGCCGGGTGCGCTCATCACTTTGCTGGTGCTGGCCACGAAGGAACCGCCCCGGCAGGTCAACCGGGAAACCGGCAAGCACTCCGTCCCGCTGGGCGATGTCTTCCGCTATCTCTGGGCCAACCGGCGCACGTTTCTCAGCATCTATCTGTCCGCCGGGATGTTCGGCATCTACGGTTACAGCCTTGCCGGGTGGTATCCCGCCCTGATGCAACGCAATTTCGGGCTCACCGCCGGGGAAGCCGGCACGATCCTCGGTCTCGCCTATGCGGTGATGGGCAGCGTGGGGCTGGTGACGGGCGGAATGCTGGCCGATCGGTTGGCGAAAAAAGGGTATTTCGATTCCAACCAGCGTGTCGTCGCCTGGGTCGGCGCGGCAGTGGTAATCCCGGCGGCCATAACACCGCTGATGCCCAATATGACTCTGCTGACACTGCTGCTGATTCCTTCCATCTTCCTGTTCTACAATTTCTTCGGCTGCTCCATCGCGGCGGTCCAGCTCGCATCGCCGCCTTCGATGCGCGGGACCAATTCCGCGATCTATCTGATGATCAACAGTTTCATCGGCCTTTCGGTCGGTTCGGTCGCCGCGCCGCTTACCAACGCCTATCTGTTCGGCGGGAAGGAACTGGCGCTGTCTCTCGCGGTTGTCGCGGCCATCGGCTGCGGCTGTGCCGGGCTGTTCGCGCTCTGGGGCCTGCGCTCCTATGGCCAGCTTGCCGAGCGGCAGGCTGTGCTGATTGCAGAGCAGACGCAGGCGGTCGCCGCTACCTAGCGCCTTTCGCCAGCGCCGTTCAGGCGGTGTGCGCCAGTTCGTGCTTCAGCACTTTGCCCGCCGCGTTGCGCGGAAGATCGTCGACGAAGGCAACGCTGCGCGGCACTTTGTAATTGGCCATGTTCGCGCGCGACCAGGCGATGATGTCCTGCTCGCTTGCCACGGCATCGGGCCGCAGGACGACGAAAGCCTTACCCACTTCGCCCAGCCGCTCGTCCGCCATGCCGATCACCGCCACCATGGCGATCGCGGGGTGGCGCGCCAACAGGCTTTCCACTTCCGCCGGATAGACGTTGAAGCCGCCGGAAATGTACATGTCCTTCAATCGTCCGGTGATGCGCACATAGCCCGCATCGTCCATCGATCCGACATCGCCGGTATGCAGCCAGCCCTGGCCATCGATCGCTTCGGCGGTGGCCTGCGGATCGTCGAGATAGCCCACCATCATCGCCGGGCCGCGCACGCGGATTTCCCCGCTTTCACCGCGCGGCAATTCCTGCCCGTCCGGCCCCGCGATAATCACTTCGTTGCCCGGCAGCGCGCAGCCGACCGTGTTGGCGATCAGTTCCGCCGGATCGCCCGGCACGCAACTGGTGATGACGGTGTATTCGCTCATCCCGTAAGCGGTGGTGAGGTCTTTCATGCCCAGTTCGTTACGGATGCGATCGATCAGCACCGCCGGAACCGAGGTGGAACCGCTGGTCCCCCCGCGCAGGGAAGAACTGTCGAACGGATGCTTTTCCCGCTCCGCCAGCAGCATCTGGAAAATCGTCGGCGGGCCGGGGAAGAAGGTGATCCGGTCCTGTTCGATATGGCGGATCACTTGGCTCACATCGAACTGCGCCATCGGATACATCACCGCCCCGGTGATGAGGCAGGCCACCCAGCCCACCTTGAAGCCGAAGCTGTGAAAGAACGGGTTGACGATCAGATACCGTTCGCCCCGCGAAAGGCCGGTGTTGGCCACCCACATCGCGATCTGCGGGATGACCCGGCCATAGGTCATCATCACCCCCTTGGGCAGCCCGGTGGTGCCGGAGGTGAAAATCATGTCGGACACGATATCGGGATGCAGCGCATCGAACGCCGCCGTCACGGCAGGGTCGTCCGCCCCCTGCCCGCTGGCGACGAAAGCGGCAAAGCCGGTGTCGAGCAGGACGGTTTCGGCGAGATCGGGCAAATCCTCATCCGCCAGCAGCGCGCGATAATCCTGCCCGAGGAATTCTTCGACCGTGAACAGCAGGCGGGAACGGGTGCGGCGCAGGATATCGCCTGCCTCGTGTCCCTTGAACCGGGTGTTGAGCGGGATCAGTGTGGCCCCGCAGATCATCAGGCCGATAGCGGCCACCACCCATTCGCGGCTGTTGGGCGCCCAGATGGCGATGCGGTCCCCTTCACGGACCCCACGCAGCAAAAGGGCCGATGCCGCCGCGCGGCATTGGCCCCATAGCTGGGTGAAACTCCAGGTTTCACCCTGTTCGACCAGCGCCGGGGCATCGCCCCAGCGCCGGGCAGCGAGCGCCGCCGCATGCGGAATGGTCTGCGGCAGCGCTTCCGCCATTGTCAGGCGACTTCGAACAGCCCCGCAGCGCCCATGCCGCCCGCGATGCACATCGAAGCAACGACATACTTCACGCCGCGGCGCTTGCCTTCGATCAGCGCGTGGCCAACAAGGCGGCTGCCGGTCATGCCAAACGGGTGGCCGATGGCGATACCGCCGCCGTTGACGTTCAGCTTTTCAGGATCGATGCCCAGCTTCTGCTGGCAGTACACGGCCTGCGAAGCGAAAGCTTCGTTGATTTCCCACAGGCCGATATCCTCGATCTTGAGACCGGCGCGTTCCAGCAGCTTCGGAATGGCGAAGACCGGGCCGATGCCCATTTCGTCCGCGCCGCAGCCGGCAACCTGGAACCCGCGATAGATGCCCAGAACCGGCAGGTTCTCCTTCTGCGCGGTGGCCAGATCCATCACGACCTGTGCCGAAGCGCCATCGGAAAGCTGGCTGGCGTTGCCTGCGGTGACGTTCTTGCCTTCCTGAATGACAAGGCCGTTCTTGAACACCGGCTTCAACTCGGCCAGCTTTTCGTAAGTCGTGCCTGCACGGACGCCTTCGTCCTTGGTCAGCGTGACTTCTTCCTTGCCGGTTTCGTTGCCTTCCTTGTCGAACAGCGCCTTGGTGACGGTGATCGGCACGATCTCGTCATCGAACTTGCCCGCTTCCTGCGCGGCGGCGGCCCGCTGCTGGCTGAGCGCGGCAAAACGGTCCTGCGCTTCGCGGCTGATGTTGTAGCGATCGGCCACCACTTCGGCGGTTTCGATCATCACCATGTAGGCGTAGGGATCGTGTTCCTTCACGAATTCGGAGCGGTTGCGCCACTGCGGCGCATGCTTGTTGATCGTGAGCGAGACGTTTTCCGTGCCGCAGGCCAGCGCCACGTCGATTTCGTTGGCGATGATGCCGCGCGCCGCGAAAGCGATGGCGTTGAGGCCCGAGGAACACTTGCGGTCCATCGTGAAGCCGGCGGTCGTATCCGGCAGGACCGAACCGTGCACGGCCAGCCTGCCGAGGTTGTAGCTCTGCGTGTTCCACTGGTTGGCACAGCCCATGTACACGTCATCGATACGTGCCGGATCGATGCCCGCACGTTCGATCGCGGCGTTGACGACATGAGCAGCCATCAGCGGTGCCTCGGTGTCGTTGAACGCACCGCGATAGGCTTTGCCAACGGCGGTCCGGGCGGTGGATACGATAGCTGCTTCGCGCATATGCAATTCCCTGATTAAAAGCCGTGCATGTTGGTGGGGCCCCAATAGGCCCGCATTTCGATGACTTCGTTGGCATCGTTGAAGCGGAATGTGTCGATCACGTCGATCCGCTTGTCGCTACCTTCGTAATGGAGGTTAACCGAGAAGGGGAACACCGCATAGTCCTGCACCACGCGGACCGGCCCTTCCAGCTTGAGCTTCGCGCCGGTCTTCATCGATTCCGCATAGAACGCGCGGATCGCTTCACGGCCCACATGCTTGGGCGTGCCGATCGGATCTTCGACCGTGGCGTCTTCGGCATAGAGCGCGGCGACGCGGTCCGGGCTGCCGGCACCGAATGCTGCGACATATTCTTCCACTGCGGCGGCCATCTTGGCTGGATCGGGCATTGTCCTACTCCGTTGTATCGCGGTTGCGGCACCGCCGCTCGCGGATGGTGGTTCACTCTGCAAAGGCTCGTCCGCCGCCGTCGCAGGCGGACTGGCGAAAACGGCCGTCATCAAGCACGTGATGCCCGCAGCAGCCGTTTTCAAGCCCGTCATTATCCCTTTACTCGGGGAAATAGCGATTGATCGTATCGACGACGCAGGCCGGGCGGTCCTTGCCTTCGATTTCGATCGTCACGCGGATGACGGCCTGGATCGCGCCGCCCTTCACTTCTTCCACCGAAACGATTTCGCCGGTGCCGCGAATGCGCGAGCCGACAACCACCGGATTGAGAAAGCGGGTCTTGTCCATGCCGACGTTCACCCCAGCGGAAAAACCGCGCACGTCGATCATCTGCGGCATGAACATGTTGACCAGGCTCAGCGTCAGATAGCCGTGGGCGATCGTCGCGCCGAAGGGGCCGTCCTTGGCTTTCACCGGATCGACGTGGATCCACTGGTGATCGCCTGTGCAATCGGCGAAGGCATCGATCCGGTCCTGTTCGATGGTCAGCCATTCGCTGGGTTCCAGCGCCGTGCCTTCCTTGCCGACGAGATCGCGCGGGCTTTCGAAGATGATTGCCATGGATCAGGCCCTCTGGCTGGAAACCGAAACGATTTCGCCCGTCATGTACGAGGCGAGATCGCTGGCCAGGAACATCATCACGTTGGCGATTTCCCACACTTCGGCCGGGCGCTTGAACGCTTCGCGTTCCACCAGCTTGTCCAGCGTTTCCTGCGTTGTCACCTTGGCGAGGAACGGGTGCATCGCCAGCGAGGGCGACACCGCGTTGATGCGCACGCCGTATTCGGCGGCTTCGATGGCCGAGCAGCGGGTGAAGGCCATCACGCCAGCCTTCGCCGCGGCATAGTGTGCCTGGCCCTTCTGCGCGCGCCAGCCGAGCACCGAAGCGTTGTTGACCATCGCGCCCGACTTTGCCGCATACATCGTCGGCAGGAAAGCGCGGGTCATGCGGAACAGGCTGGTCAGCGTCACGTCGAGCACGCGGTGCCACTGGTCGTCGGTCATGTCGACGACATCGACTTCACCGCCGAGACCGGCGTTGTTGATCAGCACATCGACCTTGCCGAGCGCGGCCAGCGCGCCATCGCGCAGGCCCTGCACGTTGTCTTCGTTGGTCACGTCGCACACGTAGGTCGCCGGGCGTTCGCATTTCAGCTCGTCGGCAATGCGATCCGCCGCTTCGCCCAGACGGCGTTCGTGGAAATCGCTGATCAGCACCTTGGCGCCTTCTTCGACGGCGCGCTTGGCGGCGGCATAGCCAATGCCGGTGCCCGCCGCGGCGGTGATGACGACAGTCTTGCCTTTCAGCAGGTCGCGGGGTTCAGGATAAACGGGAATCAGGCTCATTTGTCACCTCTGGGTTCGCGGGGCAGGCCAAGGCCGCGTTCCGCGATGATATTGCGTTGAATCTGGTTGGTGCCGCCGTAGATCGTATCCGAACGGCCGAACAGGAACATGTTGGGCAGCGCGCTCCATTCGTATTCCTCGCCCTCGGCGATTTCGCCAGCCTGGCCGAGAACGTCCATGGCCAGTTCGCCAAGATCGCGGCGCCAGGTGGCCCACTGGATCTTGTAGGTCAGCGCCGCGCCATCGATCTGGGCAGTATCGGCATTCGACAGCATCCGCAGCGCGCCATAGCGCATCAGGCGCAGGCCGATTTCGGCCTTGGCGATGCGCTGGCGGACGACGGCATCCTTGGCCAGGCCGTTGGCCTTGGCTGCTTCGATGATGGCGTCCAGTTCGTTGCGGAAGCCCATCTGCTGCCCCAGCGTGGACACGCCGCGTTCGAACGCCAGCAGGCCCATCGCCACGCGCCAGCCATCGCCGGGCGTGCCGATCAGGCTGTCAGCCGGGCAACGGGCATCTTCGAAGAAGGTCTCGTTGAATTCGGCATCGCCGTTGATCTGCTTGATCGGGCGAACCTCGACCCCCGGCTGATGCATATCCATCATCAGGAAGGTCAGGCCCTTCGGCCCCTTGGAGCCTTCCTCGCTGCGGGCAACGACGAAAATCCAGTCTGAATAGTGCGCGAGGCTGGTCCAGACCTTCTGGCCGTTGACCACCCATTCATCGCCTTCCAGCCGCGCCTTGGTGCGGACATTGGCGAGGTCCGAACCCGCGTTGGGCTCGGAATAGCCTTGGCACCAGATTTGCGTGCCGTTGGCGATGCCGGGCAGGAACTTGGCTTTCTGCTCTTCCGTGCCGAACGCCAGGATCGTCGGCCCGGCCAGTTCCACGCCAATGTGGTTGGCGCGGTTCGGGCCGCCCGCACGGGCATATTCTTCCGCGAAGATCACCTGCTGCGCGATGGTGGCGTTGCGGCCACCCCATTCTTCCGGCCAGCCGATCACCGACCAGCGATTTTCCGCCAGGCGCTGTTCCCAGTCCTTGCGGCGTTCGATCATGCTGTTCATCCCGGGCAGGCCCTTGATGTCAGCGAAATCGCCGTTCAACTGGCTTTGCAGCCACTCGGCGCATTCGGCGCGGAATTCTTCTTCCGCCTGCGAAAAGCCCAGCTTCATGCCGCCTCTCCCATGATCAGAGCGGCAACCTGTTCGCGGTGCCAATCACCATTGCCATACATGCTCAGGATCGAGCGGGCGCGCTTGAAGAACAGATGCGCATCGTGTTCCCAGGTGAACCCGATCCCGCCGTGAAGCTGGATCATGTTGCCCGCGCACATGAAGTAGGTGTCGGCGCAGAAGCTCTTGGCCGAATGGAGCGCCAGTTGCGCCTCGTCCGAACCTTCGTCCACCGCGCAAGCCGCCCAATATACCGCCGAGCGCGCCTGTTCGATATCCACCATCATGTCCGCCAGGCGATGCTTGTACGCCTGATACGAACCGATCTGGCGGCCGAACTGCACGCGTTCCAGCGAATAGGCCACCGTGCGGTCGAGCGTTTCCTGCGCCCCACCCAGCGCTTCGGCGGCAAGGCAAATCCACGCCCCGGCCTGCAGCGCATGGTGCGCCGCGGCGGCATCGGCCAGCGGTTCCGCCTCCACCCCTGCCAGCGAAACGGTGGCGAGCGGACGGGTCTGGTCCATCGTGGTGTGGCTGGCGACCGAAACGCCCGGCATGTCCTTGCGCACGATCCACGCGCCATCGTTCCCGATGAACACGAACAGATCGGCGGACGCGCCATGCGGCACGAACTGCACATCGCCCGTCAGCGTATTGTCCACCACGGTGAGGCCGTGGATGCCCTGCGATGCGGCGATCGCTTCGCCGCTCACCAGCCTGGGCAGCCATTGCGCCTTCTGTTCCTCGCTCCCGCCCGCCGCGATGGCGCGGGCGGCGGTGGCGAGACCGAGCAGCGGCAGAGCAGCGACTTGCGCGCCCGCCGCTTCGGCGACAATGGCGAATTCGACCATGCCGAGCCCCGCCCCGCCGAAATCTTCCGGCAGGCCGACACCGGCAAGGCCGAGTTCGGTGCAGAACGCCGTCCACAGTTCCCGGTCGATCCCGTCCGCTTCCATGGCGGCGCGGGTGCGTTCACTGGTGGCATTGTCCTTGAAGAAGGCTTGGACCGTCTCCGCGATCATCGCCTGTTCGTCGGTGAAGGCGAACTCCATGGCTCAGCCAGCCCCGTAAACGGGCTTGGCCGGTTCGCGCTGTTCGATCAGCTTGCGCACGATCGGATCGAGTTCGCCGGCTTCGAAGCGGGCGCCCTTGTCGAAATTCGGGCTGTCGGTCCAACCCTGCGACAGGAAGATATTGCCGCCCTTCAGCTCGAACACCTGGCCAGTCACGCCCTTGGACTGTTCCGACACCAGATAGGCCACCAGCGGAGCCATGTTTTCCGGTGCGAATTCGTCGAACGCGCCTTCGGCCACTTCCATGTCGAACGCGCCGGTATCGGTCATGCGGGTGCGGGCATTGGGGGCCAGCGCGTTGGCGGTG
>Ga0182743_1001072_pt1 | contig 28500 bp, 25 predicted proteins | sample eDN3rd30CKraftOP_FD_128522 | JGI IMG/M metagenome (GOLD analysis project Ga0182743, IMG submission 128522) | Enriched Organic Plus compost microbial communities from Emeryville, California, USA - eDNA 3rd pass 30_C Kraft OP (version 2) (version 2) ... | reverse complement strand
GTCCTGATAGGTAATCCGCCCGTTGCGACCGGTGCCTTCGACATCATCGAGATCGACCCCGTGTTCTTCCGCCAGCTTCAGCGCTTCGGGGCTGATGGGACGATTGGTTTCAATCTTCCTTTTCGCAGGAGCGGCGGCTGGTGCTACGTCAGCAGGCGCCGTGACGGGGGCGGAAGACGCAGCCTGTGCGGCGACTTTGGTTTCGACAGGACGGAACCCATCGATAAAGGCCTGCACTTCCTCATCAGTAGCCGCGGAATCGGCGAATACCGCCAGCAGAGTGCCGACAGCTTGTGCGTCTTCGCCCTCGCCCACCAGAATCCGGCGGACGACAGCATCGTATTCAGCCTCAACCTCGTTGGTGATCTTGGCGGTTTCGATCAAGCAGAGGAGTTGCCCTTTGGTGAAGGCTTCGCCCTCCTTCACCATCCACTCGGCAATGGTCCCCTCGGTCATTTCGATGCCCCACTTGGGCATGCAGAATGGGCGGATATCAGCCATGATGCTTCCCCTCCTCAGCGCCAGCCGAGAACCTTGCGCACCGCTGCCTCGATCTTGTCGATCGAAGGCAGGTATGCGCTTTCCAGTTCGCGGGCGAACGGGATCGGAGTATGCGGCGGGGTAACCGCCTGTGGCGGCGCCTTGAGGCTGGGAAACGCCTTGGCGGCCGCCAGTGCACAGATATCCGCCGCAAGACCGCACCGTGGGGGTGCTTCGTCCACCACCACCAGACGCCCGGTGACCTCGATGGAATCGAGAATGGCTTCTTCATCCAGCGGGCTGGTGGTGCGCAAATCGATCACATCGCAACCGATCCCCTCCTGTGCCAGTTTGTCGGCCACCGCTTCGCAAAAGCCCAACAGGAGGCCGGATGAAACGATGGTGACATCTTCCCCCGCACGGGTCAGCCGCGCATGGCCGAAGGGAATCGTGAAGTTCGGATCGTCCGGCACGTCCCCTTTCATCCCGTAAAGCGCTTTATGCTCCAGGAATACCACCGGATCGTCATCGCGAATGGCCGTGCGTAGCAGGCCTTTGACGTCGGCCGGGCTGGACGGCATCACGACTTTCAAGCCCGGCATACCGGTCAGAATCTGATGCACGGATTGGCTATGCTGCGCCGCCGCATTGTAGCCTGCGCCATAGACCAGGCGCAGCACTGCCGGGCAGCGGGTCTTGCCACCGAACATGTAACGGAATTTGGCCATCTGGTTCCAGATCTGGTCCAGACAGACGCCGATGAAATCGGCGAACATCAGTTCCGCGATCGGCCGCTTGCCCGCCAAAGCCAGACCCGAGGCCGCGCCGATAATCGCGCTTTCCGAAATCGGGGTGTCGATCATCCTTTCCTTACCGAACTTGTCGAACAAGCCGACAGAGGTCGACCAAATTCCGCCGATGGCTTCCGGCCCGCCCGCGGTTCCCATGCCGCCGACGATATCTTCCCCGAGCATGACAACGTTGGGGTCGCGCTCCATCTCTTCGGCAATCGTCGAGACCACTGCCTCGCGGTACATCATCTGAGCCATTTTTTGTCGCTCCCCGGATCAGTAGGCAATGTAAACGTCGGCAAGGACGTCATCGGCGGTGGGGCGCTCCGCAGCGCGGGCAGCCTGCACCGCATTCTCGATCTCCGCCAGAACCTCGGCATCGAGCGTGTCGAGATCCTCATCGGTCAGCAGCTTCGCGCTGGTGACGCTGGCGCGAAAATTCTTGAGGCAATCGCGCGTTTCCCGGATGCGATCGATTTCCCCTTTGCCGCGATAACGCTGTGGATCGCCTTCGAAATGTCCGAAGAAGCGTTCGGTATCGAATTCCACCGCCGCCGGGCCGTTGCCTGCGCGAACATGGTCGAGAACTTCGCGCATGGTTTCATAAACAGCGAAGAAATCGGTGCCATCGGCGCGCCAGACTTTCATTCCGAATGCTTCCGCGCGGCTGGCGATATCGTTGGCCGTGCCAACCGCGTAATCCACGCCGGTGTGTTCGGAATAATGGTTGTTCTCGAACACGAAGATGCACGGCGCCTGCGTCACCACGGCGAGATTCATCGCTTCGAACGTGGTCCCCTGATTGCACGCGCCATCCCCCGAAAAGGCGATCGAGACTTTGCCTTTGCCATCGATCTTGGCGGAGATCGCGGCGCCCACCGCGATAGGGGCGCCCGCCCCCACGATCCCGTTGGCGCCCAGCATGCCGACATCCACATCGGCAATATGCATGGAGCCGCCCTTGCCTTTGCAAAGCCCTTCGCGGCTACCCCAGATCTCCTTCATCATGTCCACCACGTCGCATCCCTTGGCCAGGCAGTGCCCGTGGCCCCTGTGAGTGGAGATGATCTTGTCTTCCCGGTCCAGATGATCGCACACACCCACCGCCACGGCCTCCTGCCCGCAATAGAGATGGGTAAAACCGGCGATTTCCCCGGTCTGGATTTCCACGTGCAGACGTTCCTCGAACTCCCGCACCACCTTCATGCGGCGATAGGCACCCAGCAGCGCTTCTCGGCTCAGTTGCATGGTTATTCCCTCTCCTCTCTCACAGGTCGAGCACCGACCGTGCGATGATGTTGGATTGAATTTCGTTCGACCCGCCGAAAATCGTCCAGGCCAGACTGTTCAGGTAACGCGGTGCCGCCACTTGCGCGGCTTGCGTATGCAGTGGCGCGGGCGCGCGATCGCCATAAAGCGGCCGCCGCATTTCGAGCTGAAGGCCGAGCGCCCCATACAAATCCACTGCCAGCAGATCGATGTCCTGCCGCAAATTGGACGCAAGGAGCTTGGTCAGCGAAGTTTGTGGCCCCGGTTTGCGGCCCTTGGCGATCTCGGTGATGATCCGCAGTTCGATCATCTCCAGCGCCTGTGCGGCGAGCCGCACCCTGGCAATGCGGCGCTGCCATTGCGGATCGTCGGCAAGAGCATGTCCCTTGCCATCGCATTCGCTCTTGGCCGCCTGTTCCAGTTGCGCGAGATCGTAAATCAGCTTCGGCGCATGGCAGGAACCGCCCCGTTCGTTTTCGAGCAGGAACTTGGCGATGGTCCAGCCCGCCCCTTCTTCGCCCACACGATCCGATACCGGCACGACAACGTCTTCCAGAAACACCTGATTGACTTCGTGATCGCCGGCCACGGTCAGGATCGGACGCACCGATATGCCGGGCTGATTGAGGTCCACCAGCAGGAAGGAAATGCCTGCCTGCTTTTTGACCTCGGTATCACTTCTGACGAGACAGAACATCCGGTTGGCGTGATGCGCATGCGTGGTCCAGATCTTCGATCCGTTGAGAATATAGCGATCCCCATCCCGCACCGCGCGGCATTTGAGCGAAGCAAGATCCGAACCGCTGCCCGGCTCGGAAAAACCCTGGCACCAGTAGTCCTCGCCCGACAGGATGCGCGGCAGATAATGCGCCTTCTGTTCAGGCGTGCCGAATGTCCAGAGAACCGGCGCAAGAAGTTTCAGCCCCATAACCGTCAGGCTGGGCGCGCCTGCCTCTGCGCATTCCTTCTCGAAGATGTAGCGCTGCACCGGGCTCCAGCCGGTCCCGCCATACTCCGCAGGCCAATTGTATCCCAGCCAGCCCTTGGCATGGAGAACGGCATTCCATGCCTGGCCGATTTCGGGTTCGACAAATACCGTCGGTGATGCCGCGGCGCCGGACTTGACCGCAGCGGGCAGATTGTCCCGCAAGAATGCCCGCACCTCATCGCGAAATGCGGCTTCTTCAGGGGAGAGGTCGATATCCATTCAGCGTTCCAGAATCGTTACGGCAGAAACGCCGGGGGCGCCGTAAACGTGGCTGTAAGCGGTGGTGGGGCGGCCAGGCACCTGCCGCCCGCCGCCATCCCCGCGCAACTGGACCACGTTTTCGTATACCTGGCGCAGGCCGGAAGCGCCGATCGGCTCACCACAGGCAAGGCAACCGCCATCCGTGTTGACCGGCAACTTGCCGTCGATTTCGGTCAATCCCTCGGCCAGCCAGCGTTCCTGCTCACCGTCCCGGCAGAAGCCGTTCTCGGCCATATGCATGATCTCCGCGCCCGCTTCGGTATCCTGAAGCTGGGCAACGGCAATATCCTCCGGCCCGATCCCCGCGAGATCGAATGCGGCGGCCGAGGCGATGTTCGTTGCCGATCCGCCGCGCTCCACATCAATGGACGGCGCGAACACCTCGAACGAGCCCGGCGGGCGCGTCCGCATCGTCGCCGCTTTCAGACGGACAAGCGGTTTGCCCAGTTCGCGCGCCTTCTTCTCACTGGCGAGCAGCAGCGCCACGCCCCCTTCCGCGGGCGAGCAGAACATGAACTTGGTATAAGGATCGCTGACCATCGGCGCGTTCATGATATCCGCCAGCATCACCGGCTCGCGCCGCCACGCATGCGGGGCATGTACCGCATTGCGAAACGCCTTTTCCGCAACCCGGCCCAGCGATTGCGGGGAAATACCATGATCGTGCATGTACCGCATGATCTTGTTGGCAAAGAACTGGGTGGTAATCATGTAACCTGCTTCGCCGTACCAGTCGGGCAGGTTGTATTCGGATGGCAGGGCATTGAATGCCCCGCGCGGATGCTTGTCGAAACCGACCGCCAGCCCCAATTCGAATTCGCCCGATTTGATCGCCATCTGCGCTGAAAACAGCGCCGATCCGCCCGCCGCGCAACCGTTACGGACATTGATGAACTGAACCCCCGTCAACCCCAGCCGCTCCACCATCGTGTCCGGGTTTCCGGCTGCATCGGAACCGCCATAGGCGAACTGCACATCGCTCCATTCCACTCCGGCATCCGCCAGCGCCTGACGGACCGCGAACACCCCCTGATCGAGCCCGGAAAGGCCATCCGTCCGCCCAAAGGGATGGATACCGATACCAACAATGCAAACATTGCCCATCATGCCGCTCCTGCGGGTTTGAAGGCATGGACCATGACCGGATCGATGGCCTCGGCATCGAGCGGCACGACCGTCAGTTCGAGCGGCATGCCAATGGCGATATCGTCAAACGCGATATCGGTCAGGCGCGCTTCGACAATTGCCTCTCCCGCAAGCTCGACATAACCGACAGGCCAGGGATGGAAGGCATCTGGCCCGGCATAAGGCGGCGACTTCGGGCGATAGCGCTGAATCGTGTAGGACCACAGCGTGCCCTGCCGCTGCAGCGGATAAGGCTCGTACTCGCCGCTCTCCGGGCAGGGGAAAACAATTCGGCCCGTTTCCCGATTCCTGCCGCCAACCAGCCGCGGCGGTATCTCATCTGTCAGCAGCCCTTCGGCAATCATTCGCATTTCGATTTCCAGAGACGATTCCTCTCCGAAAACCTTTAGGCCGTCCTGCAACCTTTCCGACTCATCAAAACGCTAGGGTCTTGTTGTGATGCGCTTCCCTGCAGCACACGCATGCCCGGTTCCCGACCGAAACCGGACACTAGGTCAAAACCATCCTCACTTTTTGGCGAGTGAGATATAGCCCAGTTGCGCCGCTTTGAAGACGGTCTGGCTGCGATTGACAGCGTTGAGCTTGGTCGCCGCGTTGTGGATGTGGAACCGCACCGTTGCCCGGCTGCGCGACATGATCATGCTGATTTCCAGATCGGTCTTCCCGATTGCCGCCCAGCGCAGACATTCCACCTCACGTTTGGACAGACGCGAATCCGGTGGCAGCGCCTGATGCGTACCCATCACCTGCACATAGGTGGCAATAAAAGTTCGCGCATACAGACCAAAGGCATCGCCCAGCAGGGCGAAGTCCTCGGTCAGATCGGTCTTATCCCGGTCTTCAGGGTTGAAGCTGACCGCACCGATCTGCCCGAACGGCAAATGCACCGGCACAACAATCGCTGCCTTGGTCAACGCGCGGTGTTCGAAATTGGTGAGATCGACCGATTCCAGATAGGGGTTGTGTTCCATCGTCCGGAAACCGCCCGCATTCACCCAGAACGGCTGACTTTCGAACCGGCATGCCGCAGTCAGCGGAGAATCCAGCGCCAGCTTCGAATTGCGCCACCACACCCGCTCTTCATCCGGCCAACCGAATACCGAATGGGCCAGGATATTGCCTTCGGCATCAACCGGCGTCCTTTTGTCTGCGATATCGTGCGCCGGGGCCACCCGCATACCATGGTCATGCGCGATCCGATGAAGCGCTTCGGCAGCCGGCCGAATTTTCTCCGGGCCGGTGACGCGAACCGCATCGATGTTCTCTTGGGATAGAAGCACCATTTTTTCCTCTCCCGGCCATGAGTATCGCCATTGGCCATGAGACACAATTGGTTCGCCATGCAGGAGCAGACCGTTACCCCTAGCTTTTTGCCCAGCGCAGCGCGGGATCGATTGATGATACAGCCCGATCGGAAAGAGGGAGTATCAGGTGAATTTCGATCTCAGCGAAGACGAAGAAATGCTGAAGGCGCTGGCCGAACGTTTCGTCACCGACAATTACGATTTTGAAAGCAGGCGTACTTTTCTGGCCGAAGCCAACGGCTATTCACAAACAAACTGGGCTCTGCTGGGCGAACTGGGGCTGATCGGCGCCATGTTTGACGAGAAGGACGGCGGGCTCGACCTGGGCGCCACCGGGATTGCCACGATCTTCGAGGCGCTGGGCCGCGGATTGGTGGTCGAACCTTTGATCGAAAACGTGCTTCTGGCCGGGCGGCTGTTTGCAAGCTGTGCGGATCAAGATCTGCGCGATGCATGGCTACCCGGTATTCTGACGGGCGAGCAACGCATCGCCTTGGCTAACACGGAAATCCATGGCCGCCCCGGCCTCCTCTGGACCGAAACCGCAGCGCGCATCGATGGTGCGGGCTATCGTCTTTCGGGCGTTAAGACCTGCGTTCCTGCCGGCGCCGGCGCCGGCGCCTATATCGTCGTCGCCCGCACCCATGGCGTGCCGGACGATGCCGATGGCGTCGCGCTGTTCCTCGTTCCTGCCGACAGCCCCGGTATCAAAACCGAAAACTGGCGGATGACCGATGGCAGCATGGCGGTATGGCTCACGCTGGACGACGTCGCGGTTGCGGAAAGCCAGCAGTTGAACGGCGGATGGGCAGCAGTGGAATCTGCGGAAGATTTTGCGAATCTTGCGCGCGCTGCCGAAGCGCTGGGTATCATGGAACGCAGCTTCGCAGAAACTCTGGAATACCTGAACACCCGCGAGCAGTTCGGCGTCAAGCTTGGCTCGTTTCAGGCGCTCCAGCACCGTATGGCCACGCAGTACGCGGTGCTGGAGCAGTGCCGCGGCCTGTTGCATCTTGCCCTGATCAGTCATGGCAGCGACCGGTTTACCTCGGCCGTACAGGGTCTGCGCGCCTTTGTCGGTCCGGCCTCGATCACGTTGAGCCAGGAAATGGTGCAAATGCATGGCGGCATGGGGGTGACCGATGAACTATCCATCGGCCATGCCCACAAACGCCTGCTGACCCTTTCCCGTTGGCCTGACAGCCCCGAAATCGCACTGAACCGCTACGCCAACACCGTTTGATCGGAAACCCGGACACGCCCCTGGTCATACAAATGAAAATGGCTGGATCGGTCTACCTCATTCCAACCGATCCAGCCATTTCCACATTCCCGCTGATCAGGCTGACGCACGTTCTTTCAACCAGCCGATCCCCCGCCGCAGCAGATCGTAGAATACCGGCAAATCCCAAGCGCAGCGGTCCACCGTGGGCCACCAATCGACCATGGGCTGCAAATCGTAATGTCCGCGGCAATGGCCAAGCGTCAGATAGAGCACCGCCCCCCGGCCATGCTCCTTGATGTAATAGACCGGATGTTTGCCCGGTGCGCCATCCGCTTCAACGAAACCCGTGCCCGGCTGCGTGCATTCGGTTTCCAGCAGAACATGCAGATCGCCATGCGTCTCCATGTGATAGAGTTCATCGGTGGTGTCGAAGGGCTCCACCCCCTGCACCAACGGATGCGCCGGGTCGGCGACCGTCACGGTGTAAGGCGCGATCGGCGGATGCGAGATGAACTGGCTGCCCACCAGATCCATGAACAGCGGGGCCCAGCGGGGGGCATCCCACAAGCCGTTGTCCAGCAGGCGCAGCACGGAATTGGTGCCATGCAGCGCGTACCAGCGGCCACCGCGCTCCAGCCAGTCGCGCAGCGCCTCCTGCGCTTTCAGCGAAGGGGTAACATCGCAGGTATAGGTGATGAGAATATCAGCCGCTTCGATCGCCTCGACCGTTTCATAATTCTCGAACACCCGCGTGCGGATGCGCGGATCTTCCGCCAGCAACTTGAGCAACTCGAGCCGGGCAAAATCCATGTCATGCCAGACACCGCCACACACAAGGACGCAGTCGATCCGTGGGGGGTGAACCTCCCCCTCGCCAGCACCGCTCACGCCTTCGCCCCCAGCGGCCCGTCGATATATTTCATCAATGTCTGGTGGAATTGCCGGATGCGGATTTCCTGATAATTGGCCAGTTGCACCTTGCCGCTTTTGGAACAGTGCAGGCCTTCCTGCACGAACGGCAAATTCCCCATATCCTGATCGAGCACATCGCCGAGCCCGCCGAGTTCCGCGGCGTCGGTCCATGGCTGATCGATCGTGAGATAGTGCATCGGCACACCACGCGGCATCGGCTCGCCTTGCTTGACACGGGCCAGCACGCGCACTTCCATCAAGCAGGTATCCGGCGTTTTCCCGGGGCGCCAGCGATAGACGATATTCGGCATGAAGCCGCCCCAAGGGCCGAAATTGGGAAACACGTTATAGACCAGCGCATCCAGCAGTTCCGAATCCGTCGCCTGTTCGTGATCGTAGCCGGTCTGTTCGGCATAGGTCTTGCGCAGGGCCGCGCCGAGCGCCGCGCGCGCGGTCTGCCCTTGCGGCACGTCCACCGCATAAGGATCGCCGGACGGATCATAATTGTCGGACGAACGGCCGTTGTACTTGATGAATTCGTCAACGATCCACTGTTCGCTCTTCCCCTCCGCATCGACATGCGGGCTGAGGACCCCGAACGGAACCAGATTGGCGTTCACGTTGTCGCCCCAGTTCATATAGGCGCTGTTGCAATCTCCGGTAAAGGGCAGCAATTGCGGATGCGTGATGACCGTGTGCCATGCTTCCATGAACGCCTCGGCCGTCACTTTCCAGTTGGCCGCCACTTCCTTGCCCACCCAGACGACCGTGGCACATTCCTCGTGCCGCCAGCGCGCGAAATGCTGGGGCAGCGGGGCGAGAAACTCCTCCAGGCTCGGCCCGCCGCGCTCTTCACGCAGGAAGATATATCCGGCCCAACGCGCCACTTCCGCATCGGGCAAACGCAGTTCTTCATGCGAAAGATGCTTGAAATCCCAGGAACACGGCATGGAGGCAAAACTGCCATCCTTGTTCCAACTGAAGCCGTGAAACGGACAGACGAACTTATCGGCCACCCCATCTTCCGTACGCAGTTTGCGCCCGCGATGGAGGCAGACATTGTGGAACGCGCGAACGGAACCATCGTCCTGGCGTGAAAGTATCCAGGAACGCCCCGCGTTCTCGAACACGGTGTAATCGCCGGGCTCGGGAATATCCTCCTCACGCGCGGCGAACTGCCAGACGTAAGGCCACATCCGTTCCTGTTCCAGCCGGGCGAATTCCGCGCTCGTATAGCATTCGACCGGGATCGGTTCTGAGCCGAGATATTCGTAATGATCTTCGACCAGACTGTCAGGCGCCGGGCGGGAATCCGCCTCCATCAACTCTACCCAACTGACGCCAGGGCTGCGGGCGCCGCCAAATTCGGGGTCGCGCTCTGCCATATCACACTCCTTCAACCCAATGTCCGTATCTGTTTCCGCAGGTTTTGCCCCCCGCCTGACCGTACGTCACCTTGCCGAAAGCATAGGTTACCGCGCAACGATCATCGAAATGACCCCATGCGTTATCAACGGCGCCCTGCCAGATAATCGTTGATCACTTCGTGGAAGCGCCGCACCCGCGTTTCCTGACGCGAGAGATAGGCTTCCGTGAACGCCATGGAATGCAAACCTCGTTGTTGCGTCACTGCCAGCGACAAATCCTGTTCAAGAAAATCGCCTTGCGCAATCGTCGTCTGATAGTCGCTGAAATCGGCATCTTCGAATTCCGCTTCTTCATAAGGCCGCATCCCGTAGAGCGTCCCCACTTCGTTCATCCCTTCTACCGGAGCAGCCAGATACCAGTAGTCGAACGTCGACCAATTGGGATCGTCGGCATCGGGTTCCGTACGAAAAACATGAAGACCCTCCGCCGTCCCCGTCAGTGTCAGGTTCGGGAACACCGTATGGTGAATCTGGTCAGTCAGTTCATCGTCTGTGAAAACCGCGAAGTGATGATGGCCGCGTTCCGGCCCCAGCCGCCGCCGTGCTTCCTGCAAGGCAATGCGCCCTTCTTGCGCGCGGCCTTCGAAATCGGCCGGATCGATATCCCATTCCGACAGAACCTGCGCCCATAGCGGTTTCACCATCTGCGCATCGGCATAGCGCGATGAAGGCTGCAGTTTCTCGATCATGCGGTTGTGCCCGTTGGGATACATTTCGAACACCGTGGTCGAATAGTGATCGTCGATCATCGGTTCGAACTGCGGATGCACCGCCGGGATATGATAGGCCTCGTTGAAATTGTCCGACGCGAATTTCCAGTTGGTGTTGACGCGCAACCGCCGCCAGACGACGCGCTTCCAGTTCTCCAGATCACGGTTCGCGAGGAGTGTGGGAATAGGATCGAGAAAATCGAGCAGCGGCTTCGCGTTCTGATCGAAACTGAAAAAGACGAAACCGCCCCAGGTATCGCAGGGCAGTTCCTTCAACGCCAATTTTCCGCATGGGTTGACGTCAAAATCCTCCGGATCCTGCACCTGATCGAGCTTGCCATCGAGGGCATATTTCCAGTTGTGATAGGGGCAGGTGAAATGCGTTGCGACGCCACCTTCGGCCGTGTTTACCAGCCGGTTGCCGCGGTGCATGCAGACATTGAAGAAAGCCCGGATCGAACCGTCTTCCTGTTTCACCATCAAGATCGATTCATGCATGAATTCATGCGTGATGAAATCGCCCGGTTCCTCCAGTTGGCTGGCCCGGCCACCCACGTGCCAAACCTTCTGCCACATGTGTTCCCATTCACGCGCGGCGAAATCCTTGCTCCAATAGCGGTCGCCAGTGATCGCATCGCCCCGCGCCTGCGGCAACTGCGCATCGGGATGCGTGGGATAGCCGGGCTTGCCCGCCTGATCTTGCATGATCGTTGCCATGGTCAGCCTCTCACTCAATGGTTGCCGTGAATTTCTTCGAGCGAGCCGGGCATCGGCATCATCGGCGTGATCGTGTAGTGGCGGCAGCGCCAGCGATCGGCCTGTTGCACGCATTCCATGCGATAATGGACTTGCACCGTCACTGTGTTGCCATCCTTCGCCCGGCCCATGCCGATGACGTAAGCGGTCATCGCGCCGGCTTCGCCATCCCAGCTCTGCGGACGGAAATTGGAGATCATGTGGAAGTGATGCGTCATATCCGCGAACACGCCATCGAAGAACGCACGGATCGCCTTCTTCCCGTTCATTAGGGGCAGGCCGATCGCCGAAAGGTCGGCCACGGCATCATCGGTGAACAAATCGAGCAGCGGCTCCACATCCTTGAGGCCATCCACGGCGTAGCAATAATCCGTCATCAGATCCTGCAACGCTTCACGAACCTGCTGTGGCATCCGGGTCATCGTCTCTCTCCATTTCTATTGCGGCGATCATCACGCTGCACTTTCACGCCCGGCCCTGATGCGTCTTGCGCGCCAGGGCCGCAGGCCTCGCCGATCAGAAATCGAACCCGAAAGTGACGCCCCATTCACGCGGGGGGCCCAGCACCACGAAGTTTTCAAACCCCGGAGAACCCGCCAGCGCAGCGAAATAGCCGGAGGCGCGATATTTCTCGTTCGAGAGGTTCTTGCCCCACAAGGTCACGCTCCAGCGATCATTATCCGGGGCCCATTTCACGCTGGCATCGAACAGATCGAGTTTGGGCACACGGCCGACGAGCGCGTTGCGCGTATCGGTTTCGCGCCGGCTGGTGTGGTTCCAGCCGCCGAACAGAGTGGCCTTTCCACCGCCCACCGCAAATTCGTAAGTCACCCGGGCACCCGCCTGCAACTTGGGGGCGTTGCGCAGCTTCAGATTGGTGCAATCGACGTAATCTTCCGGCGCCGCAGCCTGGCCATCGATATCGCAGCGGAACTGCTTGTAGCGCGCATCGAGATAGCTGAGATTGGCACCCAGAGTCAGGCCATCGACCGGCACGATCGTCATTTCGGCCTCGACACCATCCATCTTGGCCTTGCCCGCGTTGACGATCGTAGAGATCATCGTGTTGCCGAAATAGGTCAGCGTATCGACTTGCAGATCGCGATAGGTGGTGGTGAAAGCCGCGATATTGAACCGCAGACGGTTGTCGAGCCAACTGGTCTTCAGCCCCGCCTCGATCGTATCGACCTTTTCCGGGCCGTAAGGTTGCAGAATGATGGTGCGGCCGGAAAAGCCGCCGGAGTGCGCACCGCGAACGTAGCTCACGTAGAAGAAGTGATCGTTGGTGATCTTGTAATCGAGCCCCAGACGCCAGCCCCAATGCTGCCATTTGGCGGATCTGGTCTGATATTCCCACGGCCCCAGATAATCGCCCCCCAGGAATGTCCGGTTGCCGATCGTCATGGTCTTCTTCTGATCCGTCCAGCGCGCGCCGGCCGTCAGCTTCAGTGCATCGGTAACATTGACATAACCCTGCGCGAAGAGCGCCAGCGATTCATCGTCCTGATCATTGTAAAGCAGGCCGCGGTAATCACCGGTGTAAAGGTACTGCCCATCCTGATCGAGCTTGTAATTCTTCTTCAGATAATAGCCGCCGACCAGCAGTTCGGTGCTGGAGGTGGGGTTAACCGTGGCGCGCAGTTCCTGGCTGAATTGCCAGTTCTTCGTGATGCGGCTCGTAGCGAATATCTGGGCGGGTGTGCCGTCCTGATCGGTGAATTCATCCAGCTTGACCTTGCGGTAATTGGTGATCGAAGTCAGCCGCACCGGGCCGGTATCGTAATTCAACGTCAGGGTCGTGCCGAACACATCGTAATCGGAATAGCCCCTGTCGCCGCCGGTCCGATAACGGATGCGATCAGTCAGGCTATAGGATTCACCAGGAACATATGTCGCCATACCCGGCGTGCTGTAATTGACCACCACCGGGCCATCGTTACGCCCACGCGCCAGCTCCGCAACCAATGTGGCGTCGAGCCCGCCCTCTTCATACCGCAGCGCTATCCGGCCCGCGTTGACGTTCTGGCCGCCCAGGCGCTTGCCGTTCACCGTGCTGCGATAGAAGCCATCATCGCCCTTGTGCATCGCGGTGATACGCAAGCCCAACCTGTCTTCCACCAACGGCACGTTGACCGCCGCCATCGCATCCATCCTGCCATAGTTGCCGGCGGTGATCTTGCCGGAAACGGTGAAGTCATGAACATCGGGTTTCTTGGTGGTGACGTTGATCACCCCGCCGATAGTGTTCGCACCGAAGATCGTGCCCTGCGGCCCGCGCAGCACTTCGATCTGTTCGATATCGAACAGATCGAGCAGCGCCGTGGTGTTGCTGCCTTGATAAACGCCATCGACCACCGTGCCGACCGCCGGATCGAGAAAGCCGTCCGCCTCCTGCACCCCGATGCCACGAATCGAAACGGCGGCAGTCAGGCCGGAATTGACCACACTGGTCACCACCAGGCTGGGAACCGAACCGTTCAGCGCCTTGAGATCGGGGGAGATCGTCCGGTCGAGCGCCGCCGCGTTCAGCGCGGTCACCGCAATCGGCACAGTCTGGAGGTTTTCCGCTTTCTTCTGCGCGGTAACGACGATTTCACCGATTCCACTCGCCGGGGCCGGATCGGCGGCGGGCGCTTCCTGTGCATGGGCCTGCGCGCCAGCGATGGCCGCAACAGACAAGCCCGACAGAAGCAATTTCATCTGATCCCTAAACATGTCCTCTCCTCCCAACCGATGGCCGGAATCGCGCCGCCTTATGCCGGTTTCGTCCCGCCATCATAAATAACCGGATGATGTGCCGGTTTTTGTGGCGCAGGCATGGGAAAATGCATACTGAGACTTTGACTAGGGCCACATGGGACCACTTGCAGACACCCATAACGCACGAGACAGTACGCCGATGACTTCACCCAGAGACAAGCAGGTACTCAAAGAGATCCGCCGGGGCAGCGGCCCGGATGACGAGACCCGTTGGCAGCAACGCAAGAGTTCGCTGACGCGCGAGGCTATTCTCGAAGCGGCGATCGAATGCCTGGTTTCTTCCGGCTACATCGGCCTGACGACGAGCGAAGTCACCAAGCGAGCGGGCATTTCACGCGGCGCCATGCATCACCATTACGCCAACAAGATGGAACTGGTCGCTGCGCTGGTCGACTATGTGCTGTACCGCCGGATGAAACATTTCCTGAAGGAATACCCCCAGCTCCGCCTGGATGATACCGACCGGACGCTGAAGCACGCCACCGAACTGTATTGGCGCATCCTGCAACGCCGCGAATTCATGGCCTATCTCGAACTGGCGATGGCGGCCCGCACAGACCCGGAACTCGAACGTGTGCTGATCCCGGCAACCCGCCGCTTCGACGCAATCTGGACACGCGAAATGGCCGAAGCGTTTCCGCAATGGGGAGAGCGTGTTCACCAGATGATACTGGCCAGCGATTTTGCGCAGGCCGCCCATCTCGGCCTGCTGTTCAACGCCGCCATCATCGGCGAAGAACGTCAGAGGGCCGTGCGCGATCTTATCGTTCGAATGGTCGATACCGTTTACGGGGATGCCGCCGATTGATGGCGCCCGACAAGGCCGATCTGGAAGAAAGGATAGTTTTACAGCGTGCGGGCGCGGCGCAGATTGGGCCAATACGAAAGCAATACGACAGGCACGGCCTCCACGCCGGGTCGATCGCATTTTCGCCGCGCGGCGAAGTGTCGAAATATGGGAAGGAAAGAGAATGGCTAACGTGATTGTCTCCGGGGCATCCCGGGGAATTGGGCTGGAACTGGTCCGGGCGCATCTTGCCGCTGGTGATCAAGTCCACGCATTGGCACGCGATCCTTCGTCCCCCGCGCTGGCGGCATTGCAGTCAGAAGCAAACGGCCGGCTGGCAATCCATCAGGCCGATGTCGCTTCGGATGACTCGATTTCCGCCGCAGCGGCCGCGACAGGCAACGAGCCGGTCGATATCATCTACAACGTCGCCGGGATTACCGGAAAAACGCCGGCCGCGCTGGAACCGGGCGACTGGGAAGGCTTCGACGATTCCATCGAAATCATGCTCAAAGGGCCCTTGCGGGTGCTGCGTGCGTTCCTGCCCCGTCTCGGCGAGGGCTCCAAGGTCATCAACTTCTCCAGCCAACTCGCCGCCTCCACCTGGCCCTATGGCGGATATTATGGCTATGTCGCGGCCAAATCCGGCTTGAACCGCCTGATGCGGTCCGCCGCGCTTGATCTCAAGGATCGGGGCATCGTGATCGGCATCATTCACCCCGGCTACGTGCAGACCGATATGGGCGGCCCCGATGCCGATATCTCCCCGGCGGAAAGCGCGGCCAGCATCATCAAGCTGACACGGGAATGGCCGCTCGAACGCTCAGGCGATTTTTACAAGTGGAACGGCGAAGAACATGCCTGGTGACATCGCAGGCGGCTCTATCCTGGCAAAGGCAATCGCGTAGCATGGCACAACGAAAACCAGCCCCATGGGCATGGCTGGAAACCCCCGCCCCGCATCAGCGCGCCTACGCGCAGGCGATGGTCTGGGATGACGGCACGATTGCCGACCAGGCTATCGCCCTGACCGAACATGATCCCGATTTCGTCGCCTTCGTCGAGGGAGACGAGGAGATGACCCGTGCCGAATTGCTGGCCGATGCCGAAGCGCTCTGCGCCGCGCTGTATGCCCACGGGATGCGCCCCGGCGACGTCATAGGGTTTCAGGTGCCCAACTGGCGCGAGGCGGCCGTTATCAATCTGGCAGCCGCGCTCTCGGGCTTTATCATCAATCCGATCGTGCCGATCTACCGCGATCACGAAGTTTCGCTGATGCTGGCCGATTGCAATGCCCGTGCGTTCTTCGTGGCGGCGCAGTTCCGCAATTACGATTTCGCCGCCATGGCAGAGCGTATCCGCCCGGCCCTGCCCGATCTGGCGCATGTCTTCACCGTGCGCGGAGAAGGGCCGGATGATTATGCCGCGCTGATCGCACAGGGGCGTGGGCAGCGCTTCGCCCGCCCCACTGTCGATCCGCTGGGCGTCAAGATGGTGCTTTACACATCGGGCACCACCGGACGCCCCAAGGGCGTGCTGCATAGCCATGTGACGCTGTCCCGCATTGTGCGCCAGAGCGGGGAACACTGGGGGCTGCGCGCGGGCGAAGCGACGCTGATGCCGTCGCCTGTCACGCATGTCTCCGGCTATGCCAACGGGCTGGAAGCTCCGCTGATCTGCGGCACACGCACGGTGCTGATGGAAAGCTGGAATGCCGCGATGGCGGTCGTTCTCATCGATCGTCACCAGTTGGTCGGCACTGTCGCCGCAACCCCGTTTCTGGTGGAACTGGCCGATGCCGCCCGGGCGGCGGCAAACCCTCTCCCGTCGTTCCGCTATTTCGCCTGTGGCGGGGCGGCTGTGCCTAACGACCTGATCCCGGCGGCCCGGCAAGCCTTCGCCAATTGCCAGCCTTTCCGCGTGTTCGGCGCATCCGAAGTGCCGCTGGTGACGTTTGGCTGGCCAGGCGACGCCGATCTTGCCGCCACCACGGACGGTGAAATCGTCGATTATGATGTGTTGGTTGTCGATGCCGACGACCAGCCCCTGCCCGATGGGCAGGCCGGTGAAATTCTCGCCCGTGGTCCCGGCATGATGATGGGCTATGCCGACGAACAGCAGACCCGCGAGGCGATTACGGCGGAAGGCTATTTCCGCACCGGCGACCTTGGTATCCGCACTGCCGAGGGCGCGATCGTGATCACCGGACGCAAAAAGGACCTGATCATTCGCGGCGGCGAAAATATTTCCGCCAAGGAAATCGAGGACACGCTGCACACGCATCCTGGCGTGGCGGAAGCGAGCGTTGTCGCCATGCCGCACGAACGGTTGGGCGAAGGCATTTGCGCCTATATCATCGCCGCCGGCAACGCGGCCCCAACGGCAGAAGAACTGGCCTCTCATGTCGCCATAAGCGGCCTTGCAAAACAGAAGATACCCGAACGCTTCGAATTCGTGCCGGATTTCCCCCGCACCGCCTCCGGCAAGATCCGCAAGGATCAGTTACGCGAAGATATCGCGCGCAAGCTTGGAGCGAGCTAACGCCCGCCCCGCGCCGCGCCTTCTTCCACCATGATTGGGAAAGAAGGCGCGCGGTCGGGGTTTACACGCCCTTGGGGCCGTGCTGACGGTGAATATTGCGGAACGAGCGGCTGTGGAACAACCACTGCCCGTCGCGCTTGACGCAGGTATCTTCATAGACACCGCGATCCCGCTTGGTCAGACCATCCTGATCGTACACTTCCGAAGTGTAGCTGCGCACGCGCGCATGATCGCCTTCCACCTCGATCGAGGCCGGCCAGGCTTCGAACATGATGCCGGGGTAGGCTTTCATGGCTTCCAACCACATGGCGACAATCGCCTCACGGCCTTTTGTCGTACCGATTTCGGGGTAGTCGGGCAGCGACCACTCGCCATCTTCGGCCCAGGTCGCGCCCCATGCGAGCGCGTCGTTACGCGTCACCGCATCGGCATACGTTTCAAGCAATTCGCGGATCGCCAGACGGTCCTCCACCGGGCCGGTAAATGGCATGATAGTCCTTTCCCTTCGCTGTTTCTCGCACCAAGCTAGCTCCATCCGCTACCGTACGAACCTATGGCTAGTGCGAGGAAATCATATACCAACGGGAAGTTCATCCATGCCGGGGGGCGCATCGGGCACAGCCACTTCAATCATGCCGCTTTCGAGCCGAACCGGGAAAACCCGCAGATCGCGATAAGCCGAACCGAGGCAACGCCCGGTGGCAAGTTCGAAGCGAGCGCCGTGGAGCGGGCACATCACCGCACCCCGGCGGATACGCCCCCCCGAAAGCAAAGACGCCTGATGCGTGCAGCGATCATTCACAGCGTGAAAACCGTCATCGGTCCGGGCAAGCAGGACATGCCAGCCCCCCACTTTCACGGCCAGTTTCCCTTCCTCAGGAAAACTGCTTTCCTCGATTACGCTGTGCCAGGCTTCGCTCATACGTCCTTCCCCGTTCCAGCCGCGCCTGCGGCTGTTCCAACCGTTTGTTTACAACATCCGCTTTAGCTTCTGGCCAGCCTCAAAAAAGGCTAGTCATAGCGCTAGGTCGCTATCCCCTCGTGGCCCACCACAGCGGAACAAACGGCACCCACGCAAACGCAAACGGGCGGAGCCTTGCAGCTCCGCCCGTCCGCCCCATGTTTCTTTCGAAAGAGTCAGAAACGCTTGGTCAACTGCACCCGGACCGTGCGCGGCAGGTTGCCGAACCCCAGTTGATCGGCGTGAACACCCGCATCAGTGCCGGTGTTGAGCCCGGTGGAAGGCCCATCGACCACGCCCGCAACATAGAACTGGTTGGTCAGGTTCTTGCCGATGACGGCGATTTCCCAGTTGTCATCCGCCGCGCCAAAGCGAACACCGGCGTCAAGCGTCACATATTTTTTCTGGCGCGAGTCCGGATTGCCGAAGCCCGATGCCAGATAGCTCCCGCTGTAACGCGCATCCACATTGATGCCGAACTTCAGGCTGTCGCTGATCTCACTGTCATAGGACACGCCCAGATTGCCGGTCCATTTCGGAGCCACGGCGAGCGGAGCGCCGTTGAGGTTCTGGCGCGTTTCCAGACCGCCAACGAACGTGCACCCTTCCGCAATCGTCTGGCCCGCATAACACGGCGCCTGCGCGAACTTGCTGTAAGTCGCCTTGGTGTAATTGACCGAGCCATGGATATTCAGGCCCTGTACCGCGCGCGGAGCGAATTCGAATTCCAGTTCCACCCCACGGGTCTTCGCATCCGCCGTCAGTGTCTGGAACGCGAAGATCGGTGAATTGAAGAAGTCCACTTGCAGATCGAGATATTTGTAAGTGAACGCGGTCAGGTTGAGGCGCAGTTGGTTGTCGGCCAGCGTCGACTTGATACCCGCTTCGAACCCGCGTGCCTTTTCCGGATTGAACGTGAGATCGCCCAGCGGATCGGATGAGAATTTCGAGTTGATCCCTCCGTTCGAAAACCCGCCCGACTTGTACGCTGTCTTGTAGGCACCGTAGATCAGCAGGTTGCTGTTCGGTTTGTAAGTCAGCGTGGCTTCAGGCGACCAGTTGTTGAACTTCTGGTTTGCGCGGATCACGCCGAGACCATCGGGATCATCCGCCGGCCGGAAGATCGAAACCACCCCCGGGTTGTTGTACGGCTGGGTGAAGAAGCTGCGCTTGGTTTCGTGCGTGTAACGCGCACCGCCGGCAAGCTCGAGTTCGGGAATGATCTTCCACGAAAGCTGGCCGAATATGGCGATGGTTTCACCCTTGGTGTAGCTGCTCTTGCGCGTCGCCATGTAGAGATTTTCGGCCGAGGCAGCGCTGTTGCGCAGCCCCGCGAAGGCGATGTACTGCCCGAAGTCACGCCGGGTTTTCTGATAGAGCGCGCCCAGCATGCCGTTGAACGGACCATCGAGCCTGGATGTGACACGCAATTCCTGCGAAAAGGCCTTCCAGGTCGAGTTTTCGGTCGCCCATTGCCCGGCGTCGCTCGTCTGGAAATCGCAGGCGCAGGCCCAGCGATTGTTGTTGGTGTTGTAGTTCGTCACCGAATTGATGACGAAATTATCCAGTTCATAACTGATATTGCCGTTGATAGCCCACGAACGATACCGGTTGTAAAGCTGGCCGTCTTTCTTGGCGTAAGGGAAATTCGCCGCGATATCAGCCGGCATGTTGTTCTGGTGGGTGACGAACTTGTTATCGCAGGCATAGCCGGTCAACTGGCTGAGCCCGCTTTCCAGACCGCAATTATAGGCCACATAGTTCCATGAGGAATTGTTGACCTTGTTGTAATCGTACGTGCCTTTGAGCGTCACCGTGAGCCGGTCGGTCGGCGTGTATTTCAGCGTCAGGCGGGCGAGCAATTCATCCTCACCCGGCTGGTGCCTGGAAGCAGGCGATGCGATGGATGTGATCGGATTGCCGCTGCCCCCCGCCAGAATATCCTGGATGTCGACCGTGGTATAATTCCGGTCGACGGAAACGTTGCGATAGTATCCGCGATCCATCTTCGAACCGCGCACGGCAAAGCGCACCCCCAACGTATCGGTCAGCGGACCGGAAGCGATGAATTCCCCCTGATACTGGCGCGAACGGAATTCATATCCGGCACGGGCGATGAATTCCGCCTCGGACCCCGGATCGTTGGTGGTCAGCGAAATCACGCCTGCGGTGGCGTTCTTACCGAAGAACAGCGCCTGCGGGCCTTTCAGCACTTCGACCCGCTGCAAATCGAAAAAGCCTTCCTGGATCACGCGCCCCTGGCCGTAATAGGCGCCATCGACCACGACCGCGACCGATTGCTCGATACCGATGGAAGTCGATGAGGAACCAATGCCCCGCAAGGTCAGCTGGGCACCCGAACCGTTGGATGCGCGCCCGACGTTGAGGCTGGGCGTTGCGGCGGCGATCTTTTCGATGCTGGTAAAATCGCGTTTCTGGATCGTTTCACCCGAAATCGCCATTACGGACACAGGCACCGACTGCGCGCTTTCTTCACGCTTGCGGGCGGTCACCACGATATCGGTCAAGCCACCGCCACCGGTGCTGGCGGCAGCCTGATCGGCCTCCTGCGCCAATGCGGGTTGAACAAAGGCCATAAGCCCCAGCATGCTCGATCCAAGCAACATGTTTTTTATGAGACGCATTTCAGTCTCTCCTCCCTGAAAGACGCCCTTGTAATATGCTCGCATGCCCCCAAACCGATCCTCGCCAAATGACTAGTCCTATCCCTTTCGTGAGGTTTATGCAGCGCCCTGGCGCGGCACCCCTCGCTCAAGGGAGAACCGATTATGACCGACCATCGCTACTGGCGTCTTGACCGCCATCCTGCGGGCCATGATTTTGCCAGCGCGCTCAGCTTGCAAAGCGCACCGCTACCCGCACTCAACGAAGGCGAAGTCCGCATCCGCGTGCAGTGGCTTTCGATGGATGCCGGCACACGGATGTGGATGAGCCCGCGCGAAGACGGTTATCAACCGCCCCTCCCGCTCGGTTCACCCATGACCGGGCTGGTGCTGGGCCAAGTCTGCGAGAGCCGCGATCCCCGCTTTGCCGAAGGCGCGCTGGTGCGCGGGTTTGGCCAATGGGCGAATATCAGCATCGTCATGCCCGATCTGGCAGGCCTTGAGATACTGGACGAAACCGTGGCCGATCCGCGCCAGCATTTCGGCACTTTGGGTATGAACGCCTGGACTGCCTATGTCGGCGTGAAGGAAGTCGCCGCCATCCAGCCGGGCGAATGGCTGGCCGTTTCCGCCGCAGCGGGCGCGACAGGTAGCCTCGCCTGCCAGATCGGGCGCAGTCTCGGCGCGCGCGTGATCGGTATTGCCGGTGGGCCAGACAAATGTGCGTTTCTGCGCGAGGATATCGGCGTCGATCTCGCGATCGATTACCGCAACCAGGATGTCGCAGCCGAACTGGCCAAAGTCGATGGCGGGATCAATGCCTTCTTCGACAATGTCGGGGGGCCAATTCTCGATGCCGTATTGCCCAATATGGCCCATTATGGGCGCGTGGCCATCTGCGGCATGGTGGCCTCTTACGACAGCGACGAAGCGCTGCCCGGCCCGGCGAAATTCGACCAGATTCTGATGCGGCGGCTGCGGGTCGAAGGATTCTTCATTCCCGATTTCCTCCACCGGGGTAGCGAATTCCTGCCGCAACTGCGCCGCTGGGCCGATGCGGGGCAGTTACAGATGCGATTTGACGAGACACAGGGCCTCGAAAACGTCCTCGTCGCTTACGACCGGATGCTTTCGGGCAAGAATATCGGCAAAGTCATCGTCAAAGTCGCGGACTGATGCCGATCATCCGCCATCGCGCCGCCTTGCAATGCCTTGTCGCCGTGCGCGGGCATCCGTTCGACCGCACGGCGTTTGATGGCATGTTTCAGGCAATGGAGGGGCTTTCCGCCACCATGGTCGATCAACCCGCCGCAGCGCGGTTGATGTCGCCCGAAGGCATGCGCGGCTTCGATGTGCTGGTGCTTTACGATATGCCAGGTCTCGATTTCGAAGCCGGGGCCGAGGAAGCCCCACCGCTCTATCGCGATCCTTCACCCGAACTGCGCGACGGGTTGCGCCGCCTGCTGGAACAGGGAACCGGGATCGTCGCACTCCATCATGCGCTCGCCGGCTGGCCGACATGGGGCGATTATCATGAATGGCTGGGCGGCCAATTCCTCTATCACCCCGGCCCGGCGCGCGGGGAGCACTGGCCGGACAGCGGCTATCGCCATGACGTGACGCATGAAATATCCATCGAGCAAGATCATCCTGTAACGGCGGGTTTGCCACCGCACTTCACACTGGTGGACGAGCTATATCTTTGTCCGATCTTCCCCGAAGGCGCCACGCCGCTGCTGCGATCTTCCGCCGCATTCACCCGCGATCATTTCTGGTCGGCCGAACTGGCCGTCAGCGGGCAGATGTTCACCCGTGAAGGCTGGGACCATCCCGATGGCTCCAACGTGATCGGCTGGGCGAAGCAGGCGCTTGCTTCACGGCTCGTGTATCTTCAGCCAGGCGATGGCGCCGCCGTTTACAACGATCCGCACTATCGCCGCTTGGTGGAAAACGCGATCCGCTGGGTGGCGGATCGCTGAACATCCCCGCTTACTGCGCGGCCATACCGCCATCGACGACAAATTCACCGCCTGTGATATAGCGCGCCTCGTCCGAGGCGAGGAACAGGTTCATGTTGGCGATGTCGAGCGGGCTGCCCATGTAGCCCATCGGAACCAGAGCCATGGTGGAATCGAAATTGTCGGCGTTGTCTTCCTGCGCCACCCCCTGCATGTTGGTGAGTATCATGCCGGGATGGACGCTGTTGCAACGAATCCCGTCCTTTGCGCATTCCAGCGCCACCACTTTCGAAAACAGCCGCACACCGCCTTTCGCCGCTGCATAGGCAGAACAACCCTGCACCCCGAACAGCCCCGCCACGGACGAGATGTTGATGATCGATCCGCCCTCGCCCACCTTGCGCATCAGCTTCACCGCGCGCTGCGTGCCGTAGAACACGCTGTCGAGATTGACACTGTTCTGGAGCTTCCAATCGGCGGTGGTAAATTCCTCCAGCATCCGCAGCACGGCGATCCCGGCGTTGTTCACCAGTATATCCAATCGTCCGTGGCCGGCCTCTATTGCCCCGAAAACGCGGTCCCAGTCGGCCTCGCTGACCACATCATGGGGCAACGCTTCGGCTTTGCCCCCGGCCGCACGGATGTCCGCCGCCACCCGCTCCGAGCCATCGCCGTCGCGATCGGTGATGAACACGATCGCCCCTTCTTCGGCAAAGCGTTGCGCGGTGGCGCTTCCCAGGCCCGGCACCGACGCACCGCCGGTTATCAGCGCAACTTTTCCGTCCAAACGTCCCATGATCATCTCCAGAATTGCGATAAAGGGGGCATGAGCATGGCCCCGGCGACGTGTTACCGTGCGCCAAAGGGCACGATCAGAACTCGAGCCCGAGTTGCGCCCCGAACACACGCGGTTCGCGAGCTGTCGCGAAGCCCCAGTAAACGGGGAATGCCGATGCGGTGAACGCCGTCTGGCTGCCACGATCGTTCAACAGATTGCGGACGAACCCGGTTACGCGCGCTCTGGTGCTGTCGTTCAGTTTGAAAATGACCGACGCGGAAATGTCGATCAGGTTCTGCGCATCGGAGCGCAAACGCGGATCGTTGCGCGGCACGTCCACCGTCGCCCCGGCAGGCGCGGAAATCGCCGTGGGATAAATCGCCGGATCGGCCGAAATCTGCTGATCGTATCGCGAAAGGTATCGATAACCGGCGTTGAATTTCAGATCCGCATCCAGCTTCCCTTCCAGCGGCACCGTGTATTCCGCGTTGATCGAAGCGGTGATCTTGGGGGCATAGATCATGTCCACCCCGGAAAAATCGAACGTCCGCGAGATCGACGTGGCCGCACCGGTCGCCACGGGTTGATCGACGATGAATCCGCGGAAGCTGGCATCGGTGTAGCCGAAGGCGCCCCGCACTGTCAGGCCATCCACCGGGCGCAAAGTCACGTCCGCTTCAAACCCCTTGATCTTGGCGGCGGCGGCATTGATGACCACCGTCTGCGGCAGGGCAATACCGGGCACTGCCACCGTCCCCGTTTGCTGAATACCCTTGTAGTCGGAATAGAACGCCGCCAGATTCACCGTCAGCTTGCGATCCCACAGCTCGCTTTTCAGCCCGGCTTCCCAGGCGTCCACGGTTTCCGGCTCGTAAGGTAAGGTCGCCGAATAGACGGTGAGCCCCCGCCCGTTAAACCCGCCCGAACGATAGCCCCGCGACCATGATGCATAGAGCATCAGGTTCTGGTTCGGCCGATAGTCGATGCCGATTTTCGGGGTAAACTTGTTCCACGTATCCGACACGCGCGGCGCAGCGAAAGAGGCCGATGGATTGCCGGGATCGGTGAACGCCGTCTGCAACGACTTCTTGTCATGCGTGTAGCGCCCGCCGCCTGATATACGGACCTTGGGCAACACTTCCCAGTTCACGTCGATGAACCCGGCATAGGATTCCGACCACCCCGTCGTGCTCTGCAAGGTCGGCGCGGCCCCGAAAACCGATGTGGCCTGATCGAGGTGATAGCGGCTCTTGAAGTAGTAAACCCCGGCGACATAATCGAATGAATCGCCGATCCTGCCGCTGGCCCGCAATTCCTGGCTGAACTGGTGGTATGTCTGATCCCGGTTGGTGGCATAAAGGCCGGCGGACCCGTAGTCCTGCATGATATCGTCCATGCTTTCGCGGTACGCCGTCACCGATGTCAGCTTGATGCCACCCAGATCGAGATTCATTTCCGCGGTCACGCCGGGCGAACGGTATTTCCCGTAAAGCGATTTTGACGCGATCACGTTGTAGATACCGCGCGTATTGCTCTGATCGACCAGCGCGGGCGGCATGGCCCCAGCAAACGCATCGCCGGTTTTCGTGAGGCTGCCGAGCACCGGATCGAAATCCTGCACCTGCTTGTCCACGGTAATCAGCGCTTCGAAATTCGAGGATGGGGTGAACAACAGGCTGGCGCCGAAATTCTCGTTGTTCGTGCCGCCGCGATGCTTCCCGCCATCGGCGAGATCGCGATAATAGCCATCGCTCTGCGTATGCATGTAGAAGAACTTGGCTGCCAGAATATCCCGCACGACCGGCACATGCACCACGTTGCGGCTGCTGAAACGGCCATAACTGCCGACTTCCAGTTCCAGCTTGCCGGAAAACTCATTCTTCGGGCGCGAACGCTTGACGTTGATCACGCCGGCGATCGTGTTGCGGCCAAACAGCGTGCCTTGCGGCCCGCGCAGCACTTCGATGGAATCGATATCGAAGAAATCGAGCATTTGCCCGGTCGAAGTCCCGATATAGACTCCGTCGATATTGACCCCCACCGCCGGATCGAACGACTTTTCGATATCGGCAAACGCGATCCCGCGGATCGAAATATTGGCTGCGGCGGCCCCGGTGCCGCCGCTGGTGATCACCACGTTGGGCGCAGCACCCTGAAGATCGCCAATCGTCAGCGCCGCCGCCCCTTCAAGCTGCGCGCCCTGCAGCGCGGTAACGGCGACGGGCGTTGTCTGGATCGATTCAGCGCGGCGCCGGGCGGTCACGATGATCGCCCCCGGTTCGTCAGCCGAAATCGCAGGTTCGCCTTGAGCCCAAGCCGGTGCGGCTAGGCCCGCCATCATCGATGTCGCCAGCAAGGCGGTAAGTGCTTTTCTGCGTGAATGCACGAACATCGCAATCCCCCTCCATACAGCCGCCTTTGGGCGGTCAGTTTTTCAGGGGAGGCTATGCAATAGATCGCCAGTTGCGTTTAACTGCCCATTATCACAGGTGCGGCCCGGCCCGTATCGCGCAAGCAATGACTGCTCACGTGGAGAGAACAACAGATGCCCGAAAATCGCCGCTTCCTGCTCGTCCGCAGGCCGCACGGCACGCCCGTGCCGGAAGATTTCAGCCTCGTCAGCGAAGCCATACCCACCCCGCCGCCCGGCGGCTTCGTGGTCCGCAACCATTACGCATCGCTTGATCCGGCGCAGCGCGGATGGATGGACGATGCCCCCAGCTACATGCCGCCTATCCCGTTGGGAGATCCGGTGCGCGCCACGACGGTGGGCGTGGTTCACAGCTCGGACAATCCCGATTTCCCACCCGGCCAATGGGTGTTGGGGATGAACGCGCTGGAAGACTATTCGGTGTCCGCGCCGGGCGGTTTCACAATGCCGATCGACATATCGATCGTCGATTCCCCCTCGAAATACCTCTCTGCCATGGGCGCGGTCGGGTTGACCGGATATTTCGGGCTGCTGGAAGTCGCCAAGCCGCAGGCGGGGGAAACGCTGCTGGTTTCAGGGGCGGCGGGCGCGGTCGGCTCTGTCGTCGGCCAGATCGGCAAGATTGCCGGCCTCAAAGTCGTGGGGATTGCCGGGGGCGGCGAGAAATGCCGCCGCCTGATCGAGGATTACGGCTTCGATGCCGCCATCGATTACAAGGGCAAATCAGTGAAGCATCTGGCAGCCGAAATCCACGCGGCGCTGCCCGAAGGGGCCAATATCATCTTCGAGAACGTGGGCGGCGACGTAATGGATGCCGAACTGCTGAATCTCGCCAAGAAGGCGCGCGTGGTCTTGTGCGGGTTGATCAGCGAATACAATGCGCCCGAGCGGATCGGCGTGCGCAATCTATGGCAGGTGCTCGCCCAGGAAGCGACGCTTTATGGCTATCTGGTGATGGACTATGCGCCGCGCTTTGCGGAAGCTGGCGCGATCATGGCCGAATGGATGGCCGAAGGCAGACTGCGGATCGACGAAGACGTGCAGACAGGGTTGGAAAACACCTACGACGTGTTCATGCGCCTGTTCAGCGGCGCGAATACCGGCAAACTGGTTCTGCAGATCGCCTGACCATCGCCGAGACCGGAAAAAGGCGCGGCCGGGTATAACCGGACCCGCGCCTTTCCTATTTGCCTCCCACGCCCGGCTTTGTGCAGCAGGGCGAAGGCGTCAGAATTGAACCCGCTTGGTATAGCCGCCATCGACCACGACATTGGTGCCGGTGGTGTAAGAAGAAGCCGGGCTCGCCAGGAACACCACGGTGCGCGCCACCTCTTCCGGCCCACCCCAACGGCCCAGTGCGAATTGCGATTCCACCGAATCGTGCAGTTCGGGCGCCGCCGCCTTGATCGCTTCCCAATTGCCGCCGGGAAACTTGATTGGCCCCGGCGAGACGCTGTTCACGCGAATGCCCTTGGGCCCCAGCGACTGGCTGATCTGGCTGGCATAGACGATCAGCGCGCCCTTCAACGCGTTGTAGCCCTGCGGCATGATGAAAGTTTCAAGCCCCGCAGTGGACGCCATGATGACGATCGAACCGGCAGCCGATTTCTCAAGATAGGGTTCGAGCACTTCGAGCCCGTTCACCGCCCCCATGATGTCGAAATCGAGCGACTTCTGCCAATCGGTTGTCGCCCCCGCCCCCGAGGTCGAAATCATCGGCACGAAAATGTCGCATCCCCCCAGTTTTTCCGCAGCGGAGGCCAACCAGGCGCGATAGGCATCGGCACCCGCTTCCATATCGAACGGTTCGCCCACCACTTTGCCGCCGTGGCGGGCGATGGATGCGGCGGTTTCCGCCACCTGATCCGCGTTGCGCGAACAGAAGGCCACGTCCGCACCTTCGGCGGCGAACAGTTCCACCGTTTCACGCCCGATCCCACGGCTGCCGCCGGTCAGGATAACTTTCTTGCCTTTCAATCCCAGATCCATGGGAAACGCTCCTCGCCGAGAATACCAAACACTTCGGCCGTTCTTGTCTCTCGACCGGGTCGAAGCCACTCCCTTTTTGATCAGGATGGCCCTGTGTGGAGGAATGCTAGCCTGCTGCTTGAAGCAATAACCAACCCGAGGAGGGATATCATGGATCGGCTTGCAGGCAAGACGGCGGTCGTGCTCGGGGCGAGCAGCCCGGACAATATGGGCCAGCACATCGCCCGCCGTTTCCTGGCCGAAGGCGCGCATGTGCTCGTCGCCGGACGCAAGGCCGATGTCCTCGAAGCCTTCGCCGCCGAAAACGATTGTGTATGGGCAACCTGCGACATCACCAGCGAAGCCAGCCTTGCCGCTCTTGCCGACCGGGCCATGGAAAAACTCGGCGGGATCGATATCGCG
>Ga0182743_1001071_pt1 | contig 28503 bp, 25 predicted proteins | sample eDN3rd30CKraftOP_FD_128522 | JGI IMG/M metagenome (GOLD analysis project Ga0182743, IMG submission 128522) | Enriched Organic Plus compost microbial communities from Emeryville, California, USA - eDNA 3rd pass 30_C Kraft OP (version 2) (version 2) ... | reverse complement strand
CCGCTATCGCCACCACCGAGTGTCATGGCGAGCAGTAGGACGATGACGAGTAGCACGCCGAGACCAATCACGATAAAGAGCAGTTTATTCTTGGCGCCTCCACCAGGGAGTAGCGACGCTTTTTTGGGCTGTTGATCGCTTGTGATGAATCCGTAAGGGTTTTGCTGTGGTTGCATGATTAGCTCTATTTAAGCACAACCGTCTCTAGTCGCGAAGAGCAGCATAAATAATATGTTGACAAAATGTAAAGCTTATGCTAATATTAAGACAGTCATTACTAGAACAAAAATGACTAAAACAAAACCCCTAGGACACTCTTCGGCATAAGGTTTTCTGCAAACGTAGACCTTGCGCAGACAGGCGTCTCAAGGATTCGCATCAAATATATTGCAGCAGTTGCAGCGCTACTCGTGCCTAAAATACACAATGGGTGGGCAGAGCATGAACCGCACTGAAGCAATTATTTGATGCACCAAAAAACAAAAACAACCAATACAAAACTAACGCACAAACCAGCTAACTCATAGAAAGGAGTGCGTATGAACGGGCATCCTGAGAGCCGCGAAATCGCAATACATTTTGTGGCAACTCCGAGCGAACGCATCGAAGTGACATATGAATCTACCAAAAGTTAGACAAGCATATGCACAGCAGCGCAGTGTTCTCGCGAACAAACAGCTCGAGTCAACACTTCGCGATATAGCGGCCTCTCACCGGGATGCCGAAGCGGCATAGTACACTCGAACGGGTTACTATACATATCCCCCAAATCACGCAAAGACCAGTCATATAACAGGCTGGTCTTTTGCTGTGTATGTGCTATTGCTTGCGGCTAAGCTCCGGCTGCTAGATACTTATATATAGTATGGACGCCGTCGATGATATCAAACAACGCCTCAGCATCGAAGATGTGGTGTCTGAGTATGTGGAGTTGCGACGCGCGGGGCGGAATTTCAAGGGGCTGAGCCCGTTCAAGTCCGAGCGTACGCCGAGTTTCGTCGTCAGTCCTGAGCGTCAGATTTGGCATGATTTCTCGTCCAATCGCGGCGGTGATATGTTCACATTTATCCAGGAGATGGAGGCGACGGACTTCAAGGGCGCGCTCGAAATTCTCGCACGCAAGGCTGGGATCGATCTCGACCAATATCGCCAGGCAGGCAAAAAGGGCGGACCAGACAAAGAGCGCCTTTATTCGCTGCTCGATCTGGCCGCGAAGTTTTATCAGGTGCAGCTGCGCGGCAGTAAGCTCGCTATCGAGTACGTGTTCAAGAAGCGCGCGTTTAGCAAAGAGACAGTGCTCGCATGGCGCCTCGGCTATGCACCAAACACCGGCCGGGCGCTCGTCGACTATGCCAAGGCTCAAGGATTTACTCAGAAAGAACTCGAACAGGCTGGCCTCGTCAATCGCTACGGCAGTGATTTATTCAAGGCACGCCTGATGGTACCGTTATGTGATGCGCAGGGCAAAGTCATCGGCTTCACGGCCCGTATCCTGGTCGATGACCCCAAGGCGCCGAAGTACATGAATACACCTGCGACGCCGCTCTACGACAAGAGCCGGCATATTTTCGGCCTGCATCATGCCAAAGAAGCTATCCGAAAGAGCAAGTTTGTCCTGCTCGCCGAGGGTAACCTCGATGTCATCTCGAGCTGGCAGGCGGGTGTGAAACAGTGCGTTGCTACGGCGGGTACGGCGCTTACGGAGCATCAGCTCAAGGCGCTCTGCCGCTTCACGCCTGACGTGCGACTTTGCTTTGACGCAGACCGTGCAGGCATGGACGCCACGGAGCGCGCACTGCCAATTGCGAGTCGTGTGGGTGTAAGCCTCAGCGTTGTAAGCATCCCGAGCGGCAAGGACCCTGATGAGCTCATCCGCACAACGCCAGGCGCATGGCAGGAAATTATTCAGAAACCGCAGTATGCACTCGACTGGCTTGTTCAGCGTTACCAAGCGCAGCTCGACCTCACGACAGCGCAGGGCAAGCGCGAGTTTAGCAATACGGTCATGGCGGTAGTGCGTGGTCTGACCGACTCGGTCGAGCAGGACCACTACGTCGGTGAAGTGGCGCGCTTGACCGAATCGACACCAGAGGCTGTTCGCTCCAAGCTTACGGCTGAGCGAACGGAGCAGAAGCGCCTCAAGCCCAACAAAGTCGCACAGGATGCGCCAGAAGATATCTTCGTGGTCGAACGTCGCCGTAACCAGGACCGTTTGCTCGCGCTGCTGTTGCTCCAGCCGAAACTCCGTGAGATCGGACATGCTATCGAGCCAGAGTACTTTATCGATGATGAGGCACGGCAGCTGCTGGCGTTTATCCGCGAAAACCCTGATTTTACCGGTGATCCGCGTACGGCGAGCGCGTTGCAGCCCTTTGCAAATCGTGTTAAAATAATATCGTTACAATACGAGGAACTGTACCAGGATCTAGAACTCCCGGAACTCAGACTCGAAGCCCAAAGATTAGGGGCGCTCCTAGTAGAGCTATATGTCAAAAACGAAAAACAGCACCTGAGGCACAAAATGGATCAAGCGCCGGCGGATGAAATCCGTGGCCTTTTGGAACGTGCAAGGGAACTCGACGAATTACTAAAGAAGCATAATAAGGGAGCATAGACCGTGGCGAAGAAAGATACCAAGGCTGCAAAGCCAGTAGACACACAAGAACTGAAAGCGCAGCTCGTCGAAAAGGCAAAGAAAGACGGCAAAATCGAGCAAAAGGAGATCACGAGCCTGATTCCTGAGACGCCAGAGAACGTTGACGTACTCGAGAGTCTCTACACGGAACTTGCTGAGGCAAACGTTGAGCTCGTTGAGAGCGAAGTAGAGCCAACGCCTGACGCCGCTGCTACTGTCGAAATGAGCGACGAGTGGGTAGGCGAAGATGGTGAAGAAGAAGTCGCACCTGTCGAAGATCAGCGCTACCTCGATGATATCGCGGACGACAGCGTCCGTCTGTATCTGCGTGAAATCGGTAAGATCCCGCTCCTCAACGCAGAGGAAGAGCTCGCACTAGCGCAACGCGTTGTCGCTGGTGACCCAGAAGCAAAAGACCAAATGGCAGAGGCAAACATGCGTCTCGTTGTCTCTATCGCGAAGCGCTACGTTGGTCGTGGTCTCGACCTGCTGGACCTTATCCAGGAGGGTAACACCGGCCTGCTGCGCGCTGTCGAGAAGTTCGACCCAGACAAGGGATTCAAGTTCTCTACCTACGCGACATGGTGGATTCGCCAGGCAATCACCCGTGCGATTGCTGACCAGGCCCGCACGATTCGTATCCCGGTCCACATGGTCGAAACGATCAACAAACTGCTCCGAACGCAGCGTCGCCTGACACAAGAGCTCAACCGTGAGCCAACCAACGAAGAAATCGCCAAAGAGATGGAAATCGAGGTCGAAAAAGTCGAACACATTATGAAGATCAAGCAGGATATCTCATCGCTTGACGCATCTATCCGTGATGACGAAGAAGAGTCAGTGCTCGCTGACTTCATCGAAGACGAAGACACGATTACGCCCGAAGAGTCAGCTACGGGCCAGCTCCTGAAAGAGCAGGTCAAAGACATGCTGAGCGCGCTCACTGAGCGTGAGCAGAAGATTATTCGTCTGCGTTTCGGCCTCGAAGACGGCCGCAACCACACGCTTGAAGAGGTTGGTCAGGAATTTGCTGTCACTCGTGAGCGTATCCGCCAGATCGAAGCCAAGGCCCTCGCGAAGCTTCGCAAACACAAAGACTCCAAGAAGCTCCTCGACTACATCAAATAGCAGGGGCTGATCTGTTATACTGTAGATAATGGAACTGATTGGACTGGGCGGCACGAATGGTGCAGGAAAGGACACGGTCGCAGAAATGCTTGTCGAGCGTCGCGGCTGGCTCTTCGTCTCCCTCTCAGAACTTCTTCGCGTTGAGGCGCGCAAACGTGGCCTCCAGCCAACGAGGCAAACACTCCGTGATATTAGCAGTGAATGGCGTCGTAGCGGTGGCCTCGGTGTACTCGTCGACAAAGCGCTCGAGCAATATGACCCCGAGATTCATCCTGGTCTCGTCGTCTCAAGCTTGCGGCACCCTGCAGAGGCAGATCGTATCCACGAACTCAGTGGCCGCGTCGTGTGGGTAGACGCCGATCCACGCGTGCGTTATGAGCGTATCGTGAACCGAGAACGCGACGGTGAGCACCACCTGACGTACGAAGAATTTATGGCTGATGAAGCCAAAGAAGCCCAGCACGGAGATGATGAGGCCACGCTCAATACCTCAGATGTAGCTGCGCGTGCTGACACTATCCTCGACAATGGCACTGGCGGCGATATCGAAGTCTTCAAGACAGCCGCCGAACAGCAATTGTTCAAGTAGGGCGGATAACATGGGTTAGGGCATTGATTGCATCATTTGAAAAAGATGGTGGGGCTGTGCTATTGTTTGGTGATTACCGAACATGGTGAGAAGAAGTGGCCCCACGATCTGTTCACGGATGTGTATCCGTGCTGAAGAGCCTCTTCGCATAGCGCAGCAATAATTGCCGCGTATGACGAAGAGCCCCGTCCGCAAACGGATGGGTGCCGAAAGGGCGAAACAGAAGTGTGTCGCAGGATCACTCGCCGCAACTCCGCAGCGATGTGAAGACAAGATGTGAGGTGATAGCATGGACGGCACCGTCGATCTCGCAGTGTCGATCTCATGGGTGTGGGTGATCGCGGGAGCTCTCTCGCTGTCGGCCCTCCTGATGTTCATCACGAGGAAGAGCAACCCGGGCGTGGGCACCTTCGCCTTCATCGTCTGGATCGCAGCTGTCATGGTGGTGCTCTACCACGCACTGCAGGGCAGGGTGCTGCTCAGCCCGATGCTGTCTGATCTGGGTCTGCTGGCGCCAACAGTCGTCGGCCTCATCGGCCTCATCGCCGGCCTCATCGCCAGCATCATGCTGGTGGCCCGCAAGAAGTGATCACGCAGCGCACAAGGTATGGGTCGGATGGCTCTGGCGTAGTTCTCCCCAAGAACCCCAGAGCTGTCCGCCCGTACCTTTTACATTTTGAAGTAATTATTTGGTTAATTTTGCGAGGTGTTGAGCCAGGTTTAGGCTATGGACGTGTTTACGATGGTTGCGCTTATCGTAGATCTGGAACTGACGGATCGTGATGAAGATCGCAGTGGCGAGCAACGCATAGAGCCAGTCGTCGAACCCGAGTGGCCCAGTCTGGAAGTAGCCGGCGATAAACGGCACATAGATGATCGCACAGACTGCGACGAGCGAGAAAGCGATCGCAATCCAGAGATACTTATTGTGGAACTGGTAGCGGGTGAAGAGTCCCTTTTCGCTACGGCGAATCAGGATATTGGCGAGCTGACAGAGCACGATCGTGAGGTAGGCCATCGCCATAGCTTCCATGTGGATCGGCGTGCCCGAGGGGATGATGCTCGGATCGGCATTGTTGCGCTGGAAGAAAATCAGGAAGTTGGCGAAGGCAAGTCCACCGATGAGGAGACCGCACCAAGCCAGGTCAGTAATCGAGCGGCGGTTGAGGATGTGATCGCGTAGGCGTCGTGGTTTGTCGCGCATGATATTGCCTTCGGCTTTGTCCTGACCGAGTGCTGCGACAGGGAAGAGCTCGGCGATGAGGTCGATAGCGAGGATCTGCATGACAGAGAGTGCGAGTGGGATGTGGAAGAGCGCGGTGGCGACAAGGCTGGTGAGCGTGATGACGAGTTCGGCGGCGTTGCTGGTGAAGCAGGCGAGGGTAGCTTTGCGGATGTTGGCGAAGATCGTGCGTCCCTGCTGGATAGCTTTGACCAGGGTGCCGAAGCTATCATCGGTCAATATAATCTCGGCAGACTCTTTGGCGACATCAGTACCCGCAACGCCCATGGCGACACCGATATCGGCACGCTTGAGAGCAGGAGCGTCGTTGACACCATCGCCTGTCACGGCGACGACATTGCCAGCCACTTGAGCGAGCTTGACGATGCGGAGTTTGTCGCGTGGCGCCACACGACTGAAGATCACGCCGCCACGGCTGACGAGTTGTTTGATGCGTGCATCGTCGATATCTTCGAGCTCATCGCCGGTGACAACAACAATTTCTTGTTTACCAGGTGCGAGGCCTGCGCGCTCGGCGATGGCCTTGGCCGTGACTGCGTGATCGCCGGTGATGACAGACACTTTGATGTGTGCGCGGTGCGCGTCACGCATGGCATGAGGCACGGAAGCACGCAAAGGGTCAATCATACTAACCATGCCGAGCCAGATAAGTTTTTCTTCGGTCGAATCCATCGTGAGATCACCGAGTTTAGTGCTCTTCGGTAGCACGCGGTAGGCGAGCCCGAGATTGCGCATTGCGCCTTCGGCTTGCTGCGTGGCGGTGTCGATGATGCGCTTGCGGTCAGCTGCCGTTAACGCACGAGCGTGACCATGAATCCATATATGAGTGGCTTTCTCTAGGACATTCTCGGGCGCGCCTTTCACAAATACATAGGGCTGGCTGCTCGAGCCAAATGCACGCACTGAGCTCATGCGCTTACGGCCAGAGTCGAATGCGAACTCACGAAGCTCAGGATGCGCACGATCCAGATCAGCCTGTCCATACCCAGCCTTCGCGGCTAGTGTGATGAGCGCTGCTTCCGTCGGATCACCGATCGCGTAGTAGTCAGCATGCTCGTCATCCGGAGGGCTGACATGCGCATTGCTCGAAAATGCACCTGCGCTAAAGAACAGCTCAAGATCCCGTAGATCACCTGCATCGAGGGTGCGACCACGCTGCGTGCGGATACTGCCGTCTGGTTTGTAACCGGTGCCCGTGACGGTGTACGTGTCGTTGCCAATGAAAAATTGTTCAATGGTCATTTGGTTCTCGGTGAGTGTACCGGTCTTGTCTGTGAGGATGGCGGTCGTAGCGCCGAGGGTTTCGACAGCAGAGAGCTTCTTAGCGAGTGCGCCGCTTCGTGCAAGCTTGCTGGCGGCCGTAGCGAGCGCAGTATTGATCTCGGCAGGGAGGCCTTGCGGAATGACTGCTGCACCGATGGCGATCGCGAAGAGCAGGGCGTCCTTGATCGCGAGGTCGGCGTAGAGCGCGAGCGGCAATGTCACGAGCGAGAGCAGGACGACGCCTTGTGTGACACGCTTGGCGATGTGACCAAGCTCTTTTTGCAAGGGGCTCGTTTCGCTCTTGGTGTCTTTGCTGAGGCTGACGATGTGACCGAGCTCGGTCCCTGTGCCTACTGCGATGACAACGCCTCGGGCTGTGCCAGTTGCGACGGTCGTACCCATAAATGCGAGGTTGTGACGCTCAGCGAGCGGTACTTTTGCTGAGATAGCGTGGGTGAATTTGCGGCTGGGGTTTGACTCGCCGGTGAGCGCGAAGTCGTTGGTGCGGAAACCTTCCTCGCTGATGAGGCGCAGGTCCGCAGGCACTGACACGCCTTCTTCTAACTCGACGATGTCACCGATAGTAAGCTCACTCGAATCGATTTCTTCGATGTGGCCATCGCGCAGGACGCGTGCTTTGGGTACGACGAGCTTGGTGAGGGCGCTGAGCGCACGGTCTGCCTTGAACTCTTGGCCGAAGCCTATGAAGGTGTTGAGAAGTGTGAGTGCGACCAGCACAGCACCAGTCTTCGCATCACCCAGATAGAATGCCAACGCAGCGCTGAAGATGAGGAGCGCGATCATCGGGTCGGCGTACTGGCGCAAGTAGCGGAGGATGAGTGGCTGATGTTTCGCGTGCTCGAAGGCGTTGGGGCCGTGTAGCTCTAAACGTTCCGCAGCTTCGCGTTTACTGAGACCTTGCTCGGACGCATGCAGGGATTTGAGCGTGACGTCGCTCGACTGGCGATAGTACTCAAAATTCTTATGCTCACCCATTTGCTGGATATTATACGCACCTCGTGAGAAAAATACTTGCACTTCTCTGGTAAAAGTACCTAGAATAGAGGTAGATAAGAGGTGCTGGATATGTCGCAATTAGCCGAACAACCAGGGCGGGCAGAGTCAGCACCTTCTAGTGGCCAAAATTTCGAACGGATTACCGGTCATATTGCGCTCGAGCGTATGGCGAGCCTGCCCGTGCAGGCACAAAAGGCTCTCGAGATTGCAGGGCAGTCCTGGCATCCAGAAGAGGCGGAGAGCCTCAGTATTTTGTTCAACGAACACACCGAAGTAGGTGACGAGCGCGTTGAGCCGGCACTACGGCACTTGCGCACACTTCTGTCGATATATGCACCTGATCGCTCAAACAATACCCTGGAACTCGCCGTCGAGTGGGAGACGCTGAGTCAAGTCACGGGATTTGGCCTGAAAGATCACGAAGAACGCCTGAGCGTTGCGGAACTATACGAGCTATCAGATGTGTTTGCGGAGAAGCACGTGATTACGCATGAGATAGCTGCAGTGGAGGAGGGTGAGACTGAGCTTGTGCGCGAGGAGCGGATCGTGCGCAGTGGCCCGACGGTGTTTTTTGACGCTTGTTATGCGCTTCTGCACAAAGAGCGCCGCACGGCAGAAGCTGCTCGACAGGCATCGCCACAAGAAAACGATGACGTAAGGCGTCAGACAATCGAAAACTTATCCCCAGACGAGCAACGTCGTCATCGCTGGCTTACGACGATTTTGGGTGCTGGAGAGAGCTCTCCAGACAAGGCACTCATGTTACTCGGGCATTTTTCTGAGGACGAGGGCGCTGTATGGCCAACGGTGACGAGAGATGCGATGAGCCATTTTGCCAATAACGTGCAAAATGTCCTCCGGTACTGGGAGCGTCATGTCGAAGGGCTTGATGAGCTGGGCATAGAGCACCTCAGGAGCGGAGAGCTCTATATGCTCCGAGAAACGGTTGCGAATCCCAAAGATGGTGCGGCGATGCCTAAGCCGTTTAGGGTTTTCATGGACGCTACCTTGGCCAGACAGGACACACTCACACGTGAGCAGCTCCTGGCTGCGCGTGACCACACACTGAAGCAGCTCGCACGCGTCGCTGGTATCAGGGGCCGGGGATAGGTATACTAGATCAGATGAAGAAACTTGTGGTGATCGATGGCAAGAGCGTGTTTTATCGCGGCTATTATGCCATGCCCAATCTCGCGACCAAAGAGGGGATCGCCACGGGTGGCGTATTTGGTTTCGCGACGATGGCACTCGAGGTATTGAGGCGCCTCAAGCCAGACTACGTCGCGGTCGCATGGGACAAGCCCAAGACAAATATTCGCCGGCGCGTTGAGCTCTATCCTGCTTACAAGGCAGGTCGCAAACCCGCACCACCGGATTTTTATGAGCAAATTCCGATCCTTCATGAGCTGCTCGACGCATTTGGCTGGCCGCTGTATGAACTCGATGATTATGAGGCGGATGACATTATGGGTACACTCGCGCTCAAGGCCAAGGATGAAGATATCGAGACATTGCTCGTCACGTCAGACATGGACTTGCTTCAGGTGGTCAACGGTCACACCAAAGTCTTCGCACTGAAAAAGGGCCTGAGTAACATCGAATTGTATTCACCCGATAGCTTCACGGCCAAGTACGGCATCGACGTGAACCAATTTTTGGATCTGAAAGCGCTCAAGGGCGATAGCTCTGACAATATCCCGGGTGTACCGGGCGTGGGCGAGAAGACGGCTGTGCAGCTTTTGCAGGAATATCACACGCTTGATGGCATCTACGAACATATCGACGAGATCAAGGAGTCTACACGCAAGAAGCTTGTCGCCGGCAAGGACTCAGCGTATCTTAGCAAGCAGCTCGCCGCCATCTGGACCGATGCGCCACTGCCACTTGATCTCGAGGCCATGGACGGTCACAACGCCGATCCTGATCGAATCCACGCACTCTTGCAGCGATTAGAATTTCGGACGCTTGCCCGGCAGTTGCCAGAAATCATGCAGCTTAAGCACGAGGATGGTGCTGAGCACAGTAGCCGCGGACTGAAGCTCGGTCATTTGCCGACCAGCCATATCATCAGCAGTGATAGCGATCTGGCACCGCTTGCCAAGGCACTTACTGCCAGCAAGCAGCTGATCCTCCATAGCCGTGCGAGCGGTAAGCACGGGCAGGGCGGTCAGCTCTTGATGATTAGCCCGGACGCTGGTTCTGTCTACACATTGCTTCTCGAACAGCTAACGCCTACAGCAGTGCAGGACGCACTTGCCGAGGCGCTTGCCAATCAAGCGCTGCCAAAAGTCGGGCACGATATCAAGGCCACACTGCAACTTTGCTATGCGTTGGGCCTGGAGGTGGCTGGTGTTGCGCATGACACGATGGTGGCAGCTTTCGTACTCAACCCGTTGCGCCGTGATCTTTCGCTTGATGCATTGGCAGACGAAGTCGGCTACGACGGTGCGTCACTCGAAGAGCTCGATATCGATGAGCTTGCGAGCAGCGCCCCACAGCTTATCGCTGCCTTGGCTGCCCTGACCGAGCAGCAGCGCTCCGAGCTCGCGGCTATCCCCAAGCTTCAGGCGCTCGTCGAGCGGATTGAATGGCCGGTTATCCCGGTGCTCGCAGAGATGGAATATACAGGCATCAAGCTTGATGTCGATTACATGCATACGTTTGCTGTGCAGATCGACAATGCTATCTCCGATCTTTCGCAAGAGATCTATGGACTGGCCGAGCGTGAGTTTACTATCGGCTCACCACAGCAGCTAGCTGAAGTACTTTTTGGTGATCTCAGTTTGCCGACTGCAGGCATCAAAAAGGGCAAGACAGGCTACAGTACTGCCGCCAGCGAGCTCGACAAGCTTCGTGGCCAACATCCCATCATCGATCTCATCACGAGCTGGCGCGAAGTCACCAAGCTCAAGAATACCTATGTCGATACATTGCCTGCTATGGTCGATGATCAGCAGCGTATTCATACGACTTTTAATCTCACGATTGCTCAGACCGGACGGCTCAGCAGCACCGATCCAAATCTCCAGAATATCCCTGTACGCACCGAGCTCGGTCGGCATATTCGCACCGCATTTGTGGCTGACTCAGGTAGGCTATTTGTCAGTGCCGACTACAGCCAGTTCGAGCTACGCCTCGCGGCAGTGATGGCGGACGACCGCGAGCTAATCGATATGTTCAACAAAGGAGCTGATATCCATACGACGACCGCCGCGCAAGTCTATGGCCGTGAGATTGAGGACGTAACCAAGCAGCAGCGCCGCGCTGCCAAGGTAATAAACTTCGGCATACTCTATGGCATGAGCCCGCATGGCCTCGCTGTGGCGGCCGGCATGACGTATGAGCAGGCCAATAGCTTCATCGACAAATACAAGGAGCTGCGCGCACCGCTGTTTGCATACATGGATCGCATCAAGGAGCGGGCGCGCGAGCAGGGTTACGTCGAGACGCTGTACGGTCGTCGCCGCCCGATGCCTGACATCAAATCGAGTAATTTTATGGTTCGCTCCGGTGCTGAACGCGCCGCGATCAATATGCCCATCCAAGGCACTGAGGCCGACCTGATGAAGAAAGCCATGATTGAAGTCGACGAGAAGCTGACAGCGCAGTATCCGACAGCGCGTATGCTCCTGCAGATCCATGACTCAATCCTCGTTGAGGTCGATGCCGGCGAAGAAGAGGGGGTGGCCAAGCTCCTCAAAGAAACGATGGAGGCCGTCGCGCCCGAACTGCCCGTTACGCTCACCGTTGACACCACCACCGGTCCCAACTGGGGTGATCTCTAACCACAAGCATTATTGACAAATAAGCAAATATAGTGTATTGTTTTATCATGAAACAAATGCACAATGGCGGCCCAGCCGAGCAGTATCAGCCACGTCATCAAGAAACAAAAACCGCAGACAGCATGCGAGCACAGAAGATAGGGGCGGCTGTTGTTGCCGGTCTCGCTATAGGTGTAGGCGCAGGCACTCTCGCGGCAGAGGCTGTTGACCACGGACGCGACGTATACAATAACTTTTCGAATGAGCAGGAAGTCCGTGCAGACTTTCGGGCGGCAGAGGCAGCGCTTCACGAGCTTGAGGCGGATGACGCAATAGCGATCAGTGGTATACATGTTGAGCAAGATGGCCGATACGGAGAGTTTATAAGTATCGAGTTAGATCGAAGTATGAGCGATGAACAACGAGAAGCCCACGCTCCAGGAGATTCAGATAAAGAATATCTACGTTGGATTGGCTTCGGTAATGATGCGGCCTATGTAGACTGGGAAGCTTCACTCGGGCTTACTACCGATGAAGGCAAGAGCCAGGAGCGTCTGTTTGCTGATCGGGCTATGGTAGAAGTGCCAGAATCTCCAGGGCGTCATGTCATCGAGCTCTCTTATATCATGGATGCGTCTGTTGAGCGTAACTGGTATCAGCCTAGTGTTGAGCTCGCTCTCCCTTGGGGCGAGCAGCATAAGATTGTAGAAACTGAGCCGTTTGGTGAAGTGATCGTCGATGTTGATGACAACGGGGCTCTAGAGGCTGTTGCTAGCAAGCTCTACAGTGAGACCGAATAGAGGCTTATTTTATTTTGTTGTGTGGTGAGTGGTAGGACGGCGGCGGGGGCGGCCAGCGACTGCTTGCTTGGGACGTGAGACGATGCGTTTGCCGCGGGCGCGGTAGATGTTGAACGCCATAAAGGCTACGTAGATGGCGATTGCCATGTGAAGCAGGCTTGCCATGAGCGCGACTGGATTGCCAGGGTGACGCGCGTTGAAGAGTGCGACCATGAAGGTGATCCCCTCCAGGCCGATGAGCAGTAGGGCGAGTGAGCGATTGCGTTTGTCCTGAGCGGCGAAGCCAACGACGCAGAGGAAACCGAGCCAGAATGCCTGGAGTATCAGGATGAAGACGGTCAGAAGTAGGTCAGTGGCGAAGCTGCCTTCGTCACGGCTCGCGCTGCCAGCGAGCGAGATCGCGTTGGTGACGAAACCGAGCAGCATCACGACGATAAACTGCACGACAGTTGCTTGGCCAGTGTTGTATCTGAGTCGCATAATTATAAGCATTATACCGCATGTGCGCGGGATCACTTGCCAGCCCCGCATCGGTGGCGTATACATATAAGCACAAGCGACATAAACAGAAAGCGTGGACACCAATGGCTCAGCCAGCAGAGTACGGACCGTTTATTGATCAACTGATCGAAAGCGGGCCGGGTCTGCCGGTCGAGCGTTGGCGGCAATTTGTCGAGATGCGCGTCGGGAGGCTTGTCTCTGACGGCACGATCATCCCGCGGAACGTCTCCGAACTCTCAGGAGGCTATGACTACCCTGAGCTGACGAGCATGAGCGAGCAGGGCACACTCGTCAGTGTTTGGCGTAATTCCGAGGCACAGTCCGCGGGGGAGCGCTACGATGTGATGACATGGGCAGCCGGTGCATCGCGGCCTACGCGCTGGCGGGGCGCAGAGGAGCTGTACACCCGTGAGCCTCGTGCGCATGTCGCGCACTTACGTCTGGCGATCGCACCATTTCTCGGGAGCGTGACCATGCAGACGCCGATGCATGTCGCCGAAAACGAAGAGCGCCGTCAAGACCAGTCGGTATTGCAACTGCCGCACTTGCTACTGACTGAGCAGGGCTGCAGCTGGGTGCCTGAGCAGGAGACTGTAGAAGTTCTGGAGCCACTTCAGCATGGCGTGCGCCGCATGATGCGCGAAGCAGGTGTTACTCAGCTATACTAGGTAGCATGATTCGCGCAGTAGTATTTGATTGTTTTGGCGTGCTTGCCACGGGCACGTGGAGCCAATTTTGTGAACGGCATTTTGCGGGCGACGATATGAAGCGAGCGCTCGCGCGTGATCTTAATCGAGCGAGTGACGGCGGCTACATTAGTGATGCGGAATATTATGGCGAGCTGGCAATGCTTGCCGGGATCGAGCCTGATGAGGTGGCTCAGCAGCTCCGCGAAGGAATCGTACTCAATACTGACTTGTTTGGTTACTTAGCGCGCCTGAAGCCTAACTACAAAATCGGCCTGCTTAGCAATGTGGGTAGTGATTGGTTGTATGAGAATTTTACCGAAGAGCAGCTCGCGCTGTTCGATGCAAAGGTTCTCTCGCATGATAGTGGCTACGTGAAGCCTGACTCTCGTGCCTATGAGCTTATCGCCGAGCGACTCGGCGTCCAGCCTGAGGAGTGTGTCTTCGTCGACGACATGGAGCACAATGTAGCGGGCGCGCAGGTTGTCGGTATGCAGGCAGTGCAGCACCGCACCAATCGCGGCACAATTAATGCGCTTACGACTATACTCGACCACTAATTGGCGCACGCGAAAAAGTCGTGGTATCATATGAACACTATGAGACTTATTGTGAGCATCCTCATCGGCATCGGTTTGATCGTAATCGTCCTGATTCTGATTTTCAGGGCATTTGCGAGTCTCGGCACGACAAATCGCAGTGATGTTGATCGTTCACAGGCAAATCTCGCGAGCCAGGCTGATAATGATTCGACTATGCGCTTCACGACACAAGGACGAATCAATAGCGAAGAAGAGCACCGACAAATCGTCATCAGTGTCTCGCGCAGCCAGGTTCAGATGCAAGTTATGAGCGGTTATCAGAACAATGTTATCGATAGCGCGACATTCGCCAACAATGAGGCAGCATACGGCAATTTCCTCCGCGCGCTTGATCTGGCAGGATTTACCAACGGTAATGATAGTGAAGAGCTGCGTGATGAGCGTGGCTACTGTCCGCGCGGACAGCGCTTCGTACTCGAAGCGCACGGCGAAGGGCTCGATACGAGGTTTTGGTTTACGTCATGCAGCAATACGACGCGTACCTCGCGCGCTGATGTCAATACTGTCCGCGATTTATTCCGCGCACAAGTACCTGACTACAGTAACCGAGTCAGTGGCGTCCAGCTCTAGCACTCTAGGTACTGCGGAATACGAACCGTTTCTCAGTGCCACAGGCTCGTTTGAGATCTACTTGGTGTAGGCGTAGCGTGTTTATCAGGCTGCTACTTGGCGCACTGACGACTAGCTGTTCGCCGCGAATCGCTACCGACACATCAGCGCCGAAATGTTCAAGTACATAGCGCTTGAGAATCGTAATCTCATTCGGTTGATCAAAATCCTTGCGGGCGAGAATGTCTGCCAGATTATCCATATAGTGCCTAGTATACCAATTAGCATGCAGGGATACATTCCGCGGCACGGTCCTGAGCTCTGATTTTGCTCGAATATAGCAAAATCTTCGTGCGGAGGTGACCACAGAATGTATCTCTGCATGCCTTATAATACGAAATGTATGCCAGAGCTACCCGAAGTCGAGACCGTACGCAGTGGCCTGCAGCGATTGCTGCCGGGTCGTATTGTGCGCAGTGCGACGAATGATACTGCCAAATCGTTTCCAAATACTGCCGCTGATGTCGAGCAGTTCTTGGTTGGCAGCGAGATCACGGCTGTGCGTCGCCGCGCGAAAGTGCTGCTCATCGATCTCTCGAGTGACTACACGCTTGTCATCCATCTGAAAATGACGGGGCAGATGGTGTTTGTCTCGCCTGAGACCCGCTTCGGCGCAGGACATCCCAATGATAGCCTGATCCATCAGTTGCCGGACAAATCCACGCGCGTGACACTCGAGTTTACGGATGGTAGCCAATTGTTTTTCAATGATCAGCGCAAGTTCGGTTGGATGCGACTCATGCCGACGGTCGAAGTGCCGAATATAGATTTTATGCAGAAGGTTGGGCCTGAGCCGCTCGAGATTGATTTCACGTCCGAAGTGCTCTATCAACGATTGCAGCGCCGCAAAAATACCAACATCAAAGCAGCAATTCTCGACCAGACTGTGCTTGCGGGTGTGGGCAATATTTATGCCGATGAGAGTCTCTGGGGCGCCCAGATCCATCCCAGGACACTCGTGAGGGATATTAGCGAATCTCATATCGCCAAGCTTCATCACGAGCTCCAGTACGTGTTGAATCTAGCAATCGAGCAGGGAGGGTCCTCAAATCACACGTACGTCAACGCCGAAGGCAAGAAGGGCAGCTATATGCATTTCGCACGGGTTTTTCGCCGTGATGGCCAGACCTGTCCCCGTCATCCCGACGTGATCATCGAGAAGATCAAGGTCGCCGGCCGCGGCACACATATCTGCCCCGTGTGCCAGCCTGAACCTCGACTTAAGTAAGCTTTGCTAGAAAAGCGAGAAGCTCAGTTGGGCTTTTGAGCCGATAGCGAGCGGCAGTTTTGCCCGGACCTATTTTGATCGTGATGCTTGCGCCAGGTAGGGCGGTGAGCATATCTTCGTCTGTTTGGTCGTCACCGGCAGCGAGCGTGAAATCATGCTGTACTGCGAGCTCTGCGGCTGCATGGCCTTTGTGCACGGCGCCGGAGCTGATCTCGATGATCTTCTTCCCGTCTTTGATGACGAAATCATAGTCTTTCTGAATTTTCTGGAGACGTCGCTGCAGCAGTATACTACTCGCTTTTGCACGGGCTTGGTTCGCGCCGCGGTAGTGCCAGACGAGTGACCATGGTTTTTGTTCGATATGACTCCCGGGTGTCCCGGTAGTAGCTTTCTCGAGTAAATGTTTGACTGGTTCATGCCAATCTTTCGCCAGACCGGCAGTCTCGGTCCATGTGTTGGACCCGAACTCACGTCGCGCCGCGCCATGTTCTGCGATGAGCGTGAGTGGCAGATCTCCCAGCCACGTCTGTAAATCATCTCGGCTTCGACCACTGATTATGACGACCGATGTACGTTTGCTAAGTCGTTTCAGGAGTTGTCGCAGATCGTTCGATGGCTTGGCGTCCTCGGGACGTTTGACGATAGGTGTGAGTGTGCCGTCATAGTCCAGTAGCAGAAGTGGCTTTTTGGCAGATGCAAATTGCTCGATGACCTTCTCCTGCCGTGACGGCGTGAGAGTTTTGGCGGCGCTTCGCCCGGGCAGGGCAAGTGGTCGCCGCAGCTGCGTGATAAATGTCGTAGCCCAAGCTTGTACTGTGGCAGTCTCCAGGTGCTGCTGCATATTGCGCAACCGCCTGCGCAGTTCAGGCTTAGGCATGGTGAGTGCGCTCCGCAGCCCCCGTACGAGCGACGCAGGGCGCTGAGGGTCGACCATGATCGCATCTGTTAACTCTTCTGCTGCACCTGCGGTGCTACTCAGGATAAGCACGCCATCACGGCCATGCTTGGAAGCGATATACTCTTTGGCAACGAGGTTCATGCCATCTTTGAGCGGTGCGATAAACGCCACATCTGCGCGGCGGTACAGCGCTGAGAGCTGCTCAAATGGCATTGACTGATAGAGATATTCGACGGGTTTCCAGGAGCGGGTGCCGTAGGTCTCATTGATATTCATCACGAGTTTTTCGACGCGAACTTTGAGCTTCTGATAGGCAGGTATTTCGGTGCGAGATGGTACGGCGAGCATGACAAATACGACTTTGCGATGAAATCCGGCATGTTGGGCGAGTAGCTTGTGGTATGCCTGCAGTCGCTCGTATAAGCCCTTCGTTGGGTCCAGGCGATCGACGGTGAGGATGACTTTCTTGCCACGGTAACGATATGCAAAGCTTCGTACATAGTGCTGCACGCCGCGCGTTTTGGTTGCGCGCTTGAATTTGGCGTAGTCGATGCCCATGGGGAAATCACTAACTCGACATATATGACCAGGCAGAGCGATAGAGTGTTCTGAGCTGCGCGTGCCGATTCTTGTCTCGTCGGCAGTCTCGAGGAAGTTTTGACAATAGCTTGGCGTATGGAGGCCGACGATATCTGCACCCAGGACACCACGCATAAGCTGTTTGTGTTCCTTGACTACTCTAAATGTTTCGGGCGGTGGGAAGGGGATGTGGAGGAAGAAGCCTATGTGCAGATCAGGCCGTTGATCGCGCAGCATGCCCGGCATGAGCAGGAGCTGGTAGTCATGTACCCAGATTTGGCTCGCTCGCTCTACGAAACGGAGCGCTTCTGCCGCGAAAAGTTCATTGACGGAGCGGTAGCTCTGCCACCAGCTGCGCGGCTGCTCAGCGGTCGGAGTCTGTTCATGAAACACGGGCCAGAGCACGCTGTTGCTGTAGCCATTGTAGAAGTCTGTAATCTGTTTTTTTGTGAGAAACACGGGGTGACAGCCTAGCTTTTTGAGCTTCGTAGTGATTTTTCGCTGGTCTGCGTCACTTAGGTCGTCGCTAGGAAGACCGGGCCAGCCGATCCAGAGTGTGCCACGTTTGCCTGCGTAGCTTGCAAGCCCCGTAGCAAGTCCTCCGACGCTCGGCGTCACAGTGAAATCCGACCCAGAGCGAGCAATGCTGACGGGCAGACGATTTGATACGATAACAAGTTTTGCTCTCATGTTCCACGATTACTATACCGCGCAAAACAATGCCGCGCTGTGGGATTTATAACAGCTTTTTCTGCCAAGCCCTTCACTCACGTATACTAGAGTTAATGACAGTAGTAATAGCAGGGGAGAACGCGTTTGTGCGGCAGCAGGAGCTGACGCGGCGTGTTCATGCATTTACGAAGCAGCATGGTGAGCTGGCGGTCGAGCGGGTCGACGGCGAAGAGGTAAGCATGGCTGAGATCGTGCAGCGTCTCCAGGAGACGTCGCTCTTTGCGCCGCAGCGGCTCGTGGTGCTGACGAATCCAAGTAGTCACAAAGTCTTCCAGGAGGACGCCGAAGGTTTGCTGGCAAGTGTCCCAGAAACGACCGATGTGATCGTAGTCGAGACCAAACCCGACAAGCGCACGAGCTACTATAAGCTTCTGAAAAAGCTCGGGGAGTTTGTCGAGGCGTCGCCACTCGATGCAAATACACTGGCGACGTGGGCTGTCAGCTACGCTAGAGAGCAGGGCGGCAAACTCTCGCGCGGCGATGCGCAGTATCTCGTGGATCGCACGGCAGCTGATCAGCGTCGTTTGGCAAGTGAGCTCGACAAGCTGCTATTGGCTGGCGAAACTATCACTCGGCAGACAATCGATGAGCTGACTGACCGTGCGCCACAGGGCAAGATATTTGATCTGCTCGACGCAGCCTTCACGGGCAATAGTCAGCGTGCCATGGAGCTCTATGACGAGCAGCGTGCACAACGTGTTGAGCCGCAGGAAATCCTTGCGATGATCGCTTGGCAGCTGCGCCAGCTTGCGCTTGCGAAGTTTGCGGGTACGCACGATCTGATCAAAGAGGGCAAGCTTAGTTCATATGGAGCGCGCAAGGCCGAAACAGCTGCGCGCCGCATGAGCGCAGACGAGCTCAAGCGTGCTGTTTCACGCCTGGCCGAGATCGATGCGCGCAGCAAGCGTACACCCCTCGATGTCGATAGTGCTGTGCGGGCATACCTACTTGGCTTGGCATCTCGCTGATAGATTCTGGGTAGTAATTTTTGGCTACAAAAAACCGCCGCACTCTCGTTGCGGCGGTTTTGTTTTGCTAGGAGATGACTACTTAGTCGTCTTCTTTGCTGCTGGCTTCTTGGCTGCAGTCTTTGTTGCAGTTGCTTTAGCTGCTGGCTTCTTCGCAGGAGCTTTCTTAGCTGCTGGTTTTGCAGCAGGCTTAGCGGCAGCCTTGGCAGGTGCAGCTTTCTTTGCAGCGGCTGGCTTCACGCCGGCAGCCTTGGCGGCCTTAGCGAGCTGGCTCTGCTTGCGAGCGGCCTTGTTCTTGTGGATGACGTTCTTTTTAGCAGCCTTTGCTACTTCACTCTGGGCCTTCTTCAGGTCCTCGGCAGCAGACTTGCTCTTGCCGGTCAGGGCAGTGTGAAACGCCTTGACTGCGGTCTTGAGTGAACGCTTAGTTTTGCTGTTGCGGACAGCTGCCTTGTTGGCAACGCGGACACGCTTTTTAGCAGATTTGATAATTGGCATAGCTTTGAGTAGTTCCTTCTTTAGATTTCTAAATTACTCTAACGGCCTATTATACAGGGGTAGCGCATCTTTGTAAAGTAGTGGCATATTCTTCTCGACAACGCTCATGCTTTATGGTATGCTGATGACAAATTAAGGCAAAATAAAAACTATGCAAGACGCAAAACAAGAAATAGTCGAAGTTCTCAAAAAAGCCAACAATGTATTGGTGACTGTGAGCAAAGATCCATCGATCGATCAGCTCTCGGCAGGTATCGGTCTGACGCTCGCGCTCAATAAGCTTGGTAAGCATGCCACCGCCGTCTATAGCGGCGAAACACCTTCGAGGATCGAATTTCTCGAGCCAGATGAAACCTATGAGAAAAACACTGATAGTCTCCGTGATTTCATCATTTCTCTCGACAAGGCCAAAGCAGACAAGCTCAAATACAAAGTCGAAGATAGCGTCGTAAAAATCTTTATCACACCCTATCGCTCGAGCATCTCCGAATCAGACCTCGAGTTTACACAGGGTGATTTCAATGTCGATGTCGTACTGGCAGTCGGCGTGAAAGAGCAAACTGATTTCGATGAAGCAATCCGTGCTCATGGCCGTATTTTCCATGACGCCAAAGTCGCTACTATAAACGATAGCGAAGGGGATGAACTCGGTGGCATCAGCTGGGTCGACACCAGCACGAGCAGTCTGTCGGAGTTGACCGCAGAGCTCGCGCGCGAACTCGGCGATGATGTGCTCGATGAGCAGATTGCGACTGCATTCCTAACTGGCATCGTCGCTTCGACCGATCGCTTCAGCAATGAGCGCACCAGCGCAAATACGATGAAGACAAGCGCGCTCCTCATGGCAGCAGGAGCAAATCAGCAGCTCGTCGCTACGAAACTCACACCAGAGCCTACGCCAATTGCCCCAGAGCCACCTGCCGCAGATATACCTTCCGAGGAGGATGAGCAGGGCGATGATGTCGCAATAGCCGAGGACGGCACACTCCGTATCTCGCATGTTGGATCGGATGAGAAGAAGGTAACAGAAGAGCCCAAGGCCGATAAGCCGGAAACTCCCGCCCCCAAACTTGATACGATTGAGCAGCTTGCTGAGGCGCAGCCAGAAGTTGTCCCAGAGCCACCAAAGGCACCTGAGGCGCCAGCTCCTGCGCCATTTTCACTCGATGGCGGTGTCGATGAGCTGACGCTGCCACCAGCCCCAGAGCCACCAAAGGCACCTGATCATTTGCAGCGCACCTTTGTCGGCAATCCTGCTGGGGAAGATGATGCGCTTCGTCACGATGCGGATACCAGTGCAGACCTCCTCGAGTCGCTTCCTGAGCCAACGCCGACATTGCCAGCTTCGCTGCCTGCATCGTCCAAGAAAGTTATTCAGCCGCTTCCGACTGATGCGCCGCAGCCTCCAGCTCCTGCGCCCGTGCAGCCACCACAGCCAGCACCTGCACCTTCTCCAGCTCCTGCGCCCGCAGCACCAGCAGTTTTGCCTGAGGTACCTCGTACCCTCGAGGAGCTTGAGCGTGCCGTGCATAGCAATCACGTAGAGCCAAAGCCCGCAGCGCCACAGATCGAGCATCATGATGAGCTGGACCTTTCGATGCTGCAGACACCGAGTGGCGTGCAGCCAGAGCAGGGCACACCACTGCCACAGCCGCAGCAGCAAGACGGCAGTGCGCCGCCTGTTCCGCCGCCAATTATTCCACCATTTCCACAGTAGTCAGGTATACTGACCCAGATGGAAGGTCTCTTACTCGTTGATAAGCCAGCTGGTTGGACCAGTTTTGATGTGGTGAATTATGTTCGCCGCATCGTCGCAGGCGTCGAGGGCAAAAAGCCCAAAAACGTCAAAGTCGGACACACCGGCACACTCGATCCTGCTGCAACGGGACTACTTGTGCTGCTCGTGGGCAAAAACTACACGCGCCGCGCGGGTGAGCTCAGCAAAGCAACCAAGACGTACGAGGTCGAGATGACGCTCGGCCAGGTCTCGACCACTGCTGATAGCGAGGGCGAGATTACGCAGCAGAGCGATGCACAGCCTGAAGAGGCAGCTGTTCGCACTGCAATAGAGAAGTTCACGGGCGATCTGATGCAGGTACCACCGATATTTTCTGCGATCAAGATCGATGGCCGTCGGGCATACGACATGGCACGCAAAGGCCAGGATGTCACGCTTGAGCCGCGGCCCGTCACGATCTATCGTAGTGAGTTCGCAGCCTATGAGTATCCAGTGGTACGATTTGCGAGCCAGGTGAGTAGCGGTACCTATATCCGTTCACTCGTAGTAGATCTCGGAGAAGAACTCGGCACGGGTGCCTATATGAGTGCGCTTCGCCGCACGCATGTCGCGCAGTACGCGATCGAAGATAGCGTCACTCCGGATGCGCTCACCCCAGAACTGCTCGCAGAACGGCTACTGAAGCTCCCTGATGTCACTTCCGACAGCGTAGCTCGCTAGGTCGTTCTCGCCGCGAGATTGCCAGTGATCGAGCACCGGCTGAATGATACGCCAACTCTCGAGTACTTCGTCGCTAGTGGCGAAGAGACTGTGGTCACCACGCATTGCATCAACGAAGACGCGCTCATAGGCCTTGGGCAAGTGCATATCGAAGTGTTCGCTGTAGCTAAATGACAGCTGGCACTCCTCAAACGAGCGGTCATAGCCCGGACGCTTGACCCAGAGCGCGAGCCGTATGCCCTCGTCTGGCTGAATACGCAGGACGAGCTCATTCGCTTCGCGCGCATGATCCTGGCGATAATGAATCCGGATTTCGTTGTAAGTCGCTGCGAGACCTTTGCCGGTCTCGATGGTCACTGGCACGTTTTCCCATCGCTCGCTGCTACTGAGGAGCGTGAGCCGCGCCATAGTTTCGATAGTAGACTCAGGATTATCTGCCTCGTGACGGTAGCTATCGTACTGTGCACGGTAACTCGAAGCCTCTGGGCTATCCGCAAGCGAGAGCGTTCGTAGCGCATCGAGGCGATGGGCTGGCAGCTCCTCGGGCTTCTCGAGCACTGGCAACTCCATGAGCGTCAGTGCGGCGAGCTGGAGCAGGTGGCTCTGGATCAGGTCACGGAGCGCGCCAGTTTGCTCATAGAAGTTCGCGCGCCCTTCGATGCCGATATGCTCGCTCGTCGTGATGGTGATACTCTCGATAAAGTCATGATTCCAGGTTCGACGGAAGAGCGAGTTTGCCGCACGGAAGACCACGAGATTCTGTGCCATTTCTTTGGCGAGGAAGTGGTCGATGCGATAAATCTGCGTCTCGTCGAAATGCTCATGGATGTGTGCGACGAGCTCCTCGGCAGACCTGAGGTCCACGCCAAATGGCTTCTCGAGCAGCAGCTTCGTATCAGGCGCACTTGCGAGACCTGACTCGCCAAGCTTCGCGATGATGGGCGAGGACACCTCCGGAGGCACCGAGAGATAGAAGAGTCGCTGTGCAGATTGATCGAAATCTGCTTCGATCTTCTGCAGATGATCTTGGAGCTTTTGGTAGTCTGCACTATTGCCTAGGTCTAGCTGTAGCAGATCAGTATTGCTGCTGAGCCACTCACTACAGCCGGCGGGCAAAACATCGCTCAGTTCGAGCGGGCGCCGCGTGATACCCACCACTCGGAACTGCTTCGGCAGCACGCCACTTTCGGCGATTTTGTCGAGGGCAGGGAGCAGCATGCGCTGACTGAGATCTCCCGAAATACCGACGATGACGAGCAGCGTCGGTTTGTCGATAGAAGGCATCGGACTACTGTTTTCCATTGATATCATGGCCCCCAAATTTATTGCGCATTGCCGCGAGAAGTTTCGTCGAGAAGTCGACTTGCCCAGCTTGGGAGGCGAGCCGCACATCAAACGCTGCACGGATAGCTGGCAATGGTATACCTAGTTCGTCGGCTGTCTCGAGTGTCCAGCGAGCTTCGCCAGATTCTGCGACGACTCCTGAAATCCCTTCCATTTCCGGGTTTTCGTGGAGGGCTTGGCGCGTGAGGTCATTGAGCCAGCTCGTCACGACACTACTTTGCTGCCAGACATCGCCCGCTTTGGCGAGGTCGAGCTCAGGATAGGCTCCTTCTCGGAGCATGCGGTAACCTTCAGCGAGGCTCTGCATCATACCATATTCGATCGCGTTGTGGACCATTTTGACGTAGTGGCCGGACCCTGACGGGCCGAAGAACGCATGGCCACCACGCGGCTGACTGAGCGTTTCCAGCACGGGCAGGAGCTGTTCGTACGCTGTTTTGTCACCGCCGACCATCATAGAGAAGCCGTTTTCTATGCCCCAGACGCCACCACTCGTTCCGATGTCGAGCAGTGTGACGTCACGTGCCGCAGCACGCTCGAAGCGAGCGAGATCACCACGGTAGTCACTATTGCCACCATCAATCACGATACTGCTGCTGGGGAGAATTTCGAGCCAGCTATCGAGTTCGGCATCGATGACATGCGAGGGAATCATGATCCAGAGCACGACAGGCTCATCCGCAAACGCCTCGACTACCTGCAGTTTTTCATACGCAGGGATAGCGCCGTAGGTCTTGGCCTCGTCTACTGATTCTGGGCTGCGGTTGTGTGCTACGACCGTATGGCCACTGTCGTGTAATTTCCGGGCGATCTGCCCGCCCATCCTGCCTAGTCCACTAATAGCAATTTTCACTTATACTTCCTCCACATCTGTAAACAGTGTACCCGTGCGGACGTGTTTTAGCACCTGCATTGGCGCAACTTCGGGTGATGTGTCTTCGTGGAGGAGCTGGCGGATGACCCCAGCTTTTCCAGCCCCCATGGCTTGGACGACTACTTCGTCGAGCGCCTCGATAGCGGAGAAGGTCATCGTGATGCGTTCATAGTCTTCACCTGTGAAGTCGAGCGCCCAACCGCGACCCCCTATGGCTGCAGAATCCGGCTTGATGCCGGCAGTGTGGCCGTCAGTGCCTATACCGAAAAGCCCGATGGAATAGTCGGCTTTCTCAACTTGGCCAGCGAGCCAATCGCCAAAGCGTGTCGCCGTTATATCCCGCGCTTCACCGGTGAGCGGCCGGTAGAGAAGGGCGCCTGGTAGCGCGAAGTCGCTGTCTAGGAGCTGCTGCCAGTTCTCATCCGGATGGCCCACCTCACCATAGCGCTCGTCTGTCAGGGTGACGGCGAGATTGGAAAGGTCCAGCCCAGCAAGCTTCTGGGCGGCAAGGCATCCGACCTCTATGCCCGAGCCGCCGCTCACGAGCCAGAGTACGCGCTCACCGCTACTTAGATGATCTTTGATCTGCGCCGCCAGATAGTCGGCGACCGGCTCGATGCTCTCCACGTGTCGGTATTCCATGGCTCCTCCTGTTATCTATTCAGTATAATACTATATTTTGTATAGTGATGGAATGGCTAGTTTGTTGTATATTTTGCCAAATTAGCAAAAATAGGTAGATATATATTGACAATATGACATGCTTATGCTAATAATATTGACAGAATCAATTAAAACAAACATAAAAACAAAGCGAGAACACAAAAATGAACCAAGAACTAAAACCACAAATCGACTTAGACCTCGACAATAATCAGGCGACCATTTACGCACCAGCCCCAAAGGCTATCGAAGCACATTCGACTGTTGCTGAGGCTACCTCAGAGCAAGATCAGACTGACTTCATCAAAGCCGGCCAGATCCTCGATGGCTATGGCAACGACGAACAAGTCGGTTTTGTAATGAAGGGCGCTAGCGAAACCGAGAAGGCCAAAGTAAAGATCATGAACCGCGACGAAGCAGAGGCCTTGGTCGCAGCTCGCGATGCAGCAGTTGCCAAGAAGAACGCAGAAAAGATCAACGAACTTGCAGAGAGCACCGAAGTTGCGCCCCGAGAGCAAGAGCTCCAGAACTTCGACGCGGCAGTCGATAAGTCGAAGCACCCATTCTGGGAAAAGCGTGGCGCCGTAAGGCGTAGTATCCTTGTTGCTGCGAGTTTCGCGCTTGCGGCATGTGGTTTCGGCGGTGGCCCTGGCGAAGCTCCAGAGAAGGAGACAGCAACCGTTACTCAAGAAGCTGATACGCCATTCCCATATCTCGACGAAGAGGCTCGCCTTGCCAACACCTTTGGTACACCAGAATGGGTTGACGCGCAGGCAGAGAAATACGAGCTTGCACAGTTCAATACCGTCACTCGCTCATGGGACATGGAAGGCAAAGTAAACCAGTGGAAGCTCGGTGAGTCTCTCGACATGGCGAGCCCAGATGCAGCTTTCGCAAGCCTCATGGACCAAGCGAAGACAAACCCTGAGCTCTACGCTTCACTCCTCGTCGGCTGCCAGGAATACCAGTGTCCTGACCTCAACGATCTCGCCAACAAGTATGCAGACGCTACTCCAGAAGAGCGCCGCACGATGTACCAGGACCTCGAGAGCAAAGTTGCCGACTCGAAGCTCGACTTCGACACACTCCAGCACTATGCAACGGTTTATACCGACGTAAATAACAAACTCGTCGGCTACCAGGAACATCGCATCACCGATGGCGTGCAGGTCCTCCAGATCACATTGCCAAGCGGCGAAGCATTCTACGTCGTCGGCCAGTGTGCACAGATCGCATACCCTGAAGCTCAGATCGAGCAGTCAGGTGTCCGCGAGCTGACTCCGGTACCTGTCCCTGACAGCGAAATCGTCACTGTCACGACTCCAAGTACTCCCGAGAATCCCGAAACCCCTACGAACATTCCTGAAATTCCAGTCGTCCCTGAAACACCAGTGACGCCAGAAGAGCCAGAGACTCCTGAGACTCCAGAGGAGCCCGAGCAACCTGAAGAACCAGAACAACCCGAGGAGCCTGAGACTCCAGTCGATCCAGAGCCTCCAGTATTAGCTGAGAAGGAAGAGGACCAGAACCACTACAACCACGCTCCCGAGCAGGTTCAGAATGGTGATGATCGCTTCGAGAACAGCGCCGAGACTCCTGACCGATCAGGTGAGATCGAAGCTGAGCGTGGCGAAGAGCCAACTCGTCCCGTTGGCGGCGGTACGGCTGAAGGCGCTACACCAGTAGCTCCCGAAACACAGCAGCAGAACGAACAGATCCAGCCTGAACAGGGCACCAATACTGAGGTGACTCCCGAGCGTCAGGAAGAGCTCATCGAGCAAGGCGCTGGTGAACTCGAAGATGGTGAAGGTAACGATGGACGCGTAAGCGAATAAACAGGAAAGGTATAAGGAGAACTATCATGAACATCTACACATCACTCAAGAAGATTACTGGTAACACTGCAGTTCGCGTCGGCGTTCTCTCGGCAGTCGTTGCGGCCGTAGCGCTTCCTCTCGGTGCATCTGCATCAGGCCCAGCTCGCCAGACGTTTACAACGCAGAGCCCAGCTCCGTATGTGACATTCAACTCGATCACCAACAACGCAAGTCATGGTGATGAGCGTAACTTTGTCCAGATCAAAGACGCTGCGCATACCACTGCGGGTGGCTGGTCAGACGAGCTGACTGTCGAGAACAACAAAGAGTATCTCGTCCGTGTCTATGTCCACAACAACGCTGCAGAGAATCTAAACCTTGTCGCAACGAACACTCGTTTAAGCGCATATGTTCCAAAGACAATCGGTAAGCAAGTCCAGATCGATGGCTATATCTCAGCCGACAATGCAAATCCTGGCAAAGTTTGGGATGATGTCGTGCTCAAGAGTGACAAGAACTTCGCTGTAAACTACGTCGCTGGCTCAGCTCGCTACACGAACAACTTCAACGCAAATCCTGGCTTCCAGCTGAGCGATGATATCGTAACGAGCACCGGTGCGCTCCTCGGTTATGAGCAGATGGACGGTAATATCCCTGGCTGTTACCAGTATTCAGGTATCGCTACGTTCCGCATTAAAGTTCTTGAGGAAACTGTCCCACAGTTTACGGTAGAGAAGAAGGTTCGCCTCAATGGTGAGACTAGCTGGAGCGTCAACGCTATCGAAGCAAAACCTGGTCAGAAGGTTGATTACCAGCTCGGTTACGACAACGTTGGTCAGACTGTACAGAACAACGTGATCGTCAAAGACACACTTCCTGAGGGCGTTAAGTACGTCGCAGGTAGCACAACTCTGAAGAATGCATCAAATCCTAACGGCAACGGTCAGACTCTTGCGTCAAACACTGTCGTAACGAGCGGTATCAATATCGGTAACTACACACCAAACTCAAACGCATATGTCCGCTTCAGCGCGACAATGCCTACCAATGATGAGCTTAAGGTCTGTGGTAAGAATACCCTCCGCAACACTGTAACTATCGAAACAGAGAATGGCGCCAAGACTGATACTGTCGATGTCATCGTAACTAAGACCGATTGTGGTCCTGTCCAGAACGAATGTAAGCCTGGTATCCCCGTCGGTGACGAGCGTTGTGCCGAGTGTGTGCCCAACCAGAATGGTGAGATGAGCGACGAGTGCCTCCCTGTCACTGAGCTGCCAAAGACTGGTACCGCTGACACGATCATGATCATCCTCGCGATCGCTACCCTCGCTACCGTAACTTCACACATCATCAAGCGTCGTAAGGCTATCAAGGCCCATGCCGCAGCTGAAGCTACTGTAGAGCAGAGCACCGATACTACTGACAATCAGTAATCATCGGTAGAAGCGAACACAAAAATACCCCGGACCTGTGTCTGGGGTATTTGCTGTACTAGGAGCGAACAATAAAATAGTCGTGGCAATTATCTTGGTCGAGCTGTGCGAGGCGGTGTTCGGCGTCACTGCGCTGCGTGTGGTGGGCGCGAGCGATGGCCTTGAGCTCCT
>Ga0182743_1001070_pt1 | contig 28522 bp, 25 predicted proteins | sample eDN3rd30CKraftOP_FD_128522 | JGI IMG/M metagenome (GOLD analysis project Ga0182743, IMG submission 128522) | Enriched Organic Plus compost microbial communities from Emeryville, California, USA - eDNA 3rd pass 30_C Kraft OP (version 2) (version 2) ... | reverse complement strand
CGCAGGTCTTCGGAAGTCAGGTTCTCAGAAATGACTTCACGATTGGACGAACGGTCGAACTCGTTATTGATAGCCACGATGTCCCCCTGGGGGCTGAAAGCCGGATTAACACTCGATTAATCACGGGTTTCACATCGAAGCCTTTTAGTTGGAAGGCCTGTTTTTCGCGGCAGATATAGCCGGTTATACAGTCACCCTACTTTCTTTATTAACCCTAACGGATTTTATAGCCGGCTATGCACCGACCTTTTCTTGCCTCCGATATTCTACAGAATTGTCTAGTACCGGGCCGTGAGGAACAAGGAGACCTGATCGGGCTCAACCAGATCGGTAACGTAGCCGACGAACAGTTCGTCGCAAAACGGCGGTACTCCCACCAACTTCAGGTTCGCTGCGACCCTGCTTTCTCCCAGACGAAGGTGGGCGACCGCATAGACACAGTCGGCTGTGTCCCGCAGACGGAAGTTCTGCAAGGGCACTTCGAATTCGACCGCCAGGTCGTCCCTGCCCTCCGCCTCTTCGCCGCACGCCAAACTCAACTGGCGAAAAAACTCTCCGTTCGCGCTGATAAGCTCTCCGCTGTCATTCAATACAGCGGCGGCGACGGGTGCCGACAACAGATACGCCGCCGCAATCAGGGAACTGTCCCCGAACGCCCGAAATCTGCGTGCCGTTGAAATCAACGCTTTGACGATCTCGGCTTGGAGAGGCAGCCGAAGTGCAACTCCTCGCTCCGAATGACCGGCAATCATCCTTTCGATCACCGCCTCCACCGGCCTTCCCTGCTGCGAAGCTAGCTCCTCGACAGCTGCAAGATAGATCGCGTCGAGCAAGATCTCGACGCGTTTGCCTTCGACCATAAAATAACGGCGTTGCGGGTCTTCGGAGGGAGAGTTCTTTTGTGGCATTCTTCGGAATGTAGGCTCGCACGAGTGAGCATACACCTAAAGCACATTCAGCCGGACCGGTAGCGTCATCGGTCACCGAAACCACCAACGCGCATTCAAGGCGCCTCCCTAAAGGAGTCGTGACGTATTCGCCGCGCCGCCCGTGCTCCGGACGGCAGCCGCGTATTTTTAGACCTTTGAAGTCGCGCATCGGTCTCGGGGTCGATGGGTTACTTCCTCCAGGCAGTCCGACGTTAAATCGTTCATTGTCGAGGCAGTGGCGGGAACAAACGACGTCGCCTCGCTACACGTGGCTGCCGCTACGCTAGCCGCGAAAATATCAAGTCCATTCGTCCTGGCTAGCTCCCCGCCCAGATTCAGCATGACGGTCCCCGGCGGCGGCATTGTCCGCCACGTCAAAGCCCAGATCATGCCCTCGAAGCGCACGCGCTGGTTCGGCGCGTCTCCACAGACATTGCCGGCAGCTATTTCCGGCAAGCCCGAACGATGGCGCGCTACCGATGGCGTCGCGATATTGTTGGGCAGCATCGGCGTCGATGCCCCATGCTGCCGAATTCTCAGGTGTGACCTTGGAGAGCACCTCGGTGATGTTCGCCACCAGTATCTCGCGATCGCCCTCCGACAGGTCCGCAAAGTGCTCTCGAATTGGTTCCTCAGCCTCGTGGCGCGCGACGTGCTCGCCCATCAACTGTGCGACCAGGTTCTGAATACGTGTTCGTTCGCGCAGTTCGACGCTACGAGGGCGGCGCTGCGTCGCTACCGCGGCGACGTAAGAGGGCGCTGACATCTCGTATGCATCCACGAGCGTCTCGGCCAGCAGAGAGGCATCCGCGAGCTCGTAGAAGGATAGGAGGCCGGACAGATAGTTACCCCGATCGATCCCGATGAAGGACATCGGTGGCAGGCCGCGCGCCAACAGAGGGATGTTGCACAGCACTCGGCCCACGCGCTTGTTGCCGTCCACGAAGGCCTGCAGATATGAAAGTCCAGCGAGCAACACGAAAGAGGCTTCGAACGGGTCCTCGACCTGTTCCGCCTTCCGGAGCAGTGTTCCCAGATCTGCAGAGAGCCGGTCCCGGCTGGCCGCCGGCACATAGCTTGTGGCGGTGATCCTGACGGCGTTCGCCCGCACGCGACCTAGGTCTTCCGGGCTGATCAGATCCCGCATCAACATGGCGTGCATACGGGAAGCAAACCGAGTGTCGAAGAGCTGCTTGTCTACGTGTTCAAGCAGCTCGACCAGTGCGTTCTTATGGTTGAGGATCATCGTAGCCTCCGTGAGGTCGTGACCTGATGCTTGTTCGCCGTACTTGATGAGAATTTCCGTGGCGACATAGTCATAGGTGTTACCTTCGAGACTGGAAGAAGCCCATGACAGATCCAGCAGGAAACGCTCTGCGATCTGCCGACTTTAGGCAGAGACGTCCAATTGATGCATCGCGCCGCGCGCCGCCTGTTCGAAACGAGCGGACGCCGCCGCGGGCAACCAACGGGTTTGGTTGGGCACGTAGTCATTGATGCGGCCGGCATCGTATGGGACCGGCTGACGAAGTTGCGGGGGCACGGCGAAATAAGAGGTCAGGTCGCTCAAGGCGAACTTTGCACCCTTGGTTTCGCCGGACTTGGTCAGGATGCCGCTGGCCACCAAGCTGCTAAACACGCGCGACATCGTCGGCTGGCTTGGATTGCTCTTAATTCGGTCGCGAACTTCGACTTGCGACATAGGTTGCTTTGCTCGAACGAAGAAGTCCACGATTTCCTTTTCTATCGGCGATAGCTCTCGCGCAAGGCAGATACGGGGTGCATGGGAACTCTCCTGAATTAATTCAGAATATATTCCACAGCGTTTCACGGATCAAAGGGGATTGCCCGTTTCGAATAAATAGAACGCATTTTCTCCTTTGATTTCATCAATGTGACTGCAAGCCCATTGATCTGAATGAAACCAGAATTAATCCAAAATGCCTGTTTCCAAGATCATTCCTGCGTCTAACCGTCCGCATTGCACCACGCCCGGCGGCATTTTGTTCGGGTCTCAATGGCCAACCCAACTTCGCCGGGCACCCGAAGCGGCATCCGGGCGGATGCGTTGCCCGATAAGCCAACTCAAGTTGCCGGCGTCCCGGGCCAAGTTGCGGCGGATGTCATGGCCACGATTTGAGGCCGCGCTGCGTGCCATCGCGTGAGCGCGCCAACAGTCGGATTTCTTGTTCATCGAATCGTGAGCCCTCCGACGTCATCGGTGCGAAGGGGCTGCCTTGATGGCGAAAGGTCGGCATGTTACCACAACAAGTGCCGTGTAGCTGGTCGGCAGTGCCCGCCGTACCACTACTCTCCGAAGCGGCAGTACTGTGCTTATTGACTTAACACCCGCCAATTCAGGCGGGTGTTCTTTGCATCAGGGCACCAATCCTTCATCGACAACTTGCTCCTCGTTCCATTCCAACGACAGCCGCATGGTGATACGAGCGGCCTGCGACGGCCCGGCGGAGTGATCCGCAGAAGAACGGCGTCTCCTGGGCCTCGACCTTGTAACTCGAGCAAGACCGAGTATGGCTGACAGACCCGCACATGATGCCTTCCAAGCTACGTGTCGACCCTTGACTTCGGCCTTTGCGCTCGCACTATCCGGGCCGAAGGTTCCCTCTGCTACGTGCCAGCATTCCGGTCCGGCAATTGTAATTTTTGTCGATTGCGGGGAACCGGGCGCAATCTAGGATACGTCGGGAGGTACCCATGTGCACCGATGAACCGATGATCCCGGCCGAACTCGTGCGACTATTGCTCAGACGCAAGGAATTGCAGGACGAGTTGGCAGTCGTTTGCGACCGTATCGACGCCTGTACGATCGAGTTGATCGAGAAGCAAACCGATCCATCGCCCCGCCGCCCCATCAGGAGGCTGTCATTTCACTAGACTCGTCTGCTCCCCGTTCAGGAGATCCGTCATGATTCCGGAATCTTCCGGGGCAACGCCCTTCGGAATCTTTCTTCTCGCGGACGACTTCCTCCAGGCGGCGCGCCTCGTGACCTCCGCCTCCGGATCGCCCGCCCAGGGGCCTGGAAGGTTGCTCAGCTATCACGCTGTCGAGTTGTTTCTGAAGGCGTATCTGCGATCCCGCGGCGAAAGCATAGCATCGCTGCGCGGTCACGGTCATGATCTGGAAAGCATGCTTCGGCAAGCGGAAGCCCTGGGCTTGGTTTCTTCGCCCAAGGTGCGCAAGTTTGCGCGCAAGATTGGATGGCACAATGATTATGTACGGGCTCGCTATCTTGTGACGCGAGCCGAGGGGGCCGATGCGGCCCGGCGAATTCTCGGGTGCGCCGAGGAAGTCAGGGAGCAGGTCCGCCGGGCATTGTCCTTTGACGAATTCGGCAATCCGACGGCCACTCATTGGCTGGGGCCGTTACCTGAGGACTATGCGGTGCGCGAAGTTTAGGCTCGGACTGTGGTGTTGGTGGAATGGTCTTGGGGATCGTAGTATCCATAGAACGTTCACGACGAAGCTGCGCCGGCCGTTAGCACTCCGAAACGATGGCCGGCGCGGTGTTGTCCCGACAAGTACCGTTCACGTGCATCTCGCAGAACAACCGTCCCCATCGTGCCTAGGCGTTGTCGATCGCACCACAATCGATGGCATAGGCAGCTCGATCATTTGCCGACGATATCAATCTTGAAGTCTCTCCCGAGCCATTGTTCGCGGGCCGGGTCGAAGAATGTGAATTGCACCGAGCTGATATCCGTCAGCGCCTCCGGATGGAGATGGTAGACAAACATTCCCAAACCGTTCTCGACCAGTTGAACGTCCTTGACCCGTCGCCAATTGTTAAATCCGATATGAAGGGACAAGGGCTGCGTCGCCTCGATCGAGAGGCCTCGCCCGGCGGGTAGCCGAGAAAAGGCGCTCGTCTCGCGCCAATGCCATGTCGCCGCCACCGGCGGCGCCCCGCGATATCGCGTCACCACCGCGTCGAATTGTTCGGCCGGCGTACCAGTCTGGTGCGCCGCCAGCAGCTTCAGGAATTCGCTATGAGCCCAGACCAGTGGCATGGCGCTGCCCGTCGGCTTGCCGGTCTCGAGCCCGAAATCCGTGATGTCGGCACTATCCCATATCTGCTCGGGGATCAGCCCGCCACGCCCCACCATGCGCATCATCGCTTCGAGATAGGGCGTCACGTCCGCCCCCTCGGCAAGAGCAAAATGTCCGCGCTCACCGGTCAGCAACGGCCACAGGCGTCCCACGCCCTGCCCGTCGAACGGCGCGCCGTCTTCGTGCTCGCCATAACCATCGCCATTATAGCGATAATAGCCGATGCCCGCCGGCGTCTGTGCGGCGAGTAGCTTGTCGACCAGCTTCACCGTCGCCACGATCCGCGGATCATCGGCCGATCGCAGGCCGGTGCGGACCAGATAGAGAAACTCCATCCCGATCAGCTCGCCCGCCGGCACATCGCCATGCATGACATTGCGCCGGCTGACGATCCCTTCCGGCCCACCTTCGTCGGGTCGCGGCGCAAGACGGATATAATAGCCCGGCAGCCCGAGATCGCGCCCCAGTCGCCCATCGACCACATAGGTCCAGTCCTCGATGCGCTCGTTCCAGCAATCGGCCAGCGACAGCAGATAGTCGCGGTCGGCGCCCGCGTAATAGTCGGCTGAGGTCACCAACGCCGCCACGACCACCGCCAGCGTAAAGGGGCTCGCCCCGGCATTCTCCTCCCATCTGTCCTGGTCGCTCATCGGGCCATTGCGCACGATGAAGTCGATCGCAGTGCGTACCATGGCCATTTCGGGCGGCGAGTTGGTGAGGTGCCCCACGGCCCGCAGCTTGGAGGCCAGCAGCACCGGCAAGGCCACCTCGTCGAGCTGCTTACCGGTCCAATAGCCGCGCCCGTCCGGGTAATAGTTCTGCGCCCAGTTCCCGCCCGGCGCCTGCGTTCCGATAAGGTAATCAAGCGTGCGGCCGGCATCCTCAAACTGGCCCGCTGTGATGAGCGCGAATGCCGCCTCCACCGTGTCGCGGGTCCACACCAGATGATAGCCGCCGGCATCGTCATGGCTCGCACCCCACGGCACGCTGAGGCTCGCCACCACCGCCCCCGCGTAGGTCCGGTCCTCATGCACCTTGATGACCATGGCCGAAAGCTCGGCCGCATGCCGGGTTTCCGGTGACGCGTACGGCAGCTTGAGCGTGCGTCCCCAATTCTCCCAGCCCGAAACGAAGAGCGTTCGCGTTTCATTGTAGTCATCGGCCAACGCCGACCGTGCCAGCGTGCGCGCGCCCTCGGGGGTTTGGGAGAAGCCCAGCGCCAGGATGCCGTTCGATGCCGCCAGTTCCCCTATCAGCGCGATATTGCCGTTGCGCGCCGCCGGATATTGCCAGGTCATCCTGCCGTTGCGGGCAAAATCCTGCCACCCGTCAGACGTCCCGACATAACCCGCGCTCGTCCGCGAGAAGCCCGTGTCCGCGTAGAGACAAAGCGCTGCCTCGCCCTCCGAGGCCATGAGATCGGCTCCGGCAAATCCGGAATTGGTCGGCATGCCGTTGAGATGCGGCGCCACCAGCGCATGCAGCTTCATGCCCTCGCCCGAAAGCGCGAACCTGATCAGCAGCACATCGCGTAGCGGATGGGGCAGGAATTCCAGTTCCAGCCGGAAATCATCGCCCTCATGAACGACGCTGGGCAGCGGAACGTAGGGCCTTGGCAGCGACAACAGATAGCGCTCGGTGCGCTTGACCTCGGTCCAGCCGTTGGGACCGGCGACGATGAAGCCGAGATCGCGAATTTGTGGCCGGCCTGTCGAAGGCCAATAGACCTCGTTAACGATACCGTGCCCTAGCGTCGCCCAGACCCGGCTCGGTCCCAGGGCAGTGGTGACCATGTCCTTGTCGCTCGAGGACCAGGTCGGTGGCGTTCCGGGTCCACCGGGAGCATCCTGCACTTCATCCATGAACAACCTGCCCGATGCTCATTCCCGGCTTATTTTCTGAAAACGCGAATTAGGCCATCCCGGTTGCGGTTCGGCACCATCGCGCAACAGCAACTTCACACCCGGCGCGCGCGTTCTAGCAAGCGCACGATTGAGGGGGAAAATCGAGCCCCGCAGCAGGAGACGCTCATGGACAGGCATACGGAAGACGAGGTCCGGGTAACGGCCTATCAACTCTGGCAGGAAGGCGGTTCGCCCGACGGCCGGGATCAGGAATTCTGGTTCGAGGCGGAGCATCGGCTTCGCGATCACGATGCGCTTGCCGACCAGGCCGTCATCGAACGTCCCATGGTCCAGCCCGAGCGGGTCGATATCGACGGCCGCTAGCGTCGAGTCACAAGAACCGGACGGCCGCGCCCGGTTCTTGCCGCCCTAGACAATGATCGCCGAGTCATTCCACAATCGGAACCCGCCCTTGAAGGCCAGCGTGTTGTCACCGCGCCGGGCGCTGGGCGGCATCTCATCAAGCTTGTCGACATTGCCGCCGCCGATCACGATGTAGTCCGGCTCCAGCGCCGCCGCGAGCCTGTGCACCACATCGGCTACTGCCTTGCGCCATGCTGCCTTGCCGTTTTTCTCCAGCGCCCGCTCGCCGACAAAGTCCTCGAAAGTCTTGCCCTTCTTGTAGGGCAGGTGTCCCAGTTCCATCGGCTGTGCCACCGAATCCACGATCATCGCCGCCCCCAGCCCCGTGCCGAGCCCGAGGAACAACATGCGCCCGCCATCATAGGAGCCGATGGCCTGCATCAGCGCATCGTTGATCACCTTGACCGGCTTGCCGAATGCCCGCCCGAAATCGAAACCTTCCCAGCCCGGGCCGAGATTATAGGGATCGAGCACCACCCGATTATGCACTACGAGCCCCGGATAGCCGACGCTGACGCAATCGAAGCTCCAGTCCGCGATCACCGGCTGGAGGCGCGTCATCATGTCCGCGGGCACGAGGTCGGGGCCGGACGCGATACGGCGCTCATCGTCCCCCGAGTTCAGGCGCACCTTGACATGCGAGCCCCCAATATCGATGGCCAGGATGACCTGCTTCTTCTGCGCTACACCGCCTGCATTCATCTTCGTCCTCCAGCTTAAGTCCCCGAGCATGACATCGACTTCGCCGCCACAAAACGCGGTCTCCGTCGCCATGGATGCGCGAAACTGCTGCGCCACTTTGTGGCCTATCTGCGGGGGTACGGATCAACGGTGTTACCGCGAATTCTCGCGGGCGTTTCCTGAGGCTGCCACCTTCAGAAGTCAGCTTGCGTCCTGTTCCGGATGGGGAAGAGGATGTCCGGATACGGTGCACTTCAGATCCGTTATCAGGCCGTCCGCGAGACCATACACCCAACCGTGGATGTGAACCTCCCGCCCCTCTTGCCAAGCCGATTGCATGATGGGCGTCCGCGCCAACCGCTCGACCTGCGAACGTACGCTCAATTCGCAGAGCAGATGGAGCTTTGAAGGGACGTCAGGGGTGGAGGAAAGGTCGCTTCGGTATCGCTCGGCAGTGTCACGGATCGGTTGCAACCAGTGATCGATCACGCCGTGCGGTTGGCCGTCCATCGCAGCCTGAATCCCCCCGCACCCGTAGTGACCGCAGACAATAACATGGGAAACCTTCAGGACATTCACCGCGAATTCGAGTACGGAGAGAAGGTTCAAATCGCTCGGGTGAATCAAGTTGGCCACGTTGCGGTGAACGAACACCTCCCCTGGCTCCAAGCCGGTGATGATGTTGGCCGGGACTCGACTGTCCGAACATCCTATCCATAGATATTGGGGCCTCTGTATGCTGGCGAGCCGCTCGAAGTAACCAGGATCTTCATTCCTGCGTCCCTCGGACCATTTGCGGTTGTTGGCAAGCAGATCGCTAAGCATTTCGGCTCCCTCCATCGGACTCGTTTTTCCGACGCTATCGGTTCGAGAAGCGATGGTGCAAGCCTGATGCGGGGCTGCGTCGCCGGCCGCAGAACGTTGCCTCTTTCCGGAACGCTTCGGATATAGCCCGGGAGCGATATCGGTACGATCTTCATTCGCAGGCTGCGGAAGGCCGGAACGGAACCTTCGAGTTTCGTTCAAGGTTTAGAGCCCATCGAGGAACTCAATGGTTTCCAGAGAGGAGCGCGGTCTTGATACCCGCAGGGAGTGGGCCGGATTGGGCCGTACAGCAAGGGCAACGCCGTGGCGCAAGTCTTTAGTTCTCGTGCCAACCAGATCGTCTATTTCGTCCTCTACGGAGCGCTGGTCCTGATCATCCTGTCTCCGACTATTTGGATAGTTCTTGACCGTTCCTTTTACCACACCGGACAGTTCTATGCGCTGGAGCAGCCGGCGCCATTCAGCCACGCCCATCATGTCGGCGAGGTCGGGCTCGACTGCCGCTATTGCCACCAGGGCGTCGAGACAGCGGCGAGCGCCGGCCTGCCGGCCACAGAAGTCTGCATGACCTGCCATTCGCAGATCTTCTCCGATGCACCGATATTGGCGCCGGTGCGCAAGAGCCTTGCCAGCGGCGTGCCGCTCGTCTGGAACCGCGTCAATTCCCTGCCCGATTTCGTCTTCTTCAACCACGCCGTGCATGTGAACAACGGCGTTGGGTGCGTTAGTTGCCACGGGCGGGTCGATGAGATGCCGCTGACGTGGCAGGAAAAGCCGCTCACGATGGAGTGGTGCCTCGGCTGCCATCGCGATCCGGGACCGAACCTCAGGCCCGAAAGCGCCGAGTTTTCGATGGACTGGCAACCGGTGGGCGACCGCAAGAAGCTCGCCAGCGAACTCATGGCGCATTTCCATATCGACACCAGAACGATGACGGATTGCTATGCCTGTCACCGATAAGGATATGCGCGAGGAACTGGCCGCAGCCGAGCCCGCGCGCTTCTGGCGCAGCCTTGAGGAACGCGCACGCACGCCGGCTTTCCGCCGCATGCTCGATGCCGAATTCCCCGAGATCGCCGAGCGCTATGCCACGGCGACAGACCGGCGGACGGCGCTGAAGCTGTTAGGCGCATCGCTGCTGATGGCCGGGATGGGCACGGCCAAGGCCGCCGAGGGCATAGCGCCCTATGTCGAGCAGCCGGAAAACCTGGTGCCCGGCAAGCCGCAATTCTACGCCTCGACGCTCAACGAGCGCGGTTACGGCATGGGCGTGATCGTCGAGGCCCATGAGGGCCGCCCGACCAAGATCGAGGGCAATCCGAACCATCCGGCATCGCTGGGCGGTACCGACCCGATAATGCAGGCGGCGGCATTCTCGCTTTATGAACCGAGCCGTTCCCGCACCGTCCTGAAGGGCAATGAGGTTGCGACCTGGGGCGAGTTCCAGGCGGAAATGGCGGCGTTGCGTGAGCGGGGTCTACCGCAGGGCGGCGCCGGTATCGGCGTGGTCGTCGGCCCCAACACCTCGCCGACGCTACAGCGCCTCTTCAGCCAATTGCAGCAGGCGATGCCGGCGCTGCGCTTTTACCTCTCCGATCCATTGGCCGGCACGCCGCGTCCCTACGCTGTGCTGCCGCATTTCGATGCGGCTAAGGTCATCGTCTCGCTGGGCTCCGATTTCCTCGGTGAAGGAGCGGGGCGGCTGGCCGCTGCGCGTGGGTTTGCCGACAGCCGCCGCGTACGCGCCAGCGGGCAACGCACAATGAGCCGGCTTTATTGCCTCGAATCCGTCGCTTCGCTCACCGGCGCCAAGGCCGACAGCCATCTTCTCGTGCGTCCGAGTGCCATGGACGAGACCGTCGCCCGGCTCGCTACGGCCATGCAGTCGGGCACCGGCGACGATGCCTTTGCCACCGCCCTCGTCCGTGACGCGCGCGCTGCCGGCAATGGCGTGCTGTTCATCGCCGGCGAGCGCGAGAGTGCGTTCGTGCAGGCGACAGCACAGCGTCTCAACCAGCCATCTGCGGGCATCACGCATACGCTGATCGCGCCGGTGGCGACCGCCCCTGCCAATGCCGGCTCGCTCTACGATCTCGTTGCCGACATGCATGCGGGCACCATCACCAGCCTCTTCGTGCTCGATTGCGATCTCATGCACTCTGCGCCCGGCGACCTCGATATCGGCGCGGCACTCGAGCACGTGCCGACACTTTATCACCATGGCCTGCATGTCGATGAGACGGCGCGCAAGGCCGATTGGCACGTGCCGGCGACGCACGACCTGGAAAGCTGGGGCGATCTTCGCGCCTTCGACGGCACGGCCTCGATCTTGCAGCCGCTGATCGCGCCGCTGTATCAGGGCCGCACCATTGCCGAACTGATAGCGGCGCTCACCGGCGACTTCGTCTCATCGAGCCTCGATCTCACGCGCGCCACCTGGGCCCAGCTCGACGATGCCGGCTGGCGTGAAGCGCTGAAACGCGGCGTGATCGCAGATACCGCCGCGCCTGCCATTACCGTGTCGCCGCTGGCCGAAACCGCCAGTCCGGTGCATGAAGCAGCACAGATCGATGTCGTGCTGACGCCCGACCCGTTTCTCGATGGCGGCGCGCATGCGGCGAACCTTTTCCTCACCGAGCTGCCGCGGCCGCTCACCAAGTTGGTCTGGGGCAATGCCGCCGAAATGGCTCCGGCAACGGCGCAGAAGTTGGGCGTTGTGACGGGCGATCTCGTCGAGATCGGTATCGACAAGCAGGCGCTGACCCTGCCGGCCTTCATCTCACCCGGGCAGGCACCCGATACGGTCGTGGTGCCGCTCGGCTTCGGCCGCTGGACCGGTGAGGACAGCGATACGGTCGGCACCAATGCCTTTCCGCTGCGCCGTCGCGGCAACGCGTGGCTGCTGGCCGGGGCTGGGGTAAAAAAGGGCCAGGGCAGCGGCCGCATCATCACCACGCAGGAGCATCATGCGATGGAAGGCCGCGACATCGTGCGCGATGTGCCGCTGGCCATCATTGCCGACGAGACGCCGCTAGCAAAAGAGCCGCCCTCGCTCTATCCGCCATACGAAATACCCGAGGAAGCCTGGGGCATGAGCATCGATCTCACGGCCTGCATCGGTTGCAATGCCTGCGTTGCCGCCTGCCAGGCCGAAAACAACTCGCCGGTCGTCGGCCCTGACGAGATGGCAGTTGGTCACGACATGCACTGGCTGCGCGTCGATCGCTACTATGCCGGCGACCCGGAAGCGCCCGAGACGGTGTTCCAGCCGGTGCCGTGCATGCAGTGCGAGGATGCGCCCTGCGAGGTGGTGTGCCCGGTCAACGCCACCGTGCACACGCATGACGGGCTAAACGCGCAGGTCTACAACCGGTGCGTCGGCACACGCTATTGCTCGCAGAACTGCCCCTACAAGGTGCGGCGCTTCAACTTCTTCCAGTACCAGGATTTCGACGAAGGCTCGCCCCTGTCGCTGCTGATGAACCCCAATGTCAGCGTGCGCGAGCGCGGCGTTATGGAGAAGTGCACCTATTGCGTGCAGCGTATCTCGGCGGCCCGTATACAGTCGGAGATTTCGGACCAGCCGATCGCCGATGGCGCAGTGCAAACCGCCTGCCAGCAGGCCTGCCCGACGCGGGCCATCACCTTCGGAAACATCAAGGACAAGCAGAGCGCGGTGGCGCGCGAAAAGACCGAGCCGCATTCCTATGCGCTGCTCGAAGAACTCGGTACGCGCCCGCGCACCACTTATCTGGCGCGCGTCACCAATCGTCCGGACGAGGACAAGGGCAATGGCTGAAGCGATGCGCAGCGACGGCATCGATCCCGCCGTGCTCGCCGGCAACGAGAGCAATCGCGCCATCGCCGCCAAGATCGCCGCCATCCCGCTGGCGCCGAAACTGCCGCGCCGCTTCTGGTGGGGGTTTGCGGCATTCTTCACCATCGGCCTGCTGTTCCTCGGCTGCGTCAGCTACCTGCTCGCGGCCGGCATCGGCACGATCGGGCTCAACGTTCCCGCGGCCTGGGGGTTTCTCATCGTCAACACGGTCTGGTGGATCGGCATCGGCCACGCCGGCACGCTGATCTCTGCCGTGCTGCTGCTGATGCGGCAGAACTGGCGCAATTCCATCAACCGCTTCGCCGAAGCGATGACGCTGATGGCGGTGGCCCTGGCCGGCACCTTCCCCATCCTGCACCTGGGGCGCCCGCAATATTTCTACTGGCTGCTGCCGCTGCCGGTGACGCACATGCCGTGGCCGAACTGGCGCAGCCCGCTGGTGTGGGATTTCTTTGCCATCGCCACCTACGTCATCGTCTCGCTGCTGTTCTGGTTCATGGGCTTGGTGCCGGACCTGGCGATCCTGCGCGACCGCGCCAAAAGCCGTGGCAAGCAGAGGATATATGGCTTTTTCGCCCTGGGCTGGCACGGCTCGGCCTATCATTGGCACCGCTACCGGATCGCCTATTACCTGCTCGCCGCGCTGGCGACGCCGCTCGTCGTCTCCGTCCATTCGGTGATCTCGCTCGATTTCACCAGTGCCATCATTCCGGGCTATCACTCGACGATCTTCCCGCCGTATTTCGTTGCCGGCGCGCTCTATTCCGGCTTTGCCATGGTGATCACCATCGCCGTGCCGCTGCGGCATTTCTTCGGGCTCGAAGATTTCATCACGCTCAAGCACCTCGACAATGCCGGCAAGGTGATGCTCGCCGCGGGTGCCGTCGTTGCCTACGGCTATCTCTGCGAAAGCTTCTTCGCCTGGTATTCGGGCGATCGGTTCGAGCGCTACATGATGTGGAACCGCATGTTCGGCGATTACGCCTGGACGTTCTGGTTCATGCTCGCCTGCAATGTCGGAACGCTGCAGCTTTTGTGGTTCAAGCGCGCACGCACCAGTCCGTGGCTGCTGTTCGCATTAGCGTTCATCATCAATACCGGCATGTGGGTCGAGCGCTACGTCATCGTCGTGACGAGCCTCACGCGCGATTTCCTGCCATCGAGCTGGCAGAACGTGCTGCCGACCTGGGTCGATTTCGGCATCTTGTTCGGCTCGCTCGGGCTGTTCTTCGCCATGATGTTCCTGTTCGTGCGGCTGCTGCCGCTAATGACCATTTTCGAAGTGCAGGAACTGAAGCATGAACTCAAGGAGGCGCAATGAAGCCCTCCGAGACGGAAACACATGGGCTGATCGCTGCTTTCGCAACACCCGAGGCGCTGATGAAAGCGGCCGGGCGCGCGCGCGAACGGGGCTTCACCCGCCTCGATGCCTTCACGCCCTACCCGGTGGAGGGGCTCGTCGAAAAGCTCGGCGGCGGCACCTCGCGGCTGCCGGTCTATACGTTCATCGGCGGCGCCGTCGGGTTCTTCGGCATCCTGGCGCTGCAGTTCTATTCGGTGCTCATCGCCTATCCGATCGATGTCGGCGGCCGGCCCCTGGCGTCGTGGCCGGCGTTCCTCGTGCCGGGCTTCGAATGCACGATCCTTGGTGCCGCTTTCACGGCGTTTTTCGGCATGCTGGCCGGCAATCGGCTGCCGCGTCTCTACCATCACGTGTTCAACGCCCAAAGCTTCAGCTTTGCCGGCGGGGATCGTTTCTACCTGCTGATCGCCAGCGACGACCCGCGATACGATCGCACGAAGCTCAGGCGCATGCTGCACCGGCTCGATGCACTGGCGATCGAAGAGGTGTTGGAATGAAGCGCCTCGCGCTCCTCGGCATCGCCCTGCTGCTCTGCGGCTGCGAGCAGAAGATGGCGGAAATGCCGCGCGTCGATCCACTGGAGACGAGCCCGCTCTTTGCCGATGGCGCGGGTGCTCGCGTGCCGGTGTCGGGCACAATTGCGGCGGATGCCGATATCGGGCCGCAACCAACGGCGCTGCCGGCAGCGCTCGATCTCGAGCTCATGCAGCGCGGACAGGAGCGCTTCAACATCTTCTGCTCGCCCTGCCACGACTATACCGGCCACGGCAATGGGCGGGTCGTGCAGCGCGGCTTTCCGCAGCCGCCGGATTTCCATTCGGCCCGGCTCATCGCGGCCCCCGACAGCCACTTTTTCGACGTCATCACCCATGGCTATGGCGCCATGTTCTCCTACGCCTCGCGTGTGCCGGTTTCCGACCGCTGGGCCATCATCGCCTATATCCGTGCGCTGCAATATTCCGAGCAGGTCCCGGCGGGCGACCTGACGCCTGACCTCAAGGCAAAACTGGCGGAGGCGGCGCCATGACCTGGAGCCGCCTGCCGCTGGGGATAACTGCGCTTGGCATCATCGGTTGCGCTATCGGACTGGTGCTGGTGCCGGTGGAACTGGCGCGGGCCTGGCTGGTGGCGACGACGACGCTGATGGGCCTGCCGCTCGGGGCCATGGTGCTGCTGATGCTGTTCGTGCTCACCGGCGGGCGCTGGGGCGCCGCGGCGCGACCTGCGCTCACCGCCATGGCAATGACGCTGCCGGCCATGCTGCTGCTCTTCCTGCCGCTGCTCGGCGCCATTCCGGCACTGCTGCCTTTCCTTGCCGCATCGCCCGATAAGCTGCCCGAGCGGGTTGTGGGCAAGCTCGCCTATCTCGCACCGGGTTGGATCGTGTTGCGCACGCTCGTCGTCTTCGCGCTATGGCTCGTCTCAGCCTTGCTGCTCCGCCTAATGCCGTGGCGAACCCACATCACCGAGAAAACAGGCGCCGTGCTCGGCCTTGCGCTTTATGCGCTGGCGCTGACGGTTTTCACGACCGACTGGATGCAGGCTTTGGAGCCGGAATTCTCCTCGACCATCTACGCCATGATGGTTGCAGGCACGCAAATCCTCGGCGCGCTGGCGGCCGGCGTCGTCATGCTAAGGGTCACCGGGCAGTTGGCATCGCACGGTGGCGAGCCCGAAGCACCGCTCGGTGACGATCTCGGTCGGTTGCTGATCTCCGGCATCCTCGGCTTCGTCTATCTCGCCTATATGCAATGGCTGATCATCTGGATCGGCGACCTACCGCCGGAAGCCGCGTGGTATCTGGCGCGCGATGCCTGGCCCTGGCCTGTCGTCTTCTGGCTCATGGCTCTCGCCTACGCGGTCGTGCCCTTCCTCGCGCTATTGCTGGGCTCGGTGCGCAGGGATCCGAAACGGCTCGCGGCAGTCGCCACCGTCATGCTGGTCGGCTATGCGGCTGAAGCAATCTGGCGCGTGGCGCCGGCCTTTGCCGCGAACGGAACCTACCTGAATGCGGCGAAAGACCTCGGCTCCCTGAGCGTTGAGGTCGGCGACGACGGCCAGATTCACGTCTACGGCCACTACACCCGGCCCACGCCCAGCACCTGAGCCAAAGGGCCCGCCCACGCGGGCATCCCACACGTAGGGCCAATCTGGCAATCGAGCCGAGGCCCCAAACAAAACGTCATCTCCCGAAGGAATGGTTCGGCCGCGTAGGTCACCTCCTCGGTATGACGATGGAGAACACATGCCTGAAGATTACCTCCTCACCTACCGCAACCTGAGCCATTTCGAGCAGGGCTATGTGGACTCGCTCCTCGACAACGAGAGCAACAGCGATGACCATGCGCAGTGGGTCGGCATCGGCGTCAACGATTTCTCGCCGGATGCTCTTCGCCAGATCGTCAAGGACTGCAGGAAGTTCGTCGTCCGCGCCGTTGGTTTTCTGAACACGACGGACGAAAGGCTGTTCTCGAAGATCGATGGCTACGACCTCGGTTGGCACTTCTATCTCGAGCGCCAGGGCACCGGCGTCGGCATCAACGATATGGGCCTCGGTGGACTCGGGCATCGCTTGATGAAGGCCGCAGCGCCGTTCGACTGGTTCACCGTGACCATCGGCGAGGATCGCAAGATCCACTTCGGTTCGCCGAAGCTGACCACCGATCCGTCCGTCTGATCCCACGCACAGAGGAAGAGCTCATGCGCACTCACAGCAATCGTCTTCACCCGCCGACTACCCTGCCCTTCCGACTCCGGCTGGACACGATGCCGTTCGATAAGAACGGCTGGGTCGACCCGGAGGAGACCACGGCTCCGCGTTCCGACCACTCCCCGACCGCACCGCCGGTAGTGGAAGATGCAGATCGGTTCGATCGCCATTGGCAGAACCATACTCCGCATACCGGCCGCCGCCCGCCGCAGAAGGGCGTCGCCAACTTCCGTGGTTCCACTGTCGATGCCGATGGCCGCGAGATCGTGCTTGAGAGCACGCTCGAGCACGCCGCGTCGCTGATCATGCGTGCCGACAGGACGGTCGCCATGGTCCAGTCGCAGGTGGGTCCCGTCCACTATGTCGACGGCAAAGGAAAAGAGAGGCGCCCTGTCTTCGATTTCCTTGCCACCTCCCCTTCCGGCAAGGATCTGGCCGTCGCCGTCAAGCCGAGCCGCAGGCGCGCCGCCTCCGGCATCGACGACACCATTGCCATGGTCCGCAAGCAGCGGCCCGATTTCGGCGATGAGGTTGCCGTCTGGACCGAAGAGCAGTTGCCCCGGTGCGCCGAACACAATGCTGGCCTGATCCTCCGCAGCAGAAAGCTGCGAAACGAGGATGATGTCGCCGAACTCAAGCAGCTCGCCGGCGACGCCCCGGGTGCTTTCCATGTCGGCCATCTTGTTCGACTCGCTAGGTGCGGTCACGCGCGCGCTTTCACCGCCGTCGTGAACCTCATCGACGACGGAGTGATCAAGCCTGAACCCGGCCGGATCCGGCCCGAACTCAAAGTCCGCGTCGCGGCCTAACCTCAACCACCACCACCGAAAAGCAGTCTGCGCGCAGCCCGAGCTGCCGGCGCGTGGGCCCGCTCGTCCCAAAGGAATGAACAAATGATCACCATCCCCAAGCCTTCGCCGTCGCCTCCTATCCCGGCCACCAGGCCTGTCGTGCACCCGCCGGTCGAGGGCTTCCACCTGAAGGTCTCGCCCGCGCTGCTCGTGACTGACGCCCGCCCCTCCTTCCGTTCGATGTCCTTCCAGGCAGCGGTTCTGGCTCGTGCATCGACCTCCACGAGCGCCACCAGCGCCTAACCATCATTCAAGGAAACAATCACATGAACACCGCCCAGAACCTGCCCGTCCCGGTCACCCTGCCGGCCGTCATCCCCGCCACCTCCATCGAGTCCCAGTCGACGTTCAAAATCCGCATCGACAGCACCACCGGTGTGCACATCGATGAACACGACTGGATCAAGAAGAAGAAGCTCAGCAATGGCTACATTCTTGTCCGCCTGGACATGCCGGACATCGCTCGCGAATTCACCTTCGAGGAGCTCGAAGACCTTCGGCTCGCGGAGAGGCTCACTGTCACCCACAACTATCACAGCACCAGGTCGGCCGCTGGTCGGCTGAACTCCGGCAACACCTACCTGTCGGACCTGCCCGATGGTTCGCAGGCCCGGTGGGCGGACCGGCTCGAGATCGTCGAGGCATTCGTCTATGCCGAGAGCCGAGGCCTCTATAGTCGAAGCGATGCGTCGTTGAACAAGTTTGCCAACGATCTCCTGCTTGGGCAGATCAAGAGCGCGGAGGGCCACTTCGGCACCAAGCTCGACCTGCAGAAGCCTCCGAGCCCGACATCCATTCGTCGCTGGTTGCGCCGGTTCGAGGCGTGCGAGCATGACCCCGCTGCCCTCATCGACGGCTACGGTCGCAGTGGTAACCGCGACTCTCGACTGCACCCGGAAGCAGCAGCGCTGATGGCGGAGTACGTCGCGAAGTTCCAGAGCAACCTCAAGCCGTCCATGGCGTCGCTTTATCGGGATATGCGCACTGAGTTTCTGGCGAAGCACGCTCACCTCTCGCTGCCGAGCCGCAACACGTTCGAGCGAGCCATCAGGAAGCTGGATCCGTTCGAAGTCATGGCGGCCCGCGAAGGCGAAGCCGTGGCTCGTCGCAAGCTCTATGCCGTTAGGGACCGCGTGGACGTCACTCGACCGCTCCAGCGCGTTGAGCTCGATGAGCAGCTCATCCCACTGCAGGCGATGCTGATCGAGCGAGGCGCGTGGGACAAACTTCCGGAGAAGCTGAAATCGGGGATCACGCACGATCGCCTTTGGTGCTCGAAGATCATGGACGTTTGGTCGCGGGTGGTTCTTGGCTTCGTCATCACGCGGGCGCCCTCGACGAACAGCGCGCTGGCCACCGTGCGAATGGCATTGGAGGACAAGACCGCCCTGGCTGCTGCCATGGGCTGCATGAGCCCGTGGGACATGTTCGGGCTCCCGGAACTGATCGTCACCGATTCCGGCAGCAACTTCCGGTCGAAGAAGTTCAGGGCCGCGATCCTCGACATGGGGTCGGCGATCATGATCGCACCGGCGGGTCTGCCACAGATGCGAGGTCCGGTTGAGCGGTCTTTCCGCACCGACACCGAACGCTTCTATTCCAAGTTCCCCGGCCGCGCCTTCAAGGATGTCGTGGAGAAGGGCGAGTACGACAGCGAAGCCAATATCATGGTCACCGTGACCGAGTTGGCAAAGCTCATGTTTCGCTATTTCGTCGATATCTACCACAACTCGCCCCACGCCGGCTTGGGGGGCGACACCCCTCTCAATCGCTGGCGGACCGGCGTTGAGCGCTTCGGTGTCCTGCCGCCGCCGTCGAAGGACGTGATCCGCCACATCTTCAGCACGGTCATCGAGTGCCGGGTGGGCAACCGTGGCGTGAGGGTCGCAGGCCTCTACTTCCAATCCAAGCAGTTGCAGAAGGCCCGCCGGTCGATCCGCGATAGGTATGTGCTCGTTCGCGTCGATACGGAGGACCTCGGGCACGTCTCTGTGAAAACGGATGAAGGCTGGATCACGGTCCCCTGCTCGACCATCGGTTTCGATGGCGTCACACTGTTCCATTGGCAGCGCGCCCAGGAGGAACTGCGCCGGAGGTACGCCAGTGTGGCCGCTCTTTCGGAGGAGGTCTTGGTCACCGCGCTGACGGACCTGAACGCGGAGATCGAGCGCCTTCGTATCGAGTCCAACGTGCCTTCTCCGATCATGTCGTCCACGGACTTCGTGAAGCTGAATCGCGACCTCGAGAGGGGCTTCGACATGGTCCGTCCGGAAGATGGCGAAGCAGGAACCATGCCTCAGGAGCTTGAGAACTATTCCACAAAGGCAGTGGCGGATGAGGACCAGGAGGCCATCGCGAGCGCCTCGCCTCCTGCTTCGAAGCCCAGGTTTTTCAAGGAGTGATCAGCATGACCACCGTACCCTCGTCCGCTTTCGTTGATCGTATCCGCAAGCTGCGGTCTGCCGAGCGCCAATCCGTATCGACGGTGATGACGACGGTCCGTGCCGCCTATTTCGGCACGGACACCGACACAGAGCTCGACGCCGCCATCGACGACATGTTCGACGACGTCGTCGAAACCCTAGAGGCCTCTGCCACGCCCGGCACTCGGAAGACCAGCACCTTCGCTCGAATGATCCACAGGCGGAAGGAGTTCGAAGGGTTCAGCTATGTGCCCCACCTCAACACCAGCCCGCTGATCTCGGTGAAGGCCCCCAGCCCCTGCACCTTGCGCATCCTGGGCATAACCATTGCCAGAGGCATGGGGCTCGTCGTCGGCGAGAACATGGCCGAGAACGAGGTGTGGAACCACATCATCGACAATCTGCCGATCCGTGACGTTCGCTTCATCCATATCGACGAGTTCCAGCACGTGATGGAGAACAGGAACTCGCTCGATATCGCCAAGATCACGAACGCCATGAAACGCCTGGTCCAGACTCCAGAGCATCCGGTTTGGCTCTTGGTCACCGGCATGCCCGAGGTCGGCATCCCCTTCGAGGGCGAGACGCAGCTGTGGCGTCGCAAGAGTTATGTCCTTTTCGAGGAGATGACCTTCGAACGACATGCGGATATTTGCCTCGAGATGATCAATTTCTTCGCCACCGACAAGGCGAACCTGCAGCACGACGCGTTCCTGGTCCCCGAGAACGTGCAGAGGCTCATGCACGCCTCGTTGTTTCGGCTCGGTATCGCCATCGACGTCGTCATCAAGGGCATCAGGGTCGCGCTGAAGGAACAGGCCACGTCCCTCTCGATCGAGCATCTGGCAACTGCCTACAAGGCGTTCACGGGTTGCCAAGCCAGTGCCAACCCTTTTCTGGTGCGAGAAAATTTCTCCTCAATCGAGGTCGACAAGTATTTGACTCGACTTCTCGAGAGCGGCAAGGCCGAGGCCGGCGCAAAGGCCAAGGGAGGCAAGGCATGAGGATGCATCCCTCCTTCGTGCTCCCCGTCGAAGCGGGCGAGAGCGCCAAGAGCAACGTGTCCCGAACCGCGTTCCGGATCGGAAGGACTCTGAAAGGTTTGCTCCGCGACCTCGGAATCGACGTCAATCGCTTCGTCGGCGGCGATCCTGGCGCTATCCGAGCCATGGCGCTTGCCTTGGGGCATCCTGCTGACGTGTTCGACGGACGAACGTTTCGCCGTGTCGAGAAGTCAAGGTTCGGGCTCGGGCCACAGACCTTTTCGAACGAAGCGCTGCGCAGGACAACGCTGCAGGTCTGTCCGGTTTGCCTTGATGAGGATGCCTCGGGCCCGCTCGGCAAAGCCGGTCGGTACGCGCGGTGGTACTGGGAGCTTACGCAGTACCGTTGCTGCACGACGCATCGGTGCCTTCTGGTGCCAATCGGACGCACCGGCGGCGCCGAGCTCAACCATCATGTTGCTTGGCATCTTAACGCGATTGACCATGCTGGACTACAGGTCGAACCCGTCGCCTCCACGGAATTGTCGGCCTATCTCGTTGATAGGCTGTCCGGAGCGATCGGACCATCCTGGCTCTCTGCAATTCCACTGCATGCCGCAGCCAAGACCAGCGAAATGGTCGGTATCGTTATGACCCGCGGTGCCAAAGCGAATTGGAGGGACGTCACGCCCGCGGAATGGGTCGAGGCCGGCAACGCAGGATTTCGCCAGCTCTCGTTGGGCCGAGAAGGACTCATGGCCTTCTTCGAGCAGCACAGGGCGGCCAACTCTGGCGAATTCGGAGCACTCAAGCTCTATGGGAGCTTCTTCGACTATGTCTCCAGGACCACCGATCAAGGGTATACCCCCATCGTCGATGCATTCCGCGAGCATATCTTGGCCAACACCGTCGTGGCTCCTGGAAAACGGGTGCTCGGCCAAGTCGTCGCAAAGCGAAAATATCACACCGTGACTTCGGCCGCGGTCGAGTACGGCTTTCATCGAGTAACACTGCGCAGGCACCTCGTCGACATAGGCATTCTCAAGGGCGACGCGGTGGCGGTGCAGGATCGCTACTTGTTCGATGCGGAGGAGCACGCTCCATTGATCGCGCAACTCGCTGAAGCAATGCCGAGAAAGGCGGCCCAGCGATACCTGGGTTTGTCGAGTGCCTTGGCCGGCCTGATCCCAACGTTCGTTGCTCCGGTGTCGCATGGCAAGCATGGTCGCCTCGAACATCTTTTCACCAGAACGGCGCTCGACGACTTCGTGTCACGCATGGTCTCTTCGGCCTCGCCCATGACGGACAACGACAAAGGCCTCGTGTCCATTGGTGTTGCCGCCATCAGGTCGCAAAGAACCGTTGTCGATGTAGCGCGCCTACTTATCGAAGGCCGATTGAAGACCGTCCGCGTTGCACCTCACGACAGTCAAATCCGCAGCCTGATGGTAGATCCGTTTGAGGTGCGAGCACTGCTGATACCACGATCAAATTTGCTCACCCTTCCTCAAGTGAAGGCGCGCCTGGGCTGTTGCCGTGAAGTGGTCAAGGGACTGGTGGATGCCAGGATCATTCCCACGAGATCTGAACGCCACCCTCTGGCCCATAAGACCATCCCCTTCGTATCGGAGGATGATCTCGACGCATTCCGCGCTACCTTCATCGCCACCCCCGAGCTGGCGCAGCAGGTGGGTCATCATCACAATCGGCTTCGCTACCTTCTGCGAAAACGAGGGATCAAACCCGATCTGGAAAAATCCCAGGTTGGGATGGACTTTTATCGAAGATCCAAGGTGGGCTCGATCCTCGCTTCGCTGTAGTCCAAAGCGCCTTCCGACTTCATCGTGGCCCCGCTTCGGCGGGGCCTTTTCTTTGCGCGGAGCGATACCATCAATGCGCCTCACCGAATTTCTTCGGAATACCCTTCTTAAGGTGAGGCACACTGATGATGGGCAACGGCTTTCGCTTGAGCCACCCGAAAAACTAATGCATTGATTTCGCATCGTTTTTATAGGGACGCGAGGCAAACTGTATGGTGTCGTACATCCGCCCACCGCCGCCACTAGTGGCAGACAAAGAAAAGCCCCGGGAAACCGGGGCTTTTCTCGTTTCAGGGAGATCACAGATCAGTCGCCGGGCGTGAGGCGCATCAGGCGTCCGTTGCCGGCGTCTTCGATGAGCCATACCGCGCCGTCGGGAGCGACGGCTACGTCGCGGATTCGGCCGCCCATGGCCCAGCGCTCGGCCTCGTCCGGGCGACCTTCGGCGTCAAAGGCCACGCGAACCAGCGCTTGCGCGCGGAGGCCGCCGATGAGGGCCGAGCCTTTCCAGTCGGGGAATAGCTCGCCGTCGTAGAAGGCAAGGCCCGCGGGTGCGATGACGGGGTTCCAGTAGACTGCGGGCGCGGCGAACTCCGGATGCGTGTCGTGGTCAGGGATCGGAGCGCCGCTGTATTCGTCGCCGTTGGAGACGACGGGCCAGCCGTAATTGGAGCCTTTTTCGATCAGATTGAATTCGTCGCCACCCTGGGGACCCATCTCGTGGAGCCACAGGCGACCGTCTTCGGCAAATGCCAGCCCATAGGGATTGCGGTGGCCGGTGGTCCAGGTCACGTCCTGAACGTCGCCCTGCCCTGCGAAAGGATTGTCGGAAGGGACCGTGCCATCGAGATTGAGGCGGATGACCTTGCCGCGCGCCTGTGCGGCGTCCTGTGCACTAGCCGGCTCCATGCGGTCACCCACGGAGAGGAACACGTGCTTCCCTTCCGGATCGAACGCGATGATGCCGCCTGGCTGGCCGCGACCGCCGGCCGGCGTCTGCCGCCAAACGATGGCATTGTCGGCAAGGGTCGTACCTGCGTCCGAAATCGCCAGGGTCGCGCTGGCAAGCACCAGTCGCCCGCCTTCGTTCGGCTCCACGTAGCTGTAGTAGACGCGCGAACTCGTGTCGAAATCGGGTGCGATGGCGATATCGAGCAGACCGTTCTGGCCCGACGCCAGAACCGCCGGCACATTGCCGACCTCGGTCTTCTCGCCGCTCTGGGAGACCAGATAGATGGCGCCGGGCTTCTCGGTGATCAGCAGGCGGCCATCGGGCAGGAAGGCCATGGCCCACGGCGTGTTGAAGTTGGCAAGCGTCTCGACCGCAAACGGCTGGCTGCTGCTCGCTTCACGATCACCGGCATTGACGCTCTGAGCCTGCGCCGGCCCGTATCCGAGAATGAGCGTTGCCGCGAGCGCGGGCAGAAGATGTCGATACTTGCGAGCCATTATGCCTCCGTCTTGCCTGTGAGTTCGTGAAGCGCAACCATTACAAGGCTCTGTGGCGCTTTCTGGATGCTAACGGCCAAAACCCGAAATGTCGTTGAAAACACCACGCTGCCGAAAATCCAGTTTCTGCACGGCTGCTGGTCATGATGCAGGCGCTGAACGAAAAACGGGGGCCTTCGCCCCGTTCGACCTACTTCCAGCTCTGGAAGTCGCTTGCCGTGCAGCCGAATGGCGCGGGCTCGTCGCCGAAGCGGGCTTCGAGCTGCTTGCAGCCCCAGACGTTGAGCGGCTCGGGCATCATGTTATTCAACTCCATGCCCAGGCTGTCATATCGATCCTGCGTGCTGGTCACGTAGTAGACCCAGTAGGCAAACGCGGCCGCGATCGCCAATACGATCACCACCAGCACGATGCCCAACCCGCGCCAGAAGCGAAGGGTGCGCTTGGCCTTGCCGGCATCTTTCGGCAGCGCCGTTCCGCGACCTGCCTGTTCGGCATGGAAGGCGTCAAGCGCTGTGCTGCGCTCGGCATCGGTGAGGTCGAGCCGATCGAGATTGGCGTCGAGCAGGACCGGGAGAGCGACATTCTCGAACCGGGCAGCGACGCCGCGGACTTCGCCCTTGTCGTCCACGGCCATGAGCGGCTCCTGCCCCTTGTCGAGCACAGCCTGGGCCGTTTTCTTGTCCTGCTTGGCCGGCCCTACCCCGCGATAGGAAAAATGCTGGCCGTGACGCGCCGTGATGGCCACCGGCACCAGTTCGGCGATCCGTGCCGGCGTACGCAGCGCAGCGTTGCCCTGCATGCTGCGGACCGTCTGGAACAGCATGGCGAGGATGCCGCCGATGAAGATCAGCACGAAGACGGCGAACACAGCCAGCCGGTTCCACAGCATTTCAAGCCCGAGGCTCAGCGTCGCCAGTTCCGGCTTGTCGCCTGAAATCACCACCTGGACGTCGTAGTCCTTGCTGGAGAAATCGACGAAGGCCATTTCGGTATAGGTGTCGTAGTCGACGCCGTTATAGCTGTAGACCAGCCGCGCCTTGCAATCGGTGATGCCGCGCCGCGTGGTGCATTCCCCGTCCCGGACGTCACCCATGCGCAGGGTCACCGGATGCTGGTTGATCTGCACGTCGCGCCACAGGCCCGCCCCCTGCCAGAGAATGAGCGCGACAGCCAGCGCGGCCATCACCAAGAGCGACACCAACATGCCGCGGGGCGGAGCATAAGGACGAGGCGAAACGGCAAGCGCCCGGCTGGGGAGCGGCAGATTTACAAATGGCATAAAGTACTTCGCTAACTGGTCGAACACGGATCGCATCGGCATCGATCACGCCGACTTGAACTCGGTCCGTGCCCGTCCAATGATGGCGAAATTGCGGCGCCCCCTGGATTTGGCAGTGGAAGTGGCGCCCTCAGCGCTCGGACCGAAAGTATGCGACCAGATCGTCGTAGCCGCCGATGCGCCTGCCATCGATGAAGGTCTGTGGAGTTGTTTCGACGGTATGGGCCTGCTTGAAGGCATCAACTTCGGACCGGGTGACGAGGACATGCTCCTCGATCAAGAAGCCCTTGCTGACCAGGAGTTCCTTAGCTCTGAGGCCAAATGGGCAGGTGAGTTCGGGAGTCGCCATGCGGTAGAGCACGGCGCGCAGCTTGGCGGGCATGGGATGATCCTTCGGCGGAGATGGTGATGGCCGGCCCCTGAAGAGGCCGGCCGCGATTGCTAGTGGGCAGCCTTGAACGCCCGCAGGCGGAGCGCATTGCCCAGCACGAAGACGCTCGACAGCGCCATGGCGCCCGCTGCAAAGACCGGCGACAGCAGGATGCCGATGACCGGGTAAAGGGCCCCGGCGGCGACCGGGATCAGGGCCGTGTTGTAGGCGAAGGCCCAGAAGAGGTTCTGCCGGATGTTGCCGATGGTTGCCTTCGAGAGCGCAATGGCATTGGGAACACCAAGCAGGCTTCCGGACATCAACACAACGTCGGCAGCCTCGATGGCAACGTCGGTGCCGGTGCCGATTGCCAGCCCGACATCGGCCTGGGCAAGAGCCGGAGCGTCATTGATGCCGTCGCCAACGAAAGCGACCGCGCCATACTGGCTCCGCAACTGCCTGACCGCATCGACCTTACCGTCAGGCAAGACTTCCGCCACGACGCTGTTGATGCCCAGGCGCGACGCGATCGCATTGGCCGTGCGGGCATTGTCGCCGGTGATCATCGCAACCTTGAGGCCAAGCGCGTGGAGCGCCTTGATAGCCTGCGGCGTCGTCTCCTTGACAGGATCTGCCACCGCAATGATCGCCGCCAGCTCGTCATCGATCGAGGCGTAGAGAGGCGACTTGCCCGCGGCCGCGAGACGTTCGGCGATTGCCTTGAACCCGGTCAGGTCGTGGCCAAGCTCCAGCATGTAGCGGTCGGCCCCGATCGCGACGGGCCTGCCGTCGACGCTCCCCCTGACGCCGAAGCCAGTGATCGACACGAAGTCGGAAATGCCCGGTATCGCGAGGCCTTCATGCGTTGCGGCGTCGACGATCGCCCTGGCAATCGGGTGCTCGGACTTGGCTTCGACCGCAGCTACCAGGCCGAGGACTTCGTTGCGGTCAAAGCCGACGGCCAGTTCTAGATCGGTGAGCGAAGGCTTGCCTTCAGTCAGCGTCCCCGTCTTGTCCAGCGCAACGACCCTGGCTTCCTTGAGAAGCTGCAGCGCTTCGCCCTTGCGGAAGAGCACGCCGAGCTCGGCACCGCGGCCGGTACCGACCATGATCGAGGTCGGCGTTGCCAGGCCCATGGCGCATGGGCAGGCAATGATCAGCACGGCTACGGCGTTGACCAGGGCGAAGGTCAGTGCCGGCGACGGCCCGAAGAGGAACCATGCGCCAAATGTCAGCGCGGCAACGGCGAAGACGGCCGGCACGAACCACAGCGTCACCTTGTCCACCAGCGCCTGGATCGGCAGCTTGGAGCCCTGCGCTTCCTCGACCATGCGGATGATCTGCGAAAGCACGGTGTTGCCGCCTACTGCCTTTGCCTTGAAGGCAAAAGCGCCATTCTGGTTCACAGTACCGCCCACGACGGCGGAGCCGACCTCCTTGGCGACGGGGATCGGTTCGCCCGTGATCATCGACTCGTCGACATAGCTCTGGCCCTCGACCACCTCGCCATCCACCGGAACGCGCTCACCCGGACGGACCTCAACGATATCGCCCGGCAAGACGGAGGCTACGGGCAGGTCGGTGACGCCACCTTCCCTCCGGACTCTCGCCGTCTTCGCCTGCATCCCGGCGAGCCGCTTGATCGCTTCGGATGTCCGCCCCTTGGCGCGTGCCTCGAGCAGGCGGCCGAGAAGGATCAAGGTCACGATGACGGCGGCGGCTTCGTAATAGACGTTGATGGTCCCGGCCGGCAGCAGGCTCGGGGCGAAGGTCGCGACGAGCGAGAAGCCGTAGGCGGCCAGCGAGCCGACTGCCACGAGCGAGTTCATATCGGGCGCCAGCCGCCAGAGTGCGGGCAGTCCCTTTTCGTAGAAGCGGATGCCGGGAACGAACAGTACCAGGGTCGTCAGGACAAACTGCAGATACCAGCTGGCCTGAATGCCGATCGTCGACGCGATGAACTGGTGAACGCCCGGGATCAGGTGAGCTCCCATTTCCAGCGCGAACACCGGCGCGGTCATCAGCGCTGCTAGAGTGAAATCGCGCGTGAGTTCCCTGCGCTCGGCGTCCTTCCTGGCGGCACGCTCATCCTCTTCGGCCTCGGCGACGGTGAGGCCGCCGATTACCTTCGCCTCATAGCCGACATCGGCGATTGCCTTGATGAGAACCGCGCTGTCGGCGGAACCATGAATTGTCGCACGTTCGGTGGCCAGGTTGACGACGGCGTCGGAAACACCTGGGACCGCCTTGAGTGCACGCTCCACTCGACCAACGCAGGAGGCGCAGGTCATGCCTTCGATCGCCAGTTCTGTGGCGGTCGGTGGTGCAGAGAAGCTGGCGGATACGGTGTAGCCGGCGTGTTCGATGGCGGCGACCAGCGCCGTACGATCCACATCGGCCGATGCAGTGACGCTGGCGCGTTCGGTGGCGAGGTTGACCGAGGCAGTCTCCACGCCCGGCACGGCCTTGAGTGCCCGTTCGACGCGGCCGACGCAGGATGCGCACGTCATGCCTTCGATCGGGAGCGAAATGGCTCCGACCGTCACGTTTCTTGGTAGAACAGGCGCATTCATCTGCAGCCTCCTTCTCATCGTCTTTTCTCGAATTGAAGGCAGAGGTGGGGCTTCCCACGATTGGAAGGTCAAGGGGTCGAGTTCAGGAT
>Ga0182743_1001068_pt1 | contig 28578 bp, 11 predicted proteins | sample eDN3rd30CKraftOP_FD_128522 | JGI IMG/M metagenome (GOLD analysis project Ga0182743, IMG submission 128522) | Enriched Organic Plus compost microbial communities from Emeryville, California, USA - eDNA 3rd pass 30_C Kraft OP (version 2) (version 2) ... | reverse complement strand
GCCAGTTGCACGCGCCAGACCGAATGCCCGGCGTAGCGGTCCAGATCGCGCAGCGAGTAGATCGCCAAGGCTGCGAACGTGTTGATCCCCATCAGCACCCACAGGTGGACGCGGAAAAACCCGCTCGTCACCAGCCGTCCCGACGTGCACGCCATCGCTGCGGCGACGCCAAACGTCAGCCGAAACAGAAACTCAACGAGGATGAGCCAGATGGCGGACAAAGCGGACCAGCCCTCAATCAACTACCGCGATCGACCGCCTTCGCGAAGGCTAAACGACCAATGCCCAAACACCAACGACCAAGAGGCGACGAAGTAAGGGCGTTGGTCACTGAGAGTTGGTCATTGGTCATTCTCTCCGGTTATTTGCTCTTCCCGTAAATGAGCTGCATCACCTCGGCCCGGCTCGACATGTTCGAGCGGAAGAGGCCCTTCATCGCCGATGTGACCATCGAACTTCCCGGCTTGCGGATGCCGCGGATCGTCATGCAGCTATGCGAGGCTTCGATCACGACGGCGACGCCCTTGGCGTCGAGTTCTTCCACGAGCAAGTTCGCGATCTCTTCGGTCATGCGCTCCTGCACTTGCGGCCGCTTCGAGATCACTTCCACCACGCGGGCGATCTTGCTCAGCCCAATCACCTTCCCCTTGGGGATGTAGGCGACATGCGCGTGGCCTATGAACGGCAGCAGGTGGTGTTCGCACATGCTGTTGAACGAAATATCGCGTACTAGCACGACTTCGTCGTACTGCTGGGTGAAGAACTTGCGCGTGTGCTCGCGCGGATCGCTCTTGAGCCCGCTAAACAGCTCGGCGTACATCCGGGCCACCCGGGCCGGCGTCTCCAGCAGCCCCTCGCGATCCGGATCCTCGCCAACGGCCGCCAAAATCTCGCGCACGGCCCGCTCGATCCGCTTCAGGTCGACCCCGCTGCCGCTGCCAATTGCCTGCGGGCTTTCGGCCAGGGCGTCCTCGCCACAACAGGAGCTTTCCGAATTCCGCGCCGGATCAACCATTGGAACTGCTTTATGTGAAAATAGTTAAAAACCCGATCCTAAAAGCCGCGCCGCCCCCGGTCAAGGACGAACAGGAGCCCACCGCAGCCGCGCCGCAACACGTCCCGGAGAACCACCGCACGTCGCTCCGTCCGAGTCGACGCCCAGCAGCGGTTACTAGCGTCTACTAGAGGGCGCGCCACTTCGAAATACAACCCCTATGCAAACTCGCGAAAAGCACCGATCGCCCTTTATTCCAACCACTTACGCCATTTTGGCCTCAAATTTTTACAACCCCTTTTCGAGCCTCCACGACCGGAGCCCACAATACCCCCACAGGGGTATTTCGAGGGTCGCCGGCCGCGTTCACAACCCTTCTCAACCAACGACGCACCTTCCATGCCCACGCGTACCATGCGCGCAGCATGAAACGCCCCACGCCAGCATCGCCGGCGAAGGGAACGACCACGACAACCTAGCAAACAAAACAAAATTGGCAATAGTTTTTCAACACCAACTCAAACGGGCCAATTCTGAGGCTACGAAGTTGACCTTCGCCAAACTAGCGGAACGGCGCAAGCCGTCCGGTGAAGTCCGGCGAAGGCGTAGCTGAAATGGATTCTTGGGGCCGCTCGTTCACCGGGCGGCCCGCGCCGCTCCGCTTCCCTGGAAGCAGCGAGTAGCGCTGATCCAGCAACCACCCAGCCTCACCTTCCAAGGCCTGAGCGACCAACAAGGGAGGCGTAGCCGACCTGGTTTGGTCATTCGGTCATTGGTCATTCCTACCCAACGGCCACTTTCGCCATTTGCTTATCCAGCCGCTGCGGTGAGACCGGCAGCGACGTCCCCAGTTCCTGGGCGAAGAGTGACACGCGCAGTTCCTCGAGCATCCAGCGATACTGCGTCAGCTCCGGATCGACCTTCCCTTGCCGCGCGAGCTGCTCGCTCCGCTCCCGCCACGCCGCCACGCGCGGCGCCAGTTGCTCGTAGCTCTGCTTGTCCCGCGCCGGTCCGCCCGACGTCATCTTCTGCAGCCGAAGCAACATCCCCTTCAGATACCGCGGATAGTGCTGCAGCCATTGCCACGGCGTGTTGGCGAGGAACCCAGGCGGCGTCAGATCGGCCAATTGCTGCCGCAGGTCTTCGATCAGGTACTTCCAAGCGTCCGGCCGCTTCTGCTCCAGCGCCAGGCGGAGGTTGTGATACGCCTCGAACAGCGGCAGCACGATCCGCGACAGGTGCTGCACCGACGGGACGATCTCCTTGCGGCCGAACAGCCGCTGCGCCTCGTAGTCGTCCGGCGTCCTCGGCACGCCCGAGGCCGCGTAAAACGCCCGATCGGCCAACAGATCGATCAATTGTTCTTCGATCGGCCGCTCCTTGCTCAGCGGCGCGGCGAACATGCGAACCTTTTCGATCCCCGGCAGCCATTGCACTTGGGCTTTCAGCTCGCGCCGCTCGGCAAGCGCGAACAAGCGTCGCGCGCCGGCCCGCGTCCACGCTTCCGCCTGCGCCGCCGTTTCGGCGAGTCGCAGCGCAGCCGCTTCGCCGGCGTCGACGAGCGCCGGAAACTGCGTGATCGTCAAGCCGCCTCGCCGCACGTCGACATGCGGCGGCAGCGGGCCAAAATCCCACTTCGTCACGCCGTCGCGATGCCAGGGAGTCTTACTCGCTGGCGGAGCATTGGGCTGCGGCGTCGCGCCGACTTGCTCCCGCACGGCGTTCAGATCGCGGCCGACGGCTAGCACCTTGCCGGCGTCGTCCACCACCTCGACGTTCATCTCCAAGTGCGGCGGCAAGCGCGACAGGTCGAACATCTCGGGCCGAATCGACTCCCCAGCTTCCTGCGAAAGCAATTCCGCCACGGCTGGCAGAAACGCCCGCTGCGCATAGGGGAGCGCACGAGCCACGCGCGCCGCCACGTCCGGCGCCGGAACAAGGTTCCGCCGCGTGGCCTTCGGCAGCACTTTGATCAGGGCCTGAATCTTCTCCTCTAGCAGCCCCGGCACCAGCCAGCCGAGCCGGTCGGCTGAGAGCTGCGACAGGGCCGCTTGCGGCACCTTCACCGTAATGCCGTCGTTTTCCGCCCCCGGCTCGAACTGATACCGCAGCGGCAAGCGGAGGCGATCGATTTCCAACTGATCGGGATACTTTTCAGCCGCAGCCGGCTCGGGATCTTCCCCCAGCACGTCGGCTTCGGTCATGAAGAGCAGCTTGGGATTGTCCCGCTCGGCTTCGCGCCGCCAGCGGTCGAGCTGATGCAGGTCGTACGCTTCCGCCGGCAGGCGAGCGTCGTAGAAGGCGTAGAGCGCGTGCGGGTCGACAATCAAATCGCGCCGCCGCGTCTTGGTCGCCAGCTTTTGAATGTCGTCGAGCAGCTTGCGATTGTGCGCAAAGAACGGCGCGCGGCAATCGAGGTCAAATTCCGCCAGCCCATGCCGGATGAACAGCTCTCGAGAAACGACCGGATCGATCCTTCCATAGCGCACACGCCGCTTGAGCACGACCGGCAAACCAAAGAGCGACACTCGCTCGTACGCCATCGTCCCGCCGCTGCGGCGATCCCAATGCGGATCGCTGTACGAACGGTTCACCAGGTGTTCCGCGAGCGGCTCGATCCATTCGGGCTCGATCCGCGCGACCGTGCGGGCATAGCGGCGAGTGGTCTCGACCAGTTCGCCGGCGACGATCCATTTCGGCTTCGACGCGAACGGCCCCGCCCCCGGCCACAGGAAGAATTTGCTGTTGCCGGCCCCCGTGTACTCGTTCGTATCCCCCCGCAGCGCCACATTCGAGAGCAGACCGGCGAGCAGGGCTTTGTGAATCGAGGCGTAAACCTCCTGCTCCTCCTTCGAGCGATTCTTCCGAGCCATCCGCCGTTCCCCCTCTCCCACCGGGAGAGGGCCGGAATGAGGGAGGCGGGCATCAGAGGGCCGCTCCCCGCGCGCGTGAGTTTGTGCCGTCGAAAGTTGGCTGTCACCCCTCTCCCTTTCCCGCTCCCGGAGGGCGAGTGGACCGTCCATTGACTCGTCGAAGGCTTCGGCCCGCCACTTACGTTTTCCCGCCTTCAGGCCCGATTGCTCGAGCATTTCGAGCAATTGCCGATGCACATCGAGCCATTCGCGCAGCCGAAGCTCCGACAAAAAGTTTTTCTGGCAAGCCTTGCGCAACTGGCTGCGGCTCGTCGCGTCCTTCAGCCGATGGTAGAAGTCCCACAGCCGTAAATAGCCGAGAAAATCGGAGTCAGGATCGGCGAACCGGGCATGCGCCTCGTCGGCTGCCTGCTGTTTGTCGACCGGCCGCTCGCGTGGGTCTTGCACTTCGAGCGCCGCGGCAATAATCGCCACATCGGCCAGGCAGCCTTCTTCGCTCGCCGCAAGCAGCATCCGCCCGATGCGCGGATCGACCGGCAGCCGAGAGAGCTGCCGCCCAATCGGAGTCAGCTTGCGATCCTTATCGACCGCCCCCAGTTCGAACAGCGTGTTGTAGCCGTCGCGAATCGCTTCCGGCCGTGGCGGATCGAGCAGCGGAAACTCTTCGAGCGGCCCCAGCTCGAGCGCGAGCGTCTGCAAAACGACCGACGCCAGGTTGGTGCGCTGAATTTCCGGCGATGTGAACCGGTCGCGCTGCAAAAAATCGTCCTCGCTGAACAGCCGCACACAGATGCCGGGGCCAATACGGCCGCAGCGTCCTTTCCGCTGATCGGCAGAGGCCTGCGACACGGCTTCGATCGGCAGCCGCTGCACTTTGCTCCGGGCCGAGTAGCGGCTGATGCGCGCCAGGCCCGTATCGACCACATAGCGAATACCCGGCACCGTGAGGGACGACTCAGCGACGTTCGTGGCCAGCACGATCCGCCGCCCCTTGTGGGGCTGAAACACTTTGTTTTGCTCGGCGGTCGACAGCCGGGCATAAAGCGGCACAATCTCCGTCGCCCCGCCGCCAAAATTGCGAGACCGGAGCTTGCGGGACGCTTCGAGGATGTCGCGCTCGGTCGGCAGGAACACGAGCACATCCCCCGGCCCTTCGCGGCACAATTCGTCGAGCGCCCGGGCGACTCCCTGGATCGAATCGAGCGGCTCGTCGTCGGCGTCGGCCGCTTCGTCCTCCAAAGGCCGATAGCGAACTTCGACCGGGTAGGTTCGCCCCGAAACTTCGATGATCGGCGCCGGCCCGCGCTCGTCGCCGAAGTGCTCGGCAAAACGCTGCGCGTCGATCGTGGCCGAAGTGATGATCAAGCGGAAATCGGGCCGTTTGGGCAACAGCCGGTGCAGATAGCCGAGCAGAAAGTCGATGTTCAGCGACCGCTCGTGGGCTTCGTCGATGATCAGCGTGTCGTATTGGTTCAAAAAGCGGTCGCTCTGCGTCTCGGCCAGCAACACGCCGTCGGTCATCAGCTTGACGAGCGTTTCGGGGGACGTCTGATCGGTAAAGCGAATCTTGAAGCCGACCTTTTTGCCGACGCTCGTGCCCAGCTCCTCAGCCAGGCGCGATGCAATCGACCGGGCGGCAATCCGCCTGGGCTGCGTGTGCCCGATCAGCCCGCCGACGCCGCGGCCAACTTCGAGGCAAATTTTGGGAAGCTGGGTCGATTTGCCCGAGCCCGTTTCCCCCGAAACAACCACGCACGGATGATTGCGAATCGCTTCGGCAATTTCCGCCTTTCGGCCGACGATCGGCAGCGACTCGTCGTAGACCAGCTGGGGAACGAGCGTCTTCCGCTGCTCGACGCGGTCGATCGACGCGTGAAGTTGGTCGAGAAACCGTTCCAGGTTCTTGTCGTACGGTCGGCCGGTGTCTGCCGCCTCGACCATCGCCCGCAATTGGTTGCGCAGCCGATGCTGGTCGGCTGCCATCGCGCCGGCGATTTGGGCCCGCAGTTCTTTGAAATACGACATATCCCATCCTCGTTACGACGCTCCGCGTCGTAACGCAAGCTCGGACGCTCAGCGTCCTGCGTGGAACTTAAGCTGTGGTAATCGGCGCGCTGCGTGGGAGGCGGGAGCCTCCGGAGGCGCGTTCCTACGCGGAGCGTGAGAACCCGAGAGCAGCAGCGCATCCTAGGTATGACGGAGGAGGACAATCAAAGCAGCTCGGCGGTTCGCCGGTGGCGGCGGGGATTGCGGTAAAGCACTTCGGCGAGCAGTTTGGGCGAGCCATACTCTCCCGGCGGCCGTTCGCGATGCCAGTCGCGATGCGTCGGCACGTGCTCGTCGTGCAGCGGCCAGGGATCGAACGGCTGATAACCGAGCGCCGCCGCCAGCCGGCTGCTATCCATCGTCACGTCGCCAGCCCGCGGCGGCAGCGGCCCCGCCTCGATCCGCATACAGCCCATCAAGTGGTCGGGATCGTAGCCGCCGATGCGATTCACAATCTGGGCAATCTCGTACAGGCTCAGCCGACGCGTGCCCCCCGCGTGGTACAGCCCAGCGAGGTTGCTAGCGAGCACATTCGAAAACAGGGGGTTGAGGCAGTCGGTATAGGTGGGGGTGCGAATCTCGTCGTAGTAGAGCGTCGCCGGTTTCTGCTTCTTGAACCGCGACTGAATCCAGTCGATCGCTCCCGCGTGGCCGTTGAAGCTGATTCCCATCGGCAGCGAAATGCGGAGGATGGCCGCATCCGGCTTCTCGGAAAGCAAAATCTGCTCCGCGATGGCCATCGTCTTGCCGTAGACCGTGACCGGGTCGGTTGGATCGGTCTCGACGTGACCGCCGCCGCGGGTGCCGGAATAGACCAGATCGATCGACAGATGCACCAGCCGAACGTTGCGCCCGCGGATGACGTCGAGCATGGTGCGGATTGTGGTGATGTTGATCCGCTCGGCCATCGCCGGATCGAGCTCGCACGACTTCAGCTTGCAGGTTCCCTCGCAGTTGAGCACGGCGGCGAACTGGTAGCGATCGAACAGCCGCTGCAAAGCGTCGCGATCGTCGGTATCGCAGGCGACAATCCCCTCCCCCTTGAGCGGCCAATTGTCGGTGCGGCGAATCGCGATCACCTGGTCGCCGTAACGGCGGCGGAAATAGTGATAGGCGTTGTAGCCAGCCACCCCGGCAATGCCGGTAATCAGCAGCGGGAGGGGCGGCGGCGAAGTCGGCGGACGGTGCATGATTTTAAGAGTACAAAGTTCGCGTCCGGCGGCATAGGACAGCCGAGGCGGGGCGGCGAGAGGCGGGGTGGCCGAGGCTAGAGCGCAGCGAAGCCCCGGCGCTGCAGTTGGAGCTGGCGTTAACCAGGGCTTCCCGTCGGTCCAACCCCGGCCACACGCGAGTTCACGCCCGGCCACACAATCCACCGAGCGTCCAGTGCGTCAGCGCAACCGCAGTCCCTTCGGCAGCGCTTCGCCGAAAACTCGGTTTTGTTCTTCGACGTCGAGCTGCCCCCCTTGCTCGACCAGTTGCAGGGCATGTTCTCCGGCGGCGTGGCTGGTGAGCCAGGCGAGCGTTCGCTGACGCAGGTCGGCGTCGATGTCGCGATAGCGGTCGCCGGTTTTCCGTGCAAGCTGCACGACGGCGAACTGGGTAGCCGAATCGGGTTTCTCGCTGTCGAGCAGTTGCGTAAGCCACCGGCTGGCTTCGGCGACGGGAATGACCGTGTTGAGCGGGCCGTACGCCGGTTCGCGCTGCCCCAGCCGGCCAATGGCCCAAGCCATCGCGGGGCGAAGCGATTCCAGCTTGCGTTTGGGAAGCAAGTCGAGCAGCATCCGGCCAAGCTCCAGCTTCCGTTCGCCGGTCAGCAGTTCGAGCGAACCGAGAAGCCGCAGCACTTCCGTCGCTTCGTGCGGGCTGAATTGCCCTTCCGTCGGCTTGGCGCCGGCGGAGGCGAACCGTTTGTGGATGCTCCGCACCGTGGCGATCAGCGGCTCGGCGAGGGCCCGCTGCTGCCCTGACGTCAGCCCGCCGGCGATGCGTCGCCAGAGAATGAGCGATTCGGTTCGGCTGGTGGCTGCCGCATGGGCGAGCTTGCCTTGCACGGTCTTCCAAGTTTCCGATACTCGCCAGTCGTCCACCGCCAGGCCGTAACCGGGGCGCAGCGCATAGCCGAGCAGGTTCAGCCAGCGGGCTTCGTGCACGGCGCTCTTCCGCCGGCCCGCTTCAAGTTCGATGAGCGCTTCCCAGATGCGGCGCAGCAGTGAAGTCGGCCATTCGCTCCGTTCCATTCCGAGCGCCGCGACCAGCCGTTTTACCAGGCCATCCGGTGAGTCCTTGCCGTCGGGGCCGAACGTGCCGGTGAGCGTTTGCTGGGCCACTTGCCAGGTCGCTTCGTCGACGAATCCCTCCGCCTCGGCAGCCGATTCGTGTGCTTCGAGGTCGGTTTGCGTCGCGGAGCGCACATCGAACTGCAACCGCCACGACCGCTCGCCATCGACTTCGCTACACCAGAGGTCGAGCGTGCCGATTTCGGTAAGTTTGGCGTGCAATTGCACGGGTACTGTGCCCCGCTCGCTGCGGCGACGCGTTTTCAGGGCCGTGCGAATCGGCGGCAACGGCGTGATTTGCTCGCGGTCGATCGGCACCAGCTCGCCAGGGCGATCGGTGAGGCGAATGCTGCTCGTAAAGAGCGGAAACTCCGCCGGCTCGGAGACGATCAGGTCGAACTGCTGCGGCAAGACAATGTCCTGCCCCGCCTCGGCATTGCCCGGCACCAAACACAAGGCGCTCGGCGGCTCGGCGTCGACGCCCAGGTAGTAGGTGCGCGCGAGGCTCGCCGCGATTTTCACCCCTTCGCCGCGGCGGACCATGCCATAGTAGGCGGCGCCGCGAGCGACCGCCAAATCCAAGCGGTCGTTCTCCAGCACCATCGGTCGCCACGCCGGTTGTCCCGGTTTGGAGAACCAACGCGACAGCGATTCGATCAGCCGCTCGCGCAAGATGGGCGAATCGAACACGCCGCCGTTAAACAGCAGCACATCGGGCCGGGCCGGATCGTCCCCCGGCTGCAACTCGGCGTCTTCGATCGCCACGTTGCGATGGGCAGTGAGAAACGCAGCCAGGTAACGCGTGATGGCCGCGTCGGCAGCGTACGGCAGGCCGAACTCCTGAAAGCCGCTGCGCCGCGCCGCGGGGCGATCGTTCAAATCGACCAGCGGCATGAACCCTTCGACAAGCGTCTGCCGCACTTCTTCGCGAGTGACTTCTCGCTGCAAGCTGCCGCCGATGAGCTTCGAACCCGTGCCCGGCAGCGAAACGGTCCGCCGCTCCGGCCCGTTGTCCGCCAGCATCTCTTCCTTGAGCTGCCGGGCGAGCCGCAGCAGCACGTCCCACTGCCTCGGCTGAAGCTTGCCGCCGTCGACGAACTTGCTTTCCAGATACTGCGCCAGGGCAAGGTCGAAGTTATCGCCGCCCAGAATCAAATGTTCGCCGACCGCGACGCGGTGGAACTGCACCTTGCCCGCGCTCGCGCCTTCGCTGCGGCGGACGCGGATGAGCGTGAAGTCGCTCGTGCCGCCACCGACGTCACACACCAGAATTTTCTGCCCCGGCGTGACGAGCTGGTCCCAGTTGTCCGTGTGCTTGTAGATCCAGGCGTAGAACGCAGCCTGCGGCTCTTCGATGAGCGTGATCCGCGGCAGGCCAGCCTTCGCCGCCGCTTCGACCGTAAGCTCGCGAGCGACTTCGTCGAACGAAGCAGGCAGCGTCAGAACGATGTCCTGCTCTTCGAGCGGCTGGGAGCGGAACTTGGCGTTCCAGGCGTCGCGGATGTGCCGCAAGTAGCGGCTACTGGCTTCGACAGGCGAAAGTCGATCGACGTCGGCCGCTCCGTGCCACGGTAGCAGTTCCGCCGTGCGATCGACCCCGGTGTGACAGAGCCACGACTTGGCCGACGAGATCAACCTCCCCGGCGTTCCAGCGCCATAGTCGCGCGCCATGACGCCGACGACGAAGTTGGGATCCTCTTTGCTCCACGGCAATCGCAACGCGCCGCCCGCAGCCTCGTCGTCGATCGGCTGATAGTGAAAACTGGGCAGCGTATCGACCGCCTCGATCTGGCGCGGCGCGGTGAGCTGCGGAATCGAAAGCACCCGCACGCGCCAGGGCTTCTCGTGGGTATCGACGTAGCAAACCGCCGAGTTGGTCGTCCCCAGATCGATGCCAACGACAAACCGGCTGGGAAGTTCTTCAGGCAGCAACTCGGACATGCGGTGGTATTTTTCAGCGAGCGAGTTCGTGAAGGGAAAGCGTCATTGCCGCTGCGCCGAGAAGGATCAGTCGGCGTCTTTTCGCACGCTAAACTCCAGTTTCCAGCGACCGTCCGACTTTGTGCTGACGCACCACAATTCAAACACGCCCAGTTCGGTGATGTGCGACTGAAACTGCACCGGCACGTAATCTTCGGCGATCGTTTCGTCGGGCGGCAGCGTCGCTTCGAGCGAATCGGTTTCGGCCAGCTCCTCTTCGGTCCAGTGGTCGACCACAGTGCCGGGCTGATCTTGCTTGCGCACCGCGGAGCTGAAGAAGCGGAACGTCGCCGGCTCGCCGACCACCACGCCGATCTCGCCCGAAGGGACGTCGATCTGCGTTCCTTCCTCCATGCCGAACGGCACCACGCACAAGGCTCGCAGAGGTCGCGGCGCGCCGGGAATCGCCAGCCCAGCCGTCTCGATGCCGACGTAGTACGAGCGCGGCACGCCGCCGCGAATGCGCACGCCGCCGTGACTCTTGGCCCAACCGTAGTACGCAGCACCGCGCGCCACCGCGTGGTCCAGATCGTGTTCGCCCTCGAGCACCTTCGGCGGATTCGCGCCAGCCCAACCGCCGAGCACTTCCATCAGCCGATTGCGGAAAATGTCGGCCTTGAACACGCCGCCGTTGAACAGCACATGCGTGGGCTGAATCGACTGCCCGTTCTCGCCGTTGCTCGCCAAGAACGCCGCCAGATGTCGCGTGACGGCCGCGTCCGATTCAAACGGCAAACCGATTTCCTGAAAGCCCGACAAACGTCGCCGCGCCGGCTTATCCGTTGGGCTGCAGACCGGGAAAAAGCCTTCCAGCAGCAGCTCCGAAGCCGCCTTGCGCTCGACTTCGACCGTCACCGTGCCGCCAATGAGCTTGCTGCCGCGGCCGAGGACGCTGATCGGATGTTTCTTCGGTCCGTCGCTCGGCAGCAGCGTCTCTTTTGCCGTCCGACACGAGTGCCAGAGCGAAACTGACTGCCACGGATCGAGCTTTACTCCCTTCTCGCCAAACTTACCGGCGACGAAGTGGGCCAGCGCGAGGTCCATGTTATCGCCGCCGACGAGCAAGTGATCGCCAACCGCAATCCGGCGGAGCATCAGCTCGCCGTTTTCTTCGGCGACGCCCACCAGCGTCAAATCGGTCGTGCCGCCGCCGACGTCGCACACCAGCAGCGTGTCGCCGACCTTCATCGCCTTGCGCCAGCGGTCCCCCATCGACGTCAGCCAGGCGTACACCGCCGCCTGCGGCTCTTCGAGCAGCACCAGATTCGCCGGCAAACCGGCCGACAGCGCCGCTTCGCGCGTCAGCTCCCGCGCCGCCGCGTCGAACGACGCCGGCACCGTCAGCACCACCTGCTGCAGGGCAATCGGCGCCGTCGGAAAAGCGTGTTCCCACGCGGCGATCAAATGTTCGAGATATCGTCGCGACGCCGTAACGGGCGAAATCTTCGGCACCTCAGCCGGCGCCTGCCACGGCAAAATTGGCTGATGGCGGTCGACTTTGCTATGGGCAAGCCACGACTTGGCAGCCATCACCGACCGCTGCGGAGCTTCGGCCGACTGGCGGCGGGCCAACTCGCCCACGACGAACGTATTGCCCGTTTTCCACGGCAAGTCGTACGAGTTGCCAGCCGTTTCGTGCTCCGGCGGCAGATAGATGAACGACGGCAGCGTCGTCCGCTCTTCCACCACACCGGGAGCGACCAACTGGGGAATCGGCAGCAGCTTCACCTCCGGCTGCTCCCCGCCCAATTCCGCATAGGCGAGCACGCTGTTCGTCGTGCCCAGATCGATTCCGATGATGAACTGCGCTGCCATCGCTACACTTCCACTTCCGCCGGGGCCACCACCTTGGCCGCTTCGTTGCTACCCGTCCACGCCGGCAGGTTGACCGTCCCTGCGACCCATCCCGGATGAACCAACCGGCCTCGGAACGGCGGAGCGCCGCTGACGTTCCCAACCACCTTGTAGCGGGCCGGGTCGTAGCCAGCCGGAACCTCCACGGTCTCTCCCTCAGCCTGCGGAACGGCCGGCTTCAGCTCAAAGAACCGCTCCAACACAGCGGCGCAATCGCGCAGAACATTGCGGGCCGCAGCGCCGATTTGTTCATCCGAATAACTGTCCAGCGGCTCGCGCACCAAGTCGACGAAGCGGGCCTCCCGCTGCAGCGCGGCCAGCAGCGTCAGGGCCTCGCTCCGTTTGGGGGTGGCAACCGGCGCCGGCCGGCTGGGAGGGGCGGTGGTCGCAGGTTGCGATTTCGCCTCAATGTTGCTTTCCGGCAACTTCACATGCTCCAAGGCCAGGCGCACTTCCTGCGCCGCCCGGGCGCTCACCAGGGCCAACCAAAAAGCCCGGCAAGCGAGCCAAAAACGTCCCATCTGCTTGTCTCTTCTGTATTTGCAAGAAACGGCCGCCGTCGGCGCGACCGCTAGGATCAGACTCTTTGGAACCCGCGCCAAACGATGGGCGTCCAAGTTGGCGGAGTTCGGACCGGCGATTGCGAAGCATCGCTTACCCCGGCTAAGTACAACCCCCGGGGCGGTCCATTGTCAATTGGCCCTTCCCCCCTGTCGACGAGGGGTCCGCCAGACGACGCCGAAGTTTTCCTCACTCGGTCTATCTCCATACGTGGCAGGACAATTTTCACCAAATGAGTGACTCTTTTGGCACTGCTGAATATCGTGGAAGACTGCCGCATCGATCGGCGCTCGTGGGCGACGTCCGGAACCGTCTGCCCCAATTTCCATCGCTCGAAGCTGCCGGAACACAGCGTCGAGCCATTGCCTTTGCAAAGGCGCTTGAGGCGCGCATGCAATCGGGTCCTCTCCCCTAGGTCGTAACCGATTTGCTCGTCGCTCCCTAAGTCTCGTTGGCGAACAGAGAAGAACCAGGCCTCACGTTTGAACCACTCTATGAAGAACCACCGTCGCTCGCTCGCTCAACACGCCGCAGCCTCTTGGAACCGTCTTTGGAATCGCCGCCGCCGCGAAGTCGAACGGCGTAGTCGTCGCCAGGCGTTCCGCGTCGAAGCGCTCGAAGCGCGCAACCTGTTGGCCGGCGATCTCGGCTACGACCTGAGCGCCCTCTTCGCCTCGAGCCTGTACGCCGAAGGTGAAGGGCCCGAAGGGGAAGGCGCTCCGCCGACCCTGGAGACCATCGGCAACCAAACGGTCCTCGGTGGCGCTCCGCTGTGGGTTCCGCTCAACGGCGAGGATCCCGACGGAACGACGATCACCTACACCGCCACGTCCAGCAATCCGGAATTGCTCACCGTCAGCATTCCGACCGGCAATCGGACCATCACGATCGACGTCGAAGGCTTCGGTCAGATGAAGTTCGAGCTGTTCGATCATCTGGTGCCGGAAATCACCAACCACTTCGTCGAACTGATCAAGGCGGGCGAATTCAACAAGACCGACACCCGCACGGTGACCTTCCACCGGGTCATCGACGGCTTCATGATCCAAGGGGGCCAGTTCTCGCCGCCGCCGGATACGATCGACGACCAGTTCCACCTCGACCTGCAGCACACGGGCAAGGGGCTGCTCTCGCTCGCCAAGACGTCGCAAGACGATAGCGGTACGTCTCAGTTCTTCATCACCGACAGCGCCCAGCGTCACCTCGACTTCAATCACCCGATCTTCGGTCGCTTGATCGAAGGTGAAGCGGTCCGCGACGCGATCAACAACGTCGCCACGAACGCCGCCGACGCTCCGCTCACTCCGGTCGTAATCAGCTCGATCACCGTCAATGAAAACGAGACCGAAGACGCGGTGCTCATGCTGAAGGCGGCCGAGGGGGCCAGCGGCACCGCGACGGTGACGATTCGCGCGACCGATTCGCAGGGGAACTTCGTCGAAGAGGTGATCACAGTCACCATCACCCCCGACACGAAGAACACCCCGGCGTTCCTCGCCCCCATCCCCGAAATTCGCACGAACTCGGGCCAGCAGGTTCAATTCCAGTTGCAGGGAATTGACGCGGAAAACGACACCCTGCAGTACAGCGCCCAGAAGATGGGTAGCGTCGACTACGGCCTGAGCGTCGACCAGGCCACCGGCGTCGTCACGGTCACGCCTCCGGCTGGCTTTGTCGGTCGGCTGCCGGTGAAAGTGTCGGTCTACGATCCCGCCGGACGAACGATTTCGGGCGGCACCGTGGTGGCCGATGGCATCGACTCGCAGACGGTCTACATCGACGTCGCTCCGCTTCCGCCGTCGCTTGTCGACCTGGCCGATAGCTCCGACTCCGGCGTTAGCTCCACCGACAACATCACCAACGCCGCCACGATGGACTTCGTCGTGTCGGGCGTGACGGCTGGCGCGCTCGTGAAGCTCTATCGCGGCAACACGGTCATCGGCCAGGCCACCGTGCCCGCCGGCCAGAGCAGCGTGACCATCACGACGACGGAGGTGTCGGCTGCCGGCGAAGGCCAGCACGCCATCACCGCGACGCAGACGGTCAACGACATCGAGAGCGTGAAGTCGACGATCCTGAACGTCACCTACGACGCGACGCCTCCGGCGCCGTTCACATCGACGCCTGTCGCGAGCGCCACCGTCGGCCAGCTCTACACCTACAACGCAGCCAATCCCGAAGAAGGGACCACCGGCTTCCGGTACGAACTCGAACCTGGTGCGCCCGCGGGCATCACGATCAACGCTTCGACCGGCGTCGTCAGTTGGACGCCAACCGCAGCCCAGGCGGGCGGCCTGCAGTACACGATTCGCGCCATCGACGCCGCCGGCAACGTCCGCACCCAGGCGGTGAACGTCAATGTGACTCCGGCTACGCCGTCGAAGGTCGAAATCATCCTGCAAATCACCGACGCGCAGGGGAACGTCCTCACCTCGCTCAGCAGCGACCAGGAATTCTTCCTGCGGGTCTACGTCCGCGACATGCGAGGCGAACCGTATGGCGTGGCCGCTGGCTTCATGGACATCACCTGGGATGCAGCCAAGGCTGAAGTGATCGGCGCGATCACCTACGGCTCAACCTATCCGCTACAGCGTCAGGGCGCCGTTTCGCCCGGTTTGCTGAACGAAGTCGGGGCGTTCTCCGGCCAAACGATGCCGGAAGATCCCTACGAACCGACGCTGCTGTTCAGCGTGCCAATGCGGGCCACGGCTTCGGGCGGCCTCACCTTCACCGCCGATCCCGCCGACGTGCTGCCAGCCAACCACGTGCTCGTGCATGGCGAGGATACGGCCGTCGAACACCACGAAGTGGCTTACGGCTCGGTCAGCGCGACGATCGATCTCTCGTTCGGCGCCGTCGCCGATACGTTCACCGTGAACGAGGACTCGACGAACGTCGAACTCGATCCGTTGGCCAACGACACCATTGGCAACAACACGCTGACGATCGTCGCGATCGGCGAACTCAGCGGCGAAGGCACGGCGACCATCTCGCAGGACGGCAAGAAGATTCTGTACACGCCGGCCCCGAACTTCGTCGGCACCGAGACGTTCACCTACACGATCGAGAACCAGGACGGCACCACCGACACGGCCACCATCACCGTGACCGTGCTGCCGATGAACGATCCGCCGATCGGCGTCGACGACGCCTTCACGGTGGACGAAGACTCGCCGAACAACGTCCTCGACGTGCTGGCCAATGACTCGACGGGCGACGACACCGGCGAAACGCTGACCGTGATCGCCGTCAGCAGTGGCAGCGCCGGCGGCACGATCACCATCGGCGCTGGCGGAGCCAACGTTCGCTACACGCCGGCTCCGAACTTCTTCGGCACGGAAACCTTCACTTACACGCTGAGCGACGGCAACGGCGGCACCGCCACGGCGACCGTCACCGTGACCGTCAACCCGGTCAACGACAACCCGACCGCGGTGAACGACAGCTTCACCGTGACCGAGGACAGCGTCAACAACTCGCTCAATCCGCTCGCAAACGACTCGTCGGCGCCCGACGTCGGCGAAACGCTGACGATCATCGCGGTCAGCGCCGGCAGCCGCGGCGGCACGATCACGATTTCCGAAGACAAGCTGACGCTGATCTACACGCCGGCTCCGAACGTGTACGGCACCGAGACTTTCACCTACACGATCAGCGATGGCAATGGCGGCACCGCCACGGCGACCGTCACGATGACGATCAACAACACCAACGATCCGCCGACCGGCGTGGCCGACACGGTGCAAGCCTACAAGAACACGAAGGCCGTCTTCGACGTGCTTGCCAACGACCTGTCGGATCCCGATCCGGCGGAAACGCTGACGATCACCGCCGTCGGCACGCCGAGCAACGGCGGAACGGTCGCGATCGTCAACGGCAAGATCGAATACACGCCGGCTCCGAACTTCGTCGGAACCGAAACGTTCACCTACACCGTCACCGACGCCGGCGGCCTGTCCGACACGGTCACCGTGACGGTCAACGTGGCCGAGTTCGTCCCGAGCCACATTTCGGGCTACGTTTACGTCGACTCCAACGGCAACGGCGTGAAGGATCCGGGCGAAGCGCCGCTTGCTGGCGTCACGATTACGCTCCAAGGCACGCCGAGCGGTGGAACCACCGTCACCAAGACGGCCGTCACCGACGCCAACGGCCGGTACGAATTCCGCGACCTGGCCCCCGCCGTTTACACGGTGACGCAAACGTCGCCGGCGTTCATGGTCGACGGCGCCGAGTCGATCGGCTCGATCCCGGCCACCATTTCGGCCAACGATCAGTTCACGATTGACCTGCCGCAAGACACCCACGCCTCGAACTTCAACTTCGGCGAGCGTGGCCGCGCGGCGGCGACGGTTTCGATTCGCGACCTGTTCGCTTCCCGCACCCACAACTTCCTGATGATCGCGGTCGACGCCACGACCGGTAGCCAGTGGTCGATCGCCAAGGGTACCTGGCAGGGCTACACCAACGTCTCAGCCAAGCTCACCACGTCCGGCAGCGTCTCGATCCTGAAGTTGGATGCGACTAATCCGCAGTCGCAGGCCCAATCGGCGAACATTCCGCTGCCCGACAGCCGCGTGGAACTGCTCGGCGTGAGCGGCAACTGGCGGTTGTACAAGATTATCGCCAATCCGGCGTCGTTCGGCTTCTCCGGCGGCATGGACGGCCCGGTGACCTCGTCGTCGCTGGCCCTTGCCGCAGCCCGGGCGGCGGATATGGCGCTGGCGGAGGGTGAAGGGGACGACTGGACCGCTTCGACCACGTCCTACGACCTGACGGACGACGCCGACGCGACGGGTGCGGTCGATACGCTGCTCGCCGCGCAAGACAACTGGTAAGCGTCGCTTCGAGGCAACGCATTCCGCCCAAACGAACACCAGCGGGTCGCCCAAACGGCGGCCCGCGTTCGTTTCTTGGCCCTTTAAGGCCCCCCAAGATTGCCAGCCTCCACTCGCAGCCGAAAAATTTCCGGAATTTTTGTCCGCTCGCGGCCACGAGTGACCAAACGTGTCACTCGCCTGGCTGATGATCCCGTTTGTACGCGTTTCTCCCAGCGGGGCGCTATCGCCGCACAGCCGGCGTCATGCCCCTTTGATCGCAGCGTTGCAAAGGGATATTGTGACAAACAATTCTTCTCGCCGACCGCCGTCTACCGCCAAGCGTTCGGACGGCGACCAACGGACCGCCAGTCGGCCGGTCCCTGCGAAATCGACCGTGGAAACGTCGCGCAATTCGGGTCAGGCCGCCGGGCCTCATCCCAAGCGACGCAAGGAGGGCGCCCCGCGCGAGCCTATGGCCATCCAGCGGCATTTTCTCGGCTGGCATCAACCAGCGTTGCCAGCCGTGGCCGAGTTTTTGGCTGAGCGTTACTGCCTAGGGCAGGACTGGGACCTGTCGCGCGTCATCGTCGTGACGCCCGGCACGCGAGCCGGCAATCGGCTGCTCGAAATCATGGTCGATCTGGCTTCGCAGCGAAAATTGTCCTTTCGGCCGCCGACCATCACCACCGAAGGACGCTTGCCCGAGCGGCTGTATCAGCCCAAACGGGAACTGGCGAGCGAATTGGTGCAGCAGCTCACCTGGATGAAGGTGCTGCGTCAGATGCCGCACGAAAAGCGGCGACACCTGCTCCCCTTCCCTCCAGCCGAAACCGACGCCACGTCGTGGCTACAGCTCAGCGAATTGATGCAGCGACTGCATCAAGAACTGGCCGCCGACGGGCTCGACTTCTCCGACGTCCTCCACAGCGCCAGCAAGATGGAAGGCTTCAACGAGCGGCCGCGTTGGCAGACGCTGGTCGCCCTGCAAAAAGCCTACCTGGAGCAGCTCGACGCCCTCGATTTGTGGGATTTGCAAACGGCCCGCCTCGTCGCCATCGACTACGAGGAATTCCACACCGACAACGATGTGGTGCTGGTCGGCACGGTCGATTTGAACCGGGCGATGCGCAAGATTCTGGATCAGATTGCCGATCGAACGACCGCCTTGATCCACGCCCCCGCCGAACTCGCGTCGGCCTTCGACCAGTACGGCTGCCTGATCCAGCAACATTGGTGCGAAGCGCCGATCAACCTGCAGGACGAACAGATCCAGCGGGTTGACGGCCCCGCCGAACAGGCCGAAGCCGTGACCCAGTGGATGGCGACGCTCGCCGATAAGTACCGCGCGGAGGACGTCATCGTCGGCGTTCCCGATTCGGGCCTCGTGCCGCAATTGCAGCGTCAGCTTGCTCAGTGCGGCGTGGAGTCGCGCTGGATTGAAGGTCAGCGTGTGGCGGAGACCGGTCCGTATCGCCTGCTGCAAGCCGTCGGCCGATACAGCGAGCTGCGGCGTTTCGACGATTTGGCCGAGTTGGCGCGTCACGTCGATGTGCAGCATTGGCTTCAGCGGCAGCTAAAGCAGCTCGAAGCTCCCGCGATCGACCCGATCGTCGCCTTGGACGAATACTACTGCGATCACCTGCCGACGCGGTTGGAAGCGGAGCGTCTGGCCCGCGAATTGGAAACCGCCACCGAGGAAGCAAAGCTGCACGACAACAGCTACAACGTGCGGACGCGCGACGTCGTGGCCACGGTGCTGGCGACCGTTCGCGCGATCGAAGAACTGGTGCAGGAACTGCCCGATCATCCCCAGCCGCTGAGCGACTGGGCCGATGCGCTGCGCGGCGTGATTGTCACCGTTTACGCCGACCGGCAGATCGACCGGACGCGGCCTGCCGACCGCTATTTGTTCGAAACGTGCCGGAAAATCAACGACCGGCTGGGGGCGCTTTCGGAATTGCCGAAATCGGTCGAGCCGGTCTTGCCGCTCGGCACGGCGCTCGAGCTGGTGCTGCGGCCCCTCTCGCGCGATTTCATCGCTCCAGCGGCTCAGACGAACGCAGTCGAACTGCTCGGCTGGCTGGAACTGGTGATGGACGACGCTCCGGCGCTCGCAGTGACGACGTTCAACGACGGCTTCGTTCCGCAATCGGCGAGCGCCGACGCTTTTCTGCCGAACCGCCTACGACAAAAGCTCGGGCTCCTCGACAACGACCGGCGCTACGCCCGCGACGCCTACGCGCTGTCGGCGCTGGCCCATTCGCGCAAGACGCTCAAGCTGATCGTGGCCCACCGCGACGCCCAGAACAATCCGCTCGCCCCCAGCCGACTATTGTTTGCGACCGATCCCGAAACGGTGGCCCGACGGGCGCTCCGCTTGTTCGCGCCGTTGGAATCGTCCGGCATGCGTCGTTCACTGTGGCCCGAGGCGAAACATCCGCCACGAATTTCGCAGTTCGTCATTCCGCAGCCGAAACCGTGCGATCGGCCGATCGATCGGCTGAGCGTAACGCAGTTCAAGTCGTATCTGGCTTGCCCCTATCGCTTCTACTTGCGGCATGTGCTGCGGCTGGAATCAATCACCGACTCCGCCGTCGAACTCGACGCCGCGATGTTCGGCGACCTGGTTCACTACGCGTTGCAGGAATTCGGCCGCGCCGACGACAAGATTCGCCACAGCACGAGCGAAGACGTTCTCATCGGCTATTTGAACGACCGCCTCTCGCGGCTGGCGCATGCCCGTTACGGAGAACACCTCGGCCGGCCGGCGATTCGCGTGCAAATCGAACAAGCCCGCGCTCGGCTGAAAGCTTTTGCCCGTTGGCAAGCCGAGCGAACCGCTTCGGGCTGGCGCATCGCCTATAGCGAAGATTTCAATCGACGTTTGTCGGCTTCGTTCGACGTCGACGGCCAGCCGCTGACCCTGCAGGGCCGCATCGACCGCATCGACGTGCATCCGAAAACGGGAGCCTACTTGATCCTCGACTACAAAACGAGCGATTCCGCCAATTCGCCCGAAAAAGCCCATCGCAAAAGAGACGGGCAGTGGGTCGATCTGCAGCTGCCCCTGTATCGGCACCTGCTGAGCGACGTAAGCATCGACGACGGCCCGCCGCTCGACTTGTCCGATCCCGAGGAGCGCGATCGGCAGGTGCAACTCGGCTACATCAACCTGCCGAAAGACGTGGACCACGTCGGCCTGCAATTGGCCGAATGGGACGCCAGCCTGCTCCGCGAAGCCGACGACACGGCGCGCGAGGTCGTTCGCAAGATCCGCAAAGAAATCTTTTGGCCGCCGAGTGAAGTTCCCCCCGCCTTCAGCGAAGACCTGGCGGCCATCTGCCAGGATCGCTTGCTCAGCCGCTGGACGCCCGATTGCGAAGGAGGAAAAGCATGAAAACCGCATTTCCTCACACGATCATCCGCGCCTCAGCCGGCACGGGAAAGACCTACCAGCTTACGAATCGCTTTATCGGCCTGCTGCACGCGGGAGCGTCGCCCGAGGACATTCTCGCGACCACCTTCACGCGCAAGGCAGCCGGCGAAATTTTCGACCGCGTCCTGCTGCGTCTCGCTCAGGCTGCCACCGACGACAAATCGCGGGCCGACCTCAGCCGGGCCATCGGCGCCGAGCAGCCGCTAGGCAAGGACGAGTGCCTCGCCCTGCTCTTTCGCACGGTGCGCAGCATGAACTCGCTGCGCATCGGCACGCTCGATAGCTTCTTCGCCCGCATCGCCTCGAGCTTTGCCCTCGAAATGGGCCTGCCTCCCGGCTGGAACATCTGCGACGAACGAACCGACGCCCAGCTTCGCGAAGAAGCGATTGAAGCGGTGCTCGCCCGCGAGAACACGGAAGAGCTGCTGACCCTGATGAATCTGCTGACTAAGGGGCGAGCCAAGCGGAGCATCAGCGAACTAGTCTCGTCGACCGTCACGCAGCTCTACAACCTGTTCCGCGAGACTCATCCCGACGCCTGGCAGCAGGTTCCGTGGGTCAAAGGTCTCGACAAGGAAGAGCTGGAAGCCACGATCGACCAGCTCCGCCGCGTCGAACTTTCCGGCCAGGCAGCCAAGGCCCGCGATAAAGACTGCGATGCGGCGATGGCCGGCGACTGGGAGCGGTTCGTCGAATCGGGCCTCGGTCCCAGGGTGCTCAGCGGCGAAAACTCCTACTATCGCAAGCCGCTCCCCGCCGAAGCGGTCGCGCTCTACCAAAAGCTGCTCAAGCAGGCCGAGTCGCACCTCGTTTCGCAAATTGCCCTGCAAACGCACGGCACGTTCGAACTGCTGAAGCGGTTTTCGGAGGAATACGAACGGCTGAAGCACGCCCGCCGGGCGATGCGGTTCGACGACATTACGTATCGGCTGGCGGACGCTATCGGCCACGCGAGCGAGCAGCTTGCCTACCGGCTCGACGCGGGCATTTCACACGTTTTGCTCGACGAGTTTCAAGATACGTCGCTGTTGCAGTGGCAAGTCCTTCGCCCGCTCGCCCAGCGAGTGACTGGCGGCGACGGCTCGTTCTTCTGCGTAGGCGACGTCAAACAAGCCATCTACGGCTGGCGCGGCGGTCTGGCCGAACTGTTCGACGCGCTCGACACCGAACTACAAGGCCTCGCCCACGACGCGCTCACCAAGAGCTTCCGCTCGTCGCAGCCGGTCATCGACACTGTGAACCTATTGTTCCAGCGAATGACTCTCCACGACAACCTCGACCGGATGGAGCCCGCAATCCGGCAGTGGCAGAAGCAGTTCCCCGAGCACACCACCGCCCGCGCCGACCTGCCGGGCTACGTCACGCTGCAAGCCGCGCCGCTCCACGAGAAGGGGGAAGATCCGAAAGACGTCCTCTATCTCTATCGCTTTGCCGCGGAGCAAATCGCCGCAACAGTGAAGCAGGCGCCGGGCCGCAGCGTCGGCGTGCTGGTGCGTACCAATGACGCGGTGGCAAAGCTGATTTATTTGCTCCGCGATCTCGGCGTGCCGGCGAGCGAAGAAGGGGGTAACCCGCTCACCGATTCGGCGCCGGTCGAAGTCATCCTCTCGCTACTGCGCATCGCCGATCATCCGAGCGACACCGTGGCGCGGTTCCACCTGGCGAACTCGCCGCTGGCAAAGCACCTCGAGTATTCCAATTGGCAGAGCGATGTAGCCGCGTCGGCCATTTCGCGGCAAATTCGCCGCCGGCTGCTCGACGAAGGCTACGGCCCGTCGGTCTATGAGTGGGCGAGGGCGATGTCCCCTTATTGCAGCCGGCGCGATTTGAACCGGCTGCAGCAGCTCGTGGAACTGGCCTACCAATACCAGGCCGAAAGCTCGCTCCGTTGCGACCATTTCATCGAACTGGTGGAATCGCAACGAATGGCCGACCCCACGCGCGACGACGTGCGAGTGATGACCATCCACCAGTCCAAAGGCTTGCAGTTCGACATCGTGTTTCTGCCGGAACTCGAACAACGACTGCTCGGCCAGACCGAATCGTTTGTCGCCGGACGCCCCGCGCCCACCCAGCCGATCGACATCGTTTGCCGCTACACGAACCAGCACGCTCGCCCGATGCTGCCGAAGCGCATCCAGCAGCTCTTTGAGGACACGACGAAGCAAGACATCGACGAATCGCTCTGTGTCCTCTATGTAGCGCTCACGCGGGCCATTCATGCGATGCACATGATCGTGCTTCCCCAGCCGGGCGATTTGCAAAAAACGTTCGCCGGCCTGCTGCGGGCCGCTCTGTGCGAAGGCAGACCGCTCGAACCGCTCGAAATCGGCTACCAGGCTGGCGATCCGCGCTGGTTCGAAAAGCTTTCGCCCCCGGTTGAAGCCGCAACGCCGAGCGACCGCGCCGCCGAAACGGCGGAACCGCTGCAGATTCGCTTCACCGAAAGCGCCGTCCGCCGCCGCGGCCTGGAACGAGCCAGTCCGTCGCATCTGGAAGGTGGCCAGCGACTGGCGCTCACGGACATCTTCCGCCCGCAGGCCAGCGAGGCCCGACACCACGGAACGCTGGTTCACGCCTGGATGGAATTGATCCGCTGGACCGACGATCGTCTCCCCAGCGACGCCTCCCTGCAGGAGGCAGCCGAAAAACTCGCGGGTGAAATCGGCGACATTTCGGCGGAGTTCAAATCGCTCGCCGCCAACTGGCGCAAGGCGGTCGAGCAGCCAGCCGTCCACGAAGCCCTCAGCCGCGGCTACTACCGCACGCTACCGGGCCTCGGTGACAAGCGAGTGGCCCAACAACTGGCGTCCGAGTCGCTCGACCTGGACGTGCAAAACGAACGCTCGTTCGCCGTGCGCGACGGCGATCAACTGCTCGTCGGCACGTTCGACCGTTTGGTGCTCGTCCGCATCAACGGCAAGCTGGTCGCAGCCGACATTGTCGACTTCAAAACCGACAACGTGTCGCGAGACAATCCGCAGCAGATCGACGAACGGGTGAAGTACTATCAACCGCAACTGGCCGCCTATCGGCGGGCCGTCGCGCAGTTGTACGGGCTGGACCCCAAGCGGATTGCGGCGAGACTGGTGTTCCTGGCCGCCGGGGAAGTTCGCACCCTGGATCCCGAGCGTTAACCGCGGAGTCATCATGCGTTTCATCCATACCGCCGACTGGCAGATCGGCATGAAGGCAGCCCACGTCGGCGCTGTCGGGCAACAAGTGCGTGAACAGCGCCTGCAATCGGCTCGCCGCGTGATCGAAGTGGCCAAAGAGCATTCCGCCGACTTCGTGCTCGTCGCGGGGGACACGTTCGAGAATAACGCCGTCGATCGTGTCCTCGTTCAGCGAGTGGCCGACATCCTCGCCGGCTTTCCCGGCCCGGTTTACATTCTTTCGGGCAACCACGATCCGCTCTCACCGGGGAGCGTCTGGGAACACCCGGCGTGGGCGTCGCACTCGAATCTGCACATCTTGCGTAGCGCCGCGCCGCTCGAGATTCCCGGCGGCGTGCTCTACCCCTGCCCGATCGTCGAAAAGCATTCGCAGCGCGACCCAACGCGGTGGATCGACGCTTCAGGCGAATCGCGGATCGCGATTGGCATCGGCCACGGCACGGTTCAAGGGCTGCAAACCGATGACCTCGACTACCCGATCGCGCGCGACGCCGCCGACCGGGCCCGGCTCGACTATCTGGCAATCGGCCACTGGCACTCCTACGCGTCGTTTCCCGGCGAAGGGGGAGCGGCGCGGCTCGTCTACAGCGGCACGCACGAAACCACAAAGTTCGGCGAGCGCGACAGCGGCAACGTGTTGCTGGTGGAGATTGAGCGTCGGGGTGACGTGCCGCGGATTACTCCGATTCGCACGGGTGGCCTGTACTGGCGCATCGTCGAGCACGAGTTGAACGAACCGGGAGACCTGGAACGCTTGCGGCGGTCGATCGAAACGCTCGACACGGCTGACAATCTCCGCCTGACGCTCGCCAACGTTCGTCTGCGAGGCTTTTTGTATCCGCAAGACCAGCCCGAATTGCAGCGATTGCGAGAATTGCTCGAAGCCAGGTTCTTCTACGGCCGCATCGACGACGCCGCGCTGCTGCCGCCGCCGACGAACGATTGGCTGGAAAGCCTGCCGGTCGGTCTGCTGCGCGACGTAGCCGAAGAACTCCAAAAGATTGCAGGAGGCGCCGCCGACGGCTCCGCCGCATCGCCTGCCGTCGCTCGGCGGGCGATTCTGGAACTCCACCGCGTACTCAGCGAGGGACAGGCATGATTGTCCGAAGCATTCGAGTCGAAGGCTGGCGCTGCTTTGCCGATCCGGTCGAAGTCGGCCCGTTCGGAGAAGGGCTGAACGTGGTCCATGGGCCCAACGGCATCGGCAAATCGACCCTCTTCCTCGCGCTGGTGCGGGGCGTGTTCGACGGCCACAAGGTGGCTGGCGAAGCGATGAAGGCCCTTCGTCCCTGGGGCCGCGACTTGGGCCCCTCCGTGACGCTTGAGCTGAGGTGCGGCGATGTCGACTACCGGCTGCGCAAGCAGTTCCTCGTATCGCCTAAGTCGGAAATCTATCGGCTGGAGGATGGACGTTACGTCCGACTGGCCGAAGGAGTCGCAGCCGACGAGCGCGCGCGCGAGCTGCTCTGCGGCGAGTCTCCCGGCCGCGGCGCATCCGACCGCCGGCACTGGGGCCTGGCTCAAGTGCTGTGGGCGCCGCAGGGGGAGATGAAGCTCGAGCAGCTTTCGGCGACGGCCCGGCAAACGATTCAGCAATCGCTCGGCGCGCAGGTTGCGGGCGAAGAAACCACGGCTGCGGAGCAGAAGATCGCGGAGAGCTTCGCGCGCTACTTCACTCCGACGGGCAAGCTGCGCACCGGCGCCGACGCTCCGCCGCTGGCGACGCTCGGCGATCAATTGGCCAAACTCCGCGAGCGACGGGACAAGCTGAAAACGAGACTCGCCGCGTTCGACGACGCGGTGCACAGCATCGAAAGCCTTCGCCTGCTCACCGAACAGGCCCGCCGCAAGCTGGACGATCTGGAAAAGCAGTTGCAGAAGGCTCAGGTACGGGCGGACGAGTATCAGAAGGTGGTCAGCGACCGCGACAAGCAGACCAGCGAAGCGGCGGCCGCCAAAGCCCGGTTCGACGAGCTAAACAGCCGCATCGAAGCCATCCGCGCGGCCACCGAGGACCAGCGCAAGGCGGAAGCAGCCATCGTCAGCCTGCAAGAGCAGGCGGCGTCGGCGGCCCGCGAGGTTCAGTTGCGCACCGAAGAAGCCGACCGGGCCAATGCGGCAGCCGAACAGGTGCGCCGCGAGCGAGACGCCGTGCGCGACGCAGCCCGCAAGGCATCCGACGCAGTCCGGTTCGCCGATGTCACGCGTCAGCTCGCCTCGCTCGAAGAACGCTTGGAACAACTTCGTCTGGCCCAAACGGAACTGGACGCGCTCGTCGCCCGGCGCGGCGGTGTGGTTGCGCCCGATGCGCGTAGTTTGGCGCAGCTCCAAAAGGCGATCCGCGAGCGGGACGAAGCGCGCGTGAAGCTCGACGCTTCGCTGATCTCGGTCGTCTGGCAAGCGGAGGGAGATTGGAACCTCGAAACGGTGCGAGCTGACGCTCCGCTCGATCGGCCCGTAGCCAGCGGCGAAGAGGTGGCGCTGCGCGGCTCGCCCGAAGTCGTGTTCCGCATTCCCGGCGTAGGAACGATTCGCGCGAGCGGCCCGACCGGATCGGCGGAGCCGCTGCGCAAGAACTGGGAGCAGGCGGCTGCGAAAGTCGACCAACTGCTGGCCGTTCACGGCGGTCAGCCGCTCGAACAGTTGCAGCAAGCCAGCCTGCTCGCCGCCGAACTCGATCAGCAGATCGACAAGGTGCGGGCGAGAATCGACGCCATCCTGAATCGCAAGCCGATCGACGATCTGCGTATCGAACAGGCCAACCTGACAGCCCAGCGCCGCGAGCTGCTCGAAACGTATCCCGATTGGGAGCAATCCCCCCCCAACCCGGCGCAGATGCGCGCCGAAGCCGACCGTATCGACCGCGAAATCACCGACCGGATCGACGCCGCCGAAAACGCCCGTCAGCAGGCGGTGGCCGCCGTCTCGGCGGCGGCTCAACAGGTCGCCCGGCACGAAGAGAACCTGAAGAATGCCCAGCAGCAACTTCAAGCGGCCAAACAGCGGCTCGCTGTCGCGCAAGACGACGGTCGCACCGACCAGGAGCGGCGCGAGCAGCTCGGCGAGCTGGCGCTACAATGGCAGGCGGCGAAGACCAGGCTCGCGCAGCTCGAGGAGCAGCTCAAAGGGTTTGGCGTCGATCCACGCAACGAGGTGAAGGTGTTGCAGCGGCAGCTCGATGCGACCCGCGAAGAAACGACGACAACGCTCGATCGCCTGCGGTTTGAACAAGGAAAGCTCGACGCCATCATCAACGAGGCCCCCTACTCCGCCCTGGCTGCCGAAGAGGAAGCCATTGACGAATTGGAAAATCGGATCGAGCGGGAACAACTGCAAGCCGACGCCATCCGCCTGTTGCACGAAACGCTCAGCCGACGGAAGCGAGAACTGATCGAGTCGCTCGTCGGCCCGGTTCGCCAGCGGGCGATGCAAACGCTGTCGCGAATCACAGGCTCGCGGTTTGAGCGGCTGGAGATCAGCGACACGTTCGATCTTTCCGGCATCGTTCCGCGCACGTCGCCCGAGCCGGTCTCGCTCGAACAGCTTTCGGGCGGCGAACGCGAGCAAGCCTACTTTGCCGTACGGCTGGCGCTGGCCGACATTGCCATGCAGGGAGAGCGCCAGCTTGTCGTGCTCGACGACGTGTTCACGTTCACCGACACGTCGCGGCTCGCGAGAATCGTGCAAGTGCTGGAAGAAGCAGCCGAGCGGTTCCAGATCGTAATGCTGACCTGCCACCCCGAACGCTACCGCGGCTTGCCGGGGGCGAAGTTCTTCGATCTGGAAGAGATCGTGGCCCGCCATCGCGAGCCGTCGACCGATGCGCCCGCCTTATCGTCAGGCGGGTCGCCCGCGACCTCGCCAGCGCCGAAGACGAAGCGAGGGGGGAGTCGCTCCGGCGGGGCGGAACTGTTTGAGTCGCAGCTCGACGGCTGAGCGGCGGTTCGTCCGAGCCGCTGAAGTTGATTGACGCGAAAGGAAGCGGAGCGGCGCAAGCCGCCCGGTGAACGGCGTCACAAGCGTCCAATCTCATCACGCCTTTGCCGACCTTCACACTGCTTCACCGGACGGCTTGCGCCGTTCCGCTACTTTGGCGAAGCTCAGCGTCCTCGCCGTAGCACCCATCCTGCGGCGACATTATTGACAAACTTGTAAATTTTCATACACTTTACAACATCTACCGCTCGCTGGTTTTGTCTGGCGTGGGGCGTTTCATGCTGCGCGCACGGTGAGCGGCGATCTTTGGCAATCTGGTAGGAGGTGGCCTGTTGTGCGGCACAGTGCGCTGGTTGGAATGGCGCTGCGCAGGGGTTGTATAACCAGTTGGTTATAGACGCCCCCAGTTCGCCCTTAGCGGTTGTGCATCGCACGAATTTGCCCCTGTTCACCCCTACAGCGAGAGGCGTGAAAAGGGGTTGTACTCGATTTGTGGTGAAAAACTGTTAAGTCATTGCAACTGTGTAGCTTGGCGTTTTTTGCGAGGTGCGCGCAGGGGTTGTAAAGGTTGTGGCCGAAGGGACTGTTCAGCGAGAGTGGCCAGCGAATCGTCTAGGCCCAAG
>Ga0182743_1001067_pt1 | contig 28593 bp, 29 predicted proteins | sample eDN3rd30CKraftOP_FD_128522 | JGI IMG/M metagenome (GOLD analysis project Ga0182743, IMG submission 128522) | Enriched Organic Plus compost microbial communities from Emeryville, California, USA - eDNA 3rd pass 30_C Kraft OP (version 2) (version 2) ... | reverse complement strand
CTTCGAGCGCATCTATTCGGGCTTTATCGGCAAGGCCATCGGCGTGCGCCTGGGCGCGCCCGTCGAGCCGACCATCTGGAGCTACGACCGCATCCGGAACACCTATGGCGAGATCACGCAATATCTGCGCGACTTCAAGAATTTCGCCGCCGATGACGACACCAACGGCCCCGTCTATTTCATCCGCGCCCTGCGCGACTACGGGCTTGGCGCGACCGCCGAGGATGTGGGCAAGACCTGGCTCAACTATGCCGCCGAAGAGCATGGCATGTATTGGTGGGGCGGCTTTGGCGTCTCGACCGAGCACACCGCCTACCGGAACCTGCGCGCCGGCATCCCTGCGCCGCAATCGGGTTCCATCGCCCAGAACGGCCATACCGTCGCCGAGCAGATCGGCGGGCAGATCTTCATCGACAGCTGGGGCTGGGTGCATCCGGGCGAACCGCAAAAGGCCGCCGACGCCTCGGCCCGCGCCGCCAGCGTTGCCCATGATGGCGAAGGCCTCAACGGCGCGCGCTTCTGCGCCGCCGCCATCGCCGCCGCTTTCGTCTCCAAGACCATCGAGGACGTCATCGAGGCGGGTCTCGCGACCATTTCCCCGGATTCGCTCTACGCGAAAGTCTGCCGCGCCGTCCTCGCGCATTACGAGGCGCATCCCGACGACTGGCGCAGCTGCCGCGACATGCTGACCGCCGAATGGGGTTATGACCGCTATCCGGGCGTCTGCCACATCATACCCAATGCCGGCATCACCATGATGGGCCTCATCTACGGTCGTGGCGACCTGCCGCGTACCGTCGAGATCGCCACCATGGGCGGCTGGGACACCGATTGTAACGCCGGCAATGCCGGTGCCATCGTCGGCACGCTCCAGCAGGTGCAGCCGGGCTGGGATAAGTACCGCAAGCCGATCAACGATTTCGTCATCGCCTCGGGCATTCTCGGCACCGTCAACGTCGTCGATATTCCGTCCTTTGCCCGCGAACTCACTGTGCTGGCCCTGCGCCTCCAGGGCAAGGAAGCGCCGGCTCTCTGGGTCGAGGACTTCGAGCGCCGCGGCGTCCGTTTCGATTTCGACGCGCCGGGCGCCACCCATGCCTTCCGAACCGAGCCGTTCAACCAGATCTCGCTCAAGGGCTCGTCCGAGCGCCACACCGAGGCGGCCAAAGGCTCGCTTGAAATCCAGCTCGACCGGCTCGAGCGCGGGCAGGGCGGTCGTGTCTTCTGGAAGCCCTTCTACCGCCGCTCCGATTTCGACGACGAGCGTTACCGCCCGATGTTCACCCCGCTCGCCGATGACGGCCAGCTGGTGAAGTTCAAGCTCTGGCTGGATCCCTGGAACGGTGACGGCAACCTCCGCGTAGCTCCCTATGTCCGTCGCGCCATGTCTGGCACCATCCAGGAAACCGGCGCCTGGCATGTTCCGTCCTCGGAAGGCTGGCAGGACTACGAGTTCACCATCCCCGATGGGAACGGCGAAGCCGTCGACGAGATCGGCATCCTGGTCGAGTATTTTGGGCGCCTCAAATTCCTCGGACGCCTGTTCCTCTCGGAGTTCTCAGTCTCGGGTAAGGGCAGTGTCTCGATCGACCCGGCCAAGGAAGTCCAGGAATGGGGCGGTATCACCCGCTTCACCTGGAACCGTGGCCACTGGACGCTGCAGAACGGCCGCATCCACGCCCACACCGCCGGCGATGCCGACGCCTGGACCGGCAACGCCTACCTCCGCGACGCCACGGTCAGGGCCGACGTGATGCCGCTCTCGGGCGCCTCGCACCTCGTCTCGGCCCGCGTCCAGGGCACCAGCCGCTTCTATGCGGCGGGCCTCCAGGACGGCGAAGCGGTTATCCTCCGCGAGGACCACGGCACGACGGTTCTGGCCAGCGTTCCGTTCAAGCCGGAGTTCGACAAGAGCTACGCGATCGAGTTCAAGGTCGAGGGCGACAAGCTGACGTTGTCGGTTGACGGCAAGCAACTCATCTCGGCTCAGGACGGCCAGTTCAAGTACGGCATGGCCGGGCTGCGGATTGCGAGTGCCGGCCGGATGTCGATCGGCAAGTTCGAGATCGTGGAGGGCTGACCTCTGCCCTCCCTCCCCCTTGTGGGGAGGGCCGGGGTGGGGGGTGAGCCACAAACACCGGGAGGGGGAGGCAACCCCCACCCTTGTTCCCTCCCCACAAGGGGGAGGGAGACCTGCCGGCTCTATTTGAGCCAAAGACTCGGAGCTAACCCGCATGTCCACCCGCCACTTCGACCCCGAAGCCACCGGCCCGCTCGCCGGCATCCGCGTGCTCGATCTTTCGCGTCTCATGGCCGGCAACATGCTTTCACTTCAGCTCGCCGATTTCGGCGCCGACGTCATCAAGATCGAGCCGCCCGTGGGCGATCCGTTGCGCGACTGGAAGGATGACGGCCATTCGCTTTTCTGGAAGACCTATGGCCGCAACAAGCGCTCGGTGGTCCTGAACCTCCGCGACCAACCGGCGATGGAGGCCCTCTGGGCCCTCGTCGACACCGCTGACGTCTTCATCGAAAACTACCGCCCGGGCACGCTCGAGCAGATGGGCCTCGCGCCCGAAAAGCTCCATGAGCGCAATCCCAACCTCATCATCGTGCGCATTTCCGGCTTCGGCCAGACCGGTCCCTATGCGCATCTTCCCGGCTTCGGAACCATCGTCGAGGGCATGAGCGGCTTTGCCTATCGCACCGGTTTTCCCGACCGCGAGCCGGTGCTGCCGCCGCTGGCGCTCGCCGACATGATCGCCGGGATTTACGGCAGTTCGGCCACTCTTACGGCGCTCTTCGCCCGCGAGCGCGGCCACTCCCAGGGCCAGGTCATAGACCTTTCGCTGCTCGAGCCGATGTTCTCCGTCCTCGGGCCGGAAGCGGCGATCTTCAAGACCACCGGCAAGATCAAGGAACGCGTCGGCAGCGCCTCCAACACCGCCTCGCCGCGTAACGTCTACAAGTGCCGCGACGGCAAATACCTGGCGCTTTCCGGCTCCACCCCGCAGGTCGCCCGCCGCATCTTCGAGATCATCGGCCGTTCCGACATGAACGCCGATCCGCGCTTCGCCACCAATTCGGATCGTGTGAAAAATCGTCCACTGGTCGATGCCGCCATCGGCGCTTGGTTCGCCGAGCATGACCACGACGAGGCGCTCCGCATCATGCGCGATGCCGGCGCCACGGTCGGTCCGATCTACAACATCGCCGACGCCGTTGCCGACGCGCATTTCGTCGAACGCGAGATCGTGGTGGATGTCGAGGACACCCAGTTCGGCGCGCTTCCCATGCACAACATCGTCCCGCGTCTTTCGGAAACCCCCGGCACCTGGCGCCGTCCCGCCCCCGCGCTTGGCGAGCATACGGCCGAGATCCTCGCCGAAGTCGGCATTGACGCACAAACCCTGCAGACGGAAACCGCATGAAGCTTCGCTCGCTGCTCTACGTTCCGGCGTCGTCCGAAAAGTTCATTGCCAAGGCGCATGAGCGCGGTGCCGACGCCATCATCCTCGATCTCGAAGATGCCGTGGCGCCTGCCGATAAGGATCGCGCCCGGGCGGCGCTGGCCGAAGCGGTGCCCGCGGTCGGGCGGAGTGGGGCGAAGGTGTTCGTGCGGGTCAATGCCGAGCCGAACATGCAACTCGCCGATGCCGAGGCCGCGTGCAGGGCAGGGGCGTTCGGTCTTTATGTCGCCAAGACGCGCTCGCTCGAGCAGCTCTGGCGGCTCTCGGACCATATCGAGCCTCTGGAGCGCGAGCTCGGCCGTGCGGAGCTGGCCTTCGTGCCGCTGATCGAAGACGCGGCGGCGGTGCTGGAGGCGCGCACCTTCGCGCGCTACGACCGCACGCTGGCCCTGACTTCGGGCGGGGAAGACCTGGCCGCCAGCATGGGGGCCGAACCCTTGCCCGACGTGCTGCGCCTGCCGAAGCTCATGATCCATCTGGCGGCCAAGGCCGAGGGGCGCCTGTCGCTCGGCACGCTGGGCAGCACGACGAACTACAGCGATCTCGATGGCGTCGCAGCAGCGGCGCGCGAGGCCAGGATGCATGGGTTCGATGGCGCGTCGTGCGTGCACCCTTCGGTCGTTCCGGTGTTGAACGGCGCATTCATGCCCTCCGATGAGCAGGTCGCCTGGGCGCGTCGCGTCATCGAGGCGGTCGAGGCCAACGGTGAAGGCGCCTTCGCGCTCGACGGAAAGATGATCGACGCGCCCATCGTGACGCGGGCGCGCAATATTCTCGCCCAGGCCTGAGGACGGTCGCTGACCTCTAATCGCGCGGCGCCGGCCCCGTGCTCTCTCGCAGCACCAGTTCGACGGGCCACAATTCGTGCACCTGTTCCACCGGCTTGCCCGCGAGAACCTGAAGCACGAGTTCGGCGATGCGGTTGCCGGCCGCGCGGATCGACGAGCGCGTCGTCGACATCGAGGGCACCATGTTGTCCGCGTTGAGATAGGGAAACACATCGTCGTGCGCGATCATCGAGACGTCCTGGCCCAGCGTCAGCCCCGCCGCGCGGATGGCGCGGAAGACACCCAGGGCCGTCATCATCGAGCCGGCGAGAATGGCGGTGGGGCGAGGGTTCTGCTCGAGGAAGGACTGGGCGAAGCGGAAGCCGGTTTCATCGGTGAACTGGCCGTTGGCGATGAAGCGCGGATCGGGCGTCACGCCCCGGGCCAGCATGGCGTCGCGATAGCCTTTTTCGCGGTGCTCGGCGAAGGTCATGCCGGCGGGCCCGTTGATCATGGCGATGCGCCGATGTCCAAGGTCGAGCAGATGCGAAGTGGCGCGGAAGAAGGCGCCGCCATTGTCGATATCGAGCCAGGCATGCGGCTTATCGACCTCGGTGCGACCGTGCAGCACGAAGGGGAAACCGATCTCGGTGAGGAACTTGACGCGCGGATCGGCGAGCGTGGGCGAGCCGACGATCAGCGCATCGACGCGCTTGCTCGAAATCAGGCGCTTGAAGGCGGGGATTTCATCATCTGTCTCGAGCGGGGAGAGCAGGATGTCGATCTCGTCACGCGCCAGCCGGCCGGCGACGCCCGAGAGATACTCGTTGGTGTGCGGGCCGAACTGCACGTTGCCTTCGGTGGGGAGCACCAGTCCAATGGCGCCGGCGCGTCCTGTCGCCAGGCGCCGCGCGCTGACATTGGCACGGTAGCCGAGCCGCTGGGCAGCCTCGCTCACGCGTTGCCGGGTGGCCTCGTTGACCTCGGGATAGCCGTTCAGCGCCCGGCTCACCGTGGTCTGGGACAGCCCGAGTTCGGCCGCTAGTTCCTTGAGTTTCATTGGGCTTCGTCCTTGGTCAGGCGGCCAGTCCCGTGACTCGCAACCTGCCCGCGACGCTGCTTTAAGGCAGGCGCCCGCTTTTCACCAGCCATTGCGTCCCCTCGTTCGCAATGACCGCATTCAAAGCGATTTCAAATTTTTCCGCAAGCGTTCCGCCGCTTGGCTATCGTACCTCAGGCCATTAACGGTCTCGTTTCTCGCGCGCGCGTACAAGACTTGCGTAGGCCTTTGATGTTGCAACGAAATCCATTCTGCCCGGGCACGGACGGTCATTCGAAATAATTATCACGCTTGACAGCGATTTGTGGCTCTGACAACTTTTTGTTCAAAGCGCTTTGGGAGAATATCTGCGGATCAACCGCGAGTTCAGAGGGCTTTTCAGGGAGGGGAGTTGCGACGGTCAGCACCAGTGGTGCGCGTACGCCTGTGCTTGCCTCCCGCTTGGTCAAAGGGTTCCTTTGGGAGGACAGTATGAAATTCAATGCATTGCTCGCGGGGCTGCTCACGGGTGTCACGCTCCTGGCCACCGCCGCCTCGGCCGCCGACCTCGCCATCGTGTCGGGTGACACGGGCAACGGCCTGGCGTTCCTGCGCAGCCAGCTCGACGTGTTCGAGAAGGAGACCGGCAACAAGGTCACCGTCGTGCCGATGCCGTCTTCGACCACCGACCAGTTCGGCCAGTACCGCCTGTGGCTCGCCGCCGGCAACACCGACATCGACGTCTACCAGACCGACGTGATCTGGGCTCCCCAGCTCGCTGACCAGTTCCTGGACCTGACCGACGCCGCCAAGGACGTCGTCAGCCAGCACTTCCCCTCGATCATCGAGTCGCAGACCGTGAACGGCAAGCTCGTCGCGCTGCCGGCTTTCACCGACGCTCCGGCGCTCTACTACCGCAAGGACCTGCTGGAAAAGTACAACAAGCCGGTTCCCAAGACCTGGGACGAGATGGCCGAGACGGCCAAGTTCATCCAGGACAAGGAACGCGAAGCCGGCAACAAGGACATGTGGGGCTATGTGTTCCAGGGCAATGCCTATGAAGGCCTGACCTGTAATGCCCTGGAGTGGGTCAAGTCCTCGGGTGGCGGCCAGATCGTGGAAGCCAATGGCGACATCTCGATCAACAACCCCGAAGCCGTTGCCGCTCTCGAGCGTGCCAAGGGCTGGGTCGGCACCATTTCTCCGGAAGGCGTGCTCGCCTACCAGGAAGAGGAAAGCCGCGGCGTCTGGCAGCTCGGCAATGCCGTGTTCATGCGTAACTGGCCCTATGCCTACCAGCTCGGCAATGGCGACGACAGCAAGGTCAAGGGCCTGTTCGACGTGACCACGCTCCCGGTCGCCAAGGAAGGCGACCAGTCGGCTGCGACGCTCGGCGGCTGGAACGTTGCCGTTTCCAAGTACTCCAAGGCCCCGGACGAAGCCATCAAGCTGGCCCTGTTCCTGGCCTCGCCCGAAGTCCAGAAGGAGCGCGCGATCAAGCAGTCCAACCTGCCCACGATCATCTCGCTCTACGACGACAAGGACATCGCCGCCGCACAGCCGATCATCCCGAACTGGAAGAATGTATTCCAGAACGCCGTGCCGCGTCCGTCCGCTCCGACCAAGGTCAAGTACAACGAAGTGTCTTCGCTGTTCTGGTCGGCTGTCCACGACACCCTCTCGGGTAACGGTTCCGCTCAGGACAACCTCGACAACCTCGAGGCCAAGCTGACCGAACTCAAGGGTGCCGGCTGGTAAGTCCTACGGCTCTAGCACCCGGGCGCGAACGGCATCCGTGCCGCTCGCGCCCTCAGCATTCGTCTAGTTCCAAGGGAGCGGTACCGTCGCATGACCACCGAAAGCATGGAGCCGGCTGCGGGGGCGATCGCCACGCCGCATATTCAGATCAAGTCGGAACTACTGACCCAGCGCGTGCGCTCGGCGATGTTCTTCCTGGTGCCAATGCTGGTGGCGCTGCTCATCGTCGCGGGCTGGCCGCTTTTGCGGACCATCTACTTCTCGCTGACGAACGCATCGCTTACGAACCTCTACGGGGCCGAGTGGGTCGGGTTCAGGAACTACCTGTCCTGGACCACCCTCAAGAGTGGCAAGACCATATTCTCGGGGACGCTCGTCGACCCGGTCTGGTGGAACGCTGTCTGGAACACGGTACGGTTCGCCGTCATCTCCGTGACGCTCGAAGCCATCCTGGGTATGATCGTGGCCCTGGTGCTCAATGCCAATTTCGTCGGACGCGGCCTGGTACGCGCCGCCATCCTCATTCCCTGGGCCATCCCGACCATCGTTTCGGCCCGCATGTGGGGCTGGATGCTCAACGACCAGTTCGGCATTCTCAATGATCTGTTCCTGCGCATGGGCCTGATCTCCCAGAAGATCGCCTGGACCGCCAATGCCGATACCGCCATGACCGCGGTGCTCATGGTCGATATCTGGAAGACCACGCCCTTCATGGCGCTGCTGATCCTGGCCGGCCTGCAGATGATCCCCAAGGACATCTACGAAGCTGCCGAAATCGACGGCGTGCATCCGGTCAAGCAGTTCTTCCGCATCACCCTGCCGCTGGTGCGGCCGGCGCTGATGGTGGCCATCATCTTCCGCCTGCTCGACGCCATGCGCATCTTCGATCTCATCTACGTGCTCACGCCCAACAGCTCACAGACCAAGACCATGTCTGTGGTGGCGCGCGAGAACCTCATCGAGTTCGACAAGTTCGCCTATGGCTCGGCGCAATCGACGCTGCTGTTCCTGCTCATCGCGATCATGACCGTGCTCTATATCTGGCTCGGCCGCGTGCGCTTCGACGGGGGAGACCGCTGATGGACGCAACCGCTCAAATCTGGACCTATACCAAGAAGACCGCGTTCTACCTTCTGGTCATCGCCATCGTCGTCATCGCGGTGTTCCCGTTCTATTACGCGATCCTGACGAGCTTCAAATCGGGCACCGACCTGTTCCGGGTCACGTATTGGCCGACGTCCTTCTCGCTGGCCAATTATGCCTCGGTGCTCACCACCGGCAGCTTCCCGCAGAACCTGCTCAACTCGATCATCGTTTCGACGGCGGTGGTGGTGCTGGCGCTGCTGCTGGCCATCACGGCCGCCTTCGCGCTGGCCCGCGTTCGCTTCAGGGGGCGGGGGCTCTTGCTCCTCACCATCCTTTCGGTCTCGATGTTTCCGCAGATCGCCGTGCTTGCAGGCCTTTTCGAAGTCATCCGCTTCTTCGGGCTCTTCAACACGCTCTGGGGCCTGATCTTCTCCTATACGATCTTCACGCTGCCCTTCACGGTCTGGGTGCTGACCACGTTCATGCGTGACCTGCCGATCGAGATCGAAGAGGCGGCGATCGTGGATGGGGCGACGCCCTGGGTCATCATCACGCGGGTCTTCATGCCGCTGATGTGGCCGGCGCTGGTGACGACGGGGCTGCTGGCCTTCATCGCGGCCTGGAACGAGTTCCTTTTCGCGCTCACGTTCACCTCGTCCAACGCCACCCGCACCGTGCCGGTCGCAATCGCCCTGCTCTCGGGCGGCAGCCAGTACGAAATCCCGTGGGGCAACATCATGGCGGCTTCGGTCATCGTCACCGTGCCGCTGGTGGTGCTCGTTCTCATCTTCCAGCGCAAGATCATTTCCGGTCTCACGGCCGGCGGCGTGAAAGGCTAAGAATAATGGCTGAACTGCAGCTCAAAGATATCCGCAAGTCCTTCGGCGCGGTCGAAGTCATCAAGGGTGTGAACCTCGAGATTCACTCGGGCGAGTTCATGGTTTTCGTCGGCCCGTCCGGTTGCGGCAAGTCCACGCTTCTGCGCCTCATTGCAGGCCTGGAAGACATCACGTCGGGCACGCTGAGCTTTGACGGGCAGGTGGTCAACGGCCTCACGCCCTCCAAGCGCGGCATCGCCATGGTGTTCCAGAGCTACGCGCTCTATCCGCACATGACGGTCTACGACAACATGGCCTTCGGCATGCAACTGGCCAAGGGCAGCAAGGAGCAGATCCGCAAGCGCGTCGAGGCAGCGGCCGAGATGCTCCAGATCACGCCTTACCTCGATCGCCTGCCCAAGCAGCTTTCGGGTGGCCAGCGCCAGCGCGTCGCCATCGGGCGCGCCATCGTGCGCGACCCGAAAGTGTTCCTGTTCGATGAACCGCTTTCCAATCTCGATGCGGCGCTGCGCGTCGCAACGCGTCTCGAGATCGCCAAGCTGCACCATGACATGGGCAAGACCACCATGATCTACGTGACGCACGATCAGGTGGAGGCAATGACGCTGGCCGACCGTATCTGCGTGCTGCGCGACGGCATCATCGAGCAGGTGGGCACGCCGCTCGAGCTCTACGAACGTCCGCAATCGCTGTTCGTGGCCGGCTTCATCGGTTCGCCCAAGATGAACTTCCTCAATGGCCAGTTCGCCGACGCGTTCAAGGCGCACACGCTGGGCGTGCGCTCCGAACATCTCGTCATCAAGGAGAACAAGGACGGCATCTGGAATGGGCAGGTCGTCCACTCGGAAAACCTGGGTTCGGACAGCTACGTCTATGTCGATATCGGCTCCAAGGAGCCGCTGATCGTTCGCCAGGAAGGCACGACGCGGCATCAGCCCGGCGAGACGCTTTCGATTTCGCCGATGGGAGACCAGGTCTACCGGTTCGACGCCCAGGGCCGGCCGATGGCGGCCTGACCCGAGCCAGGCGCTGACCGGTTCTTAACCCCGACAATGGCATCCTTCGGCCAGCCAAGCGCCGAAGGATGCCTGCCATTCTCGTCTACCAGACCTCAACGCTCCTCTTTAACGTGGCGTTCTACGTCGCCATCGTGGCCCAGGCCGCTTCGGCGGCGCTGGCGGCGGGGCGTCGCAACATGGATCTCTTCGGCGTGTGCGTGCTGGCCTGTGCGACGGCGCTGGGAGGCGGCGGCACGCGCGACGTCATACTAGGACACTATCCGCTCTCCTGGGTTGCCGCTCCCCATCTGCTCGTCGTCGTCTGCATAGCGGCGCTGGCAACGGTGATGCTGTCCCGCTTCATGCATCACCTGCGCTGGACGTTCCTGCTGCTCGACGCGCTGGGGCTGGTGATCTTTTCGACGATCGGGTGCGATGTGGCTATTTCGATGGGGCTGCATCCGATCATTGTCATCATTTCGGGCATGATCACGGGCATCGTCGGCGGCATCCTGCGCGATATCCTGTGCAACGACGTGCCGCTGGTCTTCACCGGCCAGCTTTATGCCATCGTCTCGATCATCGCCGGCGGGGTCTATTACGGGGCTACCGTTCTCGGCATGAGCTACGACGTCGCCCTGATCTCGGGCATCGCGGTGGGCATGACGCTCCGCGTGGTCGCAATCGTCTATAATGTCGAGATCCCCAAGTTCAGCTATGAGCGCGATCCTCGATGATGCCGCAGCGCATGGTGCTTTCCCGCCGCAGGGGCTTCGATCTTCAGGCGGAATCCGCGCGTATCAATGGTCTTCCGGCGCGGGTGGTGGGACGGCCCAGTCGATGGGGCAACCCGTTTTCGGTCCCGGACATGCAGGCGCGGTTCGGGCTGGACGCGGCTGCGGCCCGCGCCAAGGCGGTAGAGTTGCACCGGCAGTGGCTGGAGGGAACGATCGAGCCGGCGCTGTCGCCGGGCGAGCGCCAACACCAGACGCCGTTCGCGCCGACCTGGCGGGCAGGAACCTGGCCTGCTGGTGCTCGCTGGATGACCCCTGCCATGCCGATACCCTCCTGCGGATTGCTAACCTTTAGCTTTACGACTTCTCAAAGCCTGAGGCCTTAGGCTCCGCCGATACCTTCCGCGGGCTTGCATGGATCCATGAGCGCTTTGTCGAGACTGGAAACACTGACCGATTGGCTGACCCCGGACGCGCTCAAGGCTGACATGAACGTGCGCAAGCGCGTGCAGATGTTCCTCATCAGCCATATCTTCGGGCCGTTCATCGCCACACCCATTCCGCTCTGCCTGGCGTTCGTCGATCCGAACCCGTGGCCGCAGGTGCATATCCTGGCGGCATCGATCTATGGCTTCTGGCTGTTCCTGCCGCTGCTCAAGTTCTTTCCGCGCCACTATACGGCGCTGTCGATGCTCTCAGTCTGCAACCTCAGTTTCGCGATCCTTTGGGGGTCGTTCAACTACGGGGGCACCAGCTCTCCGTTCCTCGTCTGGTTCATCCTCACTCCCCTCCTGGCCTTCCTCTATCTCGGGTCGACCTGGACCAATCGCCTCTTCGTCCTCGGGCAGATTTTCGGGGGGATGGGGATATTCTACCTCTGCTATCGCTTTTCGAGTTTTCCCCTGCACGTACCGGTTCAGGAAATGGTGGTTCCGGGCGTCCTGTCGGTTTTGGGCGCGACCACCTACACGTTCCTCATGGCGGCTTATTACGCCAACGTGGTCGACAGCCAGTCCGAGCTGATGCGCGAGATCGAGCGGCATCGCGACACCACCAAGATGCTGATCGACGCCAAGGACGAGGCCGAGCGCGCCAACGGGGCCAAGTCCGAGTTCCTGGCCAAGATGAGCCACGAACTGCGTACCCCGCTCAACGCCGTACTCGGTTATTCCGAACTGCTGCTCGAAGACGCCGAGATCGATGGGCGCGGCCAGCAGATATCGGACCTGCAAAAGATCAGCGCAGCCGGCAAGCACCTGCTGGCCATGGTCAACGACATCCTCGATATCTCCAAGATCGAGGCCGGCAAGATGGTGCTGCATGTCGAAACGATCGACGTGGACGAGCTGATCTCCGATGTCGAATCCACGGCGCGCCCGCTTGCCTCCAAGAACGCCAACAGCTTCGTGGTGGTCGAGGGACCCAAGGTCGGGCTCATGCAGGCCGACGCGACCAAGCTGCGCCAGGCGCTCTTCAACCTCATATCGAACGCTGCCAAGTTCACGCAGAACGGGCAGATCACCCTCTCGGCCCGCCGGCTGGCGGAGGCCGATGGCGGCTGGATCGAGATCGCGGTGGCCGATACCGGCATTGGCATTTCGCGCGAGCAACAAAGCAAGCTCTTTTCGAGCTTCACCCAGGCGGATGCGCGGATTGCCGCGACCTATGGCGGCACCGGCCTCGGCCTAGCGCTGAGCCAGAATTTGTGCCGCCTGATGGGTGGCTCGATCACGGTTGAAAGTGAACTCGGCTACGGGTCGCGATTCACGATCCGTCTGCCGACCGCGATGGCTCGGCCTGCCGAGGCGCCTCAACCCAAGGCTGACGAACCGGTCGAAGCGGCGCGCAGCGCGGCCAATGCCAGTCCGGTGGTGCCGCTCGACCCCGAGCTGGCAGCGGCCAACCTCTCCGAGCCGCGCCAGCGCCTACTCTTCGTCGATGACGACCGTGGGTTTCTCGAGCTGGCCGAGCGTCTCTTTCACCGCGAAGGCTATGAGCCGATCGTGACCGACGCGCCGCAGTCGGCGCTTCAGATCGCCAGGACCGTGAGGCCGGCTGCCATCTTCCTCGACATCATGATGCCCGGTTTTGACGGCTGGGACGTGCTGGCGGCGCTGCGGGCCGATCCGGCGCTCAGCCATATTCCGGTTTTCATGATCTCCATTCTTGCCGACCGGGCGCGCGCCATGCAGGCGGGGGCGGATGGAGTGGTTGCCAAGCCGCTCGATGCGTCAAAGGTCAAGGCGGCGATCGCGGCCATCAAGTCGAGCCGCGTCGGGCACGGGCGCGCCAACCGAAGAGCCATGGGGTAGGGCATGACACTCGTACTGATTGTCGAAGACAACCCGATCAACCGCGACGTGCTCGGCCGGCGCCTGGAACGCCGCGGCTTTGCGATCCGCTTCGCTGAGGACGGGCCGGAGGGCATCGCGGCGGCCAAGGCCCTCAAACCCGACGTGATCCTTATGGATATCGGTCTGGGCGAGATGGACGGCTACGAGGCCACCCGCACCATCAAGGCCGATCACGATACGGCCGGCATCCCGGTCATCGCGCTCACGGCAAGCGCCTTCGAGTCCGACCGGGCCAAGGCGCTCGCCGCCGGTTGCGACGATTTCGATACCAAGCCGGTCGACCTGCCCAGGCTCCTGGGCAAGATCGAGGCCGCGCTGGGTCAGACGCTCTCGTAGCTGGCGCGGTATTCGAGGTCGGCCGATTTCATCGCCTGCTCGAGAACGCGCACGACTTCCTCGATGTCCTCGCGGCTGTGGGCCGCCATCACCTGGAAGCGGAACCGCGCGCCGCCCTGCGGCACGGCCGGATACTCCACGAGATTGGCGATGCCCCCCTTGGCGGCAAGCTCGCGCGAGGCGAAGCGGCCTAGGGCCTCGGTGCCGACGCGAACCGGCACGATCGGGGAGGGATCGCCCAGGACTTCGAGCCCAGCTTCCTGCATGCGGGCGCGCAGGTAGAGGATATTGTCCATCAGCTTGCGGCGCAGCGTTCGGCCCTCGTCGGATCGGACGATCTGGAGTGCCTTGCTAATGGTGGCAGCCTGGACCGGCGAAAGGGCGTTCGAGAAGGTGTGGGTGGCGCTGTAATAGCGCAGGTACTCGGCCGTCGCCCGGTCCTTGACGGCGATGAAGCCGCCGTTGGAGGCGAAGGTCTTGGAAAAGCTGCCGATGATGATGTCGGCGGCGCCAAACATGTTCTGCAGGCCGAGATGGCCCCGGCCATCGTCCCCGATGCTGCCCAGGTCATGGGCGCAGTCGACGAGCAGGGTGGCCTTGTACTGGTCGCAGATTGCCCGCATCGCCCCAATGTCAGGCGTGTCCGAGTGCATCGAGAAGAGGCTTTCGGTCACCACGAGAATGCCGTTTTCCGTGTCGTTGGCACGGATGCGCTCGAGCTTGCGAGTAAGGCCTTCGAGGTTGAGATGGCCGTGGTGGTGAATGTTCTGGGTGGCGGCGCGGGCCCCTTCCTGCAGGCAGGAATGCGCCAGCACATCCAGGACCACGTAATCGTTGGGCCGCACGAAACCCTGGACGGCGCCGAAGCCGGCGGCCCAGCCGGTCGGGTAGAGCACGATCTCGCGGCCGTCAACGAAATCCGAGAGGTCGTTCTCGAGGGCGATCGAATTGGCGGTGTTGCCAAGCAGGGCGGCCGATCCGGCGCTGTGAACGCCGTAGGTCTGGATCGCCTCTATCGCCGCCTGCTTGATTTCCGGGTGGCTTGAGAGGCTCAGATAGTCCTGGCTGGCGAAGTTGATACCCGTGAAGGGCGACCCGGAATCGGTACGGGCCTGGCAACGGGCGGTGGGCGCGGTGGCGGTGGAGCGTGCATAGGGCCAGACGCTGTGCTGGCGGCGCAGGTTCTGCCACTGGTAGAATGGCGCCGTCCTCCCTACAAGATCGGATCCTATTGGACTGCGATAGTCTCGCAGGCTGCCGGTCAACGCGGCTTCGGGTACACTCTCAAGGGACATGACGCTCTCCGCACATTTACTATTTGTTAATTGTAGCGCGTAACCGTTTGAAGTCTATCGGTCTCGCGGCTCCTCGATGGTTTATTTTTAGTTACTTCGTCGACAAAATGCTGCAATTTGTAGGGATTTCCGCATACGTAAAATTAAGCGCGGGCCCTGCATAAAGCCCCCATGGGAAATGGGGTTCGGGCAGGAGTATCGGCGTTTGTCGGTCGGGTCGAAGCAACGATCGACCGGATAGTTGGTGCCGATCATCTTAAACCTCACATCCGCCAGCAATTGCTGGGTGAGCAGCTTCGCACCGTCGTTCAGATGGCGCCGCTGCTCTTGGCGGCGGTCTTGATCACATCGATCGTCTTCCTGGTCGTGACGGCCGGTACGCCCGCTTTCGATCCGGTCTTCTGGTGGGCGGTGACTGCCGTCTCCTATTACAGTTTCGCCTCACTTGTCTGGTGGCGCGACCGCAAGGGGCCGCGCCATATCCTTTCGGTACCGACGACCGTCAAGTTCGCCATCGCCGGATGCTTCGTATCCGGGACGCTCTGGGGGATCGTCGCCAATATCCTGCCGATCGAAGTGCCCGCTATTCGCGCTGCGGCGATTATCGGGATTGGCGGGATGCTGTTCATCTCCATGCTTTCGCTGGTTAATCTGCCGCTGGGTGCGGTTGCACTCGTCGTGCCTCTGGCCGTGGGGGCAACCGTGGCGGTGATGCGCCTGGGCATGGCGGAATTCTGGGTGCAGACCGTGCTCCTCGCGGCGTTCATCATCGTGATGCTCGCCATGTCCGTGCGCCACGCGCGCGCTTTCGTTCAGCATCGGGCCTCGCGCAGTCAGGTCGACGAGAAGAAGGAGATCATTGGCCTGCTCCTCAAGGAGTTCGAGGCCACGGCCTCCGACTGGGTCTGGGGGTTCGACAGGGAAGGGCGCATCGATAATGTGTCCAAGGGGTTTACGGCGGCTACCGGACTGCCGGCAGCGGACCTGATCGGCGCCGACTTCGTGCACTTCCTGCAATGCATATCGCCGCCCAATGACACCCTGATGGCGCAACTGGCGCGTGATTTCGAGGCAGGCGAGAGCTTTGCCGATGTCGAACTGTGCGTCACGGCGGGAGGCGAGCAGCGCTGGTGGCGATTGAGCGGCAAGCCCATTCGGGACCACAAGAACGAGTATGTGGGCTATGTGGGGACCGTCACGGACGTCTCCGCGCGCAAGGCAGCCGAAAAGCAGATGACGGCGCTGGCGCATAACGACACGCTGACCGGCCTTCTCAACCGGGCCAAGCTTTCCGAGCATCTGGGGTTGTGCGTTTCGAGGCTGAGCCGATACGGCGCACCGTTCGCACTGCTCTATCTCGATCTCGACCAGTTCAAGACGGTCAATGACAGCCGCGGGCACATGTTCGGCGACAGGCTTCTCATCCAGGTGGCCGGCCGCATCGAGGCGGCGCTGCGCGAGAGCGATATCGCCGCGCGGCTGGGAGGCGACGAGTTCGCGATCATCCTCTCCAACGACTGTGCACCGGACATGTGTGCCTCGGTAGCCGCGCGGCTTATCGAAAGCATCAAGCGGCCCTTCGAGATCGATGGGGAGACGATCACCATCGGCGCCAGCATCGGGATCGCCGTGGCACCTGCCAACGGTTCGGGGCCCGAGGAGCTTCTGCGCAATGCCGACATGGCGCTCTACCGGGCAAAGGCCGATGGTCGGGGCGCCTTCCGGTTCTTCGAGTCCCACATGGATCGGGAAGAGCGCGAGCGCAAGGCGCTCGAGGCCGAACTGCGCGAAGCCCTGGCGGAGGGGCAACTGGTGCTGCACTACCAGCCGCTCGTTTCGGCCGTGGACAAGCAACCGATGGGGTTCGAGGCTCTCATTCGCTGGCAGCACCCGATCAAGGGGTTGATCCTGCCCAGCGCGTTCATCCCCATTGCCGAGCAAAACGGCCAGATCGTCGAAATCGGCGACTGGACGATCGATCGTGCGTGCCGGGCGGCGGCGAGCTGGCCGGCTGATCTTACGGTATCGGTCAATCTGTCTGCGCGCCATTTCCGCGATTCAGATATTGCGGGTTCCGTCCGCCGGGCGCTCACCGTCTCTGGGCTCAAGCCCGACCGGCTCGAGATCGAGGTGACCGAGGCGCTGCTGGTCGATGACCTGGATGCCGTGCTGGTCAAGCTCGAGGAGTTGCACGAGCTGGGCGTCACCATCGCGCTCGACGATTTCGGCACCGGCTATTCGAGCCTGGCCTATCTGCTCAAGTTCGCCTTCGACAAGATCAAGATAGACCATTCCCTCATCGAGGCCGCGCCGTGCGATCCGGTGGCGAGGGATCTGTTGCGGGCAATCGCCTCGATCGGACGGACCCTCAAGCTGCGGATGACGGCAGAGGGCGTCGAGACGCTCGAACAGGCCGAGTTCATCAGTGAGATGCTGTTCTTCCAGCTCCAGGGATTCCACTTTGCCAAGCCCCTGGATTCCATCGGGCTGGCGCACTACCTGCTGACGCAGGTCAGAAGCCGGGCCGGCGACGTGCGGCGCGAGGCAGAGGATGCCATTGCCGGACGCGTGGTCAGGCAGGCGGAGGCGTGAGGCCTACGCTCTTCTCAACACGCTGAAATCGAAGTGTGCGAGGCGGCCGGGTGGTGGATCCGGCGTGCGGGCTCGCAATGCATGACCCAGTCGTGGCCATCAAGTAGACCGCCGTCGAGGGAAGTGCCGTCCTCGTTGAAGCGCACGGCCCGGTAATCATCGAGCAAGCGTTGGCGCATGTCCCCGGGGATGGCGGAGCGATCGTGCCAAGGCGAGCGGTAGATGATACCGCGAACCTGGCTTTCGGCCAGCCCGGTCCAACAGGCGATCGTCTGCTTGGAGCAGCCGCTCAACCAGAGCACATAGGTGCAGTACTTCGCTTTGTCGCTGTGCATGCGCTGTCGGCGCCCCCTGGCCGATGCCCATCGTTAAGCGAAATTAACAGGAGTTAACGCGCGTCGTCATCAATCAAATGGACGATAAGAACAGTTATCCCAACCATCTTGGCTTGAAGACGATCTTTTGCCGCTGCGGCATGTGCCGCGTCATGCGTCTGTAAATCAGGCCGAAGACGTAAAAGATCACCAGCGAAATGGCCAGGAAGTAGAGCGCGGCGACGGAGAAATGCAGGAAGGCATTGTAATCCTTCTGGAAAAGCTCTCCGGCCTTGTTCATCAAGTCCTTCTGGTCATCGATCACCGGCAGCGTGAAATAGACGAGGGCCGTGGCGTGGAAGAGGAACACCACCTCGTTGGTGTAGGCCGGCCAGGCGATGCGAATCAGATGCGGCCAGATGACCGAGCGGAACTGCTGGCCGCGACTCATGCCGAAGGCGCGCGCCGCCTCGACCTCGCCCCTGGGCACCGTCAGCAGGGCGCCATGGAAGATCTCGGCTGCATAGGCGGTGGTGTTCAGCGCCAGGATCGCAGGTCCCATGAACAGGGGATGGAGCACGAGCCAGTCGATGCCCAGCGGCTTCCAGAGCGTCAGGTTCAGCGCCAGCGCGATGGAATAGAACATGAAGAGCTGGATGAAGAAGGGCGAGCCGCGGAAGATATAGATGTAGCCCCGACAGAACCGCGAGACGAGCGGGTTGGAAGAGGCCTTCCCGAGGGCCATGAAGACTGCGCCGACGAAGCCGATGGGGATCGAGGCGGCAGCGAAGTAGATGTTGAAGAGGGCCGGCTTGGCCAACAGGCCCAGGTCGGTAAGGAGGGGGGCGAAGAACCAGTCCACCGTCAACCCTCCACACTGATCATGCCGCGACCGGCGCGTCGCCGCAGGGCGGCGAAGCCCTTCTCGGAAACGAAGGTCAGGATGATGTAGAAGACCAGCAGCACCAGATAATAGCGCCAGCGCCAATCGGGATGCATGAGCCCTGCCGTCGGCACGAAATTCGGGGCGCCCAGGCTATTGGCCCAGCGTACGATATCGGTGATCTGGACCAGCGAAAGCAGCGAGGTCGACTTGATCAGCAGCATCCAGACGTTGGAGAGCCCGGGGAGCGCGTAGATCCACATCTGCCGGATACGGATGCGCCAGTTGACCTGGGACTCCGACATGCCGAAGGCGCGCGCCGCTTCGATCTGCCCCGGCGGCACCGAGTGCATGGCCCCGAAGATGACGTTGGCGGTGAATGCTCCGTAGACGATGCCCAGCGATACCGAGGCGAGCACGAGGTATTCGAAGGTATTGAAATGCAGGTTGGCCGCGGGGCAGGGCGGCCAGAGGGTGGCGGTTGCGATCTCCTCGGCCGAACAGGCCGACCGGCTGATGATCCACTCCACCGTCTGCTCGAAGGCGAGCGGGAAGAAGATGAAGAAGAGCACGTCCGGTATGCCGCGCGTCATGTTGGTGTAGGCCATGCCCAGGAGCCGCACCGGCACGAAGCGCGAATTGCGCAGCGTCGCGCCCGCAAGCCCCATGGCCAGCGCCACGGCGGCGCCGGCGACGGCGGCGAACAGCGTGAACTGCACGCTGGCGTACCAGGCCAGGTGCTTGCCGTTCGTCAGATAGCCGAGCCAGAACAGGATGTCGTTGCCCAGGAAATCCTGGAGCCATTGCGGCAGGAGATCGGTCATCGCGGAGCCAGTGCCGGGCAGGCCCGAGGGCCCGCCCGGCACTGCGGCTTACTTCTTGTAGAACGGGCCCTTGCCCGGGAACCACTTGGCGATCAGCGCGTCGATGGTGCCATCGGCCTTGGCGGCCTCGAGGGCGGTGTTGAGCTTGTCCTTGAGCTCGGTGTCGCCCTTGCGCAGGCCGATACCGTAACCCTCGCCGATCGAGACTTCCGGACCGGCATAGACGATCGCGCCGTTGGAAGCGGAGACGATCGGGTCGAGGTAGGGGCCGTCGGCGAGAACGATGTCGAGGTTGCCGCCGGCCAGGTCGGCCATGGCCTGGTCATAGGTGGCGTAGGACTGGATGGTGTTGCCGTTCTTGAGGTTGGCTTCGGCATAGGCAGCCTGGATGGTGCCGCCCTGGACGCCGATCTTGACGCCGCTGAGGGCGTTGAAATCGAAGTTGGCGCCGGCATTGGTCACGTAGCGGGACGGATCGGGCGGGTAGTAGGCCTCCGAAAAGTCGATGGTCTGCTTGCGCTCGTCGGTGATCGACATGGCGGCCACGATGGCATCGTAGTTGCCCGCCACCAGATTCGAGATGATCGTATCCCACTCGTTGGCGACCCAGGTGCATTCCAGGCCCGCGCGCTTGCACAGCTCGGTGCCGACATCCACGTCATAGCCTGCGGGCTTGCCGGAATCGTCAAGGAAGTTCCAGGGCGCGTAGGCAGCTTCGGTGCCCATGCGGACGGTCTGAGCGTTGGCAGCGCCGGAGAGCGCCAGGAGCGCCGCGGCCGCGAGAAGTAGCTTCTTCATGTCTGTCACTTTCTGACTTAGGGATTCTTGTTCTGGTTCTTTCTCGCTCAGCCGTGACCGGCCGCGCTGAGAAACTGCTTGAGACGCGCGGACTTGGTGGCGTTGAAGACTTCCTCGACGGTGCCGATCTCCTCGATCAGCCCCTGGTGCAGGAAGACGACGCGGTCCGAGACCTCGCGGGCGAATTTCATGTCATGGGTAACCAGGATCATGGTCGATCCTTCGTCGGCCAGCAGCTTGATCACCCGCAGCACTTCGCCCTCGAGTTCCGGGTCGAGCGCCGATGTCGGTTCGTCGAACAGCATTACCTTGGGATTGATGCACAGGGCGCGCGCGATGGCGGCGCGCTGCTGCTGCCCTCCGGAAAGCTGGGAAGGATAGCTGTCCGCCTTGCTCCCGATGCCGACCTTGTCGAGCAGGGCAAGCGCCTGGGCGTGTACCTCGTCGCGATCGCGCTTCTGCACGCGGACAGGAGCCTCCATCACGTTCTCGATGATGGACATGTGGCTCCACAGGTTAAACGACTGGAACACCATGCCGAGTTCGGAGCGGATACGCCGCAACTGCTGCTCGCTGGCGGGATGGCGATGGGGGGGCGTGCCCGCGAGGTCGATGACCTCGCCGTCGATGGCGACGGTTCCGCGGTCGGGCACCTCGAGCATGTTGATGCAACGCAGCAGCGTCGACTTGCCCGAACCTGACGAGCCGATCAGCGAAATGACTTCGCCCTGACGTGCGGCAAGAGAAATACCCTTGAGAACTTCAAGCGAGCCAAAGGATTTGTGCAAGTCATCTAGTTCGATGACCGGCTTTTTTTCGTTGCCGGGCGTCACGCTGGGTGTCGCGGAATAATCAACGCTTGTCATTGAATCCTGTTGGCCCCTCGGCGCGCCAGCAAAGCAGAACGCACGCAGATAGCAAGAGGGAAAGTCCGTTCCCTGCTTTCGTGCCGGACGCCGCTCGGCTATTCGTCTGGGCATGTTCTTCATGCTCTCAAAAGTTCTTTGGCTGGTGGCGCAACCCTTGTCACTGGTTTTTCTGCTGATTTTGGCTGGAATTCTCGCCTATTGGCGCAATTGGCGCCGGCTCGGAGCGGGCCTGTCGCTGGGGGCGATGGTCCTGCTTGGCCTGTTCGCCTTCACGACCCTGGGAGCCTTGCTGATCGCTCCCCTCGAGAACCGGTTCGCGCGACCGGCGACAGCGCCGGACGACGTTGGCGTCATCCTGGTGCTGGGGGGCGGCTTCGGAGGCGTGGTGAGCCTGGCGCGGGGCAACGAGGAATTGCGCGATTCCGGTGACCGGTTCGTGGAAGCCCTCTATCTCGCCAACCGCTACCCAAACGCAAAGATCGTGGTGACGGGCGGGGTGGGCAATCCTTTCCAACCCGGGGAAACGGACGCCGATATTGCGCGACGGTTCTACCAGCGCCTGGGCGTGCCGGCGGACCGTCTGGTGTTCGAGGGGGAATCCCGCAACACCGCCGAAAATGTCGAGTTCACCAAATCTCTCCTCGAGGTGACGCCAGGCCAATCCGTACTGCTGGTGACGTCAGCCTTCCATATGCCGCGTTCGATGGGGATCTTCCGCCAGGCGGGTGTCGATGTCGTGCCGTGTCCCGTCGATTATCGGGCCGTGCCCGAGCCGGGCTTTGGTCTCGAACTCGCCGAGCCGTCCTTCAACGTCAATACGGCCTCCGTCGCCATCAAGGAGTGGATCGGGCTGCTCGCCTATTACTGGACCGGCCGCACCGACGCGCTCTTTCCTGCTCCATGAAGAAGGCGGCTCCAACGAGAGTTGAAGCCGCCTTGATGGGCGAGGTTCGGGTCTGCGCCTACGTTCGCCTGATCAAGCCCACGACCACCGAGATGAGCAGCAGAGCCAGGAACAGGAAGAAGAGGATCTGGGCGATACCCGTGGCCGCGCCGGCGATGCCGCCGAAACCAAGGACGCCAGCGACCAGTGCAATGACGAGGAAGACCAGTGCGTAATAGAGCATTTTGAGGCTCCTTTGTTCTTTCGTACCGGTTGATCAACGCCCCTGAGCGCTGGCCAGTTCCCAAATACAAAGGGCCGGGATGCGACCCGGCCCTTTGAAATCTCTCCGTAAATGGCGGTCAGGCTGCCGCGCGCGAGCCTTCGTTGAAGAAGAGCGCCTGGCTGATGAGCGCCTTGACCATGTCGGGGTTGAACGGCTTGGTGACGAGGAACGTGGGTTCGGGTCGTTCACCGGTCAGCAACCGCTCGGGGAACGCGGTGATGAAGATCACCGGGACCGAGTGGCTGTTGAGGATTTCGTTGACCGCGTCGATGCCCGAGGAGCCATCGGCAAGCTGGATGTCCGCCAGGATCATCTTGGGCTGGTTCTTGGCGAACTGCGCCACGGCCTCGCGGTGCGTGCGGGCAATGCCGACCACGTTGTGACCGAGGCTCTCGACCAGTTGTTCGATATCCATAGCGATGAGTGGTTCATCCTCGATGATCAGGATGTCGGTTGCCACTTGGCGCGAAATCTCGATGGAAGCCTCTTCGAGCAGGGACTCGAATTCCTCGGGGCTGACGCCCAGGATTTCAGCAGCCTCTTCGTGGGTGAAGCCTTCGACGGAAACGAGAAGGAATGCCTGGCGTGGCACGGGCGCAAGAGCTGCGAGGTTCATCGCTGCCGTCTGTTCCCAGGCCAGCGAGGACGCCGGTTCGGGTACCTTTACGTCGGTGGCTGAAAAGAGGGCCGAAAACAGCTTGTAGAGTGCGATCCTGTCATTACTGGCCTCGGGAAAGATGGATGTGTCTCCGATCAGTGCCTCGAGGGTGGCGGCCACATAGGCATCGCCCGAAGATTGCGATCCCGTGGTCGCGCGCGAGAAGCGCCGCAAGTAAGGAAGGTGCGGTGCGATCCGCGTTGAAAGCGTCATTCTAATGATCTCCCCGATCGCGCTTTGGTCCTTAATGCGGGGTAAAACGTGTGATGCTGCAAACTCGTTCCGCAAAAGTTGGAACTTTTTTTGATCGAGCGCATTTTGGATCGCACAGGCGAATATAAATAGACGGTCAGGGCAATGATTATGAAGGAAAAGGGCTCGACACGGGCACAAGGCCGCGTGCGGTATGGCCAGGTGGACGACGGGCTCGGTCCAAACACCGATATCGGGGCTCGGTTGCGCTCGCTCTATGGGGCTGTGCAGGACGAGGGCATACCGACCAAATTGCTGGATTTGCTGGAGCAGCTCGATCAGGCTGAGACCCGGCAGAAGAAGATCCCTCAGGGGGAATGACGGCATGACCGCTCCCGAACTGTCTTTCAAGCGTGAGTTGCTGGCAACGCTGCCGAGTCTTCGTGCTTTTGCAGTGTCCCTTGCCGGGCGGCACGACCGTGCCGACGACCTGGTGCAGGACACTGTTCTCAAGGCATGGGCCAAGCAGGAGAGCTTCGCGCTCGGCACCAATATCAAGGCGTGGCTCTTCACCATCCTGCGCAACGAATTTTACAGCCAGATGCGCAAGCGCGGCCGCGAAGTTCAGGATGTCGACGGCGTCTTCACCGACCGGCTATCCGTGCATCCGAGCCAGTACGGCTCGATGGACATGCAGGACTTCAAGAAGGCGCTCGATCGTTTGCCAGACGATCAACGCGAGGCGCTGATCCTGATCGGCGCGTCCGGGTTTTCCTATGAAGAGGCCGCCGAAATCTGCGACTGCGCCATCGGAACCATGAAGAGCCGTGTCAGCCGGGCCCGTGCCAGGCTTCAGGAAATGCTCGAGATTTCCGGGGAAGCCGACTTCGGACCTGACGCCGTTTCCTCCCAGGTCATGACTCACAATCTCTGACGGGCTGCGGTTGCAGGCACGCCCGCAAAAGCTCCTCGGCAATGAAGGGCTTTATCACCGTGGCGAGTCCGGGATGCCCGGGATGGCCATGGCGGTGGGTGGCGTCGAAGGACGTGAGGACGACGGCGACGCCGCTTGCATCCAGTTTGGAGACCAGGGCTTCGGCCGTGGGGCTGGAATCGGGGACCTGCACGACGGCGATGTCGAAGTCGGCAAACTGGTCGGCGAAGGCCAGCGCCTCTTCAGTCGAGCGGGCAAAGGTGGTCTTGGCCACGTTGCCAGATTCCAGGATGTGTTGAATGTCGATGGCGACGAGGAACTCCTCTTCGACAACGAGGAGACGTTTTCCGCGGAGCATGCTGCAAGTCCCTTGTTCGCAATGGGTGACTATGGAGCGCGTCGCGGGGCAGCGTCATTTAACTAAGACATGTGGTGGATCGGGAGACGCGGTTGAATCGGACGCCATCAACGACCCGGCAAGTGGCCTGCGAGCAATGCCCGTTGCGCGCCCTCCCGCACTTTCGCAACTTCACCGACACCGAGCTCAAATTCGTTTCCAGTTTCAAGACCGGCGAACTGGTGGCCGAAGCAGGAGCCGTGATTCTCTCAGAGGGGGCGCACAGCGCACACCTCTTCACGCTGCTCTCCGGATGGGCTTTCCGCTACAAGACCCTCGAGGATGGGCGCCGGCAAATCCTCAACTACCTGGTGCCGGGCGATCTCGTGGGGTTGCAGGGGTCGGTGCTGGGCGAGATGGAGCATTCCGTGGAAACGCTTGCGCCGTCCGCGTTCTGCATCTTTCAGCGCAGCCGCCTGCCGCAACTGTTCCGGAACCATCCTGGCCTGGGGTTCGATGTGACCTGGCTCGCCTCGCGTGAAGAACGCATGTTGGACGAGAACCTGCTCAGCGTTGGCCGGCGCACGGCGCTCGAGCGAGCGTCCTATCTTCTGGCCTTCATTCACGAGCGCGCGCGTTCGGTCCTCGCGCCGCCGCCCGCGCGGCTGTTGATCCCCATCACGCAGCAGCACGTGGCCGATACGCTCGGGCTTTCTATCGTCCACACCAATAAAACCTTGCGCAAGCTGGCGGCCCGCAATCTCATCAAATGGCACGATCGGGCATGCGAGGTGCTCGATGTCGAGGAACTCAAGGCAATCGCGGGATGGGACGGCCTGCCGGAGGGGCCGAGACCCCTTATCTGACCCAGGAGGTCTGGCTTGCATTTCGTCGGCATCTTCAACAGGGACGGTGGCACCTTCAAGACCACGGACATGGAAGCGTTCTGCCAGGAGGCGCGCGCCATTTTCGCCCGGCACGGCCACACCATTGATTGCCGGATCGTGGCGGGCCGCGAGGTTTCCGACGCACTCTCAGAGGCCGCGGGCGAGGGAGACGTCGACGTTCTTCTCGCAGGCGGCGGGGACGGCACGATCTCGACGGCCGCCGCGGTGGCCTTCCGCACCGGGGTGCCGCTGGCGGTCCTGCCGGCCGGGACCATGAACCTTTTCGCGCGCACGCTCGGTATTCCGCTCGTCCTGACCGATGCCCTCGAGGCGCTGGCGGCCGGAGAGTTCGGCAAGGCCGATATTGCAACAGCGAATGGCCAGGCCTTCGTGCATCAGTTCGGGGTCGGCGTCCACGCGCGCCTGGTGCGCATCCGCGACGGGCTGACCTATCACAGCCGGATCGGAAAGATGGCGGCCAGCGTGCGGGCAGTCGGCGCCACGATCATCCGCCCGCCGCGGTTCCTCGCCGAAGTGCAAACGCCCAGAGGCGTCGAGCGATGGGAGGCGGCGGGAATCGAAGTCTCCAACAACCCGGTGGGCGACTGGCATATTCCCTATGCCGACACGCATGATCGTGGCGTGCTCGGGGTCTATATCGCCAAGCCGATGTCCGAATGGACGCTCGCCAAGCTTCTGGTGGCCGTCCTGTTCGGGCGCTGGCGCACGCATCCGGATGTCTCGGAGCGCGAAGTGCGCGAAGTGACGCTGAGCTTTCCCAAGCGCAAGCGGTCGGCCAATGCCGTTATCGATGGCGAACTGATCCCGCTCGACGAGCGGATCGAACTCAAAATCCATCCCGGCGCGCTTGTAGTGGTGGTGCCGCCGCGCCGGTTAGAGCGAAGCGGGACCCTGGTCGACGGCGGTCTCGCCCAGTGACATCAACGCGCGTTCGATGGCGCGCAATTCCTCTCCGTCATCGGGCCGGTCAGGCTCGAGACCTTCGGTGCCGCCACGCTGCTTGGCCAGGGCATCGGCCTCGAGCTGGCGCAGCTTTGCGACTTTGCTCTGCCTGCTCAGCGAGGCGTCACCGAGAACGCTTGCGATGGCTTCGTTGACACCAGGTTCAGGCATGACGACATCCTCGTTCAGACTTCGTTCATCTTAGCGCGCCAGACCTTTTGTGGAAATAAGGCGGAACCATGGACGCGGTGAAGCGTTGGGGCCGTGTTTGGGGGCGCTTATGAAGAAAACGAACCTGTGGTAACACCTGCCATACGGTCACTGCCGGAACAGATCAGGCAAGCCGTTGAAAACGAGAACCGTCGCAGCGCACTTGCGGCGCTATCCGTGCTGGAAGCAGACGCAGACACCGATCTGGACCGGCTGACCCGACTGGGGGCACGAGCGCTAGGCGCATCCCTGGCCTATCTGGGCATAGTGGGGCCCGATGGGCTGCAGGTGCGCGCGGCTTATGGCCTTGACGTGTCACGCTGGACGCATGCGTATGGGCTTTCGCCCGCCGCCTATGCCATTGCGGATGAAGCCCCTTTTCTGCTGGTGGCCGACGCCGCCGGCGACGCCCGCTTTTCCAGCGACGCCATCGTCATGGACGAGCCGGCGGTGCGCTCTTTCCTGGCCTACCCGGTAACCGTGCGGGGGCAGCGGGTCGGCGCACTTTGCGTGCTTTCGCAGGAGCCGGGCTTGGCGCCCGACGCCGATCAGATCGGGCAGCTCAGCGATATTGCCGACCTCATGGGCTCCTGCTTCGAACTCAAGCACGAGGCGCGGGCGAGCGCGCGAACGGCTGCGGCGCTCACCCGGGAGGAGTGGCGGCATGCCCTTACGCTCGAGGCGGGCCAGGTGGGCAGCTGGGTCTGGGACCTGCGAACCGACGAGATGGTCGTAAACGACATCCTGCGCGCCATGTTCGGACTCGAAGGGGTGCGCAATATCTCGGCGCAGGCCTTGATCGAAAAGATACACCCCGATGACCGGGAGGGAGTCGACAAGGCAATCCAGGCTTCGTTCGGCGAAGGGGTCGACTATCATGCCGAGTTCCGCGTGCTCGGTACCGATCGCTGGCTGGTGGCGCGCGGGCGCGTCTATCAGCGCGATGGTGCCGGCAAGCCACTGGTGATGATGGGTATCAATCTCGACGTGACCGAGACGCGGGAAGCCGCAGAGCACCAGCGCCTGCTGCTGCTCGAGCTCAACCATCGGGTCAAGAATACCTTGGCCATGATCCAGTCGCTGGCGCGCCAGACGATGCGGCGCAGCCCGGATCCCGAGGCGTTCATTCATGCCTTCTCCGGCAGGCTCAGGGCACTTTCGGATTCGCACGCCGCGTTGTCCGACCGGGACTGGTCCGGCATCGGCATGGAAGAACTCATCTACATGCAGATGGGCGACCAGCTCGAACACGATACCGACCGCCTCCGCCTGGCCGGGCCGGAGGTGGCGTTGCCGCCCGATCATGCCCTTGGCCTCGGCATCATCCTGAACGAGCTGATGTCCAACGCCTTGCGGTTCGGGGCCCTAAGTGTGCCCAACGGCCGGGTGGACGTCACCTGGACGGTCCGCAGCGGCCCGCAACGCTGGGTGGATTTGACCTGGCGCGAGAGGGGGGGGCCGGAAATCGCCGAGCCCATCGAATACGGCCTCGGCGCGCGCCTCATCGAGCGCAGCCTGGCCAAGGTCCTGGAGAGTTCGGTGGAGCTGGGCTTCCCGCCCGAAGGCGCGGAAGCCCGTATCTCGTTTCCGCTATCGGCCTAATCCTGGCTTTCGCCGGGCGGTCGCTCGTGGCGCGAAAAGAAAATCACCGCCGCCAGCGCGGCTAACGGCAGGCCGACACGCCGGATTGTCGGGGAGGAAAGAGCCATGGGGATGGCAGTGAGCGCCGCGGTGGTGATGAGGCTATTGGCCTCGCTCTGCCGGCGGCGCTCCGCGGCGATCCGCTTGCGATTGGCTTCGGCCATGCGCGCCCAGACATAGATCACGAGCGCGATGACGATGGCCGCTCCGGCAATAGCGAGCGCACCCCAGATCGGGCCAAGCCAACCGGCCAGCCCCAGATAGGCCGCCACCAGCAGGAACGCCACGGCGATCAGGGCGAAAAAGCCGATCGCTCCGGCGACGATGGCCTGGCTCTTGGCGCGATCCACCAGCGCTTCGGCTTCGAGGCCGAAAAGCGTTGCGAACTGGGCGAACAGGTGCATGCGCTATTTCCGGGCAAGCAGGGCCAGGATGAAACCGATGCCGACCGCGCTAGCGACGGCAGTCAGCGGACGCTCGCGAATCGTGTCCTTGAGCTGGCGTTCGAGTTCCCCGGCCTGGTCGGAAAGATCGTCAACCATCTGCTGTCCCTGGGCCACCACTTTGCTCGCTTCGTGCTTGGCGGTTTCCTTGGCGGTCGAGACCTTGTCGTTGCCCATGCGTGCCAGGGTGGCGGCAATGGCTT
>Ga0182743_1001063_pt1 | contig 28754 bp, 24 predicted proteins | sample eDN3rd30CKraftOP_FD_128522 | JGI IMG/M metagenome (GOLD analysis project Ga0182743, IMG submission 128522) | Enriched Organic Plus compost microbial communities from Emeryville, California, USA - eDNA 3rd pass 30_C Kraft OP (version 2) (version 2) ... | reverse complement strand
GCCGCCAGCGCCATCGGCTACCTCGCCAAGCGCCGCGAGAAGGCCGCCATCGCGGTGCTGCGCAGCGTGCTGCTGGCCGTCCCCAGCGACACCCTGCCCCATAACGAGCACAACCTCTATTCCTGGACCCTGCTTTCCACGCTGATGCGCGAATGCGAGCGGCGCGCCATCCACATCGTTCCGCTCGAAGTCGACAGACCCAGGGTGAGCGGCGCGCGGCTGGTGGAGCGAGCTCGCGCCGCCAAGGTGGACGGCATCCTGCTGCTCAACGACGACCGTCGCGAACTCCTGCACGAGATCGCCGAGGCCCGCATCCCTGCCGTCCTGATGAACGGGGAAGACCAGGAGATGCAGATCGACAGCGTCACGCCCGGCAACCGCTTCGCGGCGCAATACGCCACCAACTGGCTGATCCAGCAGGGCCACCGCAGCATCATGCACCTGACCTGGGAGGGCCGCAGCACGATTCGCCGGCGCCGGGACGGCTTCCTCGATGCCTTCCGCGCCAACGGCCTGTCGCTCGAAACGGCCTATATCCACCACGCCGCCGGCTACATGCCCGAAATGGCCGAGGCCGCCATCGACCGCTGGGTCGAAAGGCACGAGGGGATGGGCGGCATCACCGCCATCTTCTGCGCTGCCGACAACCTGGCGCTCGGCGTGATGAAATCCCTGCGCCGCAATGGCTTCGCCATGCCCGAGGACGTTTCCGTCATCGGCTTTGACGGGGTGGCGCTGGGCGAGCTCACCTCCCCGCCCCTGACGACGGTCAGCGTGCCGCTCGAGCACATGGGCAATGCCGCCCTGCACCTGCTCGAGCAGCGCATCGTCAACGCCAACACCGTGCTTCCGGCCCATCGTCTGGAGCTTGGGTGCAAGCTGACGATAAGGGGCAGCGCGCAGACCCTGACCAGCCGCTGACGGGGTGGAAACCCGACCATCTTCGGGAAGATCGCCACCGTAAGTAACCAGTCGGTGAATTTTTCAACCCCTGCTTCGGCGCGTTCCATGACCTAGCCGGAACACCCTAGCGCGTTGATATTCATGCCGATCTTCCATACCAGCCGCCCGACCATGACCGGCAGATGACAGCAATGAAAATTGTTTCATATTGCGCCGCTCGTTAACAGCCGCAAAGATAGGGCCGTGATCAGCACAATCGCCAACAAGCAGGGATACATTGCTGGGGCGTCGTGCCGGTCCAGGAGGGGAAGGGAGGGGCATGCAAATATTTTTGCGAGGTAGCCGAGCACTTCCAGCGAGCACCATGCGCGGGCCTATGTCACCGGTTGGTTACATGGCGACGCTCAATTGGAGGAAGACGTCAATGAATACCAGGAAATGGATCGCGACGATCGCGACGGCGGTTCTGGCGACGACGGCGATGACCGGCATCGCCTTGGCTTTTCAGGAGGCACCCATGCTGGCCGACATGGTCAAGGCGGGCAAGCTTCCCCCCGTCGATGAGCGGTTGCCCGCTCACCCGACGGTCGTGGACGCACTCTCGGTGGGCCAGTATGGCGGCACCTGGCATCGCGCCTATAGCGGCCCGGGCGACCGCTGGGGCCCGACCAAGCTGATGGAAGAGCGCGTGCTCAAGTGGACGGCCGACCCGGGCGGGGAGGCCGTGCTCAAGCCGGGCTACATCGAGAGCTATTCGGTCAACGACAATTCCACCGAGTTCACCTTCACCCTGCTCGAAGGCCTCAAATGGTCGGACGGGCAGCCGGTGACCACCGAGGATGTCGAGTTCTGGTACAAGGACGTGTTCCTCAATCCCGACATCGTCCCCAATATCGACCCGACCTTTGCCCCGGGCGGCAAGCCGCTCGAGCTCAAGATCGTCGACGACCGCACGTTCACGATCAAGTTCGCCCAGCCCTATGTCTATTTCCTGCAGATCCTGGCCAAGGATTCGACGGGCGAGCCGAGCCTCGACCGCCCGAGCTTCCTGTTCCCCAAGCACTACCTGAGCCAGTTCAACAACCACTACGCCAGCGAGGACGAACTCGCCGCCGCGGCCAAGAAGTTCGGCGTCGAGAAATGGACGGGCCTGTGGGGCTCCAAGGGCGTCGCCACCGCCTGGTGGGTCAATCCCGACCTGCCCGTGCTCACGGCCTGGAAGATCGAAACCCCGGCGCCGGCCGAAGTCGTCACCATGGTTCGCAACCCCTACTATTACGCGGTGGACCAGGACGGTAACCAGCTGCCCTATATCGACCGCATCGAGCACCGCCTGTTCCAGGACCCGGAAACGCTCAACCTGATGGTCGCCCAGGGGCAGATCGACATGCAGGCCCGCTACATGGGCCTGGACAACTACACCTTCTACAAGGAGAACGAGGCACGCGGCGGCTACAATGTCGTGTCGGGCCGCGACTCCAACGTCTGGTCGATCATCCCGAACCTGACGGTCAAGGACAAGGTCCTCCAGGACCTCTTCCAGAACCGCGATTTCCGCCACGCCCTCTCGGTCGCGGTGGATCGGGAAGCCATCGTGGACCTGACCCAGTCCGGCCTGGCCTACCCCATCCAGACGGCGCCGGTGAACGGCTCGCCCTACCATAAGGACGAGCTCTCCTCCCACTGGACCGAGTACGATCCGGACCAGGCCGACAGCCTGCTGGATTCGGTCGGCCTCACCGAACGCGACAGCGCCGGGTTCCGCCTGCGCCCCGACGGCCAGCGCCTGAGCCTGACCATCGAGGCCAACGACGCCGCCCACGCCAAGACGCTCGAGATCCTCGCCGACATGTTCGCCGATGTCGGGATCGAGCTGCTGCCGCGCGTCATCGACCGCACCCAGTGGGACAACAACCGCGACAACAACGACTTCCAGCTCCAGTGGATGCCGTTCGACCGCCTCACCTACGTACCGGCCGACCCGCGCCTGATGCTGGGCAGCCAGTCCTACGGCAACGAATACTTCAAGTGGTACCAGACCAAGGGCGAAAGCGGCACCGAGCCGCCTGCCGACAGCGCCGTACGGGCCATGTTCGCCTCCTGGGACAAGGCCTCCCAGTCCCTGTCGGTCGAGGAAGCCGACACGGCCGTCAACCAGATGATCGCCGACTTCGTGGATGCCGGCTACGTCATCGGTGTCTATGGCGGGGGCGTGGTGGTCAACATCGTCTCGGACAAGATGCACAACGTGCAGCCTGACCTGGTCCAGGACGACATCTTCCGCGGCGTGGGCATTGCGCGCACGCAGCAGTTCTGGATGGATAAGTAAAAACCAAGACCAGATCCGGGGCGGTTCGCCGTCCCGGGTCGCCCATCGGGCTTAGGCCAACAACTGCAACAGCACTTGGCCTGGGGGAGGAACAGCCATGATCGCCTTTATCGTCCGGCGCGCCCTTCTGGCGATCCCGACGCTCGCCTTTATCTCGTTCGTCGCTTTCGTGATCATCCAGCTGCCGCCGGGCGACTACATCACCGCCTACGCGGCCGAACTGCGCCACCAGGGTGAATACATCACCGAGGCGCAGGAGGCCGCGCTGCGCGCCCAGTACGGGCTCAACGACCCCATGCTGGTGCAATACTGGCGCTGGATCTCCAACATCGTCTTCCGTGGCGACTTCGGCTATTCGCTGCAGTGGAACGCGCCGGTTTCCTCCCTCATCTGGGACCGGCTCGCCATCACGCTGGCGATCTCCACCCTCAGCCTCGTCTTCACCTGGATCATCGCCATCCCGGTCGGCGTCTATTCGGCGACGCGGCAATATTCGGTGCTGGACTACGTCTTCACCGTCTTCGGCTTTCTCGGCAAGGGCATCCCCGATTTCCTTCTCGCCCTGATCCTGATGTGGATCAGCTTCGTCTATCTCAACCTCGACGTCGGCGGGCTGTTCTCGGCGCAGTACCAGAGCGCTCCCTGGAGCATGGACAAGTTCGTCAACCTCCTCCAGCACCTCTGGATTCCCCTGGTCGTTCTGGCGACGGGCGGCGCTGCCGGGCTCATCCGCGTCATGCGCGCCAACATGCTCGACGAACTGGGCAAGCCCTATGTCGAGACAGCCTACGCGCAGGGGTTGAGCGAAGCGCGCGTGGTCTGGGGCTATCCCGTGCGCGTGGCCCTCAACCCCTTCATATCGACGGTGGGCTGGGCCCTGCCGGCGCTGTTCTCGGGCGACATCGTCACCGCCGTCGTCCTCAACCTGCCCACCACCGGCCCGCTGCTGCTGCAGGCCCTCAAGATGCAGGACATGTACCTGGCGGGCAGCTTCATTCTCGTGCTCAGCGTCTTCACCGTTATCGGCACGCTGGTCTCGGACATCCTTCTGGCGTGGTTCGACCCGCGCATTCGCTACGCGTGAGGTGCTCGCCATGACCGAACAGACGATCCCCTCCAACACCGACGCCAAGGGCAAGACGAACGCTGCCGACCGCAAGGAGGAGTTGTTCACCGCCAAGCCGTGGCAGCTCATCTGGCGCCGCTTTTCCCGTCACACGCTGGCGGTGATCTCGATGTGGTTCCTGGGCCTGCTGATCGTTTCGGCGATCTTCGCCGACATGGTTGCCCCCTATAGCCCCTTCGAGGTGCAGCGCCTGCGGACCCTGGCCCCGCCCACCCCCATCCACCTTTTCCACGAGGGCCAGTTCGTCGGTCCCTTCGTCTACGGCCTGGCGCGGGAGCGCGATCCCGAGACCGCCCGCGTCACCTTCACCGCCGATACCAACAAGGTGCTGCCGATCCGCCTCTTCGTGCGGGGCGACGAATACAGCTTCTTCGGCCTCTTCACCTCCGACATCCGCCTTTTCGGCGTCGAGGACCGGCGCAACCAGATCAACCTGCTGGGCACGGACGACCTGGGGCGCGATGTCTTCTCCCGGTTGCTCCACGGCGCGCGCGTCAGCCTTTCGGCCGGCCTCGTCGGCGTCGCCTTCGCCTTCGTGCTCGGGCTCACGCTCGGCTCGATCTCGGGCTATTTCGGCGGCTGGATCGACAGCTCCATCCAGAGGCTGATGGAGTTCATCCGCTCCATCCCCACCATCCCGCTCTGGATGGGCCTGGCGGCGGCCCTGCCCGTCGCCTGGGACCCGCTCTTCGTCTACGTGCTCATCACACTCATCCTCGCCCTCATCGGCTGGACACACCTGGCGCGCGTCGTGCGCGGGCAGTTCTTCGCCATCCGCAACGAGGACTATGTCCTCGCCGCGCGCCTCGCCGGAGCGACCGAGTTCCGGATCATCACCAAGCACATGCTGCCCTCCATGACCTCTTACATCATCGCCGCGCTGACCCTGGCGGTGCCGGACATGATCCTGGGCGAGACGGCGCTGAGCTTCCTGGGGCTCGGCCTGCGGCCGCCCGTCGTCAGCTGGGGCGTGCTGCTGCAGGATGCGCAGAACCTGCGCTCGATCTCACTCGCCCCCTGGCTGCTTTCGCCCGGCATCGCGGTCGTGCTGACCGTGCTTGCCTTCAACTTCCTTGGCGACGGCCTGCGCGACGCCGCCGACCCCTATGGGCAGTAGAGCCATGACCAATTCCACGATGCCTGCAGAGCGGCTGCTCGACCTGGAAAACGTCCAGGTGCACTTCCCCATGCGCGAAGGCCTGGTCAAGGCGGTCAACGGGGTCTCCTACCACGTCAACAAGGGCGAGGTGCTCGGCATCGTCGGCGAAAGCGGGTCGGGCAAATCCATCACCGCCCGCGCCATCATGCGCCTGCTACCCAAGCGCGCCGTCGATGCCGGCGGCACCATCCGCTTCCGTCCGCGCGACGGGGAGGAAATCGAACTCTCTGCCCTTTCGCGCAACAGCCGCGCCATCCGGCAGGTGCGCGGCAACCATATCGGCATGATCTTCCAGGAGCCGATGACCGCGCTCTCCCCGGTCCATACCATCGGCACCCAGATCATGCGCACCATCCAGCTGCATAAGGGCCTCTCCCGGTCCGCCGCGCGCGAGAGAGCCATCGATCTCCTCGCCAAGGTGCGGCTGCCGCGCCCGGCCGAGCTGGTCGATGCCTATCCGCACCAGCTTTCGGGCGGCATGCGCCAGCGCGCCATGATCGCGCTCGCCATCTCGTGCGACCCGAGCCTGCTGATCGCGGACGAGCCCACCACGGCGCTCGACGTGACGACCGAGGCGCAGATTCTCGATCTGCTCAAGCAGCTCCAGGCCGAACTGGGCATGGCGATCATCTTCATCACCCACAATTTCGGCGTGGTCGCCGACATCGCCGACCGCGTGTCGGTGATGTATCTTGGGCGCATCCTCGAGACGGCGAGCGTGGACGACATCTTCTATGCGCCCAAGCACCCCTATACCCAGGCCCTCCTGCGCTCGATCCCGCGGCTCGGGGTCGACCAGGGCCGGCGCCTGCCCACCATCCCCGGGATGGTGCCGGACCCCTTCAGCGTGCCGCAGGGATGCGAGTTCCATCCGCGCTGCAGCCACGCCCGCGCCGGGCTCTGCGACGTGAAAGCCCCGCCCGAACGACGTTTCGGCAGCCAGATGTCGCGTTGCCACATCGCCGACCAGTTTGTGCAGGAGCCCGTCCATGTCTGACCTTTCCGCCGGTGCGGCCACCCTGCCGGACGACGTGCTGATCTCGGTGCGCAACCTCAAGAAATACTTCCCCATCCAGGCCGGATGGCTTCGCCGCAAGGTCGGGGACGTCAAGGCCATCGACGATGTCTCCCTCGATATCCGCAAGGGCGAGACGATGGGATTGGTCGGGGAATCCGGCTCGGGCAAGTCGACCGTCGCGCGGCTGATGCTGCGCGCCTATTCCCTGACGGGAGGCAGCATCCTCTTCCGGCAATCGGACGGTTCGGTGATCGATGTCTCCAACCTCACCGACCGGCAGATGCGCTCGCTGCGCCGCGAGATGCAGATGATCTTCCAAGATCCCTATTCCTCGCTCAATCCGCGCATGAACCTGCTCGAACTGGTGGGCGAGCCGCTGGTGATCCACGGCGTGGGCACCCAGGCCGAAATCCGCGACCGGGTGGCCGAGCTGCTCGAAGTGGTGGGGTTGCGTCCCGAGTTTCTCAACCGCTACCCCCACGCCTTTTCGGGCGGCCAGCGCCAGCGCATCGGCATCGCCCGCGCACTGGCGCTCAACCCCAGCTTTATCGCGGCCGACGAGGCGGTCTCCGCGCTCGACGTCTCGGTCGCCGCGCAGAACATCAATCTTCTGCAGGACCTGCAGGAAAAGTTCGGCCTCACCTATCTCTTCATCACCCACGACCTGGGCATGGTCGAGCACATCGCCGATCGGGTGGGCGTGATGTACCTGGGGCGGCTGCTCGAGGTCGCGCCCACCGAGCAGCTTTTCAGCAAGCCGCTCCATCCCTATACGGAAGCCCTCATGGCGGCCGTGCCGCAACCGGACCCGCGAGGCAATCGGACGCGAAAGCGCGTGCCGCTCAAGGGCGAGATCGCCAACGCGGCCAACCCGCCTGCAGGCTGCGCCTTCCATCCGCGCTGCCCCTACGCGCAGCCCCGTTGCAGCGCCGAGGTTCCCGCGCTCCGGGCGGTCGAGGGCGGCAGGCAGGTGCGCTGCCATTTTGCCGAGGAGCTGTCCCTGGCCGGAGCCGTGGCGTGACCGACATTTCCGTGGAGGCCGATGGCGATCTGGCGGCCCGCTTTGCGCCGCGCCTCTTGCTCGATGCGCGCGAGCCCTACCGGCCGGTGGCCTACGGCTATACGCTCTTCCGCGAACCCGGCCAGTCACCGTCCTCCAAGTTCCGGGTGGAACCGGCGGGCGCGCTCGCCATCGAATACGCCATCTACTACGACTGGGATATCGGGCACCTCTACGACCTCGAACACGTCTGGGTGCATGTCGATGCCCAGGGGCAGATCGTCCTGGTCGAGGCCTCCGCCCATGGCGGCCGCCGGGTGATGGACGCGGGCCGCGGCAAGGCCCGGATGCTGGACGGACACCCGGCCATCTACGCCGAGGCCGGCAAGCATGCCCACTGGGCCGCCCCAGAGCACATGAGCGCCGCCGACCGCGAGAAGCTGGCGGTTCTCTGCGGCCCGGCCGCCGGCATCGAGGGCGTCCATCTGGGCAACCCCTTCGCCGAGCGCGGCGACTATCTGGCGAGCGAAGAGGACCACCGCCTCGCCCGGCTCCGGATGCGCCACGACGCCTTCGTGCCGAGCCACGACTACCTGCCGGTCGCCGACATGCCCGCGCTCATGCCCTGGGCCGACCTCCGGGCCGCCATTCCCGACCGCGTCCGTGCCGAGCTCGCGCGGCTGCGCGCAGGCCTGCCGCGCTTCGGCGCCATCCTGCTCGATTGCGGCGACACGCTGGTCGATGAGCGCACCGAGATAAAGCAACCGGGGAGCGAAGTGGTCCTGCGCGGCGACCTCATTCCCGGCGCGGCCGGCATGGTGCACGCACTCAAGGCGCTCGGCTATCCCCTCGTCCTGGTGGCCGACGGACCGCGCCAGAGCTTCGTCAACCTTCTGGGCCAGCACGGGCTCTGGGAGCTTTTCGACGCCCATGTGATCTCCGAGGATGTCGGCGCGCTCAAGCCCGATGCCCGCATGTTCGATACGGCTCTCGCCGCCATCGGGCTCACCCGCGCCGACGCCTGGCGTTGCGTGATGGTGGGCAACAACCTTTCGCGCGACATCAAGGGCGCCAACGCCCTGGGCATAACCTCGATCTTCATGGCCTGGTCGACCCTTCGGACCCACGAGCCGGTTGACGAGACCGAACAACCCGATTTCAGGATCGAGGCGCCGGGCGACCTGCCGGTGCTCATCGACAGCCTCGAGCCCCTGCTGCGCTTCAAGGGGCGAAGCCCCATGCCGAAAGCCGTTTCATGACCGCACCATTGATGACCATCGCCCGGGGAGACAGTGTCACCGCCTGGGAGCTGTCCCCGGTCGAGGCGACCTACTACCCGGGCCAGCCGGCCAAAGCCCGCGATCCGCAGAACTACAAATACGTGAACGGCTTCGTCGATGTCGGCGACCTGCCGTGCCGGGTCGCGACCTGGCGCGACGTGGCCACGCGCACCGTCACGTTGCGCACCGACTGGCCGGTCGAAAGCCTTTACCTCCCCGGCAGCAACCGGCGGGTAGAGTTCAGCCAGTTCCGCCATCGCCCGACGCGGCTGGCGCGCTGGTGCCGCACGACGCTGGCAGCCCCCGAGGATCGCTACTGCTCCTTCCGCCTCGAGACGCGCGGCGGCGTGCACATCTGGGTGGACGGCGAACTTGCCGGCCGCTTTGAGCCCTATACCCGCAACCACACGCAGCAGACGGTCGTCCACCTGCCGATCAAGGCCGGCGGCAGCGAGATCGTGGTGCTGACCGAGGACATGGCGGAGCGCGATACCAACTGGTTCTTCGAGCTGGTGCTGCTCGACGCCGTCGCGCTGGAAATCCACCTGCCCGGGGCGCGGCTGGGCGACAAGGTTGAGACCCTCAAGGCCCTCTCGACGCAGGTGCGCACCAGGGGCGACGTCATCACCGGGGACGAGGATGTGACCCTCCTCTTCGATACGCCCTCGACCCTTCCGGTGGACATCCGCGCCCGGGTCAAATCCACCTCTCATACCCATGCCACGCTCCTCGACCGGACGGTCGCGCTACCGGCCGGCGTTGCCGAGGTGACGCTGTGCAAGGGCCGGGACCTCCCCGACGGCTACCATTCGCTCGAGCTCGAGTTCATCGCCGGCGACAGTCGCGTCACCCGTACCATCGGCTGTCCGATCCTGGGCGCGATCGCCCCGGAGCAGTTGGGCGCCGACCTTGCGGCGCGCAAGGCTAGGGCTCTCGAACACGCTGCGCTGCACGGCGAGTTGCGCATGGGTACGGCGGTAGCGCTGCTCGAAACCGGCCGCTCCGACGACCCGCGCCTGCGCCCCATCATCGAAGAAACGCTTCTCGCCATCGAGGAGCATCGCGACTGCGCCGACTTCGTGTCGGTGCCGCTGCTCTGGGCCTGGATGCGGCACGGCTCCGCCTTCCCGCCCGACCTGGCCGAGCGCATCCGAACCACCCTGCTCGGGTTCCGCTATTGGGTCGACGAGCCGGGCAATGACGTGATGTGGTTCTGGAGCGAGAACCACGCGCTGTGCTTCCACGTCTCCCAGTTGCTGGCGGGCCTGAGCTTTCCCGAGGACATCTTCACTGCCTCGGGCCGAACCGGTAACGAGCAGGCCACCATTGCCATCGAGCGGCTGGAGCGCTGGCTGGATTCGGTCGAGGAAGAAGGGCTGGCCGAATGGAATTCAGCCGCCTATTACCCGGTCGATTTCATCGGCTTGCTGGCCCTGGTGGAACTTGCCCCCCAAGCCATCGCCGACCGCGCCCGTCAATTGTGCGACCGCATCTTCACCATGGTCGCGCTCCACACCCTGGCCGGGGTTCCGTCCGGCTCGATGGGCCGCGCCTATGACAAGGAATTGCGGGCGGGCCCGCTGACCGAACTCGCCCCCTTTGCCGCGGTAGCCTTTGGCAAGGGATGGCTCAACCAGGGCGTCGCTTCGCTTCCACTTTTTGCCGCCGGCGGCTACGCGCCCCCCGATGAAATCTCGTCCTATGTCGAGCCGGTCCAGGGCAAGGTGCTGACGGCGCGTTACAGCCAGGGCTTCGGCCCCGCCGCGCTGCTCACGCTCTACAAGACCCGGCACGTCCAGCTTTCGACCAATAGCGGCGCCCAGCCCGGTGGGCACGGCCATCAGCAGCACGTGCTCGACCTGCGCTTTGCCAGCCACCCGATGGCGCGCAGCTGGCTCAACCATCCGGGCGAGGACGACCCCTGGGGCCAGCAGCGCCCCTCCTACTGGGCCGGCAACGGCGTTCTCCCCCGCGTCGGCCAGCATCGCAATGCCGCCCTGGTGCTCTACCAGCTCGGCGCGCAGGCGCGGCTCGACTTCACCCATGTCTATGCCGCGCGCGCCGGGCTCACGCATCGCCTTGTGGGCGACACCCTGATCCTCGAGAGCCACGACGGAGGCCTTGTCGCCTATAAATCGACAGGTCCGTTGCAGCCGATCACCACCGGCCCGGGCGCAGGCATCGAATATCGCAGTCTCGGCCCCCGGCAGGGCTGGGCGGTTCTGGTGGCCGAAGGGCAATCGCTTGACGCCTTCGCCGCCTATCTCGGCCAATGCCGGCTGCGGCTGGGCAGTGGCGGCGATACGCTCGAGCTGGAAAGGCCCGATGCGGCGACCTTGACGCTCGACTGGGGAAAAGGCCTCCTCATCGGCGATCAAACCCACGAACAAGGCTTCCCCGGCGTCTTTCCCGCCGTCACCCTGGAAGACCTTCGCTAGACCTTTCGCCTACGGCCCGCCGCCAAACCGCACCTGGATCAACATGCGCCTCGAAAAACTCGATCATCTCCTCTCACGGCTGCGGGACCGGATCTTCATGCGGCTCGACATGCCGCTGCCGCTGCGGTTCCGCCGCGGCCTGCCGGAGGAGCGCGCCGGGATCGTCGGGCAGGACCCGGCCGGCTGGGATCGGGTCGGGCCGGAACTCTCCTGGGGAGAGCCCGAAAGCTACTTCTGGTTCGCCACCGGGTTCGAGCTGCCCGAGGCCGCCGCCGGCCGCCGCATCTACCTGCGGGTGGATGCCCAGTTCGGCAACACGCGCGGACGCTCGGACCCGCAATGCCTCGTACGGGTCAACGGCACGATCGCCCAGGGGGTGGACGGCAACCATCGCGAACTGCTGCTCACCGAGGCGGGCGAACCTGGGACGCACTACGACATCCTGCTAGAAGCGGGGACCATCGAGGACCGGCGCCAGCACGGCATGACCATGTCGCTCATGGTGCACGACCCGCTGGTCGAGAAGATCTTTTACGATCTGAGCGTGCCGCTCAACGTGGCCCGTCTCCTCGCTGCCGACGATCCGCGCCGCCATTTCATCGTCAGCCGCGTCGATGCCGCCCTCAGATGCGTCGACTTCCGGCCCGGCGACGCGGCGCGTTTCGCCGCCTCCCTTGAGCAGGCCGGGCAAATCGCGGCCGATATCTATGCCGCCGAGGATTTCGAGAAGAAGCCGGTCATCACCGTGACCGGGCACACCCATATCGATGTCGCCTGGCTCTGGCGCATCCGGGAAACGCGCCAGAAGATGGCGCGCTCCATGTCCACCGCGCTCGCGTTGATGGAGCAGTACCCGGACTACCGCTTCATGTACAACCAGGGGGTGCTGCTGGACTACCTGTCCGAGGACTACCCCGAGATCTTCGCCCGGCTCAAGGAGCAGGTGGCGGCCGGCCGCTTCGAGATCGAAGGCGCCCTCTGGCTCGAACCTGACGCCAACATCACCAATGGGGAATCCTTCGTCCGCCATATCCTCCACGGCTTCGCCTATCACGAGCAGACCTTCGGGGTGAGCCCGCGCATCTTCTGGCTGCCCGATACCTTTGGCTATTCGGCCGCCCTGCCGCAATTGATGAAGCTTTCGGGGGTGGATGTCTTCATCACCCACAAGCTGAGCTGGAACGACACCAACCGCATGCCCAACGAGACCTTCCACTGGGAAGGGATCGACGGCAGCACGGTAGCCGCATATTTCCTGACCACCCAGCCCTATACCGCCACCGGCTTCGGCACGACCTATTGCCCCGACATCAAGCCTACCCATGTCATGGGCACCTGGCGCCGCCACGGCCAGCAGGAGCTCAACGACGAACTGTTCCTCGTCTATGGCCACGGCGACGGCGGCGGCGGGCCGACCCGCGAAATGCTCGAGAACATCCGCCGCATGGAAAAGGGCATCCCCGGCTGTCCTTCCGTGCGCCACGAACACATGCGTCCCTTCTTCGAGCGACTGCTCAGGCGCATGGCGGACCGCCCCGATGACTTTCCCACCTGGGTGGGCGAGCTCTATCTCGAATATCACCGCGGAACGCTGACCTCGGTCGCCAAGAACAAGCGCAACAACCGGCTTGCCGAACAGGCGCTGCGCGAACTCGAGGCACTCGCCGTCCTCGCCCGAGAGCGCCTCGGCCTGGCCTACCCCACCGCCGAGTTGCATGCGCTCTGGCGTATCGTTCTGCTGAACCAGTTCCACGACATCCTGCCCGGCTCTTCCATCGGCGCGGTGTTCGACGACAGCGACCGCGACTATGACGATTTCTTCGCCCGTGCTTCGGCGCTGCGCGACCAACTGGCGGGCGGCTTCGCCCCGGTTGGGGAGCATGTGCTCTTCAATACCCTGGGCCGGCCGCGCGACGGCCTGCTCGAACTCGAGGCCGACGGGCCGCTTGAGGTGAGCGTGGGCGAAACCAGCCTGTCGACCCAGGTCGCCCATTCCCCCGACGGCGCGATCCGTCAGGTCGTTCCGATCCGCGCGCTGCCACCACTGTCGGCCACCCCCGTGACCCTCAAACCCGGATCGGCCGCGGCGGGCAACTCTGGCCTCAAGGTCAGCGAACGGCTGCTCGAGAACGATGCGATCAGCGTGCGGTTCGACGAAAAGGGTCGGATCGTCTCGCTGTTCGACAAAAAGATCGGTCGCGATCTCATCGTGCCCGGAACGCTCGCCAACCGGCTCCAGGCCTATCGGGACATGCCGGTCGAGTACGACGCCTGGGATATCGACGAAAGCTTCGAGGATCAGGTCTGGGACATCGACGAACTGGTCTCGGCCCGGGTCGTCGAGACCGGCCCCTACCGCGCCGCGATCCGCTTCGAATGGCGCTATGAGCGCTCGAGGCTGGTGCAGGTCGTATCGCTGGAAGCGGGAAGCAGGCGGCTCGACTTCGACAGTTTCATCGACTGGCGCGAGCACGACACGCTCATCAAGACCGCCTTCCCGCTCGACCTCCTGGTGCGCGAAAGCATCGCCGAAATCCAGTTCGGCCACGTCCGCCGCCCCGCGCACCGCAACACCTCATGGGACCGGGCCCGGTTCGAGACCGTGATGCACCGTTGGGTGGACGTCTCCGAACCAGGGTTCGGCGCCGCTTTCCTCAACGACAGCAAATATGGTTACGACCTCAAGGGCGGCACCATGCGGCTGACGCTCCTCAAGTCGCCGACCTATCCCTGGCCGGAGGCCGACCAGGGCGAACACCGCTTCCGCTATGCCCTGCGCGTCCATGAAGGGCTGGCCGAGGATGACATTCCTGGAGAGGCCGAAGCCTTCAACCTGCCGCTACGCCTGGTTGCGGGCACAAGCGGGAGGGGCTCGCAAGTCGCTTCGCTCCTCAAGGTCGAGGGAACGGGCGTGACGCTCGAGGCCCTCAAGCTCGGCGAGGATGGCGAGGGCATCGTCGCCCGCCTCTGGGAGACTCACGGACGCGCCACGCAAGCCCTGCTGCACCTGCCGCCCGGCACCGTGAGCGCCGATCTCGTCAACCTGCTGGAGCGTTCCCCGACCCCGCTCGAGATCGTCGACGGCACGGTGCGGCTGGTTTTCGCACCCTTCCAGATCGTCACCGTCAAGCTCGGTCGCTAACCCCAACAAAGGCCGGAGACACCATGATCCCGCCCATTCCCGACGCGCTGCCACCCCTTGCCGGCATCGGCGGCGGCATCTGGCTCAAGGGCGATTGGCACCTCCACTCGCGCCATAGCACCGACTCCACCAACAATCCGCAATCCAAGATCATCGGCTTTGCCGAGCGCATGGGCTTCGATTACCTGGCGATCACCGACCACGACGTGCATGTGGGGGGCGCGGTGGCCCAGCACACCTGGGCGGACCCCGAATTCCGCTCGGACAAGGTCCTGCTTTTCTATGGCGCCGAACTGACGGCGGCGCGGGGCCACATCAACATCCTGTCTGCCGAACCCTACGACCACCAGCGCATGTTCGATGCGCGCGACGACCGGGACTGGAACATCCTCAAGGTCAAGCATGCGCTGGGCGTGCACATGTCGGCCAACCACCCCAGCACGAAGAACCACTATGGCTATTCCTTCGATCTCGCCGACTCGGTCGAGATCTGGAACGGCTGCGTCTGGCCCAAGAACGTGCCCGGGGTGCGGATCTGGGACGACATGCTCAAGTCCGGTCGCATGCTCGGCGCGCGCGGCGGCAGCGACTCCCATCACGGCGTCCCCGACACACCCGACCGGATCGTCCCGCAATCGGTCGAAGCCAGCGCCAACTATGTCGGCACGCCGACGACCTGGATCTACGCTGCGGCGCGCACCAAGCCGGCGATCCTCAGGGCGCTCGAACAGGGCAAGGCTTCGATCAGCGCCAACCCCTACAATCCGCGCGTCGAATTCTACGCCGACCTGGACGGCGACGGCGTCATGGACATGATGATGGGCGATAACGCAAAGCCCAGCGGGCGGCCGGTGACCTTCGAGGTGCGGCTGGTGGGCGGTGGCATTGCGGGCGCGAACTATGCCGTCCGCGTCATCAAGAATCGCGATCCCTTCGCAAGCCTCATCACCGACGCCGCGACGCGCTCGGTGCAATTCACCGACACCCCCGGGATCGGCGAGCGCAACTACTACCGCGTCGAAATCGAAGGCCCCCAGGCCCCCTACCCGGAAGTGCCCAACTCGATGGCGCAAAGCCTCAACATGATCGCCCTCTCCAACCCACTCTATTTCAACTACGACCCGGGATTCTAGGGGAGTAGCGGGCTGACCGGGAGGCCGGGTGCCTTGGCAACGCACATCCCCTCCCCGATTGCCGTCAGTCGGAAAACAGCTCCGGGTGGGCCTGGGCCAGTCGTGGGAGCGACAGCAGGATTTCGCTCAGGTGCGTGCGCATCGCCGCTTCCGCGTCGTCGGGCGCATGTCGGGCGATGGCATCGACGATGGCCGCGTGCTGGCCGACGAGAACATCGATGGGTGTCGCATCCGGCATGGACAGATGGCGGACGCGGTCCATCTGCGCCTTGAGGTTTTCGAGAACGCGCCACGCGTAGTCGGAATCGACCGAATAGGCGAGGGACTGGTGGAAGCTCTCGTCGAGCCTGAGGAACTCGATGTGGTCGCCTTGCCGCTCGGCGTCCCGTTGGGCCTCGAGGATGCGTCGGAACTCCTCGATCCTTTTGGGCGACGCCTCGAGCGCCGCCTTGCGCACGACGGCCACTTCAATCGCCTCGCGGACGAAGCGTACGTTCTGGACCTGGCGGATCGAGATGAGCATCACGAAGGTGCCCCTCTGCGGGCGAATCTCGACCAGGCCGACCTCCGCAAGCTTGATGAAGGACTCGCGCACCGGTTGCCTGGACACGCCCAGTTGCCGCGCGACCTCGGCTTCCGAGATCGGGTTGCCCGGCCGCAGCTTCAGCTGAACGATGGCTTCGCGTAGCGCGTCGAAAACACGGTTCGCCATGCGGCCCTGTCGGGTCGCGTGGCTATCGTCATCGAGCGGAAAAAGTTCGTCTGTCGTGCTCATGTTGACTCTCAACATACTACCATACTAGCATACTGGCAATCGGCTCATGGCCGAGAAGGGAGGAAAGAATGAAACGCATTGCCCTAGAGGCCCTCGTTGCCGCCGGTGCGCTGGTGATCGCCACACCGAGCGCCGTCTTTGCAGTCGACTACACGCTTAGCGTCAATACGGCACTCGCCACCTCGGACCCGCTCTACAAGGGACTGGAGAGCTTCGTGTCGGGAGTGGCGGAAGCGAGCGGGGGACGGCTTGAAGTAAAGCTGTTCCCGAACTCGCAGCTCGGCCCGGACGAGGACGTCCTCGAGCAGGCTCGGGCCGGCGCCCCCGTTGCAGTTATCGTCGACGGCGGTCGCCTGGCGACCTACGTGAACGAGTTCGGCATCATGGGAGCCCCTTACCTGGCGGATGGCTATGACGGCGTCAGGCGCGTTTCGGTTTCGCCCCTTTTCGAAGAATGGGTAACCAAACTCCACGACTCCGCGCAGCTCCAGGTGCTTAGCTTCAACTGGTGGCAGGGCGAGCGACATCTTTGGACCAACAAGGAAGTGAAGACGCCAGCCGACCTGGCCGGCGTCCGGATGCGCACTCCGGGGGCGCCGGTGTGGACCGAGACCGTCACTGCCATGGGTGCCGTGCCCACGCCGATGCCCTTTGCCGATGTCTACTCTGCCCTCCAGCAGAACGTGATCGACGCCGCCGAGGCGCAGCTTCCCGCTGGTCAAGGCGCCAAGCTGTTCGAAGTGACCAAGTATCTGACCAAGACCGGCCACATCAATCTGATAACCGGGATGGTGACGAGCGGAAGCTGGTTCGACTCCCTGCCGGCGGACTTGCAGAAAGTGCTCCGCGACGAGGCCCTCAAGGCAGGCGACGTGGGATCCTACGGCACGCGTGACGCCCTTGCAAAGATCGAGGACGAACTCAAGGCATCGGGGATGACGGTCAACCAGGTCGACACCCAGGTCTTCAAGGACGCGACCGCCGTCGTCTACGAGAAGCTTGGATATGGCGAGCTGCGGGACAAGGTCCAGCAGATCGCGGCCGGCAACTAACCCATCTCGAACTCACTGCGGGGAGGAGGGGGTTCCCTGCTCCCCCTCCCGGACAGGACCCATGCTGCTCAAGCGCCTTGATCAAGTGGAGTATGCAGTGGCCGCGCTGCTGCTCGCCACTATCGTCATCCTCGTCTTCTCGGCCGCCCTGATGCGGTTCTTCGGTCATCCGCTCATCTGGTCGGTGGACATGGCCCAGTTGCTGTTCATCTGGTTGTGCATGTTCGGCGCCACCCGCGCCCTGAGGACCAAAAGCCATCTCGGCATCGACATCCTGGTGCGCTACCTGCCGCACAAGCAGCGTTTTTGGCTGGAGCTCGCGCTTTCAGCGCTGATCCTGGCTTTCCTGGCCATGCTGACCGTCGAGGGTATTCGCCTGACGCTTCTCAACCTGGCGCGCCGGTTCGGCGACAGCGGCATCAGCTACGGCTGGGTCACCGCCGCCGTCCCGGCGGGATGCGTGATGCTGGCGATCGCGCTGGTCGTCAACATGGTGCGGGCATGGAGACGCCGGAGCGATGGGGAGACCCTGGTCTACTCGCGCTCGGACACCGAGATCGCCCAAGCGGTGGAGCACTGAGGCATGCTCCTTATCACCATCATCTTCTTCGCCCTGATGTTTCTCGGGCTCCCGGTGGCCTTCGCGATCGGCATGTCGGGCTTCCTCTTCTTCATGACCACCCAGACCATGCCCATGTCGATCGGGGTGCAGAAGATCGCCACCATGAGTCAGAGTTTCCCTCTGCTTGCGGTGCCGTTCTTCGTGCTGTCCGGTCACCTCATGAACGAGAGCGGCATTACCCAGCGCCTGTTCAAGTTCTCCCATATCGCCGTCGGCTGGATGGCGGGTGGTCTCGGCCAGGTCGCGATCGTCCTCTCCACCCTGATGGGGGGCGTCTCCGGCTCCGCCGTTGCGGATGCAGCCATGGAGGCGCGCGTCCTTGGGCCGAGCATGACCCGGCAGGGTTACGGAAAGGGCTTTTCCGCTGCGGTCATTGCCGTTGGTTCCCTCATCACCGCCACCATCCCTCCCTCGATCGGCCTCATCCTCTATGGCTATGTCGGCAACGTTTCGATCGGCCGACTGTTCATCGCCGGCGTCATCCCCGGGCTGCTGATGATGGCGGGCATGATGCTCACCACCTACCTGATCGCCAAGCGCCGCGGCTACGTGGTCGCCGATACCGAAAAGCCCAGTTTCCGCGCGCTTGTCAGCGCCGCCTGGCAGGCCAAGTGGGCCCTGCTCTTTCCCGTCGCCTTGCTCGTGACCATCAGGGGCGGGGTTTTCACCCCATCGGAAGTGGGCGCGTTCGCTGTCGTCTATGCCGTCCTGGTCGGCTTCCTGCTGCACCGCGACATGACCTGGGCAAAGCTCGGGCGCGCCTTTTCCCACGCCATCTCCGACATCGGCCTCATCATGATCATCATCCTGATGTCGGGCATGGTGGGATTTGCCATCATCTACCTGCAGGTGCCGCAGGGTATCTCTTCGTGGATGCTGTCCGGAATCACTCAGCCCCAGCTGATTGTCCTTGCAATCCTGCTGTTCCTGTTGATCGCCGGCTTCTTCATCGAAAGCACGGTTCTGGTGCTCCTGCTCACGCCGATCTTCGTGCCGGTAGCCACGGCCGCGGGTATCGACCCGGTGCATTTCGGCATCCTGATGATGAGCATCGTCACGCTTGGCGGCATGACGCCGCCGGTCGGCGTCGCCATGTTCGCCGTGTGCTCGCTCATGGGCGTCCGCATCGAGGAATATACGATCGAGGCATTGCCGTTTATCGGAACGGTCATCCTCATCATCCTCATCCTGCTCTTTTTTCCCGAGCTGGTGCTGTGGCTGCCCCGCCTCGCCTTCGGCAGCTAGGAGATCGACGATGAAGCAGACTTGGCGCTGGTTCGGTCCGCCCGATGTCGCAAAGGTGGACGACATCGTTCAGGCCGGCGCTGAAGGCGTGGTAACGGCCCTTCACCACATCCCCAACGGAGTTGCCTGGCCTTTCGAGGAAGTGACGCTGCGGCAAAGGCAGGTGGGCCTGCGCGCGGATGGATCGCCCTCGGGGCTGGCCTGGGACGTGGTGGAAAGCCTTCCCGTTTCCGAGGAAATCAAAAAACAGAAGGGCGAGTGGCGCGAGCACATTGCCAGCTACAAGGCGTCGCTGGAAAACATCGCTCGCGCCGGCATCGAAGTCGTTTGCTACAATTTCATGCCCGTTCTCGACTGGACCCGCACCGCGCTCCGCCACCGCGTGCCCAATGGCGGCACGGCCATGCGCTTCGACATCAACGATTTCGCGGTCTTCGATATCCATATCCTGGCTCGCGCCGGAGCCTCGGAGGACTTCAGCGAAATGGTTCGGCTCGAAGCTGCAAGACGCTTCGAGAAACTGAGCGATGCCGAGCGCGAGCGGCTGGCGCGCAGTGTAACCATGGGCCTGCCGGGCTCCACGGAGAGCCTCTCCATCGCCGACGTGCGGTCGCATCTGGAAGAGTATGACCACATTTCATCCGATAGGCTCCGAGAGCATTTCGTCGATTTTCTCAGCGAGGTGGTGCCCGTAGCCGAGAGGCTGGGGCTGCGGCTATGCTGTCACCCAGACGACCCGCCGTTTCCCCTCCTCGGACTTCCCCGCGTCATGTCGACCGAAGCCGACTACACCTATCTCATGGCGAAGGTGAACTCCCCGGCGAACGGCATCACCCTCTGTTCAGGCTCGCTCGGCGCGCGCCCCGACAACGATCTTCCCGGCATGATGAAACGTCTGGGCGACAGGGTTCACTTCATCCACCTCCGCAACGTCAAACGCGATGGCAGCGACATCGCCGGCTCGTTCGTGGAAGCCGAGCATCTGGCGGGCGATACGGACATGGTCGCATTGATCGCCGCGATCATCGCCGAGGAGCGCCGCCGCAAGGCCGCAGGCCGGTCGGATCACCAGATCCCGATGCGCCCCGATCACGGCCAGGATATTCTCGACGATCTGACGCGGAACTCGCAGCCGGGCTACCCCACTATCGGGCGCCTGAAGGGCCTGGCCGAACTGCGCGGCGTCATCACCGCGCTCGAGCACCAGCAATTCGGTCTCCAGGGCTCCGAGCGCCGATAGTCGCAAAGCCTCCTCGCGCGTCGAGGAGGCCGCGACCAATGCCGAGCGAAACCCGTTACGGGGTCGTTCGAAGTCAGTTCGTAAAATCTGGGGAAGGGATTGGTTGCGGGGGCAGGATTTGAACCTGCGACCTTCAGGTTATGAGCCTGACGAGCTACCGGGCTGCTCCACCCCGCGCCAATCTGGAAGTGCGTCTTTCAAGGCGGCCATCGCCGCGACGCAGGGCGTATATAGGCAACCCGGCCGCCGATCACAAGCGTAAAGTCGGCTGGCGTGACAGTTTTTTGAACCTGGCTCCGCCGGAGCCTCCCGACACGCCCGCAGTACCTGGCTTTTCCGGGCTATGTCGCGGCCAGAGGATTGAAACTGCTGGGGAAAACCGGGGCATCTGCCCCGTTCTGCCATACCAGTGGCTCCCATTGCTCGCTGCGAGGAAAAAACAAAAACGGCTTTCGGGCGGCCGGCCGACATTGGTCGATATTTTCTCGACTGATCTACTAGAGTATTGCATCCTCATGGATGTCGGCACTGGGGTTTCCCTCCCTTTTCCCGCGCCGCCGGATTGCCTCGCCGGCCGATTCCTCAGGGCCGGCGAGGCCCTTCACCCGGGTAACGAGAGGGCCCAGGGAGCGCAAATGATGATCCACCATTTCGGCATCCTGCAGCCGCCCGAGGGCAAGGCGATCAACGGCCGGAAGCCGTTTTTCGGCGGCGCCGAAAGCCGCGAGCGCGAAGACGGGCTATCCCGCCTCGAACGTGACTTCGCCCTTCTCGGCCTCGGCTGGACCGGGCTCGATACCGATCGCGCCGCGGAGGAACGTCCCCGCTTCGTAAGGCTGGTGATGCCGCCCTATCTTTGACGTCGAGCCAATCGCCTTTGCCGCGACGGAACGCTAGAACAGGAATCAGCGTCTTCGACCCGGTGGCACCATGACCGTTCTCGCAAGTTTCCTGCCGCTTATCTGCTTCCTGCTCTATCCGCTGGTGGTCGAGCGCCTGGAGGCGAAACATCCTACCCTTTCGGCCCTGATGAGCCGCCACCGCCTGCGCTGGGTCAACAACGCGGTCAGCCGCGATACCCCGATGGACGCCATCCTCTCGGGCAACCTGATGAGCTCGGTGTCTTTCTTCGCCTCGACCACCGTGCTGCTGATCCTGGCGCTCTTCGCCGTCTTCGGGCAGCTTTCCGCGCTGCGCTCGGCCACCGAACATCTCCAGCCGCAACTCACCCAGTTCGACCTCGAGCTGCACTTGGCCGCCGTCCTCGCCATCTTCGTGGTGGCGTTCCTCGCCTTCACGCTCTCGCTGCGCAACTTCAATCATTTCTGCATCATGCTGGGCGCTGTCCAGCACGACGGCAGCGCTACCGCCGAGGAAATCCGGGTCATTGCCGCCCTCAACACCATCGGCGCGCGCAATTTCAACCACGGCATTCGGGCCTATTACTTCGCCATGGCCAGCCTGGCCTGGTTCGCTTCGCCCTGGCTGGCCATCGCCGCGACCATCGTGATCATCGGCGTCCTCGCCTATCGCGAGTTCTTCTCGACTTCGCGCCACCTCATCGATTCGATCACCGCAAAGTAAGAGGCCGCCGGACGAACCGGCGGCCTTCAAGGCGGGCGGACAAGGATCAGTTGCTGATCTTGTCCTTGCTCTTGGACTTGGTGATCGGCGTCGGCTCGCTCGTATCGTCAGCGGGGGTCGACGTATCGTTCTGGAGGCGATTGAGGTTCTCCACGCCCAGCTCGTACCCCTGGTCCGCCGAGAGCTGGTACCAATGGAGGGCTTCCTCCCTGTCGGCCTTCACGCCCAGGCCATTCTCGTAGATGTGGCCCATGTTGTTCTGTCCGATCGGCTGGCCGGCATCGGCAGCCATCTTGGTCCATTCGAGGGCCTTGGCATAATCGACATCGGTTCCCGTGCCGTTGAGATAGAGCAGGCCGAGATTGACCGCCGCCCGCATTTCGCCGCCATTGGCGGCCTTTTCGTAGAGTTCGATGGCCTTGTCGTAGTCCTGCTTGACCCCGCGCCCGTCTTCATAGAGCAGGGCGAGGTTGTGCTGGGCCAGGGCAAGGTCCTGGTCCGCCGCCTGCTGGTAGAGCTCGGCCGCGCCTTCGACATCGGTCTCCACGCCCATGCCGTTTTCCTTGAGGAACCCGAGGTTGTTGAGCCCGTACATGTCACCCTGGTCGGCTGCCGCCTGATAGAGCTCGGCCGCGCGGGCATCGTCGACCTCCACGCCCAGCCCATCCTGGTAGATCTTGCCCAGGTTGACCTGCCCGGAGGCATCGCCGTGGTCGGCGGCGCGCTGGAACCAGGCCGCCGCCGCGATGTAGTCGCGCTCGACCCCCAGGCCTTCCTGGTACATCAGGCCCAGATTGGACTCGGCGCGCGGTAGGCCCTGCTCGGCCGCGGCGCGATACCAGCGCTGCGCCTGATAGGAATCCTGGTCGACCCCGTCGCCATAATCATAGGAAAGCCCGAGGCTGTTCTGGGCCGGGGCGAACCCCTGGTTGGCTGCCTGCTGGAGCAGTTCGGCGCCATGCTCCATGTCCTTGTCCACGCCCTGCCCCATGATGAGCATGTCGCCAAAGGTGGTGAGCGCGAGGAGGTTCCCCTCGTCGGCCGCCGCCTCGAGGAGCGGCGCCGCCTTGTCGTCCTGGCTGTCGGCATAATAGGCCCTGCCCAGCCAGGTCTTGACCTGGGCCGAGCTGGCATCGGCCTTGAGAGCCTTCTGGCACGCTGCGATCGCCGCCTCGGTATCGATGGCCGACAGGTCCTTGCCTATGGACTCGAAACCCGATTCCCACTGGCTGGCGGCTTCGGCCGCGCAATCATCGAACGCTGCCGCCAGCACCGGCCCGGCGCCAAGCGGCATGAGCAATCCCAGCACCAATCCCGCAACCGCCGTTCCAGCGGCCTGTGCCGGCCGCCGCGGCGTCAAAAGCGATCCCATCTCAACAGTCTCCTGCTTTGCCTTGCCCCACCTCCTTTTACCCGGATGCGGTCACCAGCGGCAAGCTGGGGCAATTCGATCACATCACGGGGAACCGGGGGGTTGCGGCATTATCTGAGGTTGACAGTCAGGTTTAAACGGCCTTTTATCCCCCTCGCAAAGAACTCCGGACCGCCAGCCTTCCAATGCTTGTCTGCCAGTGCAACGTGATCACCGACAAGGAGATCGAAGAGATCGTCCTGTCGTTCCTCAGGGAGGATCCCTGGCAGCTGGTGGTGCCCGCAAAGGTCTACCGCGCCATCGAAAAGCGTGGGCGCTGCGCCGGTTGCTTTCCGAATGTAGTGGACATTATCGCCCGCGTGACGGAAGAGTATCACCTCCTGTTGGACCGGAGTTCGGTCGACCTGGTGGACGTGAAGGCCCGCCTCGCCCGGCTCCAGAAGAAACGTATTGGAGGTCGGCGTGAAGGGCGAAGCACAGGTCATCGAGCGGCTTAACGAAGCGCTTTTTCTCGAACTGGGTGCAGTCAACCAGTATTGGGTGCACTACCGCCTGCTCAGCGACTGGGGCTTCCAGAAGCTGGCGGCCAAGGAGCGCGCCGAATCCATCGAGGAGATGCACCACGCCGATCGCCTGATCGAGCGCATCATCTTCCTTGAAGGGCACCCCAACCTGCAACGCGTGGCGCCGCTGCGCATCGGCCAGACCATCAAGGAAGTGCTCGAGGCGGACCTCGCCGGCGAGTACGACGCCCGCACCGCCTACAAGAAGTCGCGCGAACTGTGCGCCGACCTGGGCGACTACGTCTCCAAGGAGCTGTTCGACGAACTGCTCAAGGACGAGGAAGGCCATATCGACTTCCTCGAGACCCAGCTCCAGCTTCTCGAAAACATCGGCATCGAGCGCTACGGCCAGCTCAACGCCGGGCCGGCCAACGAAGCCGAATAATCCGATGCAGCTCCATCTCGGACGGCTGATCGATCACGTGCACCTGCGGGCCAGGGACCTGGAAAAGACCAGGACCTTCTATGCCGGTGCGTTGCAGCCCCTGGGCATCGCCATTGCCAGTGCCGGGGATGGCTGGTTCCAGGTCGATGAGCTGTTCGTGAGCGAGGCTGGCGACGACGCGCCGCCGACCCATATCCACCTGGCCTTCCAGGCCAAGGATCGCGCCACTGTCGACGCCTTCTACGAGGCCGCGATCGCGGCAGGCGGCACCGACAACGGCAAGCCCGGCGAGCGCCACTACCACCCCGGCTACTACGGCGCCTTCGTGCTCGATCCGGACGGCAACAATATCGAGGCCGTCTACCACGGCCCCGGCCACCGTTCCGCTCCCTCGATCGTCATCGAGCCGATCCTCTAGGCCACGGCCGGCTCGCCTAGCCTGCTACCAGGGCACCACCGTGACCTCGGGCCAGATCGAGACGGCCCGGGCGCCCTTGGTCTCGTGCGTTTCCCGATTGTCGAGCTTCCGGTTGGGCACCAGCCGGAACGAGAACATGTCATCGAGCCCATAGGGCGCGTAGATCTCCATCCGCCCGTCCCCAATCAGCCGCACCCCGACCGCATGGGTGAGGCAGGCGAACCTGTCGATGGCCTCGCGCGAGGACGCGAGCGGCGCATAGGGCCGTCCGAAATGCCTCTCGTACCAGAGATGCACTCGTGCCTGGTTGCGGATCTCGACCGGCACCGGCAAGCGCGCGAACCGCTCGGCCCCGTCCCGGATCACGCGGTCCTCGGCCTCGTAGCTCAGGTCCGACGCATCGAAATAGAAGAGGTCGATATCCTTGACCCCCGTCATCGTGGGGCGGCCGGTGAGCGCATTCCACACATTGTTGTAGATGGCGCCCGAGACGATCCAGCTATCGGGCAGCGCCATTTCACCAAGCCCCTCCAGAGCCGCCATCAAGGACGGTTCGCCCCTGATGATCGCCTCCAGTTGCTGGCGCTGCGTCTCGAAATCACGTCCGGAAAATCGCAAATGCTCGCTCATGCACCGAGCTTAGGCGATTCCCGGTCGCCCCCGCTATTGGCTCGAAATGGGTGCGAACTGGGTATCGAGCTGATCGATGATGGCATGCATGGGTTCCATCGGCTCGCCATTGGGCAACACCCCTTCAGGCGGCGCCGGCACCACGGCCAGCCTCGGCACGCCGCTGGGGAAGGCCCCGAACCGGGTGAAGAACTCCACCATGTCATCGAGGATAGGCATGCGCCAACGCCACATGGCTCCGATGGCGATCACCGGCTCCATATGCCCGAACCCGTCATAATACTTGGTCGTGACCCAAACGCCCTGGGAGCGCAGTCGCGCCGCCAGGTTCTCGGTGTTCTGCACCCGCACGATGGGGTCGGTCGTACCGGACGTCAGCAGCATGGGCGGGGCATCGGAGGTGACCAGGTTGATGGGCTGGGTGCCCTCGGGCACCGGCGCATCGCCGAAGGTGTTGCGCACCTCGTCATATTCGAAGGGGTAGAAATCATAGGGCCCCGAGAGCGCCGCCACGCCCCGGATAGGGATCGTGACGCCGTACTCCTTGAAATAGGACGGATCGAGCGCCAGCATCACGGCATTGTAGGCGCCTGCCGAGTGGCCGGCCATGAACACGCGGTTCGGATCGCCGCCATACTTGGCGATATTGTCCTGCACCCACCGCATCGCGGCGGCGTTGTCTTCGAGGAAATCGGGGAAGCGCACCTCCGGATAGAGGCGATAATCGGGGATGACCACGATGAAGCCGCGCGCCGCCAGGGCCCGGCCCACGAACTGGTAATCCTCGCGCGCGCCATTCTTCCAGCCGCCGCCATAGATGAAGAACACCACCGGAGCGACGTCGCCGCGCTCTTCGGGCGCATAGACATCGAGCTTGAAGCGCGCGCCATCGGCGAAGGGAATGCCGTCGCCGACCTTGGCCGTGCCGCCATCCATGGCAGCGGGCACGTTGAAGGGATCCATGAGGCTGAGGGCCTGCGCGCCCCCGGCAGCAGCGCCGAGGAAACCAAGCGTCAGCACGAGCATCACAAGCGATCGGAAGGCAGCGGGCATGGCGGACCTGAAGGGAATTCTACGGTGCCTTCTTGCCAAGAGAAGCTGAACAATTTGTGGCTGCGCCCGTCCGACCGCCGGGCGATGACGCAGTCTTGAACCTAGAGCCGGTGGCGGGCCCGCAGCACGAAGCCGATGACTTCGGCCGCCGCCTCGAACAGCTCGAGCGGAATCTTCTGGTCGAGCTCGACTTCTGCGAGGGCCCGCGCCAGCATCGGATTGGCGTCGATGGCGACATCGTTCTCCTCGGCCAGGGCCACGATGCGCTCGGCCATAAGCCCGAAGCCCTTGGCCGTGACGCGCGGCGCCAGCCGGGAGCCCTCCTCATAGTGCATGGCCACGGCGATACGCCGTTCGGGGCGCTCACTCATCGGGTCGCATCCACGTATAGGCCGGCCGGCTGCGGCCGCGTGCTCTTCGGGATCCCTTGTCGGCACTGCACCGACACCGCCTCGATCCCCTTGGCCGCCAGTGCCTCGACCACTTCGGGCAGCATCGCCTCGAGCGCCCGGGCTGTCGCGACGCGCTCGGCCCAGATCGAGACATTGACCTTATGACCCCAAAGCCCGATCTGGGCGCCCACCTCCCCGATGGCGGAAAAGTTGACGGCAAAGCGCATCTGCCAGCCGCGTCGCGCCGGATCCCCGCCCTCGGGCGCATGCCCGTCGCGGCCGACCTGGAACTGGGCCATGCACAATTCCTGCCCCAGCCGCAACGGCAGTTCAACCATCACCTGGGCCGGCTTCTCCCCGCCATTGGCCGAATGCGTCTCAGGGAGGGCCGCAAGTTGAAAGAGCCGCAGGCGATGGAGTGCCGAATTGGCTTCTCCCAGCAGCGCCTTGGCGAGATCACGCAACGGCATCGCATCATCATCTGCCGGAAGCGGGCTTGCCTGCGCCCGCGGAATGGCTCCGCGCGCCGGCGGCATCGTGCGGCGCGCGCCGCCGGGCCCGAGCGCCTCGGGGCCAAGCCAGGCCAGCAGGGCCGAACGCAACCCCAGCAAGGCGGACTTGAGGTCCGGGCCGTTCGCGCCGGTCTGGCCCGGAAAGACACCGGACCGGGCAATCGCCTCGCGCAGTTCGGCGCCCCCCAGCTCGCCATCGAGCGTCAGTTGCGCATTGAGGAGGGCCTGGGCCGCCTTGGCGACACTCACCGGCATCTCGTTGAGGCGCGGCAACAGCCGGTTGAGGGTGGCCAGCGCGGGCGCCAGATTGTCCTGGTCGGCGAGTGCAGCCTCGCTTACGGCCGCCAGCAGCGCCTGCAGGGGCGTCGACGTTGCGGGCTTCGCATTGGCGGCCGCTGGCGCCAGCGCTGTCAGCGTCAGGCGGGTCGTCGCACCCTCCGACTGCACCACGAGATCCAGCATCGCGCCCGGATTGATCCGCTGCGGCAGCGTCACCACCAGCTTCTGGTTGGCAATAACGATCTCGGTTTCCCCGCTCGGGAGATTCCCCAATACCTGGGCCTGAACCCGCTGCCCCGGTTGCAGGGCGAGCGCCTTGAAGGCGGCTTGCGATTGCGGAGAAACCGCCACCGGCAGGTTGAGGGTTGCCGGCTGACTGGCACTGGAGTTGGGCAAGAGGCGCAGGCCGGCGCCGCCCGCGTCCACGGCGAACTTGAGCATGGTCCCGGGCATGGGCTGGCTGGGCAGTTCGAGGTCAACCACGAGATTGGCGATCGCCACCCGGGTCGTCCCATCGGCATTGCTGGCCAGCGCCTGGGCAATGAGGCTCTTGCCGGCATTGGCAAGCAAGGTCGCCTGCAACGCCGCCTTGGTTGCCGCTGGCAGGGGGACCGGTGATCCGGGCTCCGTGTCGGCGGGAACCAGCTTGCCATTGCCGTCGAACGCCAGCTTGACCGTGGCGCCCGCGGGCGGGCGCTCGCTGAGGTCGAGCGTGAGCACCTGCCGGCCGACAGCGACGAGCGTCTGCCCGTCCTGGTTCTGCCCGAGCGAACGCCCGTCCAGCGTCGCTCCGGGCAACGGACGCGCCGCATCACCCGCGCGCAGGAGCGACGGCAGCGCAGAGGGAACCGGCAATTGGGCGGCGATCGGCATGGCAGCATTATTGCCGCATCGAGGTTAATGCCAGGGTAACCATGAACGGGAGCCAGGCCCTGAATGCAACAAACCCCCGCGGCGTGAGCCGGCGGGGGTTTGTTGTGTTTCGATTATCGTATTGAGCTTGGTGTTTTTGGCAGACCTGGCGGCGACCTACTCTCCCGCGTCTTGAGACGAAGTACCATTGGCGCAGCAGTGTTTAACGGTCGAGTTCGGGATGGGATCGGG
>Ga0182743_1001062_pt1 | contig 28800 bp, 23 predicted proteins | sample eDN3rd30CKraftOP_FD_128522 | JGI IMG/M metagenome (GOLD analysis project Ga0182743, IMG submission 128522) | Enriched Organic Plus compost microbial communities from Emeryville, California, USA - eDNA 3rd pass 30_C Kraft OP (version 2) (version 2) ... | reverse complement strand
TTACTTGATGATTTTGGCGACGACGCCGGCGCCCACGGTACGGCCGCCTTCGCGGATCGCGAAGCGCAGACCTTCTTCCATGGCGATCGGGGCAATCAGCTTGACCGTCATCGACACGTTGTCACCCGGCAGAACCATCTCTTTGTCCTTGGGCAGGTCGATCGTGCCCGTCACGTCCGTCGTGCGGAAGTAGAACTGGGGACGATAGCCATTGAAGAACGGCGTATGACGGCCACCCTCTTCCTTGGACAGAATGTACACCTCCGAGGTGAACTCGGTGTGCGGGTTGATCGAACCGGGCTTGGCCAGAACCTGACCGCGCTCGACGTCTTCACGCTTGGTGCCGCGCAGCAGAATGCCCACGTTGTCGCCCGCCTGACCCTGGTCCAGCAGCTTGCGGAACATCTCAACGCCCGTGCAGGTCGTCTTGACCGTGTCCTTGATACCCACGATCTCGAGTTCTTCGCCAACCTTGATGATGCCGCGCTCGATACGGCCCGTCACCACCGTGCCACGACCCGAGATCGAGAACACGTCTTCAACAGGCATCAGGAACGTGCCGTCCACCGCGCGCTCGGGCGTGGGGATGTACGTGTCCAGCGCCTCGGCCAGTTGCAGGATCGCCTGCTTGCCCAGAGGACCTTCGTCGCCTTCCAGCGCCAGCTTGGCCGAACCCTTGATGATCGGCGTGTCGTCGCCCGGGAAGTCGTACTTGCTCAGCAGCTCGCGAACTTCCATCTCGACCAGCTCCAGCAGCTCCTCGTCATCGACCATGTCCGCCTTGTTCAGGAACACGATGATGTACGGAACGCCAACCTGGCGGCTCAGCAGAATGTGCTCGCGCGTCTGCGGCATCGGGCCGTCTGCGGCCGACACCACCAGGATCGCGCCGTCCATCTGCGCTGCACCCGTGATCATGTTCTTCACATAGTCCGCGTGACCCGGGCAGTCCACGTGCGCATAGTGGCGCGTGGCCGTCTCGTACTCAACGTGCGACGTGTTGATCGTAATGCCACGCGCCTTCTCTTCGGGCGCCGCGTCAATCTGCGAGTAGTCCTTGGCTTCACCGCCAAACGCCTTGGCCAGCACCGTCGTGATCGCTGCCGTCAACGTCGTTTTGCCGTGGTCAACGTGGCCAATCGTACCCACGTTTACGTGCGGTTTGGTCCGCTCAAACTTACCTTTTGCCATGATTTATCCCATCAATGTATTCAAGGAAAACAAAAAATTATTCCCCGCCCACACAAAACGCGGGCGGGTACTGCATCACTTACTTGCTGCGGGCGCTGATGACTTCATCAGCGACGTTCTTGGGAGCTTCAGCGTACTGCTTGAACTCCATGGTGTAGGTCGCGCGGCCCTGAGTCTGCGAACGCAGGCTGGTCGCGTAACCGAACATCTCGGCCAGAGGAACTTCCGCCTTGATGATCTTGCCGCCGCCGGGGATGTCGTCCATGCCCTGGACCATGCCGCGCCGCGAGGACAGGTCGCCCATCACGGTACCGGCGTAATCTTCGGGAGTTTCGACTTCCACGGCCATCATGGGCTCGAGCAACACCGGGCTGGCCTTGCGCATACCGTCCTTGAACGCCATGGAGGCGGCCATACGGAAGGCGTTTTCGTTCGAGTCCACATCGTGGTACGAACCGAAGAACAGCGTGACCTTGACGTCGACAACGGGGTAACCCGCCACCACGCCGGCAGGCAGGGTTTCCTGAATGCCCTTGTCGACCGCCGGGATGTATTCGCGAGGCACCACGCCACCCTTGATGGCATCGACGAACTCGTAACCGCCGCCGGCAGGCAGAGGCTCGAGCTTGAGGACCACGTGACCGTACTGACCACGGCCGCCCGACTGCTTGACGAACTTGCCTTCGATCTCTTCGCAGGTCTTGCGGATGGTTTCGCGGTACGCAACCTGGGGCTTGCCCACGTTGGCCTCGACGCCGAATTCGCGCTTCATGCGGTCGACCAGCACTTCCAGGTGCAGCTCGCCCATGCCGGAGATGATGGTCTGGCCGGACTCTTCGTCGCTACGGACACGGAAGGAAGGATCCTCCTGGGCCAGACGCGAGAGGGCGATACCCATCTTTTCCTGGTCGGACTTGGTCTTGGGTTCGACAGCCTGCGAAATCACGGGCTCGGGGAACTCCATGCGCTCGAGCAGGATGTGGGAGTCGATGTCGCACAGCGTTTCGCCCGTGGTGACGTCCTTCAGACCGACCACGGCGGCGATGTCGCCAGCAAGAACTTCCTTGATTTCGGCGCGGTTGTTGGCGTGCATCTGCAGGATACGGCCGATACGCTCTTTCTTGCCCTTGACCGAGTTGTAGACGGTGTCACCGGAGTTCAACACACCCGAGTACACACGCACGAAGGTCAACTGACCGACGAAGGGATCGGACATGAGCTTGAACGCCAGAGCCGAGAACTTGGCATCGTCGCTGGCTTCGCGCGTGATGACATTGCCGTCGTCGTCGGTGCCTTCGACAGGAGGAATGTCGATGGGCGAAGGCAGGTAGTCGATGACCGCGTCGAGCATGCGCTGCACACCCTTGTTCTTGAACGCGGTGCCGCACAGCATCGGCTGGATCTCGCCAGCGATGGTGCGGGTGCGCAGACCCAGGTTGATCTCCTCTTCGGAGAGCTCGCCGGTTTCGAGGTACTTGTTCATCAAGTCCTCGGAGGCCTCGGCGGCCGACTCGACGAGCTTCTCGCGCCATTCGTTGGCGTCGTCAACCAGTTCGGCGGGGATGTCCACGTAATCGAACTTGGTGCCCTGGCTCGCTTCGTCCCAGATGATGCCCTTCATCTTGATGAGGTCGACCACACCCTTGAAGGTGTCTTCGGCCCCGATGGGGATCACGATGGGCACGGGATTGGCCTTGAGGCGCTGCTTGAGCTGGTCGTGAACCTTGAAGAAGTTGGCGCCGGTACGGTCCATCTTGTTCACGAAAGCCAGACGGGGCACGCCATACTTGTTGGCCTGGCGCCACACGGTTTCAGACTGGGGCTGCACACCGCCCACAGCGCAATACACCATGCAGGCACCGTCCAGGACGCGCATGGAGCGCTCGACCTCGATGGTGAAGTCCACGTGTCCCGGGGTGTCGATGATGTTGATGCGGTGCTCGGGGTAGTTGCCGCCCATGCCACGCCAGAATGCGGTGGTAGCCGCCGACGTGATGGTAATGCCGCGCTCTTGCTCCTGCTCCATCCAGTCCATCGTGGCGGAACCCTCGTGGGTTTCGCCGATCTTGTGGTTGACGCCGGTATAAAACAGGATGCGCTCGGTCGTCGTGGTTTTGCCAGCGTCGATGTGAGCGGAGATACCAATATTGCGATAGCGCGAAATTGGGGTTTTACGGGACATGATTGTATCCTTAGATTACCAACGGAAATGACTGAAGGCCTTGTTGGCTTCAGCCATTTTGTGCGTGTCTTCACGCTTCTTCATCGCACCGCCACGGCCTTCCGCCGCATCCATCAGCTCACCGGCCAAGCGCAGATCCATGGACTTCTCGCCACGCTTCTTGGCGGCCTCGCGCAACCAGCGCATGGCCAGCGCCAGGCGGCGCACAGGGCGCACTTCAACCGGCACTTGATAGTTGGCGCCGCCAACACGGCGGCTCTTGACTTCGACGACGGGTTTGATGTTGTTGATGGCAGTGTTGAACACTTCCAGAGGCTCTTTGCCAGTTTTAGCCTGGATCTGGTTCAACGCGCCGTAAACGATGCGTTCAGCCACGGCTTTCTTGCCAGACAACATGACCACGTTCATGAATTTTGCGAGTTCTACGCTGCCGAATTTCGGATCGGGGAGAATCTCACGCTTGGGTACTTCGCGACGACGAGGCATTTCAAATTCCTTGTGACAGTTCAGTTGAACCGTGCCTTGCACGGCCTCGGCCAGCAAACATGCGGGCCACTTACATGCCCTGGGCTCTAGCCCACGAGCTGCACTGATTCGGCCGGATCACCAGCCAGTTCTTGCTACGAATGGGATCAGGCTTTCTTGGGGCGCTTGGCACCGTACTTCGAACGAGCCTGCTTGCGATCCTTGACGCCTTGCAGATCGAGCGAGCCGCGAACGATGTGGTAACGCACACCCGGCAGATCCTTTACACGACCGCCGCGCACGAGCACAACGGAGTGCTCCTGCAGGTTGTGGCCTTCGCCGCCGATGTACGAAATGACTTCGAAACCGTTGGTGAGGCGCACCTTGGCGACCTTACGCAGAGCCGAGTTCGGCTTCTTGGGGGTGGTGGTGTACACGCGGGTGCAGACACCGCGGCGCTGGGGGCAGTTTTCGAGCGCGGGGCTCTTGCTGCTGGCCCGGCTGACTTCGCGCGGCTTGCGCACGAGTTGACTAATGGTTGGCATGACCTTAACGCATCCTTTGATCTGTGCGCGACACGCGCGCATGAGATTTAAGTGTTTGATTTCGCCCCTGAAAACAACTTGGGCGGTTCACGCAAAAACCGCCCAGAAACGATACCAACACGTAAAAGAGCGGGTCTTGCTATAGCAAAATTTACTGTAAAGGCGTGTCATTTGCATGACGCCACAGTAAACCAACCATCAAAAGCGGCAATTACTTCTTTTGGTTAGCTCGCCATCGTACCACGCAACAGAAAATCCAGTCAAGAAAACCCTGATATTGTTCAAGAAATTCGTGTGTGCGGCGAAACAAGGGGGATCAGGCGCCCCCCAAGACGCCCCGCTGGACCTGGTCGCGTTCGATCGACTCGAACAGCGCCTTGAAGTTGCCTTCGCCGAAGCCCTCGTCGCCCTTGCGCTGGATGAACTCGAAAAAGACCGGCCCAAGCAAGGTTTCCGAGAAAATCTGCAACAAGAGGCGCTTCTGACCCGATTCCACCGCCCCGTCCAGCAGAATGCCCCTGGCCTGGAGGTCTCCGACAGGTTCGCCATGCCCCGGCAGACGCTCTTCGAGCATCTCATAATAGGTAGCCGGCGGCGCCTTCATCATCGAGATGCCCGCCTTGCGCAAGCTGTCCACGCTGGCCAGGATGTCGTCGGTGATCAGGGCAATGTGCTGGATGCCCTCGCCGTTGAACTGCATGAGGAACTCTTCGATCTGGCCGCCCCCGCCCGCCTCTTCATTGAGCGGGATGCGGATCTTGCCATCCGGGGCCGTCATGGCGCGCGACGTCAGGCCCGTGTATTCGCCCTTGATGTCGAAGTAGCGGATTTCCCGGAAATTGAACAGCTTTTCGTAAAAACCGGCCCAATACGCCATGCGGCCGCGATAAACGTTGTGGGTCAAGTGATCGATGGCCTTGAAGCCATGCCCCACGGGGTGGCGATCCACGCCTTCGATGAACTTGAAGTCGATGTCGTAGATGGACTCGCCTTCTTCGAAGCGGTCGATCAGGTACAAAGGCGCGCCGCCGATGCCCCTGATGACCGGCAGGCGCAGTTCCATCGGGCCGGTCGGGATCTCGATCGCCTGGGCGCCCAGCTCCAGGGCGCGGGAATAGGCCTTATGGGAATCCTTCACGCGAAACGCCATGCCGCAGGCCGAAGGGCCGTGCTCCGTCGCAAAGTAGGCGGCAAGGCTCTTGGGTTCATTGTTGATGATGAAATTGATGCCGCCCTGGCGATACAGGCTGACCGCCTTGGAACGGTGCACCGCGACCTTGGTGAAACCCAGGCGCTCGAAAATGGGCTCCAGCACATTCGGCTTCGGCGAGGCGAACTCGACAAACTCGAATCCCATCAGGCCCATCGGGTTATCAAACAGATCTGCCATGTCTTGTCTCCATTCTACGAAGGCATCGCGAATTACCCCGGATGCCGGTGTGTGAAATCCCGGGACTGGAAAGAAACTAAGGTAACCTGAACCGGGAAATTCGTAAAACCTGGAGGACGCGCCGTGAATATCGATCGATTCAAGGAACACCATGCGAATATCATTCACGGCATCGACACGTTGCGCAAGCTGGCTCACCAGGGTATTGCCGACCATGCCGACGATATTGCGAGCGAACTGAAAAAACTCGCCCAGCTCGTAACCCAGCATCTTGCGATCGAAGATCGCATCCTGTACCCCACGCTGGAACACTGTGGCCACGACCACATCGCACGCATGAGTCTCGCGTACCAGAACGACATGAAAGGCATTGCAAATGCCTTCATCAGCTTTTCCCGCCGATGGTCAAATTCAGCTCAGCTGAGCAGCGCCCCCGAAGCATTCCGGTCAGAGGCCAATAGCGTGCTCAAGGACGTGCATGGCCGGATTGCACGGGAAAACCGCGAGTTCTATCCAGCCATCGAGACACTGACGCTGTAGGCATCAGGATATGCGGGTATTACCCGCACACATGTTCGCCCATTTTCCGCAGGTACCGGCCTAGCGCCTCCCTCTCGTCGGGCTCAAGGACTTCCAGCGCATACTCGATCAGCCTGTGCGCGGCCGGCCAGGCCAGGGCGTACTGATCCCGGCCATGCTGGGTCAAATAGACGCGAGTGAGACGGTTGTCGCTGGGGTCCACGCCGCGCTCGACCAGGGATCGCTGCTCCATCTGGTCGACGACACGGCTGAGCACAGGGGGCCTGACCGCCAGGGCGCGCGCAATCTCCCCGATGGCCTTTCCATCGTCCTCCAGCAAATACTGCAGCACCCGGAACTGAATGTACGTGATGTCAAGCTTGCGCAGCGTGGAGTTCCGCAGTTCCTGCTCGAGCTTGAAGATGATCGATGCCATCTGAAAAGCAACATTGCTATCCGGACCAAGATGCGGGGGGGAGAGTTTCTGTTTTTGAATAGCCATGCACAAAATTATAGATAAAGAGTGTTGCCTCAGGACTTGCGCTGGCTGCGATATGTCCTGAAGGACAAGCCAAGCGCCGCGGGGCCCACCGACCGGCACGCGAACACCACCAAGGCGACAAGCGCGACGACGTAGGGCAGCATCACAAAGAACTGGTACGGAATACCCGGATACCAGATCTGCAGCCGTATCTGAAGGGCATCCGTCAGTCCAAAGCCCAGGCATGCCAGCAACACGCCCAAAGGATGCCAGGCCCCGAACACCACACACGCGATGGCAATGAAGCCCCTGCCCGCCACCATGCCTTCGACAAAAGCGTTGACCTGTGCCAGTACGAGAAAGGCGCCCCCCAGCGCGGCCAAGGCCCCACCGAACAAGACCGCCAGAAAGCGGAGCACGCCCACGTTGACGCCGGCGGCATCGGCCGCTGAGGGGTTTTCTCCGGATGCGCGAAGCTCCAGGCCCCACGATGTGCGCGACATGGCGACATACAACAGTAAGGCCATGCCAAACGCGATATACACAAGCACGGTGTGCCCAAAGACCAAGGGACCCAGCACCGGCAGCTCGCTCAACATGCCGAAATCGACAGGCCCGAACACGGGGATCGAGCTTGGCGACTGGCCGATCGTCAGCCGATAGCCGACGCCCGAAAGCCCCGCCCCCAGAAGGACGAGCGCCAGACCCGAGACGATCTGGTCCGCGCACAGATAGATGACAAAGACGGCATGCACCGCCGCCAATGCCACGCCGCCGCACAAGGCAAAAGCCACACCGCCCCATGGGCTGCCCGTATAGACCGCGCCGAAAGCCGCAAGAAAAGCCGCCAGTGACATGATGCCCTCAACCCCGACATTCATGATTCCCGCGCGCTGGCTCACCAGTTCCCCCAGGGCGGCAAAGGCAATGGAAATACTCAAACGGACCGCCGCCGCAAGCACGCTGACGAGAACGATATCCATGCATCAAACTCCGTTCCGTTTTCGGGACACCGCGTCGAAGAACAAGAACCCGAATATCACGACGCCCTCGATGATGTAGACAATGGGAAACGGCACGGCCGCCTCACGCTGCAACACCCCGGCGCCGACATAAAATATGGCGAAGAGCAGCGACGTGAACGGAACGAGCATCGGTGACAAGCGCGCCATCAAGGCAATCGCTATGGCAGCCTGCCCGTAGCCGGTTGCAAAATCATCCTGCAATCGCTCCAGGATACCCGCCACCTGGACGCTGCCGGCCAAGCCCGCCAGGCCACCGCTCACCAGCATTGCCCAGATCATCACCCGCCCCTCCCGCAATCCGGCGTATCGGGCCGCAGACGGGTTTTGTCCCACCACTGTCAGCCTGAAACCGAATGCCGTTTTCCTGACGACTACCGCCATCGCCGCAACAGCCAACAGCGCCACAACGAGGCCATAATGCACGCGCGACCCTTCGATGAGATTCGGCAGCAACAGCGTTTCGGGAAGGTAGTCACTCCATGGCATCGTCTTTGCAGGCTCTTGCAAAGGCCCGCGAATCAGCCACGACAGCAGTTGCAGGACAATGAAGTTCAGGACGATGGTGGAGATGATCTCGCTGGCTTGGAAACGCGCCTTCAGCCACCCGACAAACGCGCCAAGCGCCCCGCCCCCAAGAAACCCTGCCGCCAGAAAGGCCATCACACCCAAAGGGACCGGCAGACCGGCAAAAACCGGCGCAAGCGCAAAACTCACGATGGCCCCGAACATGAGCTGGCCATCGCCGCCGATATTGAACACACCCGCCCTGAATGCGACCGCCACACCCAGGCCAACCAAGGTCAGCGGTATGCACTGCGTGAGGACTTCGGAGAATCCGTTCCATGTCCCCAGCGTATACGTCAGCAAGGCGAAATAAGCCGTCACCGGATTCTTGCCTGCGACCAGGATGAACGCCGCAGGAATCAGCAGGCTGATCGCCGTCACGTTCATGGCGAGCCACAAAGGGGACTGAAAGCGTTTGGTTGTCGTCATCGTTCGGTCATCCAGCGGCCAACCTCTTGAATTGAGGTCTCGGCCAGCCGCATTGGTCCATGAAGTTTTCCCGCAGAAAGCACCATGATGCGGTCGGCGATCTGCCAGACCTCGCCAAGATCGGCTGAAGATACGAATACCGCGGCCCCCGCGGCGCGCCTGAGAAGAAGCTGGTTGTTGACGAACGCGATGGTCTGCACGTCCAGTCCTCGCGTAGGGTGGGCGGCGATGATCACTTGTGGCTCTCGTGCCAGTTCGCGCGCCAAGACCAGCTTTTGCTGGTTCCCCCCGGACAGTTGAGACATTCGGGCATCCGCCCCGGTCGCCCGGATCGCAAAATCCCGGATTGCCCGGCTGACCACACGGTCAAGCTCCTGGGGCACCAGCCATCCGTTCTTGTTGAATCGCCGGTCACAGAGCTGTGTCAGCAGGAAATTGTCCGAAAGGCTGAGGGCGGCGAGCACACCGTCTTTCAGGCGGTCTTCGGGAATGTGGGCAACCCCGCCCTCCCGTAAAACCGCCGGGTCCAGGTATCTGTCGTCACTACTGAACCAATACCGAAGCCCCCCGGAATCGGGGGCCATCAGGCCGCTCATCACCTGGATCAGTTCGGTCTGGCCATTCCCTTCGACCCCGCACAGCGCCAGGACTTCGCCCGCATACAACTCAAAACTCACCCCGTCGAGCGCAACCGTTCCGTTGGGGCGCTTCACCGAAACAGCATTCACCGCCAGAAGCCGGCCACCCTCCGCCGTACTGCCCGTCCGCGACACCAAGGCCGGGAGATCGTCCCCGACCAGGAGCCGGATCAAATCCTGCCGTGTCTTGCCGCCCACGTCAGACACACTGACCACACTGCCCTGGCGCATCACGACCACGCGACGGCAGGACTCAAGGATATCCTCGAGCTTATGGCTGATGAGCAATACCGCCGTGCCGCTCCCGGCAAGCTCCGCGACCATCTGAAACAAAGCGGGGCGCTCCTCCTGCGAGAGCACGGCGGTCGGCTCATCCAAGATGAGCAGCTTGGGCCTGCGCGACAGAACCTTCATGATCTCGACGCGCTGCTGCTCCCCGACGGTCAGACGGTCGATGCGCTCGTCCAACAAATCTGACATGCCGAGCCGGTCCGCTATGTCGCGGACCGCCTCCTTGAGCTTGCCAAGGCGCAATGCCCCCCGCCCCCAACGAGGATCGCCCAAGGCAAGGTTCTCGGCGACCGTCAACGCCCCCACCAGCTTGAAATGCTGATGGACCATGCCGATACCAGCCTGGGCGGCTGCCCGGGGAGAGTCGAAGGACACGACCTCGCCATCGACCCGCAACGTACCCTCATCGGGTGTCACGAGACCCGAGACTATGTTCATCAACGTCGACTTGCCTGCCCCGTTCTCGCCAAGGACGCCAACGATCTCGCCCGGGGCCACCGAAAAGCTGACCCCGTTGTTGGCGACCACCCGCCCGAACCGCTTCGTTATCCCCTCGAGCTCGAGCAGTTTTCGATCTGATGAGGCCATGGGTGCTCCTGTCGTGGAAATCGCCTAGCGAATCGGCGGAAGATCCTTTATCGTGCCGGCCTTGATGCCGTCGACGATCTCTTGCAGGGCTCCTTTTCCGGTGCTGGACAGCTTCGACTCGAAGTTCCTGAAAGGAGCCAGGCCAATTCCGTCATCGTTCAGACCCAACAGATAATTCTTTGGCTCAATGGAACCGTCGATGACTTTGCCGATGGCCTGATCGATGTTGACATCGAAATTGATCAATGCGGTGGTGACGATGGTGTCGGGCGCCAGCGCCGCCGAGTCGAACGCGGTGCCGATCATCAGGGCGCGCTTCTCTTTGGCCGCCTGCAAGGTGCCGACGACATTCTCGTTGCCTATGCCTGAAACGACATCGGCCCCTTGGTCGATCATGCTTGTGGTGATTTCCTTTGCCTTGGCGATATCGGAGAACGAGCCCACATAGGCCGACAACACCTTGATATCGGGCTTGATGCGCTTGCTGCCGCGATGATAGCCGTCGTCGTACTCCTGAATCGTGGGCACGGGAATGGCCGGAATATTGGCGATTACCCCGGACCTGGTCATCAGGGCGGCGACAGCACCGGCCATGTAGCCCGCATCGCCCCAGCGATTGTCGAACGAAGCAAGGTTGGGGGCTTCGGCGACTTTTGCCGTATTGATGATGAACCACGTCTTGGGAAAACGCTTATGGATCCGCTTGGCCGGATCGGCGAACTGGAAACCATGACCAATCACGATATCGTAGCCATCGCGCGCGTAGGCCGACAAAGCCTCCTGGGCTTCGGCGGTTTGTGTGTTTTCGCGAATGGAGACACGCAGGCCCGGGTATTTCTCCTGGGCTTTCTTTATCCCTTGCGCTGCTGCGCTATTGAACGTGCCATCGGTTACAGAACCTGGCAGGACCAATGCTACTTTGAGAGTCCTGGCTGCTTGCGCCTGTGCGGTAAAAGACAAGGCGAAGCAAAAAATCGACAGAATGATTTTGCCCAGCATGTGCGTCTCCGTATCGTTCTTGATTGAGAAGCCTGCCCATAGTCTGTGTTGGGCAGGCGTGTCACTACCCCCTCTTCAGCATGCGCAGCGCCTCCTCGCTGGTCATGACATTGCCAAACTGCTGGATGATGTTTTCCAGTGCCGCCCGGTGTTCATCGTCGGACAACGCGGCGCAGCAATCGGACAGCATGGCGACCTTGAAATCCATCATCATGGCGTCGCGGGCCGTCGACTCACAGCAGATATTGGTCTTGGTTCCCGCAATCAGGATGGTGTCCACACCCATGCTGCGCAAAACCCGTTCCAGCGAAGACGACCCTGGGATCAGCGCGCTGTAGCGGTTCTTCACGATCACGATGTCCTGCTCTGCCGTATCGAGCGCAGAGTAGACCGCCTGGTTCTCCGGTGCGTTGCTGACAAGGGTCCGATCCCGGACATCGCCGGCGACCACATAGTTGTAGAACAAGTCCCAGTCGCTTCTGCCCGCGTGCTGCGTATTGGCGTGCAACACCCAGATCACGGGCACGCCCATGGCCCGCAGTTGCGGCGTCAACCGGTTGATGCTGGGCACGATCCCGCGCGACGAGGCAACCTCGGCCGGGCTGCCTTCGGCACAGAACGTATTCTGCATGTCGATGACGACCAAGGCGGTCCTTTCGGGCGCCATGTCCTCGAAAAAATTTATCCGGCCGCGGCGCGCCATCACGCGATCGAGAATTTCTTGCCGGATCTGAATAGTGTGCATTTGTCCCTCCTGTTCAACAATGAAAATTGCCAGTCTACCCACGGACGACGTCGTAGAGGAAGGGATCCTCCGGCAACGCGATCTCACTATCCAGCAGGTGGCCACAAGAAGGACATACGAACTGGCGCAGAACGAGATCCGGGTGGACGGATTCAGACCAGCCGGGCATGCCGGCGATGGGCTGACAGACCAACGCCGCCTCGTCCTTCCAGTGCACGTCGGGGGAATCCGGCGCCACGGCGCCTCCGCACGCGCGGCAGCAGATTTCGCCGCCCGAGGCGCTCGACCGCGACAATGATAGGGATATTCTGGCTGTCATACCGTTGCTCCTTGTCCAAGACGGCGGGCTCTCAGCGTATTGCGGCACGCCTCGGTGGCCGCCTCATCGACCTGGCCGTTCTTCATGACGACTCCATAAATTGCTTCTGCGGCCTCGGCGGAGACCAGGCCGTTCTCGACATCGCGCCGCACTGCGGCCAGTGGCCTGGCCAATGCATCGCCCACGCCACCGCCACCATTCCAGCGCAAATAGAAGGCATCGCCTTTCTCCAGTGGGAACACCCCCCAGCTGATGGGTTGGCGCTCCCCCTTCAAGCTGCGGTATGCCGTTTCGCCGCGACGATCAGGGTCTTCACCCGAGGCCCATTTCACGAGCACGTAGTCGTTCGAAGCGCCGGCCCTACCGCCGCCCAGCCCATCGCTCATTGGAAACTTCGAACCTTTGCCGGACAGCACGAAATTGATGCCGCCATCGGGGCTGCCATGGGGAACGATTGCAATCTCGCCTCCCAATCCACCCCGGTATTCCCCCGCCCCGCCGGAATCCTTCATCCGACGGCGGAACAGGTAGCGAATCGGGAAGGCGCCTTCGACCGTTTCCACATTGGCCATGCGTGAAATGGGATTGGGCATCTCTCCGCCGATATCGACCCCATCGCCATAGGTCTTGGCCCCGCCCGCACCCGCAAACGTCTCGGTCAGTGTGTCGATGGCCAGCCTTCCTTCCCGCGTGTGGCCGAACATGAACACGGCAAAGTGATTGGCGTGCCACACGGCCGTCGCCTCATCAGCGTATTGTTCGCTGGCTGCCAGCATCTTGCCGATCGCCGAGCAGGCAGCGTTATTGACGGACTGGATCGCCCCCACGGTTGCGACCGATACGGGGGCCGGACGGGTGCAGTTGACGATGGAACCCTCGGGCGCGATCATTTTGATGGGCTCGACCGCCCCCTGGTTCCAGGTGATGTCGTAGCAAAGCAGCGGGAACAGCGGGGCAAACAGGCCGCCCAGTGCCGCCCATTTCGTGCAATTGACGCTGTAGGGCGATTGCGGGCTCGAACCCGTGAAGTCAAATGTCAGGGTATCGTCCTTCTTTGTCATGGTGAGCAGGACTTTCGAGATTTCACCCTTGACGTCGATGTACTGGCGCGACTGCCAGCTACCGTTCGGCAACTCCAGAAGGCGCTTGCGCAACAGCTTCTCGGATTGCTCGATCAGCGTCCGCCCCACCTCGTCCACAGCATCGGCGCCGTACTTTTCGATCAGGGCGAGCATGCGCTCGCCCGCAACGTTATTGCAGGCGATCAGGGAGCGAAGGTCGAGCGCCACCATTTCGGGGCTGCGGACCATGTTCAGGAAGGTGTCCCAGACATCCTGCCGCAACTCGCCCCTGCTGATCAGCTTCAATCCCGGGCTGCTGAAACCCTCGCTGTAGATGTCAACCGCATCAGGCGCAAAGCCGCCCGGATTCATGGCGCCAATGTCCGACACGTGAACGAAGCACGCGCTCCAGGCCACCAGAACGCCCTGGTGGTGTATCGGTGCGAGCATGTAGACGTCGGACGTGTGCAACGCGGCGGTGTAGGGATCATTGAGCATGAACACATCGCCTTGCTCGATCTGTCCCTCGAAGCGGCGAATGATGGCCTTGCAGGCTTCGGCCGCACTGGTCAAATGGTGCAGAAACCCCACGCCGCCCATGAGCAGGGAACCGTCCGCCCGGTACAGGCTGACCATGAGGTCATGCCCTTCGTTGGTGATCGCTGTTCCCGACACATGTTTCAGCGTGATGACCGCTTCTTCCACAACGCGAAACAGTCTGTGGCGGATGATGGTGTAGGTGATTGGATCCATGTTCGGCCTCACGCGAATTCGACGACGACGTTACGGTATTCATCCACACTGCCGCGCTGATCCGCCTGCAGGACAATCGTCGTGATGGGTGTATGGATGACCGCCGGACCCGGCACGATGTTGCCGGGCATCAGTTTCTCGAAATCGTAGATATCGGCGGGGGCCATCCCTCCCTTCGCCTCGACGAAGATGTCCCGCCTTCCCATACGGGCGGCATCGGGATCCGTACCGCAGAACGGCAGAGAGGGAATTTCGGGCTTCTGCAACAGGCCCCGGGCCGTCAGCCTGAACATCTTCATCTCGATGCCCGCTTCGCGATAGGCGGAGCCTTTGCCGAACTTCCGCTCGTAAAGCGCCTCGAAATCCGAAACCAGCTTGGCCAGCCCCTCCTTGTCAAGAGGCGTGGACGCATGGACAGGCGTGGTCAGTTCGTGCACCTGACGCGCATAGCGCATGTCGACGGCCCATTCCATCTGCATTTCGTCCGGGCTGAATCCCTCTTGTTGCAGTTGCTCGACAGCTGCGCGCATCATGGGCTCGAAGATGGCATTGACTTCGCCTGGCGAGGTGTTCGCCGGCAATGTTCTCGTCGTGGCGTATTGATGCACGATATCCGCAGATACCAGGCCGAACGCGCAATTCACCGATGCCGTGTAGGGCACCACGATTTTCTGCACGCCCAGCTCAGCGCCGAACATGGAGGACAGCATGCCGCAGGACCCTCCAAACGAATGCAGGACGAAATCGCGCGGATCCAGCCCCCGCTCCACCGTGATTTCTCGGATCAGGTCGGTGATCTGAGCCGACGCCAGGCGATAGACGCCGATCGCCGCCTCCTCCACGCTCATGCCCAACGGCTTTGCAATTTTTTCTTCGAATGCCCGACGGGCCGGCTCCAGGCTCAGCGTCATCGTGCCGCCGAGGAACGTGCCGGGGTCCATATAGCCGATCAGCATGAAGACATCGGTCAGGGTGGGTTCGGTTCCACCCAGCCCATAGCATATGGGCCCGGGGCGGGAACCCGCCGACCGGGGACCTACCTTCGGCTCGCCCGTGACAGGATCGATACTGATGATCGATCCGCCTCCGGCCCCAATGGACACCACCTCGATCTTCGGGGCGGAGTAATGAAAGCGGTCGACCATGGGTTCGCGCGCATACTCGATTTCCCCATCCTGGATCACGCTGACCTTGAAGGTCGTCCCCCCCATGTCGGTGGCAATGATGTCGGGCTGCTTCAGCAGCCGGCCCAGGGATTTCCCCCCGATGACCCCGGCGGCGGGACCACACTCGAGCATGCCGACTGAACGATCCGACGCTTCGCCTGCGGGGAGCAGTCCGCCGTATCCCTGCATCACCATGATCGGTCCGCGATATGCGGTCTCGGCAAGCCGTTTCTCGAGATCCCGCAGGTAGCTCTGCGTGATTTTTCCCGCATAGGCATTGATCACGGCGGTGGAGGTTCGCTCATACTCGCCGGGAGTCGGCGCGATCTCCGATGAAAGGGTGCAATACACATCAGGCACTACGCGTGCCGCGACGTCTTTGATCAAACGCTCATTGGCTGGATTGATGAACGACCACAGCAGCGACACCGCAATCGCCTCAACGCCCTTCTCTTTGACCAGGACATTGAGCATTCTCTCGACATCGGACTCATTCAGTTCGCGGATCACCTCGCCAACGGCATCCACGCGCTCAGGCGCGCCAACGATGGCATCCGGATCGACCAATGGGGCCGCGCGCTCGGTCTTGACGATGTGCTTGATCCGGTCCTCGGTCAGCCCGCCCCAGCGCCCATAGGCGCCGCGCGTCACGAGGATGGTGTCTTCGAAGCCCTCGGTGCTGATCAGACCGACTTTTGCCCCGTCGCGCGTCAGTATGGTGTTGTCCACCACCGTCGAGCCGTGTATGAACAGATAGGTTTCCGCCAGCAGACTGTCCAGGCTTTTACCCATGGCTGTCGCCGCTGACTGAATGGAATCGAAGATACCCGTCGCATAGTCGGGAGGCGTCGACAACGCCTTGCCTATTCTGATCGGCTCACCCGCGGAGAACACCACCGTGTCGGTGCACGTTCCCCCTACGTCCGTTGCGATCAGATATTTTCTGATTGTGGAACCATCCATGCTTGTCTCAACCTCCTCGACCTGTCTCTTTCTCATGAAAAGTACGCAATGGCGCGTACCGTACAGTCAATGCGGTGTTGCTTAGTTATTTTTATGTGTAATAACACGGATATTTATATGTGTTATAGCACCCAAATAATCGCCCAGCAATGTTTTTATGGCGGACTCAGGGTTTCAACTTAGAAGGATGTCTGAACGGAGCGCACAAAAAAACGCCAGGCTGTGAAACCTGGCGTTTTCTGACTGCGGCCGCTTGGAATTATTCGTCGGCGGCGCCTGTCTCATGGCTGGCCGCATCGTTTTCCGGCACGGCAGCCGTCTCGGGGGGCGAATCCTCGAACGGGTTGGCCATGGCGCGGGCGGCTTCGCGCTCAGCAGCCTCCAGACGCTCCTTGTCCTTGCGGGCGGCATGGTAGGACATGCCAGTACCGGCCGGGATCAGGCGACCCACGATGACGTTTTCCTTCAAGCCGCGCAGATCGTCGCGCTTGCCCATGATGGCAGCCTCGGTCAGCACCCGCGTGGTTTCCTGGAAGGACGCGGCCGAAATGAAGGAGTCGGTCGACAACGAGGCCTTGGTGATACCCAGCAACACGTTCTCGTAGGACGCCGGCAGCTTGCCTTCAGCCTCGACGCGATCGTTCTCGTTGAGCAACTCGGAGCGCTCGACCTGTTCGCCCGTAATGAAGCTGGTGTCGCCCGCGTCGGTGATGTTCACACGACGCAGCATCTGACGCACGATGACCTCGATGTGCTTGTCGTTGATCTTCACGCCCTGCAGACGGTAGACGTCCTGCACTTCGTTCACGACGTAGCTGGCCAGGCGCTCGATGCCCTGCAGACGCAGGATATCGTGCGGATCGGACGGACCGTCGACAATCATTTCGCCCTTGTTCACCACCTGGCCGTCGTGCACCAGAACCTGCTTCTCCTTGGGAATCAGGAACTCGTGGTTCACGCCATCCAGATCGGTGATGACCAGGCGCTGCTTGCCCTTGGTGTCCTTGCCGAAAGACACGGTACCGGTCACCTCGGCCAGCATGCCGGCGTCCTTGGGCGAACGGGCTTCGAACAGCTCGGCCACGCGCGGCAGACCCCCGGTAATGTCGCGGGTCTTCTGCGATTCCTGCGGAATACGCGCCAGCACCTCGCCGACCGTCACCTGCTGACCATCGCGAACGGTGATCAGCGCTCCGACCGGGAAGGAAATGCTCACGGCATGATCGGTGCCCGCAATACGGACCTCTTCACCCGACTCGTTGAGCAGGCGAATCTGCGGACGCATCATCGTCTTGCCGCCACGGGTCTTGGGCGTGATCACCACCAGGGTGGACAGGCCGGTGATTTCGTCGACCTGCTTGGCCACGGTGACGCCTGCTTCGATATTCTCGAAGCGGACGGTACCGGCATATTCCGAGACGATCGGACGGGTGAGCGGATCCCAGCTCGCCAGACGCTGCCCGGCCTTGACGACCTCGCCATCGCCCACAGTGATGGTTGCGCCGTAGGGGATCTTGTGGCGTTCGCGCTCGCGACGATTGTCGTCGAAGATGACGATTTCGCCGGAACGGGAAATGGCCACGCGCTCGCCCTTGGCATTGGTGATGTAGCGCATGGTGATCGCAAAGCCCACCGTACCGGCCGACTTGGTCTCGACCGAACTGGCCATGGCTGCACGCGAAGCGGCCCCCCCGATGTGGAAGGTACGCATCGTCAACTGCGTGCCGGGTTCACCGATGGACTGCGCGGCGATCACACCGACGGCCTCGCCGCGGTTGACGAGCGATCCGCGGCCCAGGTCGCGGCCATAGCAATGGGCGCACAGGCCGTGGCGCGTTTCGCAAGTCAGCGGCGTGCGGATCTTGACTTCGTCGATACCCAGGGCATCGATGAGCTCGACCTTGTCTTCGTCCAGCATGGTGCCGGCCGGAATGACGGTTTCCTGAGTCTCGGGATTGACGATGTCGGACGCAACCACACGGCCCAGCACGCGATCGCGCAGCGGTTCGATGACCTCACCGCCCTCGACCAGCGCCTTCATGGTGTAGCCATTGCTCGTGCCGCAATCGCTTTCGGTGATCACCAGATCCTGGGTCACGTCGACGAGACGACGGGTGAGATAACCCGAGTTTGCCGTCTTCAATGCGGTGTCGGCCAGACCCTTACGCGCACCGTGCGTCGAGATGAAGTACTGCAGTACGTTCAGACCCTCGCGGAAGTTCGCGGTAATGGGGGTCTCGATAATGGAGCCGTCCGGCTTGGCCATCAGGCCGCGCATACCGGCGAGCTGCCGGATCTGGGCGGCAGAACCCCGGGCGCCCGAGTCGGCCATCATGTAGATGGAGTTGAAGGACTCCTGACGGGCTTCTTCACCGTGGCGGTTGATCACCGGCTCGGTGGCGAGCTGTTCCATCATGGCCTTGCCGACTTTATCACCGGCCTTGCCCCAGATATCGACCACGTTGTTGTAGCGCTCCTGAGCGGTCACCAGACCCGAGGAGTACTGCTTGTCGATTTCCTTGACCTCTTTGCTGGCCTGGGCAAGGATTTCCTCTTTGACCCGGGGGATCAGCATGTCGCTCATCGCGATGGAAATACCACCGCGCGTGGCAAGGCGGAAGCCCGACTGCATGAGCTGGTCGGCGAAGATCACGGTGGCACGCAGGCCGCAGCGGCGGAACGACTGGTTGATCAGTCGCGAGATTTCCTTCTTCTTGAGCGGGCGGTTCAGCACCGAGAAAGGCAGCCCCTTGGGCAGGATCTCGGACAGCAGCGCACGACCGACCGTGGTTTCGAAGCGCTTGAGCACGGGCTGCCACTGGCCGGCCTCGTCCTTCTCGTATTCGTTCAGGCGCACGGTGATGCGCGTCTGAAGCTCGACCTCGCCGCTATCGTAAGCGCGTTGCACTTCGGCGACGTCGCTCATGAACAGGCCTTCGCCCTTGCCGTTGATGCGCTCGCGGGTCGTGTAATACAGACCCAGCACGATATCCTGCGAGGGCACAATGGACGGTTCGCCGTTGGCCGGGAACAGAACGTTGTTGGAAGCCAGCATGAGTGTGCGCGCTTCGAGCTGGGCTTCCAGCGAAAGCGGCACGTGCACGGCCATCTGGTCACCGTCGAAGTCCGCGTTGAACGCGGCGCAAACCAGCGGGTGCAGCTGGATCGCCTTGCCCTCGATCAGCACCGGCTCGAAAGCCTGGATGCCGAGACGGTGCAGCGTCGGCGCACGGTTGAGCATCACGGGATGCTCGCGGATGACTTCTTCGAGGATGTCCCAGACCACGGGTTCCTGGCTTTCGACCAGGCGCTTGGCGGCCTTGATGGTCGTGGCCAGGCCCATCATCTCGAGACGATTGAAAATGAAGGGCTTGAAGAGTTCGAGCGCCATCAGCTTGGGCAGACCGCACTGATGCAGCTTGAGCTGCGGACCCACCACGATGACCGAACGGCCCGAGTAGTCGACGCGCTTGCCCAGCAGGTTCTGGCGGAAGCGGCCGCTCTTGCCCTTGATCATGTCGGCCAGGGACTTGAGCTGGCGCTTGTTCGCGCCGGTCATGGCCTTGCCGCGACGACCATTGTCGAGCAGCGAGTCCACCGCTTCCTGCAGCATGCGCTTTTCATTGCGCAGGATGATGTCCGGGGCCTTGAGCTCGAGCAGGCGCTTGAGACGGTTGTTGCGGTTGATGACCCGGCGATACAGGTCGTTCAGATCCGACGTGGCGAAACGGCCGCCGTCCAGCGGCACGAGAGGCCGCAGGTCGGGAGGCAGCACCGGCAGCACTTCCATGATCATCCAGTCGGGCTTGATGCCGGACTTCTGGAAACCTTCGAGCACCTTGAGGCGCTTGGAGATCTTCTTGATCTTGGCGTCGGAAGAGGTTGCCTTCAGTTCGGCGCGCAGGGTTTCGACTTCGCGATCGATATCGATGGTGCGCAGCAGTTCGCGCACGGCTTCCGCGCCCATGAGGGCGTGGAAGTCGTCACCGTACTCTTCGGTCTTGTTGATGTAGTCGTCGTCCGACATGATCTGGCCGCGCTTGAGCGGCGTCATGCCGGGCTCGATGACGCACCAGGCTTCGAAGTACAGCACGCGCTCGATGTCGCGCAGCGTCATGTCCAGCACCATGCCCAGGCGGGACGGCAGGCTCTTGAGGAACCAGATGTGGGCAACCGGGCTGGCCAGCTCGATGTGGCCCATGCGCTCGCGGCGCACCTTGGCCACCGTGACTTCGACGCCGCACTTCTCGCAGATCACGCCGCGGTGCTTGAGCCGCTTGTACTTGCCGCACAGGCACTCGTAATCCTTGATGGGGCCGAAGATCTTGGCGCAGAACAGGCCGTCACGCTCGGGCTTGAACGTACGGTAGTTGATGGTTTCGGGCTTGCGGACTTCGCCGTAGGACCACGAACGCACTTTCTCGGGCGAGGCGATGCCGATCTTGATCGCATCGAACTGCTCGTCTTGCGAGACTTGCTTGAATAGGTCGAGTAGCGCTTTCATTAGTTACGCTCCAAATCCATGTCCAGAGACAGAGATCGAATTTCCTTAACCAGGACGTTGAACGACTCGGGCATACCGGCATCGATGACGTGATCACCCTTGACGATGTTCTCGTACACCTTGGTACGGCCCGTGATGTCGTCCGACTTGACGGTAAGCATTTCCTGCAGGGTGTAGGCGGCGCCGTAGGCTTCCAGCGCCCAGACTTCCATTTCCCCGAAACGCTGACCGCCGAACTGCGCCTTGCCGCCCAACGGCTGCTGCGTCACGAGCGAGTACGGTCCGGTGGAACGGGCGTGCATCTTGTCGTCGACCAGGTGATGCAGCTTCAGGTAGTGCATGTAGCCGATCGTGACGGGACGCTCGAACTGTTCGCCGGTGCGACCGTCGATCAGCCAGGCCTGCGTACGCTCTTTGGTGAGATTCATGCGCTCGGCGACCTCGTCCGGGTAGGCGAGTTCGAGCATCTTGCCGATTTCCTCTTCGGTCGCACCGTCGAATACCGGCGTTGCCAGGGGCAGGCCCTGACGCAGGTTCTTCGCCATGGCGACGATTTCGTCGTCGGAAAGCTGTTCGAGGTGTGCCGCAACGCCCGAGCTGTTGTAGACCTTCTCGAGGTAGGCACGCAGATTCTTAATCTGGACACCCTTCTCGTCTTCGAGCATTTCAGCCACGCGGTAACCCAGGCCCTTGGCCGCCCACCCGAGGTGAACCTCCAGCACCTGACCCACGTTCATCCGCGAAGGCACGCCCAGCGGGTTCAGCACGATGTCGACCGGCGTGCCGTCGGCCATGTGAGGCATGTCCTCGACCGGCGTGATGCGCGAGACGACACCCTTGTTACCGTGACGGCCGGCCATCTTGTCGCCAGGCTGCAAGCGGCGCTTGACGGCCAGGTAGACCTTGACCATCTTGAGCACGCCCGGGGGCAGCTCATCGCCCTGCGTCAGTTTCTTGCGCTTCTCTTCGAAGGCCAGATCGAACTGGTGACGCTTCTGCTCGATGGACTCCTTGGCCTGCTCGAGCACCACGGCATGGGCCTCGTCGGCCAGGCGGATGTCGAACCACTGCCAGCGGTCGAGGTCGTCCAGGTATTCGCGGGACAGCTCGGCGCCCTTGGCCAGCTTGCGCGGGCCGCCGTTGACGGTCTTGCCGACCAGGAATTTGCCGATACGGTCGAAGGTGTCGTCCTCGACGATACGCAGCTGATCGTTGAGATCCTGGCGATAACGGCGCAGTTCGTCGTCGATGATGGACTGGGCGCGCTTGTCGCGCTCGATGCCTTCACGCGTGAAGACCTGCACGTCGATGACCGTGCCGACCATGCCCGACGGCACGCGCAGCGAGGTGTCTTTGACGTCGGAAGCCTTCTCGCCGAAGATGGCGCGCAACAGCTTTTCTTCGGGCGTCAGCTGGGTCTCGCCCTTGGGCGTGACCTTGCCGACGAGCACGTCGTCGGCACGCACTTCGGCGCCGATATGCACGATGCCGGAATCATCCAGACGATTGAGCTGGAGCTCGGGCAGGTTGCTGATGTCGCGCGTGATTTCCTCGGGTCCCAGCTTGGTGTCGCGGGCCACGACGGTGAGTTCCTCGATGTGGATCGAGGTATAGCGGTCGTCGGCGACGATCTTCTCGGAGATGAGGATCGAGTCTTCGAAGTTGTAGCCGTTCCAGGGCATGAAGGCGATCAGCATGTTCTGGCCCAGCGCGAGTTCGCCCATATCGGTCGATGCGCCGTCCGCCAGCACGTCGCCGCGTGCGACGATGTCGCCGCGCGCCACGACGGGTCGCTGGTTGATGTTCGTGTTCTGGTTCGAACGCGTGTACTTGATCAGGTTGTAGATATCGACGCCGACTTCGCCAGCGACGTTTTCATCGTCGTTGACACGAATCACGACGCGCTCCGCATCGACGTGATCGACCACGCCGCCGCGAATCGCCTGAACGGTGGTGCCGGAGTCGACCGCAACGGTGCGTTCCAGGCCGGTGCCGACCAGGGGCTTCTCGGGGCGCAGGCAAGGCACAGCCTGGCGCTGCATGTTGGCGCCCATCAACGCACGGTTCGCGTCGTCGTGTTCGAGGAAGGGGATCAGCGATGCCGCCACCGAAACGATCTGCGAGGGCGCAACGTCCATGTAGTGCACGTTGGCCGGAGCCGTGAGCATGGTTTCACCCGCCTGGCGGCAAGCCACCAGGTCATCGATGAAGCGGCCGTCCTCGTCGAGCTCGGCGTTGGCCTGCGCGATGACGTAGTTGCTTTCTTCAATGGCCGACAGGTATTCGATCTGGTCGCTGACCTTGCCGTCGATGATCTTGCGATACGGCGTCTCGAGGAAACCGTATTCGTTCAAGCGGGCGTACAGCGCCATGGAGTTGATCAGACCGATGTTCGGGCCTTCCGGCGTTTCGATCGGGCAGACGCGGCCATAGTGCGTGGGGTGAACGTCGCGCACCTCGAAGCCGGCGCGTTCGCGTGTCAGACCGCCCGGGCCGAGTGCCGAGACGCGGCGCTTGTGCGTGATCTCGGACAAGGGGTTGGTCTGGTCCATGAACTGCGAAAGCTGGCTCGAACCGAAGAACTCCTTGATCGCCGCGGAAATCGGCTTGGAGTTGATCAGGTCATGCGGCATGAGGTTTTCGGTTTCAGCCTGTCCGAGACGTTCCTTGACGGCCCGTTCGACACGCACGAGGCCGGCACGGAACTGGTTCTCGGCCAGTTCGCCGACGCAACGCACACGGCGATTGCCCAGGTGATCGATGTCGTCGATCTGGCCACGGCCGTTACGCAGTTCGACCAGCACCTTGATAGTGTCGAGAATGTCTTCGTTGGTCAGCGTCAGCGGACCGCCGGCATCCTCGCCGCGACCCAGGCGGCTGTTGACCTTCATGCGGCCGACACGCGACAGATCGTAGGTTTCCTCGCTGTAGAACAGACGCTGGAACAGGGCTTCGACGGCTTCTTCCGTGGGCGGTTCGCCGGGGCGCATCATGCGGTAGATGGCGACGCGGGCAGCCAGCTGGTCGGCGGTCTCATCCGCGCGCAGGGTCTGCGAAATGTAAGGACCGCGATCCAGGTCGTTGGTGAACAGCGTCTGGATTTCCATCACGTTGGCGGCACGCAGGTCATCGAGCAGGGACTCGGTGATCTCGTCGTTCGCGTTGGCGATGACTTCGCCGGTATCTGCGTTGACCACGTTCTTGGCCAGCACACGGCCCAGGAGGAAGTCATCCGGAACGGAGACGTATTCCACCTTGGCGGCGGCCAGGTCGCGCAGATGCTTGGCGTTGATGCGCTTGTCCTTCTCGACGATCACGTTGCCGCTGCGATCGAGAATGTCGAAACGCGCCACTTCGCCCTTCCAGCGATCCGCCACGAACTGCAGCATCGCGCCTTCCTTGCGGAGCTCGAAGTGATCGAAGTCGAAGAAATGGGCCAGGATGCTCTCGGGCGTCATGCCGATGGCTTTGAGCAGGATGGTCACGGCCATCTTGCGACGGCGGTCGACACGGAAGAACAGGACGTCCTTGGGGTCGAATTCGAAATCCAGCCAGGAGCCGCGGTAGGGAATCACGCGCGCCGAGAACAGCAGCTTGCCCGAGCTGTGGGTCTTGCCGCGATCATGCTCGAAGAATACCCCCGGCGAGCGGTGCAGTTGCGAAACGATCACACGTTCGGTGCCGTTGATCACAAAAGACCCCGTATCCGTCATCAACGGGATCTCGCCCATGTATACTTCTTGTTCCTTGACCTCCTTGATCGTCGGCTTGCTGACCTCGCGGTCCATCAGAACAAGGCGCACCTTGGCACGCAGGGGCGATGCGTAGGTCAAGCCACGCAGTTGGCATTCCTTGACGTCGAACACGGGCTCGCCGAGAATGTAGCTCACAAACTCGAGGCGCGCCATCTGGTTGTGGCTGACAATCGGGAAAATGGATGTAAAGGCAGCCTGAAGGCCCTCGTCTTTACGTTTGGATGGTAGGGTATCCGCCTGCAAAAATGTCAAATATGATTGCAGCTGAGTCGCCAAAAGGTAGGGTACGTCCTGGACGTTTTCACGTTTGGCGAAGCTCTTACGTATGCGCTTTTTTTCGGTATACGAATAAGGCATGAGCACTCCGACTCGAGGGGGTTACATGGGCCGTCAACCACGGCCCTGGTTTACGACTCTAGAAAACCGGCTTTAGGCAAAAAAACAACACCAAGCACGGGTTTTCTGGAAACGCAAAAGCCCGGGAAGGCCAAAACCTCCCCGGGCAGACGACAAAAGTCTTACTTGAGGTCGACTTTTGCGCCAGCTTCTTCAAGCTTCTTCTTGGCGGCTTCGGCGTCAGCCTTGGCCATGGCGTCCTTGACGGTCTTGGGTGCGCCGTCGACCAGGTCCTTGGCTTCTTTCAGGCCCAGACCGGTGATTTCACGAACAGCCTTGATGACGCTGACCTTGTTCGCGCCGACGTCCGTCAGGACGACGTCGAACTCGGTCTTTTCTTCAACAGCGGCGGCGGCGCCAGCGGCGGCGGGAGCAGCCACAGCGACAGCGGCGGCAGCAGCCGACACGCCAAACTTCTCTTCCATGTCCTTGATGAGCTCGGACAGCTCGAGCACGGTCAGGCTTGCGACCGCATCCAGGATTTCAGCTTTGCTTAATGCCATTTTTAAGAACTCCAGATATGTATAAATGCCAGGGTTGGGTGTCGCTCGATCTTCGACGAAATTCCGGACCGCTTATGCGGCTTCCTTCTGGTCGCGCACAGCCGCGAGGCCGCGAACGAACTTGGTAGGAACTTCGTTGAGCGTACGCACAAATTGCGTAATGGGTGCTTGCATGGTGCCCATCAGCTTCGAGATCAACTCTTCGCGGGACGGCATGGTGGCCAGGGCCTTCACACCTTCTTGGTCCAGGACGTTGTTGGGCAGGGCCCCGCCTTGGATTACCAGCTTGTCGTTGGTCTTTGCGAAACCGGCGAGTACTTTGGCAGCCGAAACCGGATCGGTGCTGATGCCGTACATCAGCGGACCGGTCATCTGTGCCGTGAGCGCCTCGAAAGGCGTTCCGGCAACAGCACGGCGAACCAGCGTGTTCTTGAGAACACGCAGATACACACCCGACTCACGCGCTTGCTTGCGCAATACGGTGACGGAAGCGACGTCCAGACCACGGTACTCAGCGATAACGATCGATTGGGCGCCTGCCACCTGGGCTGCGACTTCCTCGATAACTACCGCTTTCTCTTGACGATTGAGACTCACGGTTTGAACACTCCATCTAACGATGCGGGGAGGGTTTTCCTCGCATCTACCGAATGCGGCGCTCCTGGTCGAGTTCTTTTGACAAAGAATTCTTCCATGGGCGCCGTCTGCGCTGGATCCGGACTGACTGCTCCGGGATTAAGCCTTGAATCGATTGCCCATGGGGCGAATGCGTTCGCGGCTCCAGCGGTCTTTGACAGCAGCATCCGGAATGCTCCGGATGCGCCCAAAGTTCTTGTGTGCCCCGCCTGGATCAGGCGGACAGCGAGGCGACTTCCACGCGCGCACCGCCACCCATGGTGGAGGAGACGGCCAGCTTGCGCAGGTAGACGCCCTTGGCTGCGGCGGGACGCGCTTTGTTCAGCGCATCGACGAGGGCAGCCAGGTTTTGTTGCAACTGTTCGACGCCGAAGGACGCACGACCGATGGTGGCATGGATGATGCCGGCCTTGTCGGTACGGTACTGGACCTGACCAGCCTTGGCGTTCTTGACAGCGGTGGCGACGTCGGGGGTGACCGTGCCGACCTTGGGGTTCGGCATCAGGCCACGGGGACCGAGCACCTGACCCAGGGCGCCGACGACGCGCATGGAGTCGGGCGTGGCGATCACGATGTCGAAATCCAGGTTGCCGGCCTTGACGCTTTCGGCCAGGTCTTCCATGCCGACGATGTCGGCGCCGGCCGCCTTGGCGGCTTCAGCCTTCTCGCCTTGGGCAAAGACGGCGACACGCACGCTCTTGCCGGTACCGGCGGGCAGAACGACCGAACCACGGACCAGCTGGTCGGATTTCTTGGGGTCGATGCCCAGTTGAACGGCGACGTCGATGGACTCGTCGAACTTGGCGGTGGCGGTTTCCTTGACCAGGCTCAGGGCCTCGGCAACGGGATACAGCTTGTTGCGGTCGATCTTGGCCGCGATGGCGGCAGCGCGCTTGCTAATCTTGGCCATGCTCAGACTCCCTCAACGTTGATGCCCATGCTGCGGGCGCTGCCGGCAATGGTGCGAACAGCCGCGTCGAGATCGGCGGCAGTCAGGTCGGGCTGCTTGGTCTTGGCGATTTCTTCAGCCTGGGCGCGGGTCAGCGTGCCAACCTTATCCTGGTTGGGACGGGCGGAACCCTTCTGGACGCCGGACGCCTTCTTGATGAGGACCGTCGCAGGCGGGGTCTTCATGATGAAGGTGAAGCTCTTGTCCGCGTAAGCGGTGATCACCACAGGAATCGGCAGACCGGGCTCGAGGCTTTGGGTCTGGGCGTTGAACGCCTTGCAGAATTCCATGATGTTCAGGCCGCGCTGACCGAGTGCGGGACCAATGGGGGGAGAGGGGTTTGCCTTACCAGCCGGCACTTGCAGCTTGATAAAGCCGACGATTTTCTTCGCCATGCTATGCTCCTTGCGGGTTCAATCGCCGGCACGACATAAATTCGAGCCGGCTCCCCGGGGTTGAAATCAGATCTTTTCGACCTGGCCAAAATCGAGTTCGACAGGGGTCGCACGACCAAAAATGGTCACAGAAACGCGAACCTTGCTTTTCTCGTAATTCACATCTTCCACGTTGCCGTTGAAATCGGCGAACGGGCCTTCCTTGACGCGGACCATCTCGCCCACCTCAAAGAGAATCTTGGGACGGGGCTTCTCGACGCCCTCTTCCATTTGCGACAGGATCTTCTCGACTTCCTTTTCGGAAATCGGCGCAGGACGGTTGCCCGCCCCACCCAAAAAGCCGGTCACACGGTTGGTATTCTTGACCAGGTGCCAGGTCTCGTCGTTGAGATCCATTTCAACCAGCACGTAGCCCGGGAAAATCCGGCGCTCGGTAATGGATTTCTTGCCGTTCTTTACCTCGACCACTTCTTCAGAAGGAACCAGGATACGGCCGAACGATGTCTGCAGGCCGGCGCGCTCGATGCGCTCGACCAGCGCTTTGTGCACGCTTTTCTCCATTCCGGAGTAGACATGGACTACATACCAACGCTTGCTCATGTGCGTCCTTTATTTCCAGCCCAGCAGCAGACCGTAGATGACCCAGCTCAGCAGCTTGTCGACGACCCAGAGCATGATGCCCATGGCAACGACGAACGCAAAGACGATGCCGGTCATCTGGGTGGCTTCCTTGCGGGTAGGCCATACGACACGTTTGGTTTCGTTGTAGGAGTCGCGTGCGAAACTGAGCGTGCGGCGGCCGGGTTCGCTGAACCAGGCGATGGCGGCGGCAACGATGACGCTGCCGATGAACACACCCACTCGCAGGACGGCAGCCTGATCCTGGAGAACGGAAAATGCGACAATCCCGGCAACGATGACAAGCACCGCCAAGACCAGCTTGACGCGGTCAACGGTGCTAGTGACGGTTTCTACGTTGGTGTTCGACATATTCCGATGTGTGTTTCCGCGAGTTGCGGCCTGCGATGCAGTGCTGGCGGTGAGTGGCAGGGGCAGTAGGAATCGAACCTACAACCTTCGGTTTTGGAGACCGACGCTCTGCCAATTGAGCTATACCCCTAGAACCTGATACGCGCGGCATGATGCCAGTATCGTGCCGCGCTTCCAGTTCGAAGCGGCTTGAAACGCTGGCGCGATTCAGCCGCTCAAACTGCAATTGTACTGCTTACTTGATGATTTTGGCGACGACGCCGGCGCCCACGGTACGGCCGCCTTCGCGGATCGCGAAGCGCAGACCTTCTTCCATGGCGATCGGGGCAATCAGCTTGACCGTCATCGACACGTTGTC
>Ga0182743_1001061_pt1 | contig 28844 bp, 29 predicted proteins | sample eDN3rd30CKraftOP_FD_128522 | JGI IMG/M metagenome (GOLD analysis project Ga0182743, IMG submission 128522) | Enriched Organic Plus compost microbial communities from Emeryville, California, USA - eDNA 3rd pass 30_C Kraft OP (version 2) (version 2) ... | reverse complement strand
AGCGGCGCAGGGTTGTGATCGACACGCCCAGCGCTGACGCCGCGACCCCGATGCTAACCAATCTCTCCATAATGGACAGTTTAGCATAGTTTTGCGCAGATACTGTTCAAGCTGTTAAAGCCCTGCCCTTTGGTGGCAGGGGCAGTGCCGGTTTCAAAAGTTCAAACCATCGAGCCAGCCCAGACGTGTCCAGATGTGCAGTACCACATGGGCTATCGCAAAGAGCAGGAAAATGGCACCGAGCATCAGGCTGGAACAGGCCACCAAGACAGGCCCCCAACCGGTCGGTTTTTCTCGTTTGTAGCCAGGGTTGTAGCGCCGGTCGAACTTCTCATCGCTCATCAGGCAAAACACCAGCGCCTCGATGAAACCAGCCGTCATCGGAATGAACAAGACAAAAAATGCCGGGGTGTCCCACCAGACCTGGGCCTGGCTGGCCAAAGCCAGCATGAGTATCGCCAGCACCGGCAAGACCCATGCACCTCGCCTTCCCAGATAAAACCAGTGCGCACCGAACCATCCACCGTAAAATGCGAGCAAGCCCGCAACCATTTTGCTCCTGAGAGGCCGGCTTGAGTTGCGCTGTTGTGTTTCCATCATTTCTTCATACTTCCAAAGTCGCACTAAACTCCAAGAAATGCATACTACCCAGTTCAATGTTGCCATCGTTGGTGGCGGTCCTACCGGATGCGTTCTAGCCATTTTGCTGGCCAAGCTGACCGCAAACCCTCAGTCGCTGGTGCTGTTCCAGTCGGAACAGCAATCCCGCTATGGGGTCAAGGTCATCGACGATCCCAGAGTCATCGCCGTAAACGAAGGAACCCGGGTATTGCTGGAAGACCTTGGCGCTTGGCCGCACGACGCTGCGGCGATCCATACAATACACGTCTCACAAGCCAACCGCCTCGGCCGCACATTGATCCGGGACCTGGACATGGGTGTGCCTGCGCTTGGCTATGTCGTACCTTATGCCAGCCTGCATCAGAAACTCCTGCAAAAGGCCAACGCCTGCGGGGTCACCGTCATCACGGGAGCATCCGCAAAACTGCACCAGGCACAGGACCGCGTCTGGGTTGAGCACGACGGCCAGCAGATCGAGTGCAGGCTCGGCGTGCGTGCCGATGGCATGCGCCAACAGTCCGGACTGGAACACTACGACCAGGTCGCGTTGCTTGGCCAACTGCAGGCATCCAGTCCCAGGCCTGGCTGGGCCTTCGAAAGGTTTACCCAGGAAGGCCCGTTTGCAGTCCTGCCCCATCCTGCTTCGCCGGATCTGCTCTCGCTTGTCTGGTGCTGCAGCCCCGCCAGGGCCGATCATATCCTGAAACTTCCCCGCCATGCCCAGGAAGCAGAAATGATGCGATCGTTTGGCGAGCGCCTTGGCGACCTGAAGATGATTTCACCCAGCCTTGGCCGGTTTGCCCTGTACAAGAGCTTTGAACCAACCACGGTCGATGGCAGGACTGTCAGTATCGGCAATGCTGCCCAGACACTACACCCGGTCGCAGGCCAAGGCCTTAACCTGGCTTTGCGGGATGCCGCAACCTTGGCCCACTGCCTGAGGGACTGGATCGCTGAACCCGAACGTCCCCTTGGCAAGCCGCTGGCGATCTACACCAGACTGCGAGACCAGGATCGGACGCTGACCAGTCGCCTGACTGACCTGATGTCCCGAGTCTTCACCACCAGGATACCAGTCGTCGAACACGCTGCAGGATTGGCATTGCTGAGCCTTGATCTGTGTCCTCCTGCCCGTTCAGTGCTCGCCCGCCATCTCATGCAGGGATTGCGCGCCTAAAACCAAGGGTTTACCCTTACATGTTTTTCAGGCCGAAGAAACCCTTGGTCGCACCAACGGCTTCTGGTAAAAATCAGTTCATACTGGCCTGCTCCTATACAATGTCGCCATGCAAATCGGAAACTGGACCCTTCCCAATCCTGTCTTTGTTGCACCAATGGCGGGAGTGACTGATCGCCCGTACCGCCAGCTGTGCAAGCGGCTTGGTGCGGGTCATGCCATTTCCGAAATGGCGGCCAGCAACCCTGCTCTATGGGCCAGCGTCAAATCCTCAAGGCGCCTGAACCACGACGGGGAAATCGACCCGATCACTGTGCAGATCGCCGGCGCTGACCCGCAGATGATGGCCCAAGCTGCAGTTTTCAACATCAGCAAAGGCGCCAAGATCATCGACATCAACATGGGCTGCCCAGTCAAGAAAGTTTGTCAGGTCGCAGCCGGCTCAGCACTGTTGCGCGACGAAGACCTGGTCAGACGCATCCTTGATGCGGTGGTACAAGCCTGTCAGCCCTATGGCGTTCCTGTCACCCTGAAGACACGCACCGGCTGGGATCATGCCAACCGCAATGCTCTCAGGATCGCCGCAATCGCCGAATCTTGCGGCATTGCAGCACTGACGCTGCATGGTCGCACCAGGGCAGATCGCTATGAAGGCAAGGCAGAATACGATACGATCAAGGCAGTCAAGTCTGCCTGTTCGATCCCGGTTATTGCCAATGGCGACATTGACAGTCCGCAAAAAGCACGTGAGGTTCTTGACTACACGGGCGCGGATGCCGTGATGATCGGGCGCGCAGCTATGGGCAGGCCTTGGATATTCCGTGAAGTGGACCATTACCTGCGTACAGGTGAGTTGTTGGATCCGCCATCACTGGAAGAATTCACCGACCTGATGCTCTCGCATCTTCAGGATCACTACCTGTTCTATGGGGAGCACACAGGAGTCCGGACTGCACGAAAACACATCGGCTGGTACTTTGCTTCGCTTCCTGGTGGAGTCGAGCTTATCAAGCAGATCAATACGATAGAAACCACATCTGAGCAATACAAGACAATCGAGCGCTGGCTCAAGGACAAAGCCCTGCAAGGTGCTGCCAACAGTCCGATTGAGCTTGCTGCCTGAACGTCAGACCTGAGCACATATATACCGACATGAAAACAATTCCATCACTCGATGAGTCCGTCCGTCTGAACCTGCAAGCCTACTTTGATGACCTGGGTGACATCGAACCCAGTGGCATGTGGGACATGGTCATGACTTGTGTCGAAAAACCATTGCTGGAATCAGCCATGCAACGCGCCCAAGGCAACCAGTCCCGGGCTGCAACCTACCTTGGCATCACACGCAACACCTTGCGCAAGAAACTTCTTGCACACCGGTTGATCGACTCTTGATCCAGTTTTTCTGATCCTACTTGAACTCCATCATGAAAATTCAAACAGCACTGATATCCGTATCCGACAAAACCGGTGTGGTTGACTTTGCAAAGGCATTGGATGCACGCAATGTGAAGTTGCTCTCGACCGGGGGAACGGCCAAGCAGCTTGCCGCGGCCGGACTGCCTGTCACCGAGGTTGCTGCACACACGGGCTCACCCGAAATCCTTGACGGACGCGTCAAGACATTGCATCCACGCATCCATGCGGGCTTGCTTGCAAGGCGCGACAGCCAGGAACACATGCAAACCCTAGAAGAACACCAGATCGAGCGTATCGACCTGCTGGTGGTCAACCTCTATCCATTTCGCGAAACCATTGCCAAGCCTGATTGCACATTCGAAGACGCCATCGAGAACATCGATATCGGCGGCCCTGCCATGCTGCGTGCAGCAGCCAAGAACCATGGCAACCAAGCCGGTGGCGTCACGGTTGTGATTGACCCGAGCGACTACAAGCGGGTACTGGAAGACATGGATGCGAACTACGGCCAGACCAGCTATGCCCTGCGCCTTGAGCTCGCCACCAAAGTCTATGCACACACTGCCGCCTACGATGGCGCCATTGCAGCCTACTTGAGCAGCCTCGCAGAAAAAGAACCCGCACCCCAAGCTGTTCCGGAACGCGATCCGTGGCCAAAGACATTGACGCTGCAGATTCAGCGTGACCAGCACCTGCGCTATGGAGAAAACCCACAGCAAGGTGCATCGTTCTACCGCGACACGGTGGTTGGAGCAGGATTGCTGGCCAACTTCCACCAGTTGCAAGGCAAGGAACTGTCCTACAACAACATCGCCGATGCCGATGCCGCCTGGGAATGCGTACGCAGTTTCGAAGAACCCGCTTGTGTCATCATCAAGCATGCCAACCCTTGTGGGGTCGCTATCGGTGAAACCGTGCTCGAGGCCTACCAGAAAGCCCTGCGCACCGACCCGACATCTGCGTTTGGCGGAATCATTGCATTTAACCGCCCCGTTGACTCGGCCACCGCACAAGCTGTCTGCGGCCAGTTCCTTGAAGTATTGCTTGCGCCTGGGTTTGATGGTGCTGCGTTAAGTGTCCTGGGCCAGAAGAAAAATGTCCGCGTGCTTGAAGTCCCACTGGGCACGGCACAGAATGATTTTGATGTAAAACGTGTTGGCGGCGGCTGGCTAGTCCAGACACCAGACAGTGAAACACTCGATCTTTCCGCTCTGAAGGTCGTTACCAAACGCCAACCGACCGAACAGGAAATGAAAGATCTGCTTTTTGCCTGGAAAGTGGCCAAATTCGTCAAATCCAACGCCATTGTCTATGCCGGCCAGGGCATGACCCTCGGCGTGGGCGCTGGTCAGATGAGCAGGGTCGACTCGGCACGCATCGCAAGCATCAAGGCTCAGAATGCAGGGCTTTCCCTGCAGAGCAGCGCTGTAGCATCCGATGCATTCTTCCCGTTCCGTGATGGCCTTGACGTTGTTGTTGACAATGGTGCCAGCTGCGTGATCCAGCCTGGTGGCAGCGTGCGTGACCAGGAAGTCATTGACGCAGCCAACGAGCGCGGGGTCGTGATGGTATTTACCGGCATGCGCCACTTCAGGCACTAGGAACAGTTGGAATGCGTATCCTGGGTGTGGATCCTGGCTTGCAACGCACGGGCTTTGGCGTGGTCGATGTCACGGGTTCACACCTGTCTTACGTGGCAAGCGGCACAATCCTGATCGACAGCCAGGATCCTTTGCCTGTCCGCCTCAAAACCATTCTGGACAACCTGCGCCAGGTAGTACATGACACCAAGCCTGATGTCGCAGCGCTGGAAATCGTCTTTGTCAATACCAATCCACAGTCAACGCTGCTTCTTGGGCAGGCTCGGGGTGCAGCGTTGTGCGCTCTGGCCGACAGCGGTCTTGTCGTGCATGAATACACTGCGCTTCAGATCAAGAAGTCGGTCGTCGGCCATGGCAAGGCGGCCAAACAGCAGGTCCAGGACATGGTCCAGCGCCTGCTGGCGCTCAATGCCATTCCTGCCCCCGATCCAGCCGATGCCCTTGCCTGCGCCATATGCCACGCCCACATGTCGCCCATACTCGGGCAACTCAACAAGCTGGGATGGACTCAGCGTGGCCGGCGCTCAACGCGTGCCGGGTCACGGGCCGGGCGACTGCGGCTGATCAACTTACCCGGAGACTCTGCATGATAGGACGCTTGAGTGGCATTCTCTATGAGAAATCCCCTCCCCGGATCGGCATCGATGTACAAGGTGTAGGATACGAGCTCGATGTCTCGATGGGCACCTTCTACAACCTGCCCGACATTGGCGCAAAAGTGACCCTGCTCACCCACCTTGTGGTGCGTGAAGACGCGCAAGTGCTCTACGGCTTCGAGACCGCAAAAGAAAGGCAGGTGTTCCGTGAGCTCATCAAAGTCAGCGGGATCGGTGCACGCACCGCCCTGGCCATTCTTTCAGGGCTTTCTGTCGATGAACTGATCCAGGCCATCAGTTTGCAGGAATCGGCAAGGCTGACACGCGTACCTGGCATCGGCAAAAAAACTGCCGAGCGGCTCATGCTCGAACTCAAGGGCAAGTTCGGGGCGCTGGAAATGGCAGGCAGCCTGCAACATGCATCTGGACATGCAGATGTTCTGGCGGCTCTGACAGCCTTGGGTTATTCTGACAAAGAATGTGCCGCTGCCATCAAGTCACTGCCAGCACAGGTCGATGTCTCCGAAGGCATCCGTCTGGCACTCAAAGCACTTGCAAGATAACCACCTGAGCCTGGCATTCTGACAGCAACACTGTAGTCCCAGGCTTTGGATAAAACAGGATCACTAACCCATGCCAAACCGGACTGCCGCACATCTTGTCATCAACACCCTTGCTGAGATCGGAATCAAACGTATCTATGGCGTCGTGGGAGACAGCCTGAACGGCCTGACCGATGCCATCCGTAGCCATCCTGATCTCGAGTGGATCGGTACCCGTCACGAGGAAGTAGCAGCCTTTGCTGCCAGCGGTGAGTCGCAGGTCACAGGCGAACTTGCGGTTTGTGCCGGCTCTTGCGGGCCTGGAAACATGCACCTTATCAACGGCCTTTATGACGCGCACAGGACGCGCACACCGGTGCTGGCCATAGCTGCCCATATCCCAAGCGCTGAAATCGGTTCCGGATACTTTCAGGAAACCCGGCCACAGGATCTCTTCCGGGAGTGCAGCCACTACTGCGAGCTCGTCTCTGACGTCAGCCAGCTTCCCTACGTCCTGGACAACGCCATCCGTGCCGCCATCGGCAAGCGTGGCGTGGCGGTGATCGTGATTCCTGGCGACGTTGCTCTGCGCCCGGTGCAAAGCACGGAGCCGACCAGCCGAGCAGCCCTGCAGATCGCACCACCGGTGGTTGTTCCCGATGAAGCACAGATCGAAGAATTGCTGCGCCACCTTTCAGAGGCTAGCCGGATCACGATTTTTGCAGGACGCGGCTGCGCAGGCGCCCATGAACAAGTGGTCGCTCTGGCAGGAAAGTTGCAAAGCCCGATCGTTCATGCGCTTGGCGGCAAGGAACATATCGAATACGACAATCCTTATGATGTCGGCATGACCGGCCTGATAGGGTTTTCTTCCGGCTATGCCGCCATGCAAAGCTGTGACCTTCTGCTGATGCTGGGCACAGATTTTCCTTACAAGCAGTTCTATCCAGGCAAGGCCAAGGTCATCCAGATCGACATATGCCCGGAAAACCTCGGACGCAGGGCCAGGCTGACCCTGGGACTGGTCGGCGACATCCGTGCCACCTTGGAGACCATCCTGGGACGTGTTGAACAAAAAACCGACCAAACTTTTCTCAAAGCTGCGCTTGAGCACTATCAGAAAGCGCGCTCCGGGCTGGACAAGCTGGCCAGCCACGAACCTGGCAGAAAGCTGATTCATCCACAATACCTGGCCAGGCTGCTGAGTGAGCGCGCAGAAGAGGACGCTGTCTTTACAGCCGATGTCGGCACATGCACGGTCTGGGCAGCACGCTATCTCAAGATGAACGGCAAACGTCGTCTGATCGGTTCATTTACCCACGGCTCCATGGCCAATGCCATGCCACAGGCACTTGGGATCAAAGCAGCGTGCCCACAGCGACAGGTCATCACTTTCTCAGGTGACGGCGGACTCTCGATGCTGCTAGGCGACCTGATCACCCTCAAGCAGCACGACATCCCAGTCAAAGTCGTGGTCTTTAACAACAGCGTGCTGGGATTCGTTGCTCTGGAAATGAAAGCCTCTGGGTTTCTCGAAACCGGTGTTGAACTCAAAAACCCGGATTTTGCGGCCATTGCTCGCGCTACCGGACTGCACGGTATCAAAGTCGAGGATGCGGACCAACTGCCAGCGGCGATTGACGAGTTCCTGGCCCATCCAGGCCCGGCGCTACTTGATGTCGCCACAGCGACCCAGGAACTGGTCATGCCTCCCAGCATCCAGCAAGCTCAAGCCAAAGGCTTCAGTCTGTGGGGTCTGAAGGCCGTCATGTCAGGCCACTCCAACGAACTGATCGACCTGGCCAAGGTAAACTTGCTGCAGCGCTGAAACCTGCCCTGCCTGGAAACGCTCAGTTTCCAGGCTTGTCATCCGAATGGATATCCAGGGCAACCAGGAACCGAGAAACCATGTTGTAAGCTGCCACGGTTGCCGTGAGCTCGACCAACTGACGATGGTCAAACTTTGCGCGCACAGCAGCAGCCACATCGTCAGGAACCTTGATATCCTTGGTCATGGCATCCGTGTACGCCAGGACAGCGCGCTCGGTCTCATCAAACATGCCAGGATGGTCCTGCCAGTCCTGTAGGACCTCAAGCTGGGCCTGGCTTACGCCTTCCTTCAAAGCGTACGGGGCGTGCTGGTCGGCCTCGTAAGAAGCACCATTGAGATGGGCCACTCTCATGATCACCAACTCCCGCAATGCCCCGGACAATGCACATTTCTGCCGGATTGCGGTCAAGTAGCCCAGCCACCCTTGTGCCACAACCGGACTGTGCAACAACATCCTGTACAGGTGCAGGACTTCTCCTCGTTCAGCAACGATTCGGTCGACCAGTGGCTTGGCCTCTGGACTATCCAGATCGGCATAGGGAATACGGGCCATATGTGTTTCACCTCATCTTTCAGGACGTTTTTTAAGGTAGCTGGGAACAATCTGATCTAGTGCCGTTGGCGTCAATCCAAGTTGCACAAGTCCTGATTCCCCCGTCAAGACATTGTCCGTCTTGAGCGAATCCAGGTTATCTCGGCTCATCAGTGGCTCACCAGGAAGCTTTTCCAAGAACCAGGCTTGCAAGCGCCCCAGAGCTTCGGGCAAATTCAGTACCTTGCGGGGATGCCCAGACCATTTTGCAGCCATCGTTGCCAGTTCACCCAAGGTATGAACCGATGGTCCTGCAAGCTCATAGACTTGGCCGCAGGTATCCCTGCGCTCAAGGGCAAGTTCCAGTGCTGTGCACACATCTCCAACATAGACTGGCTGCATGCGTGAACCGCTTGCAGCCAAAGGCAACACCGGGAGATACCTGGCCAGACGCGCAAACAGGTTCATGAAATTGTCGCCTGGACCAAACACGACCGAAGGCCTGAAGATCGTCACATCAAGGCAATCAGATTGCCTGGACACGCTCCAGAGCGCCTCCTCACCGGCGGCCTTGGAACGCAAGTACTGGCTGCTGGCCTGCGTTCCCGCACCTAGCGCGCTGACATGAATCAATCGTCTCACACCCTGCCTGACACACGCTTGGGCAAGCTTGCGCGGCAAGTCCACATGAACTGCAGCAAAGTCCGGCCCATAGGGCCTGCCCGGCCTGCTATGCAGGATGCCGGCAAGGTTGATCACCACGTCTTTGCCTTGCACCAGCCTGTCAAGTGCGACTTCATCGTGAACGTTTCTCTGCAAAACAGTCACTGTCGGATAGACAAGCAGTTCCCTGCCCCGCCAGATCATGCGGGTCGGGACATCAATCGCATGCAGTGACCTGGCAAGCCTTGAAATGAGATGCTGACCAATAAAGCCAGTTCCCCCGACAACCAGTATCCTCATACACGCTTTCTCCTGGCAAACAAGCCTGGCAGGAGAATTTCACCCTGCCAGAAGCTGACCATAGGAAGCAAGATCCACATTGCCTCCACTCAGAACCACGCCGATGCGGCTGCCAGGCTGGACAGGAAACACCCCATGCATGACAGCTGCAGCAGCCAGGCAACCTGTTGGCTCAACCACTATTTTCATGCGCTGGGCAAACCAGCGCATGGTCTGGATCAGTTGCTCATCGCTGACCGTCAGAATATCTGTCACCTTTTCCTTGATGATGGCAAAGGTCAGTTTCCCCAGGTAGGGTGTCAATGCACCATCGGCAATGGATTTTGGAGGTGCAATGGACACGATCTCCCCTTTGCGCAGCGACTGCTGGCCATCGTTGCCAGCCTCAGGCTCGACCCCGAATACCTCGCATCCTGGTGAGAGTGCTGCGGCAGACAACGCGCTTCCTGAAAGCAGTCCGCCCCCACCGAGCGGAACCAGCAAGGCATCAAGACTGCCCACGTCTTCAATCAATTCCTTGACTGCCGTACCCTGGCCGCTGATGACATGAAAATGGTCATAGGGAGGAATGACTACAGCGCCGGTGCGCTGTGCAATGTCGCGGGCAATGGCCTCACGATCCTCGGTATAACGGTTATAGCTGACAATCTCGGCACCGTATCCTTGTGTGGCCGCTTTTTTTGCCGCAGGTGCATCCTCTGGCATCACGATTGTGGTCTTGACGCCGAGCAGGCTACCAGCCAGCGCGATGGCTTGCGCGTGGTTGCCCGAAGAGAATGTCAAGACGCCGGCCTTGCGCTCATCCTCGTTCAGGCTGGCAATGGAGTTGTATGCGCCCCGGAACTTGAAGGCTCCAGTCCTTTGCAGGGGTTCGGCCTTGAAGAACACCTCGGCACCCAGCCTGCTATTGAGCGTCCTGCTGTGCAGCACAGGTGTACGGTGGGCCACACCTGCCAGGATCCTTGCGGCCTGTTCCACGTTGGCATAGGTCGGTACTGTCAGTGCGGTATTAGGGGCGGATGAAGACATTGCGCGTTATCCTGTATGTCAGTGCTATCGGCACATTCTGAATGAAGTTGTGTGTCCTTAGTGTACGATTGAAATTGGTCTTACGTGCAACGGTTTCCATGGCAATCAAGTCTGACAATCTCTCTAGCCAACCACAAGCCAGTCGTGTGGTGAACCCTTCGAGTTCCTCGCCCAATGAGGAATCGGTCGAGCGCGCACTGCGCCCGAAAGCACTTGATGAGTATGTCGGCCAGAAAGCGGTTCGCGACCAGCTCCAGATCTTCATCGAAGCGGCCCGTGCCCGAGGTGAGGCGCTCGACCATGTCCTGCTGTTTGGCCCTCCAGGTCTTGGCAAGACAACCCTGGCGCACATCGTTGCCCATGAAATGGGTGTCAATCTGCGCCAGACCTCAGGCCCGGTTCTTGAGCGGCCCGGAGATCTGGCTGCCATCCTGACCAACCTGGACCGCAATGATGTGCTCTTCATTGATGAGATCCACCGTCTCTCCCCTGTGGTCGAGGAAATCCTCTACCCCGCCCTGGAAGACTTCCAGATTGACATCCTGATTGGAGAAGGGCCTGCCGCAAGAAGCGTCAAACTGGACCTGCAGCCATTTACCCTGGTCGGAGCCACGACCCGTGCCGGCATGCTGACCAATCCGCTGCGCGACCGCTTTGGCATTGTGTCCAGGCTGGATTTCTATACCCATGATGAACTGTCCCTGATCGTCACACGAAGCGCCCGCCTGCTCAAAGCAGAAATCAGTCCGGATGGCGCCATGGAGATAGCCCGCAGGTCACGGGGCACGCCTCGCATTGCCAACCGACTTCTCAGGCGTGTGCGCGACTTTGCCCAAGTCAGGGCCAATGGCGTTATCAGCGCAGACATCGCCCACCAGGCACTGACCATGCTTGATGTGGACCCGCTTGGTCTGGACATGATGGACAGGAAACTTCTTGAAGCCATCGTGCACCGTTTCGACGGTGGCCCGGTCGGCGTGGAAAGCCTGGCGGCTGCAATTGGTGAAGAACGGGACACCATTGAAGACGTGATAGAACCATACCTGATCCAGAATGGGTTCCTGCAACGTACGCCAAGAGGCCGGGTCGCAACATCGACCACCTGGCAGCACCTGGGGCTGAACCCTCCGGCAAGCCTGGGATCACCCAGCCTGTTCTGACCTGGTGTACGACAAGCCCCGCCGTTTGAGGGCGGGGACGGATAGCGACCACAGCGTAGCAATCTCCGGTCTTGAGACCGAGGAGGATGTCAATCCTGCAAAGTCAGTCCCAGCTCAGATGCACGCATCCAGATCGACGCCTGTGACTTCAGGACCGGGACACTTGTCTCGGTCAGGGCCAGAGTACGATAGCCCTCGTCATCCATGACCAGATAACCTTGCGCAAGCAATTGCAGCAGCAACCTACGCCATTGTGCCGCCTGCCACTGTCGACCTATCCCGAAGACCCGTAGTGACTGGTGGTTGAGCTGCTTGACCCTTGGCGTTAACCGTCCACGCAGAATGTCGATAAGGTGGGTAGCACCAAACCGCTCTCCACGCTCTTTCCAGAGACGATAGACAGTGGACATCAGCTTTTGCGCCGCCACTGTCACATCCAGGTCTACCGGACCAGCAAGACAATTGTCGCAATGACCACAGGGCTGGACCTCCTCACCGAAGTGCGCCAGTAGCAGCTGCCGCCTACACTGGGTGCTGGCGCAAAAGGCAAGCATTTCGTCATAGGCTTTGCGCAGGTGTTGCTGGCGCGCCGGATCAACCTGCTCCTGCGACTGGGTCTGGTAGTACCTGGCCACATCGTCCAACCCCCAGCACATCCATGCCACTGCTGGCAGGCCATCCCTGCCCGCACGACCTGTCTCCTGGAAGTAACCTTCCATGGTTCTAGGCACATCCACATGCGCCACAAACCTTATGTCGGGCTTGTCTATGCCCATGCCAAAGGCAATGGTGGCTACGATGACACCACCTGGTTGACTGGTAAACCACTCCTGCCGCTGATTGCGCTCCCATGCATCCAGTCCAGCGTGATATGCAACGGCGCTGATGCCAGCCTGCTGCAACCAGCCTGCCACCTGCTCTGCCCGCCCACGGCTGGCGCAATAGACAATGCCACTGGCCCCGTCACCCTGGCTGCGGATGAACTCTGCCAGTTGTGTCCTGAGGTTGTGTTTGACACAGACCTGGTACAGGATATTCGGCCTGTCATAACTGGTCTGGAAAACTCTCGCATCGGCCATGTTCAGCCGTTGGCGGATCTCTTGTGCCGTTTCAGGCGTTGCGCTGGCCGTCAAGGCCAACCTTGGAACGGTAGGCCAGATGTCCACAAGCATCGACAACTGAAGATATTCAGGCCTGAAGTCATGCCCCCACTGCGAGACGCAATGGGCCTCATCGATTGCAAACAGGGAAACCTTCACACGCCGCAAAAAGCTGATGAACCGGGACGTCAGCATCCTTTCCGGTGACACATAAAGGAGCTTGACATGACCGCCAAGCAAATGCGATTCCACCTGCTGGATCTCTTGCGGCAACATTGATGAATCCAGCCTGGCTGCTGCCACCCCAAGGCTTTTCAAGCTGTTGACCTGCTGCTGCATCAAGGCAATCAGCGGGCTGATGACAATGGTAACGCCATCCATGACCAGAGCAGGCACCTGGTAGCACAGCGACTTGCCGCCACCAGTTGGCATCAACACCAGCGCATCACCACCCTGCAGGACATGCTCAATGACCTGTTGCTGAGGGGACCTGAAGCTCTGATGGCCGAAAACCGCCTGTAAGACTTGCTCCAACTGCAGGCGCTGATGCGGCCTCTGAATCTGCTGCAGCATCAATGATCCCGCACCGGCTTGTACCTGAACAGCCGCCAATATCCCAGAACATTGAACACAAGCACCACCGGCGCAGCGACCACGACTGCTGCCATCATCCAGCGCAAAGACTCTCTGGTCGGGGCGGCATCCCAGACTGTCAACTCATCTAGCACCAGAAAGGGGAAGTAGCTGTACGCAATACCGACCAGCATCATGAAGTTCAGGCCTGCAACCAGGGCAAGCGGACTCCACCAGACCGTGCTTTGAGGATTCCGAACCACACTACGCAACTGGCGTTCTAGCGTGACAAAAGCAATCAGCATCACAATCCAAAGCGCCCAGACCGGTACCATCTGATCGATATGGACCCATCGGTAATAAACCGCTGGATTGGTCAACGCCAGTATCAATGACACGGCAACCATGCCGGCCGCAACCCAGCGCACCACGGCCGCCCCAATGCGCGCAGCGCGCTGTCGCAACGCAGTCGAGTCCCAGGTCAAAATCCAGCAACATGCCATCAAGACACAATTGGCCAACATGGCCACCATAACCAGTATGGTGAACACCCAATCATGCAGGTTCAGATTGCCATTGACCGTGCGGGCAAGCCACAGTGCCAGACCGCTGGCACTGGCATAGGCTCCGGCGCTGAACAGACCATTCCAGAACGGCTGCTGCTTCATGGGTGCCCTTGCACGGAACTCGAAAGCCAGGCTGCGCAATGCGCAACCGACAGTCAGCAGCAGCACCGGCACAAACTGCTGCTCGAATATCGATGACCACCCCATGGGGTAGACCGTCATGAAGACCGCAAAAAACAGCAAAACCCATGATTCATTGGCACCCCGCCAGTTGGTCAGGCCATCAATGACCCTGTTGCGCTCAAGTTCGGGTAACCAGGGCATGAGCAGGCCGCAGCCAATGTCAAAGCCGTCAAACGCAACAATGCCAGCCATCAGCATCAGCAGCACAAAGAAAAACACCAACGGGATCCAGAACATGGGATCGCCCACAATCAGCCCAGTCGATGCGGAGAGAGCCTCAATCATGACAGCATCACTCCAGGACGGTGGACTGTGGTCACACCCACGGCAAGCGCCTGGTACGCAAGCCTATACCAACCCAGGAACACAAGCCCGGTCACCAGGACACTGCTCAGCACGCCCACGAACAGGTAGTTGGTTGACACATGGGTCACCAAATCGGCCACCGGCAGTACGCCCGCGACAAAATCAGAGTCCTTACCCAGGAAGAACAACCACCATATCAGCAAACAGACCAACGGACCGGTCATGGCCGAGGCCGACATGACCCGCAGCACCCAGCCTGGCACCTGCTCAGGATTTGCAGCATTCATATGCATGCGCGATATGGCGATCAGCATCACCAGCACATGCATGACCCACACAACGAGAAAGACTCTGGCACAGAACGTGGCTGCCTGCCCCAAGTCTGAACCCTGCGGATCCCACTTGCCTTGCAACAGGCCCTGGATTCCGAGGACGGGCTGGTAGATCTCGTCCAGTCCCATCTGCAGCAAAGGCAGGGCCAGGATGCTGCAAGCCAACCCGATCCATGCCAGAAGCCGTGTCAGACGACCATGGCCGATTTCAATCGTTGCAATGTTCCTCGCCTGCAGTGACCATGCCCCGACCTGGACGCTCGATAGCATCAGCACGGCAGTCAACCCGGTAAACATGACCTGCAGTGGTGCCTGAGGATTGTCGATGACCTCGAACCAGTCATGGATCCTGAACTGCCCGTCCAGAAAGCTCGCTCCGGCTGGTGCACGCAGCCAACTGTCCATGACGGCCAGTCCAAACACGACAGCGGTAATGCCCAGCGCAGTGACGAACAGGCTCATCCTGTATAGCCAAGGAGTCACGCGATGGCGGCTGTAGAGCACGACCCCGAACGTTGTAGACTTGACAACATAGGCAACCAGGGCGATCGACAGAAGCAATGGCCCCAGGACATTGCCGACACGGGCAGGAGCTTGCGGCAGCACAAGACCGGTCTGGACCATCGTGAGCCCACCCAGGATCAGTGCCGCATAGGCCGACAATGCAAAGACTCTGAGCCAGAACCTGAAAGAATCAGAATCACGGGTTATCCTGAAGCGTTCGTAGATCACAGCCAGCCATGCCAGTGCCAACGCCAGCCCTGCAAAAACATGCAGGAAACTGCCCAGCAAGCCCAGCTGAATCTGGGCAAAAAGTAGATGCATACTTTCCATATAGGCGTAAGTGTAGTCGCATCATGGCAAAATGTGACTTTACGTTTCAACTTCATTTGATACAAGAGAGTATTTAGTAGATCCATGACTGCTCCAGAAGTGGCACCGTCCACATCCAATTTCCTGCGCCAGATTATTGAAGCCGACCTCAAAGAAAACAAATTCGAGGGCAAGCGCTGGCGTCGGCCTCCGGCAACCCTGGCAGACCTTGAAGACGCGCCTCTGGACAAGGCCAGAATCCGAACCCGGTTTCCGCCTGAGCCCAACGGTTTCCTGCACATCGGACACGCCAAGAGCATCTGGTTGAACTTCGGTCTGGCAAAAGAATACGGCGGCATCTGCCATCTGCGCTTTGATGACACCAACCCTGAAAAAGAAGACCAGGAATATGTAGACGCCATCATTGATGCCGTGCGCTGGCTCGGCTATGAGTGGGAAGTCGATGGTCAGTCCCATCTGTTCTATGCCAGCGACTATTTTGAGACCATGTATGGTTTTGCCTGCAAACTCATCGAGGCAGGCCTGGCCTATGTCGATGAACAAAGCCCGGAAGAGATCCGTCAAAACCGTGGCACCCTGACTTCACCCGGAACGGACAGCCCATGGAGAAACCGCCCTGCTGCCGAATCGCTTGAGCGGTTCAGACAGATGCGCAATGGCGAACATCCTAACGGCACCATGGCGCTCAGGGCAAAGATCGACATGAAGTCGCCCAACATGAACATGCGCGATCCCGTGATCTACCGGATCCGCCATGCTGAGCACCATCGCACGGGCAATAAATGGTGCATCTACCCGATGTACGCCTGGGCGCACCCGATCGAGGATGCGCTTGAGGGCATCACGCACAGCATCTGCACACTGGAGTTCGAGGACCAGCGCCCCTTCTATGACTGGACGCTGGAAACCCTGGCCGACCTGGGATGCCTGAAGCGCCCCTTGCCCAGACAGTATGAGTTCGCCAGGCTCAATGTCAGCTATGTCATCACCAGCAAGCGCAAGCTACTGCAATTGGTCAAGGAAGGCCATGTCAGTGGCTGGGACGACCCCAGGATGCCCACATTGGCCGGCTTGCGCCGCCGTGGCTATACGCCGGGCGCACTCAAGCTCTTTTGTGAACGTACCGGTGTTTCCAAGGCCAATTCACGCATCGACTACAGCTTGCTTGAACAGGCACTGCGCGACGACCAGGATCCCGTTGCACCACGTGCTGTGGCCATCCTTGATCCTGTCAAGCTGGTCATCACCAACTGGCCTGAGGACCGGGAAGAAACATGCACTGCGCCACGCCACCCGCATAACCCGGATGCCGGTCAGCGCGAGTTCCCTTTTACCCGTGAACTCTGGATCGAACGTGAAGACTTCGAGGAAGTACCCCCCAAGAAATACTTCCGCCTGTTTCCTGGCAACATGGTCCGCCTCAAGTACGCCTATGTGGTCAAGTGTACAGGTTGCGTCAAGGACGAAAACGGCAAAGTCATCGAAGTTCACGCCGAGTACCTGCCTGACACCCGTAGCGGCACACCGGGCGCAGACAGCGTCAAGGTCAAGGGTACGGTCACCTGGGTCAGCGCCAAGCATGCCCAGTCCGTACAGATTAACTTGTACGACCGCCTGTTCAAGGACCCATACCCGGATTCCGGAGACGGTGACTTCCTGGATCACCTCAACCCGGACTCCATGCGTACCGTCAATGGCCTGCTTGAACCAGGCGTACAGATCAGCGAAGGCATCTGGCAATTTGAACGCCTGGGCTACTTTGCCTATGACGCAAAATCCAGCTCGGCAGGCAACCCCGTCATCAACCGTGTTACTACTTTGCGAGACACTTGGGCCACGAAATGAGTGATTCCAATTCAGCACTTGAATTCAAAAGTGCTACGCTCTATGCCATCCGTGCAGTCTTGCACAGCAACGACATCGAGCAGCTTTCTCAGGATCTGGCAAAACGCATGCGTGAGGCTGCAAGCCTGTTTGCTGGCGAATCGTTTGTGATTGATGCCAGCAATGTCGGGCCAGAGCTGGACTGGGACGCCCTTTTGAACCTCTTCTCCGATTACAAGCTGCCTGTCATCGGCTTTGTGGCCCCGGACGAGAAGGCGCAAGGCGCACTGGATGCCGGCCTGGCCAAAGTGGAGTTGTCTGGCAGTGCGCCACGCGCCACCACCCATGCCAAACCAGCTTCGGAAGTGGTCGAGTCCATGAGTGCGTCAACGCCTGTGCCCAGCGGGCACACTGCCCCCTCAAAACCCAAGGCTGCGACAGTACAACCTGCGGCCCAGCCTGTAGCAAAGGCTGCAACTCAGGTCGTGCAAGGTCCCTTGCGTTCGGGACAGCGCGTGTACGCCAGAGGTGCCGACCTGATCGTGATGGGCCTGGTCAGCCAGGGTGCCGAAGTGATGGCCGATGGCAACGTCCATGTCTACGGCCCGTTGCGTGGCAAAGCCATGGCTGGCGCCCGTGGCGATTCCCAGGCCCGCATCTACACCACCTGTTTGGATGCAGAGCTTGTGGCGGTGGCCGGGATCTACCGGGTCATCGAAGGCCCTTTGAGTGCAGACCTGCAAAGAAAGCCTGCAATGATCTATCTCAGGGATGACACTCTACGCATGGACCCACTTCATGACTAAAATGTAAAGTAGGCCCAGTCAGGCTGCGAGCCAGGCTGTCTTCTGGACAGGAACATGGCAAGCAGCCTTTCCTTTAGAAATATGAACAACTCAGTGAGGATGTGCTCGTCATGGCTCGAATCGTAGTGGTGACTTCAGGCAAAGGTGGCGTTGGCAAGACCACGACCAGTGCCAGTTTTTCTTCCGGACTGGCAATGCGAGGGTACAAAACTGCCGTCATCGATTTTGATGTTGGTCTGAGAAACCTCGACCTCATCATGGGATGCGAACGGCGCGTTGTCTATGACTTTGTCAATGTCATCCAGGGCGAGGCCACCCTCAACCAGGCGCTGATCAAGGACAAACACCTGGAGAAGCTGTACATCCTCCCGGCATCGCAAACACGTGACAAGGACGCATTGTCCAAGGAAGGCGTGGAGAAGGTCCTGAATGAACTCAAGGACATGGGTTTTGAATACATCGTCTGCGACTCACCTGCGGGAATTGAGACTGGCGCCTTGATGGCAGCATACTTTGCAGATGATGCGCTGGTGGTCACCAACCCCGAAGTGTCCTCGGTCCGAGACTCAGACCGCGTACTGGGCATCCTCTCTTCCAAATCGCGCCGTGCCGAGCAGGGTGAAGAGCCCATCAAGGAATATCTGCTTCTGACCCGTTACAACCCGAAACGTGTCGAAGATGGCGAGATGCTCTCGATCAAGGATATCGAGGACATTCTGCGCATCCAGCTCATTGGCGTCATCCCTGAGTCCGAATCCGTGCTCCAGGCATCCAACCAGGGGGTTCCATCCATCCACCTCAAAGGGTCTGACGTAGCAGAAGCGTACCAGGATGTGGTTGCCCGCTATCTGGGTGAAGAAAGACCGCTGCGCTTTACAGAATATGTAAAACCAAGCCTGTTCAGGCGACTACTCGGAGGCAAGTGATGTCTTTTCTGTCTTTTCTCCTTGGCCAAAAAAAGACTTCCGCCAGCGTCGCCAAGGAACGGCTGCAAATCATTCTTGCGCACGAGCGCAGTGATGGCGCTACAGGCTCACCTGACTACCTGCCTCAGTTGCAGAAGGAACTGATGGAAGTCATCTCCAAGTACGTCAAGGTGAATACGGATGACATCAAGGTCAATCTCGAACGCCAAGGTTCGCTGGAGGTTCTGGAGGTCAAAATCGAAATGCAGCAGGAAAAAAAATAACAAGGACTATCCTGCTCAAGTTGTTCAGTCAGGGGCAAAGGTTGAATACCTTTGCCCCTGTTGCTTTTGCCCGTTGGCGTAGAAAGCTTCGGGCGTTCAGGCAGCAGAGGATGCCAAAGCGCAGTTGCACGGCACTCATCGTCCGGCAGGAGATGCCAGCCGTTGCGGCTTGCTCCTTAGGCGATTGATGACTTCGCCCATCAAACCACGCCTGAATGACAACACGCAGACCACGAAGATGAACCCGGTGACAATAGTGACCGATTCACCCAGCGTGGCAAACCAGTCAAAGCCTGTGACTTTGCTGAGCCAGGTTCCCAGATCACCGATCTTGTTTTCCAGGGAAACAATGATTGTGGCGCCGACAAGAGGCCCTGACAGGGAGCCCATGCCACCAAGTAAGGTCATCAGCACCACACTGCCAGACGTTGTCCAGTGCACATCAGTCAATGTCGCAAACCCGAGCACCAGTGTCTTCAGTGCTCCCGCAAGTCCGGTCAGCGCAGCGGAAATCACGAATGCAATCAGCTTGAAGCGCTTGACATCGTAACCCAGCGAAACAGCCCTTGGCTCGTTGTCTTTCAGTGCCCGCAGCACCTGCCCGAAAGGCGAATTGACAGTCCTGGCGATCAACACGAACCCAATCGCAGCAATAACCAGTGTCACGTAGTACATGGTCAGATCGTCGCTCAAGTCCAGCACCCCGAAGAGCTTGCCACGAGGCACGGCTTGCAGCCCATCCTCACCGCCCGTAAACGGCGCTTGAAGGCAGATGAAATAGACCATCTGAGCCAATGCCAAAGTAATCATGGCAAAGTAGATGCCTTGCCTGCGGATGGAAAGCCATCCTGCAACCCAACCCATCAATCCACCGACCACCGTTCCCAGGAGCAGGCCGAGCTCTGGCGTAACCCCCCAGAATTTCATGGAGTATCCAGCCATGTAGGCCGCGCCTCCAAAAAAAGCCGCATGCCCGAACGACAGTAACCCGGTGTAACCCAGCAGAAGGTTGAATGCCGATGCAAAAAGAGCAAAGCACAGCAATTTCATGACAAACACCGGATAGGCGCCCAAAAATGGTGCAAGCAGCAGAAGGACCAGCAAGATTGCATAGCCCCAGACAGCACGCGTTAGAGTCTTCATCTCCAGCCCCCTTTATTGCTCTTTTCCAAACAGGCCTGCAGGCCGGATCAGCAAGACAATGACCATGATGACAAACACCACCGTGGACGACACTTGCGGATAAAACACCTTGGTCAAGCCCTCGATCACACCCAGCCCCAGACCTGTCAGGATGGAACCCATGATCGATCCCATCCCGCCAATCACAACGACTGCAAACACCACGATGATGAGGTTCTGACCCATGAGTGGCGTCACCTGATAGACCGGTGCTGCCAGCACCCCGGCAAATGCCGCCAGAGCCGCACCAAAGGCGTAGGTCAGCGTGACCATCAACGGAACGTTGATCCCGAAAGCCTCGACCAGCTTCGGGTTTTCTGTGGCTGCCCGCAAGTGTGCCCCCAGACTCGTCTTCTCGATCACATACCATGTCGCAAAACAGACTGCGAGAGATGCCAGAACCACCCAGGCACGGTAGTTGGGAAGGATCATGAATCCCAGGTTCGTTGCACTGTCGAGCTCCTCAGGAGGATCGTAACCAATACCGGATACCCCATAGACTGAACGGAACAGCCCCTCAATGAGCAGGGACAGGCCCAAGGTCAATAGCAAACCGTAAAGATGGTCCAGGTCATAGAGACGGCGCAGCAGCAATCGTTCGATCAGTATCCCGAACAGCCCAACTACCACTGGCGCCGCGATCAACATCACCCAGTAGTTGATCTCGAAGTAGTACATGGCCATCCATGTGACCATCGCACCCATCATGAACAGTGCACCATGGGCAAAGTTGATCACATTGAGCAACCCGAAAATCACCGCCAATCCAAGGCTCAATACGGCATAGAATGAACCATTGACCAGCCCCAGCAAAACCTGACCCAGCAAGCCCGACAACGAAACTCCAAATATCTCCATATCCCTACACTCCCAGAAGCTCATTGAGTACGGGCATCTTGGCCTGCAGATCGGGTGCCATGAAATGCTCAACGATCCGTCCGTGCTCCATGACATAGAACCTGTCGGCCAGCTGTGACGCAAACCTGAAGTTCTGCTCGACCATGACAATGGTGTAACCTTTGCTGCGCAAGGCCTGAATGGTACGGGCCAGTGACTGGACGATCACTGGCGCCAGCCCTTCTGAAATCTCGTCCAGCAGTAAAAGCCTGGCGCCGGTCCTCAAAATCCTTGCAACAGCCAGCATCTGCTGCTCTCCACCAGAAAGGCGCGTTCCTGGACTGTGCCTGCGCTCAGCCAGGTTCGGAAACATTTCATAGATTTCCTCCAGACTCATGCCCGGATAACCGGTATTGAGCACCGGGGGCAAGAGCAAGTTCTCTTCGCACGACAAGCTGGCAAAAATTCCCCTTTCCTCCGGACAATAGCCCACGCCAAAGTGGGCAATCCTGTATGTCGGTAAATCGATGGTCTCGTGGCCATTGATCTTGATCGACCCCTGTCGCCTGACGGTCATGGCCAGGATCGCCCTGAGCGTCGTTGTCCTTCCGGCTCCATTCCTGCCGAGCAACGTCACCACCTCGCCGGCATTGACATCCATGTCCACCCCATGCAGGACATGCGATTCGCCATACCATGCATGCAGGTTCCGGATCTTTAACAGTTCTGTCATTGCATGGCCCCCTGCAGTTGTGCATCCGCAACGCCCATGTAAGCCTGCATGACCTGTGGATTGTCTGACACTTCTTCATAGCTGCCTTCGGCCAGGACAGCACCACGTTGCAAGACCGTAATGCGGTCGGCAATCGAAGCAATGACCTTCATGTTGTGTTCAACCATCAGGACTGTTCTGCCCGCGGACACTTTCTTGATCAGCTGTGTCACCCGCTCGACGTCCTCGTGACCCATGCCCTGCGTGGGCTCATCAAGGAGCATGAGTTCCGGATCCATAGCCAGCGTAGTCGCAATCTCCAACGCACGCTTGCGCCCATAGGGCAGGTTCACCGTGATTTCATCGGCCAATCCATCGAGCCCGACGTCCTCGAGCAGCGACATGGCCTGATCATTGAGCTTTTCAAGGGTCTTGTCACTTTTCCAGAAATGGAACGCAACCCCCAGCTTGCGCTGCAACCCGATCCTGACGTTTTCCAGGACGGTCATGTGTGGAAATACCGCCGAGATCTGGAATGAACGGATGATCCCTTTGCGCGCTATCTGCGACGGGCTGTCACGGGTGATTTCCTGCCCGTTGAAATAGATCCTGCCAGACGTCGGCTCAATGAACTTGGTCAGCAAGTTGAAACAAGTGGTTTTCCCAGCACCATTGGGCCCGATCAGGGCATGAATATGTCCACGCCGCACTTGCAGGCTGACATTGCTGACAGCCACAAATCCTTTGAACTCCTTGGTCAGGTCCGTGGTTTGGAGAATGACATCATCTTCCATCGATCATCCTGTCTAGACTACCGATTGCCTGGCCTGCACGTACCGCCCTGTGCTTGAACAGCACTGGCAGGCATCTGCCCTGGTCACCAGGGACGACGATGCTGCGGGCCTCTGGTCAGTGCACCAGAAGTCCCGCATCACCTTCCTTCAGCCTGTCAACCTTGCTTTACCAAGGGGCATTTGCTGTTTTGCAGGCTCTCAAAGGCCTCACTACCCGGCACCACCTCGATGATCTGGTAGTAATCCCAAGGCTTCTTGGACTCCGAAGGCGTCTTGACCTTGACCAAGAACATGTCGTGGATCATCTTGCCATCGTCACGTAGCTTGCCATTCTTGGCAAAGGCATCGTTGAACTCCATCTCCTTCAAGGCTTTCATCACATCCGTGACGTCATCAGACTGAGCTTTCTCCACGGCCTTGAGATAGTTCAGCACGGCCGAGTACTGCCCTGCCTGCAGAGCCGTAGGCATACGGTTCATCCGCTTCTGGAATTTCTCGGCGAACTTGCGCGAATCATCGTCATAGTCCCAGTAGAAGGATTCCGCAAACATCATGTCGCCGGCATTACGTAGCCCCAGGCCATGTACATCAACGATACTCATGAGCATGGCCACGCTGATCTGATCCCCCTTACCCAAACCGAACGACCTGCCTTGCTTGATAGCATTCTGCAGGTCCAGACCTGCCGTGGCGATGGCCACAGCATTGGCCTTGCTGTCGGTGGCCTTCACGATATAGGACGCAAAATCGGTACCCGGGAATGGATACCGTGAAGATCCAAGAACCTGACCCCCGGCCTCCTCAATGAAACGCTTGCCATCATTTTCCAGGGAATGCCCAAACGCATAGTCTGCAGTCACGAAGTACCATGTCTTGTGCCCTTTCTTGACCAGTGACTTGGTTCCGACATTGGCCAAAGCGTGGGTGTCATAGACCCAGTGCACGCTATTGGGCGAGCAGTCTTCGTTACTGATGCGCTGCGCGCCAGCCCCCGTCACCAGCGCCATGCGCCCCTTCTCTTCGGCAATCTTCATGGCAGCCAGCGCTACAGCACTGTTGCCCAGTTCGGACACCACATCGACCTTGTCACGGTCAAACCATTCCCGTGTCTTAGCTGCGCCAATGTCAGCCTTGTTCTGGTGATCAGCCGTGACAATCTCGATGGGGAACCCAAGAACCTTGCCACCGAACTCCTCAACCGCGATCTCGGTTGCCACAATCGAGCCCTTGCCGACGTTATCCATGAACGGGCCGGCAACATCGGTCAACACCCCGATCTTGACCACACCGTCCGAAATCTTGGGCGTACCAGAAGCAGACTGCGCATAGGCTACAGACAACCCCGTGGAAATACACAACGACAATGCTGCCAGTTTAAAAATAGGTTTCATGGCTTCTGTCTCCTCTATTGAACTTGTTTATCCCTGTCCTATTGGTGCTCTACCGCATGTCCTGTATTGCCCTTCTCCTCCTGTTACCCAATCTTGCCCAGCACATCCAGCAGATAGGGAATGAATCGATCGGGTGACTCGCTCATCGGGAAATGCCCCAATCCCGGCATGATGGTCAGGCTAGCGCCAGGAATCTTTTCTGCAAGTGACTTTGAGTCTTCCGGTGTGCACGAATAGTCGAACTCACCTGTCAGCAGGTACAACGGACACTTCCTGGTATCAATCTGTCCTTCGGCTCCCCTCAGGTCGCCCTCGCTCTTGTAGAAATACAGGTCACCCTTGAATACACCAGGACCACCCTGCATGTAGTGCCAGAGCGTTTCCCAGCGGTCGACACTGTCTGCATACGGCCCTATCAGACCTGACACGATTCCTGCACACACCTCACCACCATGGACATCAGGACGGTGCAACCAGTCCAGCTCGTAGTAAGGGGAGACATGGGCACCAGATTGCAGCCCGATCAACGCCTTGAACCGTTCTGGAACCTTCAGTGCCAGGTGCAGGACAACCCGTCCACCAATCGAGCAGCCAATGGCAATGGGACGTTCGATCTCCAGTGCAACCATGAATTGCAAGATGGTCTGTACGTAAAGACCTGAAGTCAGCTTGTACTCATGCTTTTCCCATCCTGCAGGCGGAGATGACTTTCCGTGGTAAGGAAGATCAAAACAGATGACCTGGTAGCGGTCAGTGATTTCCTTGCAATTCAGAAGTCCCCTGTACTGCCGGGAATCACTGCCTGCCGTATGCAGACACAGCAAAGGCTGCCCCTTGCCTGCGTATTCAAAATAGACGCGGTGCTGCTTGCCCTCGATTTCAACGGGCACATAGCCGCCAGTCACAGCCTCGGCTTTGCTCAAATTCATTGCAGCACCTCCTTCAATGATTTCATCAACTCCTTGAAATACAACAGATGGCTCATGAAAGGATGTTGGTCCCCTTCAATGCGCAGGTACTTGAACTTGATCATGGCCATCAGATCGTGATACCCGGGAGTAGGCACATCGGCGTAATACTTCTTCCAGGCATCTTCGTTGGCCACCAGACGGAAAGACCAACGTGGCATGACAAACGGCCCCTGCCGGATTTCCTGGATATCACCGTCATGGATGCGGACGAGCCATTCACGCTCCCCGCTCTGAACCATGAAGGTGACGTTCAGGAACCTGCCTCGATAGACCAGCCACTCATCGAGCTTGACCGTCAGCTTTTGCATCGCCCCTCCTTTATCACGTGATGACCCTGTACATCACCGGGTAGTAATTGTCTGCATAACCTGCCTCAATCGATGCCTCCAGCTTTTGTGCCGTAAGCTTCGTGATGTCATTGCCCAAGTTCAGGCTATCGCACAATGACAAGGCCAGCCTTAGATCCTTGAGTGCATAGGCCGTTGAAAACATCTTGTCCGGAAACACATCTTTGGCAAGGTAGTTCTCTCCGGTCAGACGCAATGCAAAAGAGTCGGCCGACCCCAGGCTCAGCGATTTGGCCAGCAGCGCCTTGGACAACCCTGCCTTCTCGGCTATGGCAAACGCCTGTGCCAAGGCGTGCACCGTGTTCACAAGCACCATGTTGTTCAGAATCTTGAACACCTGCCCGGAACCTGAGGGTCCACAATGCAGGACGTCGCTACCCATGCAGTCCAGATACGACTTGACACGGGCAAACTGCTCGGGTGTAGCACCGACAGTGATCAGCAATGTGCCGTCGTTGGCGGCTTGCCTGCTTCTGGCTACAGGGGCATCGACAAGTTCAAGCCCCCTTTTTTGCAATGTTTCAGCCAGAGCACGTGTGCGCTCGGCATCGCTGGTACTCATGTCCACAATGGTCTTGAGCGACTGTGCATGGTTGGCCAGGCCATCCTCACCCAGGCAGACCGCCTCAACCTCCTTGATGGTAGGCAAGGACAGAAAGACCATGCTTGCCTTCTGTGCAATCTCCTTGACAGTACTGGCCACGACACCGGCACCAGACAACGCTAGAACATTCTGCATGTTCAGGTCCGCCCCCAATACCGTGCAGCCAGACTTCTGGGCAAGGTTGCGGCACATTCCCGTTCCCATGACCCCTATGCCAATGAACCCGATGATTTCCTGCGACATGAAAACCCTCTCCACCAATTGATATGTATGGTTCTGAAACCAGACGCAGCCCTTGAACAACCCGAGGCTTGCCCTGCTCCCCCGCGAATCAGCAACATGCTTTCTTTATCTGCTGCACAACCTTTGATTGAGCATCACTGCACTTCTTTGAGACGCAACTTCTCAAGCCCATTGACTTGGGCCCAGAAGTCAGTCAGGCAGGAGGTATCGTTGCCAGCCATGCCAGCCGACAATGCCATCCTGAAAATGTTCTTCGTGGTATCGCACAGAGGCAATGCAACCTGTGCCGATGCGCCAGCATTGCTGGCCAGCGAAATGTCCTTGTAGCCAAGGGCAATGTCAAAGCCTGGTGACAAGTCACCAGCCAGCACTTTCTTGGGCCACTTTTCCTTGAGTTGGCCGTTGCTGGCGGTGGTATTTACCAAGACATCGAAAGTTTTCTGAAGATCCAGACCCAGGGACTTCGCAAGCACCAGAGCCTCGGAATTGATCTGGCAATAGCACAGCACCATCATGTTGTTGATGAGTTTTGTCCTGGTTCCACTGCCAGCAGGGCCGCAATGATAGACCGTCGTGCCCATGCAATAGAGCACTGGCTCGATGACCGACAGGAGCTTTTCGTCGATACCCAGCATGAAAAGCGATTCGCCGCGGTCGGCATGCATGGCCAGACGTCCTACGGGCGCATCGCCAAACGCAAATCCATGTTGTGCAAAGGTGGCTGACAGCAAATCCACAGTCTGCACATCGACCGTGCTCATGTCGATGTAGATGCTGCCTGGCTTCAAGGAGTTGAGAATTCCCTGCTCTCCCAAAGCTACTTCCTTGACTTGTGCAGGACCGGGTAGCATCGTAAAAACCAGGTCTGACTCCTGACAAACCTGCCTGACATCTGAACCAACCTGCGCCCCTTCATCGCGCAGCTTTTCCATGGCTTGCGGATTCAGGTCATAGACAATGACCTCCCTGCCTTTCCTGACCAAGGATCTAGCCAATGATGCCCCCATCCGGCCTAGGCCGATAAAGCCTATCCTCATGCCTGCCTCCTTTTCTCCTTTGAGACTTCCTTGTTGTTCTTGCTGATATCGTTTTTATTCTTGTTGCTGTGTCTTTGTTTCTAAGTGTAGGAACTGCCTGATGCAATGTGATGAGATATTTTTTCTTTTAAAAATAACTTATTCTCATATCTTTAGCATAAAGAACATCTTGCTAGAACCTGGTGTTTGTCTTGATCGGAGACAGGTAGGCCGCTTGATATGAATTGAAGACATCTCACATATCACACAGAACCGCTGCAGTAGCGCTTGCAAATACCCCCTGCTTAATGACGCTCAATACCTTCCATTTGAGACTGTATCCATCCTCTGAAGATCTCGACCTTGCGTGAATGGCGCTGCAGTTGCGGACGGACCAGATAATAGGATCGCCCGGTCTTTACCGGCAGGTTGAAGGGTGTGATCAAACGTCCCTGAGTCAGGTCTTCTGTAAGCAGGTTACGCTGTCCCATGGCTATCCCCAGACCCTCGGCTGCCGCCTGCCATGTCAGGATCGAACTGCTGAAACGCATCGATTCCGTATTCTCGATCTCCTGTGCGTACCTGCACTGCCTGGCCCAAGTTTGCCAGTCGTCTGGCCTGAAATGGGAAATCAGCAACCTGACCCTGAGTAACGTCTGGGGACAACGCGGATCGGGTGCATGGCGCTTGTAGAAGTCTGGCGAACAGACCGGCTCAATGATGTCCTCAAACAGGAAATCACAACTCTGGCCTGGCCATGCGCCGTTGCCCACCTGGATGGCCAGGTCAACATTGTCATGGTTAAAGTCCACATCATGGACAGAGTTTGTGATCTTGACAGTGATGTCCGGGTAACGCGCATGAAAATCCGAAAGCCTCGGGATCAGCCACTTCGCCGCAAAAGTCGTATAGGTTCGAATTCTGAGCGTTGTATCGGACACCGAGCGCATGAGATCGGTCGTGGCATTGCTTAATGCATCGAATGCCGGTATGACCGCTTCCGAATAGCGCTTGCCAGCGCTGGTCAGACTGACACCGTGTCGCTCCCGGCGAAACAGCTCAACCCCAAGATAGGACTGCAGGACATTGAGCTGTTTGCTGACAGCAGACTGGCTGATATGCAATTCCTGGGCAGCCTTGGTCAGGTTCTGTGTGCGGCTGACCACGGCAAACACCTTCAACGGATTAAGTGGGGGTAGTTTCCTGGCCATGTGTTCTGCAAGAAAAAGCTCCTCCTTCAGCCTTGCCAGGGCAAGGCTGGCCAACGCTAACTTAGCAGATAGGCCTTTTACGCTACAAGCCGGATCACCCAGAGCTAGGGAATATCAGAATACGCCGGCACATTCCCACCTTCACTGCAAAAAATCTGGTCAGGCCATCACCTGGCTGACCCGGTGCGAGACAAGCCCTGCCGTTTGAAGGCGTTGAGGATGTCAGTTGCCAACCGTTCTGTCATACCTACTCAAACCTGCCTAAACAGGCTCAAAGCTGACTTCCTGCTTCGTAGAGGCCGGTTTCACCGCGCTCTTGCGAGTGCGGCCAGAGCCTTCCTCTCCACAGGCT
>Ga0182743_1001054_pt1 | contig 28995 bp, 20 predicted proteins | sample eDN3rd30CKraftOP_FD_128522 | JGI IMG/M metagenome (GOLD analysis project Ga0182743, IMG submission 128522) | Enriched Organic Plus compost microbial communities from Emeryville, California, USA - eDNA 3rd pass 30_C Kraft OP (version 2) (version 2) ... | reverse complement strand
GTCCGTCCACAGCTTCGGGTAGTTGTCCGTGTTCAGCCACGTGCCGTGCTCGGCGTCCCAGAAATTCCACGGGACCGAGCCCGCCGCCTCCGCCTGGCCCAGCGCATACGCAGCCGCACGCGCGTCGCCAGACATCAGCCACGCGGTGTTCGCCTGCGTGGTGGGGCCGATATCGGCACGCCCCCCCGATGTCGGCATGTATTGCGTCACGCCACGTGCCGAGAGGGGATCGTCCCAGCTCGAATCCGAAATCGCGTTCTCGTAGCCTGAGAGCAGCTTGTCGCTGATCGGGATCGACAGATCGTACGAGGCGACTGCGCCGGTCTCCTCCAGATAGGCGACGTCGTGGCGGATGTTCAGCCAGCCGGAATCGGAATCGCCGAGGCCCTGTGTGCCGTTGGCGCTGCCGGAGGAGAATTCGGTGTGCCAGTTCTGGTACTGGCCCTGGCTGACCGTCTCGCGCACGGTCTCCTGCCCGTCCATGCGTATGACAACGCCATAGTCCGCGCGGCCTCCGGTGGCCTGCATGGCGTCGTCGTTGTTGAACATCGCATCGACGGAAATCTGGCCATCCTTGAAGGCGGTCACGTCGAAGACAAGGCGCTGGGAGCCGGGCAGGTCGATCGTGACCCGCGCCTGCGTCGCCAGCGGCCCGGACTGCCAGAAAGAGGCGGTTCCGTCCGCGAGGGCATCGCGCAGCGCGTCCATCATGTCGACCGTGATCGTGGGCTGCCCCTCAGGCGTCAGCTCGACGATGACGGAGTGCTGCGATGAAACCGCGCCGAGATCGACCGGTGCCTGGTCGGGGGCGGAGGTGCCGCGGGCAAGCGTCACATCCACCGATTCGCCGGGAGCGAGGTCGGGGCGCTGCACGGACAGCACCGCCATCTTCACCGAGCCATCGGAATAGCGTGATGTGACATCCATCTGCACCGGGACGGAGACACCCCCGATCGTTGCAACCAGGCTCAGGCCTGCGGGCATATCCCCCTGTTGGAAAAGCTGGCCGAATGTCGCGATGCCTCCGCCGAGGACCTTCGCGCCGGCGTTCTCCAGACTGAGGCCCACGATCGCGTTGGTGCCCGCCGGGACCGTTGCCGCCATTCCAATCTCTCCAATCATTTCAGCTTGTATCGGCCGGCCGGAACACAACCGGAGCGTGCCCGTCCTGCCCTGATTCTCAGAACTGCGATTCAATCGGCCGTTGGTCGAAATCCCGGCCTAGGATGTTGAATGATAAAACTTTTGAGGATCCTTGCGGAATCGACCCCCGGGATTCGTTGGCCGTCATCGTATCCTCTCCGAGCTTATTGATGTGGCGCCGGTTCGTTTGCCTTCGAAGAGCATCCTCCCAAGCTTCTTCTTGCGTCAAGGTTGCATATCCGGAAACGACACACGGACAGATGGTAGTTATCAGATCGAAACCATGGCTTTTGCGTGGCGCCGGTCGTCTGGCAGGAGAAGCCGCCATCGGCAAGGAGCCGCCGTCGGATGTCACAAGGATATAGCACGGGCTGGAGTATGCCGTTCCGCTCACATCCTATGTGCGGTGCCGGGATGTTGCCGGTAAGATACGTGTCCTTGCGGTATGATGCGTCTCTTCAGTCCGGGGCCTATGCTTCTTCCTCTTTCTCGCACGGGCCTGCCGGACTGGATGGATCGTGTCCTCGATCCCGTCGGCGATGGTGATTTCTTCGCGACGCGGGTCTGGATCGAAGCAGTGCTGGCCGGGGCGTTGGCGGCGGATGCGCAGCCGGTGCTGGCGCTGGACGAAGATCAGCACATGGCGGACGCCGCCCTCCCCCTCATGGTGCACGCGCATCGCCTTCGCAGCCTGACGACTCCCTACAGCCTCTCCTGGCGTCCGCTTTTCGCGGCCGGGATCGACGCGGGTCGGCAGGTGCAGGCCTCGGCGCGTCTTGGCCGGCAGTTGCGCTCGCGATCGCCGCTCGTCCTTGAACTTCTCGATGCCGGGGACGCGCGCGTGGGACATTTCTGCGACGGGCTGCGGAGCGCGGGGCTGTGCCTGTCACGCTTCGATCACGTCGGAAACTGGCATGAGGCGCTGCCGCCGGACGCGGGGTGGGACGCGTATCTCGCGGCGCGTCCCCCGGCGTTGCGCAGCACGATCGCCCGCAAGACGGCACGTGCGACCCGCATGCTGGCGTTCGAGGAGGTATCCGTTGCGGGAGAAGCGCTGGAAGCCGGTATCGCGGCCTATGAGCATGTGCGCGCGCAGAGCTGGAAACCCGACGAGCCGTTCCCGGACTTCGACGGATCGCTGCTGCGCGCGGTCGCGCCTGCGGGCGTGCTGCGGCTCGGCATCCTGCGGCGGCGGCAGGATGGCGTGCCGGTGGCTGCCCAATACTGGATCCTCGACCGTCCCGGCGGACCCGGCACGCCGCGCCGCGCCACGGTGCTCAAGCTCGCGCATCTCCAATCCGAACGCGCGGCCTCGCCCGGCACCGTGCTCACTGCCATGATGATCCGCGGGCTTCTGGAGAAGGATGGGGTGCGGATCCTGGATTTCGGTCGTGGCGACGATGCCTACAAGCAGCTCTGGGCCGGCACGCGGCGGCAGCGGATCGGGCTGGTGGTCGCCGATCCCTGGCGGCCGTCCGGCATGATCGCGCTGGGGCGCCAGGCGCTGGGCCGGCTGCGGCGGCGGCTGCGCGGCGGATGAGGATCCTCTACAGCCACCGCATCCAGTCCCATGACGGTCAGGGTGTGCATCTGGAAGCATTGGTCGCGGCCCTGCGCGAAGCCGGTCATGAGGTCCGTGTGGTCGGGCCGTCCGCCTATGCCAACGCGGAGCTGGGCGGGGAAAGCCGGTTCGTCGCGCTGATCCGGCGCGTGTTGCCGAACGCTGCGGTCGAATTGCTGGAACTCGCCTACAGCATTCCGTCCTGGCGGCGGCTGGCGCGTGCCGCGCGGGAATTCCGGCCGGATGTCATCTATGAGCGCTACAACCTGTTCTATCTGGCTGGCGCCCTGGTCGCCCGGCGCAGCGGCGTACCGCTGCTTCTGGAGGTCAACGCGCCGCTTGCCGAGGAACGCGCGCGCTTCGGCCGGCTGCGTCTCCGCCGTCTGGCCCGCTGGGCGGAGAACTACGTGTGGCGCCGGGCCGACCGCGTGCTGCCGGTGACGGAGGTGCTTGCGGGTCATGTGCGCCGCGCGGGCGTGCCGGACAGCCGCATCTCGGTCGTGCCGAACGGCATCGATCTCGCGGAGTTCCCGGCAGGACCGGCCGAGCGTCAGGCTGATGCGGATGCGCCCGCCCTGGTCCTCGGCTTCGTCGGCTTTGTGCGGGACTGGCATGGGCTGGATGCGGTGGTCCGTGCGATGGCGTCGGTCTCCGCCGCACGGCGCCTGATGCTGCAGGTGGTCGGCGAAGGGCCTGCCAGACCAGGTCTGGAACGCTTGGCCGCTGAACTGGGCATTGCCGACCGCGTGCGCTTCACCGGGCTCGCGAAGCGGGAGGAGGTGCCCGGTCACGTCTTCGCATTCGATATCGCGCTGCAGCCCGCCTCGGTGCCCTATGCCTCGCCGCTGAAGGTATTCGAGTACATGGCGGCCGGGCGCGCCATCGTCGCCCCCGATCAACCCAACCTGCGCGAGGTGCTGCGCGATGGGGAGACGGCGCTGCTGTTCGATCCCGCGCGGCCGGATGCGATGTGGGATGCCGTGCTGCGGCTGGTGGAGGATCCGAAGCTGCGCCGGCGATTGGGCGCTGCGGCGCGGGCGGATGTGCTCGCCCGCGACCTGACCTGGGCGGGCAATGCGCGGCGCGTCGTGGAGCTTGCGACGACGGCGAAGACGCGGCACCCCGGTTCGTCATGAGCAGGCGCCTCTCAGCGTACCGTTCCAGGTCCCTGGAGCGGCAGGACGGCGCCGTTCAGCCTGTTGCCCGCAAGCGTCGCCGCCGTGCGCGTCAGGTTGCGCACGAAGATCGTACGGCGCGGCATGCGATTGCTGAAGCGGTTGTCACGGATCTCGATCCGCGTGGTCGGGTGGGAGACGCCCTCGGCGCCGATCACCACGGCCGCCTGGGGATTGTCGGAACGCGGCCCCTTGCGCAGCGTGGAGCCGGACAGCAGCAGGTCGCCGCCGTTCGGGATGTCCACCAGATAGCTGGTGGCCGTGTCCGCGCCGTCGAGGATGGTGGTGCCGATGATCTCCGTGCGCGCCGCCCGCGATTTCACGTGGTGGCAGATGCGGGTGTCCGTGAAGCGGCTGTTGAGGATCACCACCGCGGCGAGGCGCCCGGCATAGAGCCCGTGCGCACATTCCTTCTCCAGCGCGCCGTTGCCGATGAATTCGCTGCTGTCGATCAGCAGCGTCGCCCGGGCGTTGGACGCGGTCAGGATGCCGTTCTGGTTGTCGATGAACCGCGCGCGGCGGATGGTCAGGTCGCCGCCTTCCGCACGGATGCCCGCCCCGTTGCCGGCGGCCGCGCGCGCGCCGCGAAACGTCAGGCCGGTGATCGTGATTCGCGGGGCGGCCGTCACGAACAGGCCCTTGCCCGCGCAGACGGGGCCGGTGATCTCCACAGCGCCACCCGGCGCGGCCTCGATGGTGAGATCGGGGACACGCCAGATGGCGCAGTCGCGATATGTGCCGGGCGCGATGACGATCCGATCGCCGGGGCGCGCGGCCCTGGACGCCTCGCTGGGGCGTGCATAGGCGAGGTCCGGCCCCACCGATCGCGTTTCGGCCCGGCCCGGCAGCGGGGCGATCAGAAATGTCAGCAGCAGGATCAGGCTGCGGGCGCGCGGCATCGGCTGCGAGTCCTCCTGGTATCGGGTCCATGACCATGGCGGCGGCCGCGCCCGCGGGTCCAGAGCGCAGGGATGACGAAAGACCGCTGATCCTTCACGTCTTCCCGACCTTCGCGGTGGGCGGGGCGCAGGTGCGCTGTTGCGCCGTGGTGAACCGCTTCGGCGGGCGCTGGCGGCATGTCGTGATCCCGCTCGACGGCCGGGAGGACAGTCTCGAACGCATCCAACCCGGGATCGACCTGACCTGCGCGCCCTCCCCCGTGCGGCCAGGGGACGGTCCGGCGCGGCTGTTGCGCATCCGCGCCACCCTGCGGCGGTTGCGGCCCGATGTGCTGATCACCAGCAACTGGGGCAGCATTGAGTGGGGCCTGGCCAATCTGCTGCCGCCACGGGTGCGTCACATCCACATGGAGGATGGCTTCGGCCCGGATGAGGCCAGCGGCCAGAAGCCGCGCCGGGTCCTGGCGCGCCGCCTGATCCTGCGGCGGAGCGAGATCGTATTGCCGTCGCAGGTGCTGTTGCGCGCGGCACGGGATATCTGGCGGCTGCCGGCGTCACGCCTGCACTACATTCCGAACGGACTCGATCTGCGCCGGTTCCAGGCGGGCGGTCCGCCGGACATCTCCGTCCCCGGTGACGGCCCGGTCATCGGCACCGTGGCGAAGCTGCGCGCCGAGAAGAACATCGCCCGCCTGCTGCGTGCCTGCGCCATCCTGTCGGCGGAGGGGGTGAAGCTGCGCCTGCTGATCGTCGGAGACGGGCCGGAACAGGCGGCGCTGGAGGAATGCGCACGCGCAAACGGGCTGTCCGGCCGGGCGCTGTTCGCCGGGCATATGCCGGACCCGGCCGCCGCCTATCGCGCCATGGACGTGTTCGCCCTGTCCTCGGACACCGAGCAGATGCCGTTCTCGGTGCTGGAGGCGATGGCGAGCGGCCTGCCCGTGGCCGCGACGGATGTGGGGGACGTGCGCACGATGCTGGTGTCCGGGAACGCCCCCTACCTCGCCGCGCGGGACGACGCGGCCCTGGCGGCGGTGCTGCGTCCCCTGCTCGCCGATGCGGGACTGCGCCGGCGGCTTGGCGCGGAAAACCGGGTCAAGGCGGAGCGGGACTACGACCAGGAAACGATGTTCCAGGCCTACGCGGCCCTGATCGAAGCGCGATAGGCAGCTTCGCGCCCGTCAATCGCCGCGCGACAGGGCGGCGGCGCGTGCCGCCAGCGTATCGGCCTGTGCCGGCAGCACCGCAGCCAGCACGGCGCGGCTGGATACCGTGGCCGCGCCCGGCTGCGCCGGATCGGGCCGAACCACCACGGCGACCAGCACGGGATGGCCGGTTCCGCCCAGCAGGCTGTGGAGCGCCTGGGTCAGGCGGGTTCGCAGGCCCGAACCGACCGGCTTGCCGTCAAGCCACGTGGCAATGGCCAGCGCGGTCCCGTCGAACTGCCGCGCATCCCATGCGCCGCCGCGCATCGGCACGGTGAAGGTGAGGGCCTCGTCCGACGCGGCGATGAACTCCCAGCGTGCCGCGCTGACTTCGTTCCAGGTTGCGCGGGGGGAGAAGCTCAGGATGCGGGCCGTGACGAGGCTGTTGCCGCAGCGCAGCCCGGTGCCATCGGCCGTGGCGGTGCAGTCCTCCGGTGCCACCAGCCGCCCGGCTTCCTCGGCCGGTGGCGTGACGCGGGCGGACAGGGCCAAGGCGGCCGAGGGCCCCAGGGCGGCGAGAACGACTGCCAGGCCCGCGGCGGCGGCAAGCCGGCCCCCGCCCGGAGCCGCGAGCGGGGCGGTCGGGCGCGGCAGGGGGCGCGGTGCGTCGCGGTCCTCCCGGAACGGCAGCCCCGCCAGGATCAGCAGCAGCAGCACGAAGGAGAAGAAGCCCCAGCCATAGACGATGTGGTCCGCCGCCGCCGCCTGCGCACTGCCCAGATATTCAGCCAGGACGATGATGCCGGTGGCGCGCAGCCCATTGGCGATCACCGGCACGACCACCGCGAGCACCATGACAGCCAGACGCCGCCACGGGCTGCGGAAGATGACGAAGGCGTACAGCGCGCCGAAGGCCAGGGTGGCGATGATGAAGCGCAGTCCCGCGCAGGCTTCGGCCACGTGGAACAGGCCGGCGCGCGTCTCGATCATCAGGTCATCCATGTAGTGGGTGACACTGAGAAGATTGAGACCGATATCGATCAGCCGCGCCGTGATGTGCTGCAGTGGTGCCACCGCGAAGCCACCAAACGGGACAAGGAACACGAGGTAGAGCAGCGGTGCCGCGAAGGCGCGCCAGAACCGCCAGCCGAACACGGCCAGGACCAGAACCTGGGTGAGTCCGTACACGACGAGCTGCCTACCCTCCATGATGCCGAGCCGCTCGGCCGCGAGCCAGGCGAGCGCGCCCGGGATCGCCAGCAGGGCGAAAGCCGGCGTCGGTTCGGGCGTCAGTCCGGCGAAGCGGGCCCGGCGGGTCCAGAACAGCCAGGCGGCGATCGGCGCGATCAGCCAGCAATGGTTGTAGGCGGTCGAGGACTCCCAGGTGCGGACGGCGGCGGTGGCTTCTTCCCAGAACAGGGCCAGCAGCGTGGCGAGCCCGGCCACGAGCCACAGCAGGGCCACGCGCCAGCGCCCATGGGGCGCAATCTCGGAATGCTCAGCCGGGATCACGGCGTGGCCCATGCGCACCATGTTCATGGCGCGATACTAACATTCTGAGGGCCCCTCCAACAGGGTTGCTTCGAAATTTGATCCAAGTTTCGACAAAAGGGATGACGTGTCGTCAGCTTGGATGTGCTGCCGGTCAGGCGGTGGCGGCCGCCGGGGCGGATGCGGCAGCGGTATCCAGCAAGGTGTCCACATAGCGGAGCTGTGCCGCCCAGTCGTGGGCCGCGAGCACGGCGGCCCGTCCCCGCTCCCCGATCCCGGCATGATGGCCGTCCAGCACCGCCGCCACCGCGGTCGCGAAATCCGCCGCGCCGCTTGCCAGCAGGAGATCCCGGCCGGGTATGGCGCGGATGCCCTCGAAAGCCTCCGGCGTGGCGATGACCGGCCGTGCCATCGCCATCGCCTCCAGCACCTTGTTCTGGATGCCGCGCGCGATGCGCAGCGGTGCGACCACGGCATCGGCATGGGCGAGATATGGTTGCACGTCGGGCACGGTGCCGGTGACGTGGACCTGCGGCAGCTTCGCCAGCTCCAGAACGGCGGCGGAGGGGCGGGCGCCAACGATGTGGAAATGCGGGGCGGCCTGCCGTGCGCACAACGCCGGAAGGATGTCGTGGGCGAACCAGGTCACCGCCTCGACATTGGGCCGGTAGCTCATGGCGCCGGTGAAGACGAGATGCGGGCCGGGCATGGGAAACGGGTCGGGCCAGTCCCGCGCGGGGTCGAAGCGCGCGGCGTCCACGCCGTTCTCCATCCAGCCGACGCGATCGGCGCATTCGGGCGCGAGGCCGAGGAAATGCTCCGCTTCCGCCTTCGAGACCAGCAAGGTGTGATCGAACGCCGCCGCCGCCCGGCGTTCCAGCGCCAGCAGGGTCCGCGCCTCCCGCGCATAGACCGGCCGCATCGGCCCACGCGTCTCGGCGGCATAGGCGGAGAACTTGGCGGAATCGACATCGACGAGATCGAGCACGCGGCGCTGCCCCGCCGGATGGCGCGGCCGGCCAATGACATAGGGCGCCATGGCCGAGGAAAACACGAACACCGCGTCATAGCGCCCCGCATCCAGCCCCTGGCGCACCCAGGCGGCCAGGCCGGGATCGTGGAACCAGCCGCGCGACAGCGGCGCGCCCGGCCGCAGATGCCGCAACGTGCGCAGCGCGGCGCGGGCGCCGCCTGCGAGAAACGGCGCCTCCACATGCGCGAACCGCGTCCGAAGCGCGGGCAGGTGGCGCAGGTCGTCGCGGTCGTCGATCAGGCAGCCGAGATCGACCTCATGGCTTTGCGCGAGGTGATCGAGGATGTGCCATGCCCGGATCTTGTCGCCCTTGTCGGGCGGGTAGGGGATCCGGTGCGCGAGGAACAGCAGGCGTGGCATCGCGCGCAGGTTCAGCCCAGGCCGCGCACCAGGGGCGGGCCGACGATGTTGGCCAGCCACACCGGCATGCGCCGCCATGCCGCGATCATCAGCCTGTATTTCGGGTTGTTCGGATTGTTCTCGGGGATACGGGCGCCGTCCGCGAGGCGGTAGCAGTAGTGCAGCTCCTCCGGCTCGAACCCCCAGTTCTTCTTGAAGGCAAAGGCGCCGGTCTCCGCCTTGCTGCGGCCGAAATCGAACAGCGTCGCCCCACGCTCCTTGCCGGCCCGGCGCATCACTTCCCAGTACATCACGTCGTTCGCGGCCAGGTTGCGTGCGGCCTGCACGCCGCCGCCGTAATAGGGCAGCACCTGATCGCGGAAATGGAAGTTCAGCACGGAGGCCACGGGCCGGCCTTCATGCAGCACCGTGGTCACGTCGTGCGCGTCCGGGAAGGTCGCGGCCAGTGCGCGGAAATACCGGCGCGGAAACACCGGTGAGCCGAGATTGCGCACGCTCTCCGCATAGACGCGGTGCAGCGTGTCGGTGTCCGAGTTGGACACGGAGGTGAGGCCGCGCTTGAGGCCCTTGCGTACCTCGGCGCGCTGCTTGCGTGGAATGTTGGCCTGCTGGTCCCGCGCGTCGTCGCCGGTGATGGCGATCTTCTTGCGGAAGGTGAAGTACAGCGGCGGGCGGCCCGTGAAGCCGGGATCGACGGCGTCGAGGCGGCGGAATTCCAGCACCGGCGCGCCGAGCTTCGCGCGCAGTTCCACGGCATGCGCGGTGAGTGCGGCCATCGCCTCGGGCGTGGCGGCGACCGGGCCGCCATAGACGCAGAACGGGGTGGAGGCGAGCACGTCGCCGAACAGCATCGTGCGCATCCGCGCCAGCGGCAGCACGCCCACCACGGCGCCATCCTGCTCCGCGAAGGCGTAGTGCGTGGCGTGGCCGAAGCTGTCGGCGATCACCTTCGCCCAGCCGGACAGGTGGAAGAAGGTCGCCTCGGGCCGGGCCTGGACGAACGCGTCCCAGGCCCCGGCGGAGGAGCCGTCGAGCTCCCGGATACGGACGGTCATGACCCGGTCGGAGCCTCCGCGATCGCGGAGGCGAATACCTCGTCCATGCGGCCCCATGCGAAGTCGCGCAGCAGGCGATCGACGCGGCGGGCCATCGAGGCGAGGCCCGTATAGTGCCGGAAGCGCGACAGCAGCGGCGCTTCGGCCACGCGCGGCTGGTCCGGATCGACCTCCCACGGATGGAAGTAGAAGATGCCGGATCTTGCTTCGGCACCGTTGACCCGGGCGAGCCCGCGGCGGAACAGCGCGTACGGGAAGATGCGGAACCAGCCGCCGCCCGAACAGGGCAGGTTGCGTCCGCCGAGGCGAAGCGTGGTCATCGGCAATTCGACCACGCCCGACGGGTCCGGCCGGTGCGGTCCGCGGGGGGCGTCCGGCGCGCCGTAGAGATCATGCTTCACCGGAAAGATCGAGGAGCTGTAGGCATGCCCGGTCTCGGCCAGGATCGCATGCGCCCAGGGGGCGATGCGGGGGCCGATCGAGAAGGTCGGCGCGCGATAGCCCCGCACGGCGACCCCGCCCGCATCCTCCAGCGCCGCGCGCGCGTCGCTGACGTCGGTGCGGAACCGGTCCGCGCCGATCGCATGGACCAGCTCATGACCGTAGCCGTGGCTGGCAAGCTCATGGCCTTCGGCGACGATGCGCCGGATCAGCGCCGGATGGCGTTTTGCCACCCAGCCGAGGGTGAAGAACGTCGCGTGCATGCCGGCGGCGGCGAACTGGTCGAGCACGCGATGCGTGTTGTCCTCCACGCGGCGCGGCAGGCTGTCCCACGTGTCGCGCGCGATGGTGCCGGCGAAGGCCTGGACCTGGAACCAGTCCTCCACGTCCACGCTCATCGCGTTCCGGATGGGCGGGGAGATGGTCACAGATGGCGCCCGCCGCCTGCGAACAGGTCCATCAGCCGGTTGAAGACGCGCTCGCGCCGCGCGGTCAGCATCTCCAGGGTCTCGACGCGCTGCAGAAGGTCGTTGAGCAGCCCGGAGGACATCGCCGTGCCGTTATAGCTGCCGTTGTAGCCGCTGGGGCCGAGCCCGGCCGGCAGGCCGTTGCCGCGCTCGCGCAGCGTGTCGCCGCCGCTCAGATCCTCCTCCAGCTCGCGGGCGGTAACGTCCACCATCTCCGCGGTCAGTTCGGAGGCGTGCTCCAGCGCGCCACCCAGCAGCACACGGGCGCAGAGCCGGTTGATCCGGCGCGGGATGCCGCCGCTGTGGCGGTGCACCAGTTCCAGCGCGCCGGGTCCCCAGGACGGATTGCCCGTCCAGCCGACCGCGCGCATCCGGTGCTCGACATAGGCCCTGGTTTCTTCCAGCGAGAGACCCGCCAGATGGTAGGAGGCGAGGACGCGCTGGCGGAGCTGGTCGAGGTCCGGGCTCGCCATGGTGCGCCGCAGCTGCGGCTGGCCGAGCAGGATGACCTGCAGCAGCGCATGCCCGTTCTCCGTGACGTTGGAGAGCATGCGCAGTTCCTCCAGCGCCGAGACGGGCAGGGCCTGGGCCTCGTCCACGATCAGCACGTGGCGGCGCCCCGCCTGCTCTCCCATGCGCAGCGTGTCCATGATGCCGCGCAGCAGGTCGGCCTTGTTGCCCTCGGGCGGGACGTGGAATTCGTTGGCGACCAGGCGCAGCAGATCCTCGCCCGAGACCTGCGTGGTCATGATGCGTGCGACCACGAAGGAGGTGGGGTCGAGTTCGGCGCAGAGCCGTTCGATCAGCGTGGTCTTGCCGGCGCCGACCTCACCGGTGACGATCACGAAGCCTTCGCGCTGGGACAGGCCATAGACCAGATGCGCGTGCGCGCGGCTGTGCACCGTGCTCGCGAAGAACAGGCGCGCATCCGGCGTCATCAGGAACGGGTGGTCGTGGAAGCCGTAGTATTCGAGGTACATGGCAAGTCCTGGACGCATTGGCTCCGGCCGGGGGCGCCGCAGCCAGGAACAGCATAGGGCAGGCGGCGGCCAGAAACATTAATGTGTCAGTCCCGCGCCCTGGCCGGCGCGGGGCAGGTCAGAAGGTCTGGCGCACGCCGACGGTGACGATGTTCTGCACAACGGTGCCGTCATCCAGCGCATTGCCCGTGGCAGAGCCGCCGTCGCTGACACGGAACCGGTAGGACAGCGATCCGGTCAGGGTGGGCGAGAGCAGGTAGGACAGCACCGCGCCGCCAGTGTACGAGTTGCCGTCATTCGCCGTGTCGGAGCTGGTCCGGCTGTACTGGCCATAACTGGTCAGTGTCGCGCGCTCGGTCAGGTCATGCGACCAGCTCAGGCTGACGGAGGTCGCCTTCTGGCCGAAGGGCTGCGTGGTCGCGCCGGGGGCAGAGGCGACAGGTTCGCGTTCGGTGTACGACAGGGTCAGCGTGAACGTATCGCGCAGCCATGCCTGGCTGGCGGAGATGCTGGCGGCGGTCTGCTTGAACAGGCCCGACTGCACCCCAAGCGTGTTGTTGGCGAAACTCGGCAGCACGGGCGCGCCGGTCATGGCATCGACCGGATTGCCCAGAGGGTCGAGCGTGGTGCTCGCCAACAGGTCACCGGCCGACAGCGCCGATGTCGTCAACTGTTCGGAATAGTTCGCGAAGAGGCGCGTGCGCGCGCCGACTTCCAGCGTACCGTTGAAGTAGAAGGACTCGAAGCCGTCCCGCTTGCCATACTTCGCGATGATGACGCTTTCGGGCGTAGGCGTCAGGCGCACGCCGACCGCCCATACCATTTCGCTGATGTCGGTCTTGGGGATCGTGTTGAAGCGCTGCGTCTCGTAGCCGAGTTCGACCAGCCCGGCGACGGTAGGCGTGATCGCGTAGCGGGTTTCGAGCAGGCCGATGTTGCGGAAGGCGCCGTCATACAGGCCGTCGCCGTCATAGGTCGTGCTGCTCAGCGATCCCTGCATCGCGAGACGACCGAAATCCTCGCCCGTGCGCACCACGCCGTAGAACTGGTGGGAAGTGTATTCGGAGGGCGTGAAGCTGAACTGGCGCTGATCGGGCGGGACGTTCTCGAAGGGCAGCGGGTCGTCGCGATCGAGACGGTCCTGGTTGACGTATTGCATCACGTAACCGGCCCGCAGGGAGGCGAGGCCGCCGAAGCGGTACGTGACGAAGGGCGAGACGGAGAAGGAGTAGGTCTGGACCTGGTTGTTGCGGCTGGACGACGCCTCGTCATATGCCGATCCGCTGCCGCTGAGCGATTGCACCGCCGCCGATCCGCGGACATCCACGAAGAACAGGCCCGGCACCACGGTCGCCAGGCCCTGGCCGTTGAAGTTCTGGTTGACGCGGTTCTCGTCGCTGTTCTGCGTATAGAACTCGACGCTCGGCGCGTAGTTGAAGGTTCCCTGAAGCCGGACGCTGTCGACGTTCAGCAGCAGCGCCGGCCGCACCCGGACGATCAGGTCATCGCGCCTGTCGTGAGCACGCGCGTCGATATTATCGTTATAGGTGAGTTCCAGCGCCACGCTCGGCACGAGCGTCACCGTCCGCGCGGGCTCCTCCGGCGGGGCGCCCGGGTCATCGAGCGGACGATCGAAGGCGGTATAGGGGAAGCCGAGCGTGCCCGGCCGGACGGCGGAGCCAGGGGAAAGGCCCACGCGCGTGCCGGGATCGTAGCCGAAACCACCAGGGGACCGGCCGTCCGACAGCACGCCGCCGACCGCCGGGCCCGTCCCGGCGGAGGTGGTGTCGGACGAAGCCGCGGGCTGCGCCGCGACCTGGGAGACAAGCGCCGGCGCCGTCAGGGCAATGCCCCACAGGAGCCGGCGGCGCCGTCCCTTACTCAGTCTCCGCCGCTGCGTAGCTGTCGTAACCGCCATAGGCGCCGAACGTGTCATTGGGGGTCAGCACCGCACGATTGAGGACAAGCTGCAGGGTCGGGCACGCTTCGACCATATCAAGAGCCGCCTCCACCTCGTTGCGTTGCGTATGTTCCGCTTCCACGACCATGAGCACTTGTCCCGCGATCGTGGCAAGGGCTCCCGGATCGCTTGTGGACAGGCAGGGGGGCGTGTCGAGCACGATCAGATGGTTGGGCAGGCTGGCGGCGAGCCGCAGAAGGGCCGCGGCGACCAGCTGGCCGGGCGCGATCGCCGGGCTGCCGGCCGGCAGTTCGCCGTAGGGGAGCAGTGACAGCCGCTCGACCGCCGTCGGGACAAGTTGTGCGGGCGGCAGGCGCGTCTGCTCGCTGGCCAGGGCACGCAGCCCGGGCTGTTCGGCGCAGCCGAGCAGGCGGCTGATCGAGAGCTGCTTGCCGTCGCAATCGACCAGCACGACCGGCCGCGTGCCGCTAATGGCAAGGCTGGTGGCGAGGTTGAGGGACATGAACGTCTTTCCCTCGCCCGGCTTCGCGCTGGTGACCATGATGATCCGGTCGCAGCGTCCGTCCGTCGAGCGCGTCGTCTTGAGCGTGCGCAGGACGGCATGCTGGACGACCGCGATTTCCTCGGAAAGGCGGCTGCGGGATGTGCCGACGGGCGGAACCACCAGCCCGGCCTCGGCCATCGTCTCCAGGGAGATCGCGGGCCTGGCAGGGGCGGCCGGTGCCGCCGCTGTCGCGGCCGGCGCCGTGCTTGGCGCTGGCGAGGAGGCGGCCTGCGTCCGCGGCGGTTCCGGCGGCGCGGGGGGCGGGCTGACCGGGGGCGGCCGCGTTCCCAGCGCGCCGTCGCCGCTCATGGCCTCGACGGCGCGTTCGACCAGGTGTGCTCGGCTTTTCGTCGCTGCGTTCATATCGGACCGATCACGCGATGAAGCGGGTCAGCAGGCCGGGCAACCGCGCGGCCAGCGAGGGGCCGGCCAGGATCGTTCCGCCGAAAGCCGCGAGCAGGACGACGAAGCCGAGAACGAAGGCGGCGACCGCCGCAAACCCGCGGCGCGGTGGCACGGCCGAGGAAATGCCGCCGAGCACGGGCAGCCCGATCTTGCGGAGATCGTGGATGGTGTAGAATCCGCCGTCGAGTTGCGCGAGCAGGAGCATCAGGCCGAGGCCGGCGCCGATGCCCACGACCAGCACGCCTGCGGAGAAGAGGATCCGGTTGGGCCCGACGGGCTCGATCGGCACGGTCGGCGGTTCGACCACTTCCAGCCGCACGCGGTCGCCCTCGGTGTTGGCGGCGCCGGCGAGCTGGAGGGATTCCCGGCGCGCCAGGAGCTCCTCGTAGTTTTTCCGCAGCACCGCGTAGTCGCGGTCGATGTTCTGGAACTCGGCCTGGACATGGGGCGCCTGGCGGGCAAGCGTTTCGAGCCGCTGCACCTCCGTCTCCACGTCCCGCACCTGGCGTTCCAGCGACGCGACGTCCGCCTCGGCTTCGACGAGACGAAGCCTCAGCTGCTCATGCAGGGGATTGGCGGCGCCCCCGGAACCCGCTGCGCCTCCGCCGGCGCGCGGAGCGCCGCCCCCGCCGCTGGCGCGCAGTTCGGCGATGATCGCACGCTGGGCGACCACCTCGGGATGCTGGTCAGTGAAGCGCAGGCGCAGTTCGCGCAGCCGCTGCTGGGCCGCCGCCAGGCGGCCATCGCCGCCGCCGGCACCCGCGGCCAGGGTCGCGGGCGTGGTCTCAAGCTGCTTGCGCAGCAGGTCGCGCTTGGCACGCGCATCCTGCAGTTGCCCCCGCTGCTCGACCAGGCGGCCGCGCGCCTGTTCCAGGCGCGAAGCCCCGCCGAGCGCGTCCGACGGCAGGATATCCACGTAACGGGCCCGGAATTCGGCCCGGCGCTGCTCAGCCTCCCGCAGTTGCGCCTCGTAGCTGCTGATCTGCTGCTGCAGGAACGTCCGCGCCGTCTGCATCTGCTGCCGGTCGTTCGACATCGCCGCTTCCATGAACAGCGCGATGAGCGTGCGCACGACATCGTAGGCGAGGCGCGGGTCGCGGTCCCTGTAGTCGATGCGGAACAGTTGGCGCGTCTGCAGCGTGATGCGGATGTCGCGGGCAAGGGAGTCGAGCAGCCGTTCCCGGGACGCAGAGTCGCGGACCCGCATGTCGAGATCGGTGCGGGCGACGACGCGTTCCAGGTTCGGCCGGCTCAGCAACGTCCGCTGCAGCATTTCGACCTGACGCGCCGGCGAGCTGTCCACCGCGATGCCGCGCAGCAGCGTGCCCAGGATCGCCTCGGGGTCGGCATAGACCCGGGCATTGGCCTCATACTGGTTGGGCAGCAGGCTGACCGCGATCCAGCCGGGGATGCAGATCAGCCACGCCAGGATCAGTGCCTTCCAGCGATGCCGCCAGCCTGCGGCCAGATAGCGCCGGACGATCGCGGGAAGCGGCATGGATCAGAACCAGCCCTGAGGAATGACAAGCGTGTCGCCGGGGCGCATCGCCACGTCCTGCGAAATATCGCCGTCGCGCAGCAGATCGTTCAACCGCACCGGAATGGCCTGCGTCGCCCCCCCCGCCGGTTCGCGGCGGACGATCTCGGCGCTGTTGCCGGCCGCATACCGGGTCAGCCCGCGGGCCTGGATCATGACATCCAGTACCGTCATGCCTTCCCGGTAGGGAATGGCCATCGGCTGGGCAGCCTCGCCGATCACGCGGATCTGGCGGTCGGGCGGGCCGACGAAGGAGCGGACGAGGACGCTGACATTGGGCTCGCGGACATATTCGCGCAGGCGCCCCTCGATATCCTTGGCCAGCTGCGTCGGCGTCTTGCCTGTCGCGACCATGTCGGGAACGAGCGGCACGGAGATCCGCCCGTCCGGCCGGACCGGAAGATCGACGCTCAATTCCGGCATCTGGTAGACGACGACACTCAGGGTGTCGCCGGCGCCGATCACATAGTCCGGCGCGGCACCCGCCTCGACCGGGGCGGGAAGCGTTGGGGTCCCCGCCGACCCGCACGCCGCCAGGGCGAGCGCTGCGCACAGGAGGACCGATCGGACCATTCCCGCGCTGGTTGCAGACTTACGCAGAGTCACGCGTTGCGTCACCTCGGCCTCGCTCTACAGCCCGTGTCTATCGTTGATACTCCGGTTCCGTGCGCTGGACCAATCGTTGGGGGCAAAGCACGGCGCCGTATCGTCCCGATTGCATTTATCAAAGCCCTCCGAGACGTGCAACCGAAAAATCAACGATAGACGATAAATGAGACGATCCGGGACGATGATCATGCTCTTTTCGGGATATTCAGCCGTCAATGCAATTGATGGTTGATGTCCGGTTGCTTGGGTGCCTGGCGTGTCGGGGCCGCAGAAATGCTAGGATTTGCGCCGAATTTCGTAGCGGCGATGCGCCTTCATCCCGCTGTCACATGCTGTGAACTGGGTCACGCTCCTTTCACTTTCCTATAGACATTTATCAAAAATTGGTACATTCCCATCGCCGCCGCCAGAGCCTGGCGGTCCCCTCGATAAGCCAGATATCGAGCCGGCATGCAGTTGTTGCCGAACAAATTCGGCGCCGTCGGAGGTAATGCGGATGACCAGGCTGTTCGGGCACAGTATCCGGTCTGAGCTTCTGCTTCTGTATGTACTCGAATCCCTGATATGTTTCGGGGTAATTTATACAATTTTGCTCTACAGTGGCGTTTCCGGGGGCAGGGGAGGCGACAGGTACGAGGTGATTTCATTCTCGGCCGGTCTCGCGTTTTGCTGCGGCGTGATTTCTGCCGCCAGCGGCCTGTACCAGCCCGAGGGTTGGCGCCGCGCGGGGCGTTTCGTGGCGAGCACGCTGATCGCGGCCCTGCTGCTGTCCGTGCCCGCGAACGTCGTCCTGGCACTTCTGGCGCCAGGTGCGGACAACTGGGGGCGTCTGGCGGAACTGCTGATCGCTTTCGTCTCGGTGATCGTATTGACGCGCCTCGCCTACGCCCTGGTCCAGGACAGCGGGCTGATGGTGCGGCGGCTCGCCGTGATGCGCGGCCCCGAAGGAGGCTTCGCGTTCGAGCGTGAACTGGCGCAGGACGGGAGGAACCGCGACGCTTTCGGCATCGTGGCCGTCATTCCCCCGACCGCATCTTGCGACGTGGAGATCCTGCGGGCCCATCGCATCTGGGGCGTCATCACCCCGGCCGCGGCCGGCGCGATGCCGGAGGAAACGCGCGCCGCGTTGCGCGATGCCGGCGTGTCCGTGCTGACCGAAACCGAGTTCCTGGAGCAGCGCCTGAACCGCGTCGATGTCGAGCGGCTCGCGCCCGACTGGCTGGCCGCCACGCGCCGGAGCGGCCTGGCCGAACGGGCGCTGCGGCGCGCGCTCGACATCGCCGGCAGTGTCGCCATCCTGGTCTTCACCCTGCCCGTGCTGCTGCTGACCGCGATCGCGATCAAGCTCGACAGCGCCGGGCCGGTCTTCTACCGGCAGGAGCGCGTGGGGCTGGGCGGGCGCGTTTTCAGCCTGTTCAAGTTCCGTTCCATGCGGGCGGATGCCGAGGCCGCCGGCGCGCCGCGCTGGGCCAGCCGCCGCGACAGCCGGGTGACGCGTGTCGGCCGCTTCATCCGCCTGACCCGCATCGACGAGATCCCGCAGGTGATCAACGTGCTGCGTGGCGACATGTCGCTGGTCGGGCCGCGGCCGGAGCGGCCAGTCTTCGTCGAGCAGCTTGGCCGGATCATTCCGCACTATCACGATCGGGCCATCGTCAAGCCCGGGATTACCGGATGGGCGCAGGTCAACTATCCTTATGGCGCCTCGGTCGAGGATGCGCGGATGAAGCTGGCGTATGACCTTTATTATGTTGCCCGGCGCAGCCTGTTCCTCGACCTGCTCATCCTCGTGGCGACGGTGCGTGTGATCCTGTTCCAGGAAGGGGCGCGGTAGCGCCGGATGGCGGCCGCGCGTTCGCTGTGACCGACGCCTCTCCTGCCCTGCACATCGCCTCCGCCGCCTTCTGCCTGATCTGGGCGGCCCTGGCCGTGGTGGTCGGGCAGGGGCGGACGGCGCTGGCCATCGCGGCGGCCTCCGCCGCCGCGGCGCTGTGGCTCGGTGCTGTGGCGCTCACGCCCTCCATGCCGCTCGATGGCCTGGCCGGCGCGGGGGAGACGCTGCGTTCGGCGGTGTGGTTCGGGTTGCTGCTGATCCTCTACCGCGGCATTGCCGACACGGCGGCGGCTCCCGCGCTGCGCCGGTTCGCCTGGGGTGGGGCGATCGTGGTCGTGGTCGCCTTCGCGGCACTGCTGCCGCAGCTCGCGGGCTCTCTCGCCCTGCCGACGCTCGGCTCGCCCGCGCTGCTCGCCCGGCTCGCCATGGCGCTGGCGATCGTGCTGCTGGCGGAGAACCTTTATCGCAATGCGGATGAGACGGCGCGCTGGCACGTCAACCTGCCCTGCATCGTGCTTGGCAGCCTGGCCTGCCTGGACGTGCTGCTCTACGCCGATGCCGTCCTGTCGCGCGCCTTCTCACCCACGCTTCTGAACGCACGCGCCCTGGTCACGGCCCTGTCGATGCCGCTGCTGGCGGTCGCGGCGGCGCGGGGGCGGCGCTGGCGCCGGCGGGTGCGCGTGTCGCGCACGGTGGTCTTCCACGGCACCACGCTGGTGGTGGGCGGCGGCTTCCTCCTCGTCGTCGGCGTGATGGGGGAGGTCCTGCGCCAGCTCGGCGCCGATTGGGGGAAGGTCGCGCAGGTCAGCCTGACCGCGGCGGCCGTGATCGCCATGACGGTGGCGGTGGCATCGCAATCGGCCCGCTCGCGTATCCGCCGCCTCGCGGTCGATCATTTCTTCGCGGCGCGTTACGACTATCGCCGCGAGTGGTTGCGCTGCGTCGATACGCTGTCCGACGGCGAGGGGGGGCTGACGGCGCCGGTGCGGGCCATCCGGGCGATCGCCGATCCCGTGGACAGCCCGGCCGGCGTGCTGCTGGTGCGCGATGCCACCGACGACGGTACGCCGGGCGGGTTCCGCTGGCACGGCTCCTGGAACCTGCCGGAACGCGCATCGTTGATGCTGCGGGCGGACCACGCTCTCATCACGTCGCTCCGCGAAGGCGACTGGGTCGCCGATCTCAATGGGGCGCCGCTGCCGGATCTTGAAGGCTTCGGGGCATTGTGGCTCGCGGTTCCGCTGCTGCACCATCGGGAGGGCGTGCAGGGCGTGGTGCTGCTCGCGCCGCCACGTGCCCCGTTCGAGCTGGATGTCGAGACATTCGACCTGCTGCGCACGCTCGGTCAGGAAGTCGCGATGTTCCTGGCTGAACGTCGCGCCGCGGAGCGGCTGGCCGACCAGCGGCAGGTCCAGGACTACGCGCGCCGCTTCGCCTTCGTCGCGCACGATGTGAAAACGGTCTCTAGCCAGCTCGGCCTGCTGCTTGAGAATGCGGAGGAGAACATTTCCGACCCGGAATTCCAGCGGGACATGCTGTTGACGGTACGCGCGTCCACCGACCGGATCCGGACCCTGATCGCGCGCCTGCGCCAGCCTGACGAGGCCGCGCCCGCCCCGTCGCCGCGCGCGCCGGACGCGGCGGCCGGCGTCGGGACGGATCCGATGGCACGGCTGGCCGCGCTGGCGGCCGCCCGCCGCCATCCTGTCCGGCTGGCGAAGGCGGCGGCCCCGGTCGGCCGCGCCGCGATCGCGCCGGCGTCCTTTGACACCGCGGTGACGCATCTGCTCGACAATGCCATCGAGGCTTCACCGCCGGACGCGCCGGTGCGGCTTGCCGCGCGGCTTGAAGACGGGCAGGTGGTGGTGGATATCACCGACCTCGGGCCGGGCATGAGCGCCGATTTCGTGCGCGACCACCTGTTCCGCCCGATGTCCACGTCCAAGCCGCAAGGAAGCGGTATCGGTGTGTGGCAGGCGCGTGCGCTGCTGCGGGAAGCCGGCGGCGATCTGGTCGTGCTGACGCGACCGGGTGCTGGAACTACGATGCGACTGGTGCTGCCGCGACAGATGGCCCCCACATTTGTCCCTGAACCCAAGAGGGCGAGCGCATGAGTAAGCCGAAGCTTCTGGTCATCGAGGACGACGCCGCGCTGTGCGCCCAGTACCGGTGGGGTTTTTCCGGCTGGCGGGTGGTGATCGCCAATGACCGTGCCCAGGCAGAGTCTGCGGCCACGCGGGAGCAGCCGCATGTCGCGCTGCTCGATCTCGGGCTGCCGCCCGATGCCGAGGGGGTAAGCGAGGGCTTCGCGACGCTGGAAGCGCTGCGCCGGATCGCGCCCACCATGCCGGTGATCGTCTCCTCCGGCCAGGACCAGCGGGAGAACGCGCTGCGCGCGATCTCGCTCGGCGCCTATGATTTCTGCGGCAAGCCGGCCGATCTCGCGATGCTGCGCACCGTGCTCGACCGCGCGCTCAGGCTGCGGGAACTGGAGGAGGAGAATCTCCGCCTCGCCGCCCAGCCGCGGCCGAGCCCGATCCGCGACATCATGACCGCGGACGATGCGATGCTGAAGATCTGCCGCACCGTCGAGCGTGTCGCCGGCGTCAGCGTTCCGGTCCTGCTGCTGGGCGAGAGCGGCACCGGCAAGGAGGCGCTGGCCCGCGCGGTACACGAACTCGGCCCGCGTGCATCGAAGCCCTTCATCGCCCTGAACTGCGCCGCGATTCCGGAGACCCTGCTCGAAAGCGAGCTGTTCGGGCATGAAAAAGGCGCCTTCACCGGCGCCGTGCGGCAGGTCACCGGCCGTATCGAGGCGGCGAATGGCGGCACGCTGTTCCTGGATGAGATCGGCGACCTGCCCGGCCCGCTCCAGGCCAAGCTGCTGCGCTTCCTGCAGGATCAGGTGTTCGAACGTGTGGGCGGCCGCACGCCGATCCGGGTGGATGTCCGCATCGTTTCGGCCACCAACCAGCCGCTGGAGGAACAGGTCACGCAGAGCCACTTCCGCGGCGACCTGCTCTACCGGCTCAACGGTGTCACGCTGCGCATCCCGCCGCTGCGCGATCGTGGTGGCGACGCATTGCTGCTGGCGCGCTGGTTCCTGGCGCGCGAGGCGCGCGAACTCGGCCAGCGCAACCGCGGTTTCGATGCCTCGGCCACCGCTGCCATCGCGGCGCATAAATGGCCGGGCAATGTCCGCGAGCTGCAGAACCGCGTGCGGCGCGCCGTGCTGATGGCCGACGGGCCGCAGATCACGGCGGAGGATCTCGAACTGGCCGATGTGCTCCCGCAGGGAGACGCGCGTGTTGCCGCCCCGGCTGCCAGCGTGGCGGACCTTGATCTGCGTGCGGCCAGGATGCGGGCCGAGCGCGAGGCGATCGAACTGGCGCTGGCACGCAGCGCGGGCAGTGTTTCGGGGGCCGCGCGGCTGCTCGGCGTCAGCCGGCCCACCCTCTACGGATTGCTGGAGACCCACGGCATCTCGGCTGCGCGGGCGGGTTCCGATGCATCGGATTCGCCTGCTTCCGTGGACGCCGTTTAGCGGAGTGACCTTCATGACCCAGGCATCGCGTATCCGTCCGGTCCGTTTCCGCAGCCTTCTCGCGGCAACCGCGCTCGCCGCTTCCCTGCTGCTCGCCTCGGGGCCTGCCTTCGCCTCCGTGGAGCGCGCCCGCGCCGCGCAGCAGCAGGGCGACCTGCGGGGGGCGCAGATCGAGTACCGCAACGCGGTGCGCGACAATCCGGACTCGGGCGAGATCCGTGCGGCACTGGCGCGGGCGAGCCTTGATGTCGGAGACACCGACACCGCCGAGAAGGAAGCGCGTGCCGCCATCGACCGCGGCTACGACCGCGCCGCCGGAACGGCACTGCTGATGCGCGCCTATCTCGCGCGCGGCCGGTTCCAGGACCTGCTGCGCGAATTCCCGGAACCCGATGCGCAGATGCCGCCTGCTGTCGCCGGCGAGATCGCCGCGGGCCGGGCGATGGCGCAGATCGGCATGGACCGGAAGGAAGACGCCAGGGCCTCAGTGGCCACGGCGGTGCGCCTGGCGCCGCAGCTGGTCGAACCGCATCTGGCGGCCTTCGCGCTCGCCGTCGTCGATCGCGACCGTGCTGCCGCCGAAGCGGCGGTGGACAAGGCGCTGGCCATCGACGGCGACAATATCGAGGCCCTGATGCGCAAGGCCGCGTTGCAGGCCGACCGGCGCGAGATGCGTCCGGCGATCGAGACGCTGGGCAAGGTCGTGAGCCAGATGCCCGGTAATGTGCAGGCGCGCGTCCGGCGCGGGGAACTGCTGTTCCGGCTGGGCGACGATGCCGCCGCGAAGCAGGATGTCGATGCCGCCCTGCGCACGGCGCCCGGCAGCACGGTGGCAATGTATCTGCGGGCGATGCTGCAGGGCCGCGCGCGCGACTGGCAGGGCGCGGACGAGACGCTGACGCGGATCGGCGCCAACATCACGAATTTCCCGGATGGACTGCTGCTGCTCGCCGCCACCAAGCAGGCGCTCGGCCAGACTGCCCAGGCGGAAGATGCCGCGCGTCGCTATGTCGCGCGGCGGCCGGACGACGTGCGCGGGGCGAAGCTGCTCGCGAGCATGGACCTCGCCGCCGGCCGGGCCGACGATGCGGCGGCGACGCTGGACCGCGTCGCCCGCGGCGGCACGGCCGATGCCGAGTCGCTTGAGATGCTCGCGCGTGCGCATGCCGCGATGGGGCGCACCGGCGCGGCCGTCGCCGCGCTAGAGAAGGCGAGCGAACTGGCGCCGGACAATGCCGCGCTGAAGGCGCGCCTGGCCGCGGCGCGCATGTCCGCCGGTGAGAGCGCGAAGGCGGCCGAGGCGGCGGAAGCGGCGATGCGGCTCGACAAGGCGCTTGAGCCGGCGATGCGCCAGATTCTTGCGGCCGCGGCCATGTCGCGCGGCGATCTCGCCGAGGCCTCGGCCGAACTCGAACGCGCCGGCCCCGCAGCGCGCGACAGCGAGGTGGCCGGTGTCCTCGACGGCACGATCCATCTGGTGCGCGTGGACGCGGCCGGGGCGCGGCAGCGTTTCGAGGCGGTGCTGGCCAAGCATCCCGACAGCATCCATGCCCGGCTTGGCCTGGCCCGCGCAGCGGCGATGCAGGGCAAGGCCGATGAGGTGAACACGCTCCTTGGTGAGGTGCTGGCGCGCGCGCCTGCCAACCAGGAGGCGATCGCGCGGCTGACCGCGGGGGCGTTGTCCGGCGGGCCGCGCGGGGATGCGGTGCGCGAGACCCTGCTGAAAGCCCAGGCGGCCAAGCCCACGGAACCGGCCCTTGCCCGTGCCGCGGCCGTTGTCCTGTTGGCGCACCGGGAGCCGGCGAAGGCTGCCGAGATCCTGGACGCCGAACCGCTGAAGGCCCAGCGCAACGCCACCCTGCTGATGCTGCTCGCCGAGGCGCGGGCAGCGGAGGAGAAGTGGAGCGAGGCAGAGGAAGCCAGCCGGGCCGCATTGGCGCAGGAGCCGGAGAACGTCATGGCGCAGCGCCAGCTTTCGGCGCTGCTGACGCGGCGTGGAGAGAAGCGGGCGGCCGAGGACCTGTTGCAGCGCGGGCTGACCACGCAGCCGGGGAATGCGGTGCTCCAGCAGACGCTGGTTGACCTGATCAAGCAGGATCGCGGTCTGGACGCGGCACTGGCGCAGGCGGATCGCCTGGCGGCCACGCCCAGGGCAAGGCCCGCCTCACTGTCGTTGCGTGGCGATCTCCTGATGGGGGAGAAGCGCTTCGAGGAGGCGGCGCAGGCCTTTGGCGCAGCCTATGAAGGGGCCCCATCCCGCGATCTGGCCATGCGGCGGGCGAACGCGCTCCTGGCGCTGCGCAAACCGGATGATGCCGCCGCGGCGCTCAACGAATGGCTGGCGAAGCAGCCGGACGACCCGGTGGCGGAAGCGCAGCTTGCGCAGATTGATCTGGCCCAGGGGCGTACGGAGGAAGCCGAGCGGCGGCTGAAGCAGGTGGTCGCCACGGCGCCGGGGGATGGCGTTTCGCTGAACAACCTCGCGTGGCTGATGCAGGAGTCGAGCGATCCGTCCACGCCGGCCGGGCAGGCGAGGTTGGCCGAGGCGCGGTTGCTGGCCGAGCGCGGCTATTACCTGAATCCGTCGGCGGAAAGCTCCGACACGCTGGGCTGGATCCTGGCGCGGAGCGGCAAGGTGCAGGAGGCGCTGCCGCTGATGCGGCAGGCGGCCGCGGTATCGGCGGCGCGGCGGCGGATCGATCCGAGCATCTTCTACCGGCTCGCCTATACGCTGCGGGCCGCGGGGGAAAAGGAAGAGGCACGCAAGGTCATCGAGCCGGTGGTCGCGACCGACGTCGCCTTCCCGGAACGTGAGGCCGCGACCAAGATGCTGAACGAGCTGCGCGCGGGCGGCTGACGTCCGGATGGCGGGTCTCGTCCTTGCCGGGGTTCTGGGGGTGCTGCTGGCAGTGGCGGCGGCCCAGCCCTTTGTCGGCGTCCTGGTGTGGTCGTGGATCTCGTTCATGAACCCGCACCGGGAGGTCTGGGGATTCGCCCAGACCCTGCCCTGGGCGATGCTGGCCTTCCTGGTGACGATCTTCGGCTGCGTGGTTGCGCGGGAGCCGAAGCGTCCGGCGGTGAATGCCGTGACGGTGCTGCTGCTGATGTTCGCGATCTGCATCACCGTCACATCGTTCACCGCACTCGCACCAGCGGATGCGGTGTGGGCGAAGTGGGACCGGACGATCAAGGTCCTGCTCGGACTTCTGCTGACGGCGGCGCTGCTGACGAGCAAGCGGCGGATCGATGCCATGATATGGCTGATGGTGATCTCGCTTGGGTTCTATGGCGTGAAAGGCGGGCTTTTCACGCTGATGACCGGGGGGAGCTTCATCGTCCTCGGTCCGGATTCCACGATGATCACGGACCGGAATCATCTCGCGGTCGCCCTGCTGGTGGCGATCCCGCTGATGAACTATCTCCGCCTCCAGACGCGTCATTCCGTCGTGAAATGGGTGATGCTGTTCGCGATGATCTCCACGCTGTTCGCGGTCGTCGGCAGCCAGTCGCGCGGCGCACTGGTCGCGCTGCTGGCCACGGCCCTGCTGCTCTGGTTCCGCAGCCCCGGCAAGATCCTCTCGGGCCTTGGCATCGCGGCCGCGGTCGCGGTCGCCATTCTGTTCATGCCCCATGAGTGGGTGGAGCGCATGAACTCGATCTCCTCCTATGAGGAAGATGCCTCCGCGATGGGGCGGATCAATATCTGGCGCGCGGCGACGATGCTCGCACTGATGCGGCCGCTTGTCGGCGGCGGCTTCCTGGGTTTCTACCAGCAGGCCGTTGTCGATACGATCGATCCGTCGATCATGGCGCGGGCGGCGCACAGCATCTGGTTCGAGACGCTCGGCGAGCATGGATTCCCTGCCTTCTTCATCTGGGCCGGAATCCTGCTGGCGGGCACGATCTATACCGTGCGCATCACGCGCGCGACCCGCGACAGGCCGGAACTGCGTTGGGCCTTCGACTTCGCCCGCATGGCGCAGGTATCGATCGTGGCCTATTGCTCGGGTGGGTCCTTCCTGTCGCTCAGCTACTGGGACCTGTTCTGGACGCTGCTGGTCGTGATCGCGGCGGCCCGTTCGCTTGTGGCGAAGGCCGTGGATGATGAAACCGCGGCAGTATCCGGCAGCGTGCAGATCGGCTGGCGTTCGCGAGACCCTTCCGGTGTTGGTCCGCCGAAGCCTGCCTGGGCAACGCACAGGGCGATACGCTGATGTTCAAACATGTGAGGGGCCATGCTGCAGGCGCTTTACTTCCTCGCCATGCTCGCCGCTGTGGGCTGGCTCGCTCTGTGGAGCATCATGGACCTGTCCCGGTTCGGCCTGCCCTGGTCGCCTTTCGACATGCGCGACGGGGATTCGCCGAACGAGGAGGAGCCGCCCCGTGACGCAAGACGCAAGTCTTCTCCCCTTGAGGCCGGAGCGGGAAGAGCGGCCAGACGCGATGCGGATCGCGCCGCCGCTGGCCGTGCCGGACAATCAGGTCCGCCTTCGACTCCTGACGTTCAGCACGCTCTACCCCAACCCTCGCCAACCCAATCATGGCGTGTTCGTCGAAAACCGGCTGCGTCATCTGGTTGGAAGCGGGGCGGTCAGTAGCACGGTCCTGGCGCCGATCCCCTGGTTTCCCGGCCGCGGGCCGGAGGGAGGGCTGCCGGATGTGGTCGAACGTCATGGGATCACTGTCCACCACCCACGCTTTCTTGCGCTGCCTGGCCTTGGCATGTTCTCGAACCCGTACTCGCTCTTCAGGGCAGCGCGGGCGCGTCTGCGGACGATGCAGAAGGCGGGGTTCGCGTTCGATCTGATCGACGCCCATTACCTCTATCCCGACGGCGTCTCGGCGGTCTGGCTGGCACGTGCTTTTGGCAAGAAGGTCGTACTCACCGCGCGCGGGTCGGATACCAGCCAGCTTCCCGACTATCGCGTGCCCGGCCGCATGATCCGGCGGGCCATTGCAGATGCCGATGCATTGGTCGCGGTGAGCGCGGGGCTGAAGGCCGGCCTGGTCGCCCTTGGCGCCCCTGCGGACAAGGTGACGGTGCTGCGCAACGGTGTCGATCTGCGGCAGTTCCGGCCGGTGGCGGATCGTGCCGCGGCACGCGCGGAACTCGGGATTGATCGCCCCATGCTCCTGTCCGTCGGACACCTGATCCCACGCAAGGGGCATCATCTGACGATCCAGGCGCTGCGTGCCTTGCCGCATCACGGCCTGCTTTTGGTCGGCGATGGCCCGGAGCGACCGTCTCTGGAGGCTCTGGCCGTGCGTCTGGGCGTATCGGATCGCGTGCGGTTCGTAGGCCCCGAACCGCATGCGCGCCTGCCGCTCTACTACACGGCGGCCGATGTCATGGTGCTGGCATCGAGCCGCGAGGGCTGGGCGAACGTGCTGCTGGAATCCATGGCGTGCGGGACGCCCGTTGTGGCCACGCCGGCCTGGGGCGCGCGCGAGGCGGTGACGGCGCCCGAGGCCGGCATCGTGGTGGACCAATCGACGCCGGAGGCGATCGCGGCGGCTGTGTCCCGTCTTGCCGCGGCACCGCCGGATCGTGCCGCGACGCGGGCCTATGCCGAACGCTTCGGCTGGGATGAGACGACCGCGGGGCAGATATCGCTGTTTCGCCGTGTGATGGGGGCAGTATGACGCGCGGCACATCGATCGGAACCGGCATGGGGCGACGCGGACTGGCGTTGTCCGCGGCGGCAGGCCTTCTCGTCGCCGGACGCCACGCCCGGGCGGCGGCCCCCGCGGTGCCCTGTGCGACCGGTCCGGACGATATTGTCGGCCTCCTGCTCGAAGGCAGCGGTGCGCCGGCAGGGACCGTCGCCGTGTTCGGCCATCCATTCCGGCGCGGCGACCTGCCGCGCGGCTCCGTTCTCGCCGCCCGGCTTGGCGATGGGCGTCCGGTGCCTGTTCAGGCCGATGTGAAGAACCGGTATCCGGACGGATCGGTCCGGTTCGCCGTTGTCAGCCTGGCCGCCCCGGCGCTGCGCAGGGGCGCGCGCGTCGGTGTTGTCCTGATGCGCGGGCGGCCTGCGGCCGGCCCGGACGATATCGATTTCGTCGGGGCCCTGGGGGGACGCCAGGCCATCGTCGAGATCACGCCGACCGGTGGCACCGGCACATCCTGGCGCGGAAACCTTGTGGAAACGCTGCGCACGGGGGCTGTGGACCTTGGCGCGATATGGCAGTCGGGGCCTCTGGCGTCGCAAAGGCGCATCGTCCTGTCGATCCCGCCGGGCGCGACAGGGGGGTGGGCCGAGTTGCGTCTGGTCGCGGATATCGCGATCCGGTCGGACGAAAGCCTGTGGGCCGCCGTCTGGTTGCGCAACGATATCTCCATGCGCGCACGCGGCGGGCCCGCCGAATACGCGCTGCGTGTCGCCCTTGACGGGCGGGAGGTTCTGCGGACCGCCCCGCTGAAACAGGCCCAATACCAGTCCTTCGGCCGCAATCGCGCCGTTGGCCGGGGCGGGGCGCTGCATGCTGCCCCCCGCGCCTGGCCGGATGTCCGCTATTTGGCGGAGATCGGGGCTGCTCCAGCCTACGACCTCGGCGTGACAATCGATCAGGCGCTCTGGACGCAGCTGACCAAGGAGATGTCGGCGGCCGCATGGGATACGCCGCTCGCCGCGCGTGGCGTGACGCAATACATGCCGATGACGGGAGGGCGGGGTGATATCGGCCCGGTGACGCGCTGTCAGGCCATGTGGCTGATGTCTGGCGATGCGCGTGCGGCTGCGTATGCGCTGGGCCAGGCGGAGGCGGCGGGCTCGGTCCCGTGGAATTTCTGGGACGCCGAGCACGGCACGTGGCTGAACACGGACAACTACCCGAAGCTGTGGACGGAC